>Ga0206797_1001_pt1 | contig 148868 bp, 140 predicted proteins | sample Alteio_BWOrgCont_69_FD_152894 | JGI IMG/M metagenome (GOLD analysis project Ga0206797, IMG submission 152894) | Enriched cells from forest soil in Barre Woods Harvard Forest LTER site, Petersham, Massachusetts, United States -... | ecosystem: Environmental > Terrestrial > Soil > Temperate forest...
GATAGACGGCGACGGAACAGCTGACGGTTATTTTACCCTTTCAGCAGCTTTATTTAATGGTGACAAGGATCCGCATACATTGCCGGACAACCCGGTGTTCGCGGCCAATGAATCGCATCCGGAGATAAAGCTTTATTATTCAAATAAGGACAGTGTACATAACCAGGCATTCAGTATCATAGGCGAAGGCGGCGTAGGCTTTCCTGTCCCCAAGTATAAATACAGCGCGGTTTACCTGGCTTTATTAAGCGCACAAGGGGCGATAGCACTGCATGTAAAGCTTAGTTATACCGATGGCGCCGAAGAAAAGGACTTCGTAATCCCGGATTATTTTTGGGACATTAAGGCTGACGACCCTACCTTTTGCTACCTGGCTCATGACATGGCCAAGTGGAACAATAAAGGCATCATGGCCGAAAAGGACCATCACAATATTAATCTTTTAAAACTTCGCCCCGATCCTTCGAAGATCCTTAAGAGCATAGAGATCAGCAAAACGAAACCTGGTTACCTGGTGTTTTGGGCGGCTACCGGGGTGAAAGCGGAGTAGAACATCAGACTTACGAAGTTTTAGAAACTTCGTAAGTCTTCGGCCAAACTATCAATCAAACCGCTTCAAATAGGTTTTATCAATTAATTCCCCATATGAAATATCACTGTGTTTATCCATACTAAACCATGGCGATCCGTATTGTAGTACCTGTATGTTTTGCGCGGGCATAAAACTTTGGGCTAGCAGAAATTGTTTTTTATGCTGATCATTCTCAACAACATCCATCACAATAAAACAGTGCCCCGGCGAGCCCCCATGAATAAAAACATCACCTGCTTTTAGCTCATCAGGATTGTTTACTTTATGCAATTCCTTATCAAGCGATAGTGTCCCGGCGTAAGCAAAAACCAAATTCATGTAATGCATAAAGGCGGGATAGCTGTAATCTTTCTTTGCAACTAACGCCCACCGGCCGTTGCGGTAACGGCAGCCATTGGCATAGTGAATATAATCACATTTAAAGCCGCTTACAAAGTTGAAACTGATGGCGTCATATTTTTTTTGATGATAAAGATATTCTCCGCGTAAGCGCATTACCGCATCCGCGCATTGCTGCAAGTCTTCGCTGCCAACACTTATATCCACTACCGCTGCTGTGTAAACATCCGTTGCGGCGACGGTACCTTTATAGGTTTTGGTTTGTGTACCAACGGGCTTAAGAGGCAGGCTTTGCAGGTAAGCCCCGAAAGTACCTGGCCCAGCTTTTACCTGGTGGTATCCCACCGGTATTTTAAAGCGGGTTAGCAAATTATCGGGATTTGAAACCGGCAAGCACAGTAATGTCAATATTATTAATAATATCTTCATGATTTCGAGGCTGTTTTTAATTGTGCATAGCAATTATAGGGAACGGGTAAGCCGTTTATAAGACGAAATGCTGAAAAATGCAGGTGAGTTGGCGAACGTTTTTTATAAGCATTGTAACCGCTGCGGCCAACTTCGGCTATTTTTTCACCTTGTTTAACCCATTGGCCCGGCGAAACAAATATGGCCCTGTTATGGGCGTAGTAGGTAATTGTGCCATCCTGGTGATATATCCAGATGTATTTCCCTCCCCGAAGATTGCTTGCCGGCTCCCATTCATTTGTGCAGGCTATCACGATGCCGTTTTTTACAGCCAGCACGCTAACAGGTTGATGGGTTTTATCATCAAGGCAATCCTGGTTTTTATCATTGATAAAAATATCATGGGCAGGATGTGCCAAATGTCTGTTGCCATCTAAGTACTTATAGCCTTTATCATAATAGCCATTGCCGTTGGTCCCGCCTATGGCGCGGTAGTTATATCCTTTAAGCGGAAATATCCACGGTTGTTTTTCAATCTCAATTTGCTTCCTGGTCGCGATATAATGAGCGGCAGTTTTGATCAGTGTATCAAATTGTTTTACCGCTTCTTCCTTTTTAATGTTGCCGCTTAAAACAGCTGTATTGAAATTATTAAACTTTCCAAATTCGTCGGCGTCGTTTTGGGCAAACGAAGGTGCGGTAAAAAATAAAATAACGAAAAGGATTTTGCGCATAAGATCAGGAAGTTAAACGGAGTTTTTTCGATAAAATTACATATTCAAAAGGCAAATCTCGATACATTACTATCAATACCTGAAAAGCGGATTCAACGCCTTTCATTGAAAATTTCGCATGGTTCATTGAAATACTTCGTTTAATAGCTGGTGAATTGTATTTTTATGTTTTAACAATAGATAAGATGATCAACTCTGTTCACAAAACCATATTCGCCGTTGCCATAGCCACACTTTTTGCACACCCATTTACCGTAAAGGCCCAGGGCGATGATAAAGCCTGGATAGTTAAATCAAATAAATACACAGAAACCCTGCTGGATATTGATAAAAAATACTCGCCTGAGTTTGGCTCGTCGCAAGGATTGGCTTTTTATGACACTTTGATTTCGGTGCCGACAGTTGCAAATTTTTTAGCCGAACGCAAAGACAAAGTACAGGCCGTTGCGATGCTGAAAGAGGCCAAGCAAAAAGAAACCAATACAGCGTTGAAACAGGACCTGGACATCCTTATTAACCGGGTAGAATTGGATTTTCGTGGTAACGATTTTGAGTTAGCGAAAAAAGTTCCGTTTATAAATGCAACCAATGTAGTTTACCAGGGCATGCAAACGTTACTAGATGATCAAACCCCCGTGGAACGCCGCGCAGCTGCCGTGATCCGCTTGCGCAAATATGCAGGTATGGAAAAAGGTTATGCGCCGCTCACCTCGATTTTGCAGGAACGTACCGAACTGCAAATGAAGAAACCGGGAGTAATTTATCCGTCGAAGCAGCAAATGGATATAGAGCTCTCGCATAATGCAAGCATAGTTAGCGGAATTGAAGAGCTATTCAAAAAATACCAGTTAACAGGTTGGGAGCCGGCCTATGCAGCGATAAAAAAACAGCTGGAAGACTTTGACGCGTGGGAAAAAGCGAATGTGCTGCCAAAGGCACGTACAGATTTCAGGCTGCCACCTGAAGAATACAAACTTGCCCTGGAAGGTTACGGTATTGATATTCCACCTGTCGAACTTGCGAAAATGGCCCATGCCGCATTTACGGATATTCAAAATCAGATGAAATCTATTGCGGAGCAGGTGGCAAAAAAATATAACCTGCCATCAAGCGATTACCGCGATGTGATTAAATTCCTGAAAAAAAACCAGATCATCGGTGACTCTATTATGCCAATATACCGGAGACATCTTACCGATATTGAGGCAATTATCCGCGAACAGCATTTAGTTACGCTGCCCAATCGCCCGGCAATCATACGGCTGGCAAGCGAGGCTGAAACTGCCCAGGCGCCTGCGCCGCATATGGTGCCGCCGCCTTTTTTAAATAACACCGGCGAGCGCGGCGTTTTTGTACTGCCGCTGAATATGCCACCGGCGCCAGGTGAAAAAGTTGATAAATACGATGACTTTACGTTCGAAGCTGCTTCATGGACTATTATTGCCCACGAATGCCGCCCCGGCCATGAATTGCAGTTCGATAAAATGGTGGAAGAAGGTGTTTCGCAGGCACGGGCGCTTTATGCCTTTAATTCCACAAATGTGGAGGGTTGGGGGCTTTACTCTGAATATATTACCAAACCTTATATGCCGATTGAGGGCCAGCTGGTTTCGCTGGATTACCGCTTATTACGTGCGGCCCGCGCCTTTTTAGACCCCGAACTGCAAGCGGGTATCAAAACCCAAAAAGAAGCGCTCGATTTATTAATGAACGACGTCGTGCAATCTCATGCCTTTGCAAAGCAAGAGGTTGAACGGTACACCGTGAGAATGCCTGGCCAGGCGAATAGTTATTTCTATGGATTCACAAAACTTGTCGGGCTAAGAAAAGATACCGAAAAAGCATTAGGCAATAAATTTAACCAACAGCATTTTCATGATTTTATCTTATCACAGGGTATTTTACCGCCAATGTTAATAAGAGAAGCGGTGATGAATGATTTTGTGCCTAAAGAGAAATGATTTTCAGCTTCGATTTTACAACTAATTAACTGGATGACGTTGACACAACGGATACGATTGCTATAGAAGTTGCAATATCGCCAGGTGATGAATTTGAAAACACGGTAGGCACGCCATTTTTAAAAAGAGCGGGCCCTGAACTTGTTGACCCACACATATAAACATCTCCATTTACAACCGCAATCCCCGTGCACGTTGAGCCTGTTGAACTAACGGATTGAAGCCCGTCTTTCCAATAGGTTGCAAAGGCCGGACTTGATGATGAGCCTGCTATATAAACATCCGTACCGGAAGTTGTCATATCGTTAGCCACGGCATTGTCTTCAAGCAAAAACCTGGAGCCATTTTTCCAATAAACTGCAGACTGGTTGTAATCGCCTGCTACGTAAACATCCGTTCCTAAAAGAGCAATTGCATTTGCCTGCCCCGGGTCCAATGGCACTGCGACACCGTTTTTCCAATAGGTTGCCGTTGCAATGTTATTAACATCGTTTACAAAACCTGTCATATAAACATCTGTGCCGAAAAACTGTACGTTTAGCATTTCACCAAAATTTAAAACAGTTGACACGCCATTTTTCCAAAAAGCCGCATGTGAGCCGTTTTGCGTTTCAGCCGTACCTACAACATACACGTCAGTTCCGCTTACCGCGATTCCGCTCGCGTATCCTATTCCCAGGGTCACCATTGTTCCATTTTTCCAATAAACTGCAGTTGTATTGTTATTAATAGTTGTGGCATTAATAGCCCCGGCAACATATATGTCACTGCCAACTACAATAACTTTATTTGCTATTGAACCATCGCCACCGAGCGTTACCGCGACACCGTTTTTCCAATATACGGCCTTGTTATTTTTGTCGCCAGAAACATAAACGTCGTCGTTATTTATCGGCGGGGTAGTTTTAGAGCCGTTTGAATTATTGTTGGTTGGCGACTGGCCGCTTTTTTTGCACCCTGAAACCGCAGCCATCAAAATCAGGCTAATATTAAGAGCCAATAAGATATTTCTCATAAAGAGCGCTTATGTTAAATTATTAAAGTAATTGTTCCTAAAAAATGCGATAAGACCGGTTTAGTGAAGCCAAAATACTAAAAAAAGTGGGTTTTGAAGAAAAACACAAACTTTTCAGCTAATATCTAAATATGCATCAATGGGTAACAACTGCAACGGAGGTCGCAAAATCAGTAGTACCTCCACTCGAAAGCAGCGTAGGCATACCATTATTAAATAAAGTGGCTGTATTTTGCTGATTGGAGTTGATCGATAAACCCGCCACATACACATTACTGCCTGACACAGCTATGCCGCCAACAGAAGTATTAGTTTTATTAAATAAAGTTTGAACGCCATTTTTCCAATATCCGCCAAAAAAAGCCTGGCCAACTAACGAGGTTCCTGATATGTAAATGTCACTGCCTGATACCGCCATATCCATAGTACCCGAATTTGCGGTAAGTACAACCTTTGTCCCATTTTTCCAATACACAGCCGATTGATAGGAGTTGCCAGCGACATAAACATCTGTTCCAACAAGGGCTATTGCGGTTGCCTCACCCTGATCTAAAGTTACAGGCGTGTTGTTTTTCCAGTAGGTTGCGAAGGAGGTTCCATTGACATCCATCGCGAAACCGGCCATATAAACATCAGTGCCGATTACCTGTATGGCTGCTATTTGACCAATACCTAAAGTTGTTAGAACGCCATTTTTCCATACCGCAGCCATTGTTCCTGTTGTGTTGATAACGTCACCTGCCACGTATACATCCGTTCCGCTCACAGCAATTCCGTATGCATAACCGGCGCCCAGGTTTACTATGTTGCCATTTTTCCAGTAAACAGCATTTGCGACAGCGGTAACGTTGGTGGCGCCTGCAACATAAACATCAGTTCCGTTTATTATAATTTTATTCGCTGTAGATCCGAAACTACCCAGGATTACAGGCGAATTGTCTTTCCAATAAATCGCTTCATTGTTTGATATACCAGATACGTAGACATTAGTGGAGCCCGTAACAGGATTAGTGTCGATCGGGTTGACGGGGGTAACAACCGGACTGCCGCCTTTTTTACAGCCCGCAATAGCGAGGATAAAAAGCAGGCCTATATTAACGAAAACTAAAAATTTTCTCATAAAAGAACCTCGGGGTATTTCTAATAACTGATAGTCAATGTAAATTTAAACATTTTAATAAGTTGGGTACAAAGCATTTCTTTAACGTTGAAATTAATAATAAAATTACCCTTGTACAGCTTGAGAAAAACAATTGTTTCTACCTAGTCTCCAGCCGCTAACCTCTAATCACTAAATCTTACATATTCCTTCTGTATTGTCCTCCAACTTCATACAATGCATGTGAAATTTGCCCAAGCGAACAATACTTGCAGGCTTCCATCAGGCTCTCGAAAATATTCTCACCCGCAACTGCGGTTTTTTGCAGGTCTTTTAGAAGTTTCGGGATATTTTCTTTGTTGCGGTGCTGAAACTCGTGCAAAGCCACTATCTGGAACTGTTTTTCTTCCTCTGTGGCACGGATCACCTCGGACGGCACAATAGTTGGCGAGCCTTTTTTATTCAGGAAGGTGTTTACGCCTATAATCGGGTACTCGCCGGTATGCTTAAGGGTTTCATAATAAAGTGATTCCTCCTGGATCTTGCTGCGCTGGTACATGGTTTCCATGGCGCCCAATACGCCGCCCCGTTCATTAATGGCTTTAAATTCCGCTAATACGGCTTCTTCCACTAAGTCAGTTAATTCCTCTATTATAAACGAACCCTGCAACGGATTTTCGTTTTTGGCAAGGCCGAGCTCGCGGTTAATGATCAACTGTATGGCCATTGCCCGGCGCACGGACTCTTCGGTCGGAGTAGTTATCGCCTCGTCGTACGCATTGGTATGCAGCGAATTGCAATTATCATAAATAGCATACAATGCCTGTAAGGTGGTTCGGATATCATTGAAATCGATTTCCTGGGCATGCAACGAGCGGCCGCTCGTTTGGATATGGTATTTTAATTTCTGTGAGCGATCATTACCCTTGTATTTATTTTTAACAGCCTTTGCCCAAATCCGCCGCGCTACGCGGCCAATCACCGAATATTCAGGGTCGATGCCATTAGAGAAAAAGAAGGATAGATTCGGTGCAAAATCGTCAATTGACATCCCGCGGCTCAGGTAATACTCTACGTAAGTAAAACCGTTTGATAAAGTAAAAGCCAGTTGGGTTATAGGATTAGCGCCGGCTTCTGCGATATGATAACCTGATATCGAAACCGAATAAAAGTTGCGCACCTTTTCGTTGATAAAATATTGCTGTATATCACCCATCATCCGCAAAGCAAACTCGGTAGAAAAGATACAGGTATTTTGTGCCTGATCCTCCTTTAATATATCCGCCTGCACTGTACCGCGTACGGAAGCGATGGCATGAGCTTTTATTTTTTGATATACATCGGCAGGCAATACCTGGTCACCGGTTAGGCCAAGCAGCATGAGGCCGAGGCCGCTGTTGCCCGTTGGGAGATTCTTCTTGCCCTGGCCTCTGTATTTTGGTCTTTCCAACCCCTTATCATCATACAATTCCTTAAACTTCGCTTCTACCAGGTGTTGAAGATTATGTTCGGTGATGTATTTTTCGCATTGCTGATCAATAGCTGCATTCATAAAAAATCCAAGCAGCATTGGGGCAGGGCCGTTTATGGTCATGGATACGGAGGTGGAAGCATCGCAAAGATCAAAGCCAGAATATAATTTTTTGGCGTCATCCAAAGTGGCGATGCTTACACCGGAGTTACCTATTTTTCCATAAATATCCGGGCGTGTGTGTGGATCTTCCCCGTAAAGGGTAACAGAGTCAAACGCGGTTGAAAGCCGGTGTGCAGGCTGGCCCAGCGATACATAATGAAAACGTTTATTGGTGCGCTCCGGTCCGCCTTCACCGGCGAACATGCGGGTTGGGTCTTCGCCTTCCCGCTTTAGTGGGAACACACCGGCTGTGTAGGGGAATTCGCCCGGCAGATTCTCGGTGAGCAGCCAACGTAAAATATCGCCCCATGCTTCGTATTTAGGTAAGGCTATTTTGGGAATTTGCAGTTGTGATAGCGAAGTATAATAAAGCGGTAGTTTTATTTCCTTGTCCCTTACTTTATAAATAAAATTCTCGGCAGTGTATTGTTTGATGTTGTCGGGCCATTGTTTTAACAGGCGTTTACATTCAGGATGTAATTGCTCCTCAAGATGTTTTTTAATGTTGGCGAGTGCTTCGGCTAAATCTTCTCCCTTGGAGAGGGCCAGGGTGAGGCTTAACCCGTACAGTTGTTGAGCTATTTTGCATTGTTCAGTCACCCATTGTTTATAGGCCTGGCTGCTTTCAACAATTTCGGCTAAATAACGGGTTCTGTCCGGCGGAATGATGTAAACCTTTTCTGATTCACCAACAGGTAGAGACGCAATACTTTGCGTCTCTGAACTACGCGCTCCAATAAAATCAACCCCCGTTTTTGCTTTAATCATTTTCATGAGCGCAACAAACAAAGTATTCATTCCGGGATCGTTGAATTGCGAGGCCATGGTACCGTAAACCGGGATGGCATCATCCTTTGCATCAAATAGCTTGTGGTTGCGTTTGTATTGTTTACGCACATCGCGGATGGCATCCAGCGCGCCACGCTTGTCAAATTTATTGAGGGCCACCATGTCGGCAAAGTCCAGCATGTCAATTTTCTCAAGCTGGGTAGCCGCACCAAATTCGGGCGTCATTACATAGAGCGACAGGTCACAATAATCGGTGATCATCGTGTCTGACTGCCCGATACCTGACGTTTCAACGATAATCAGATCATATCCCGCAGCCTTACAAATATCAATGGATTCCTGCACATGCTTTGACAGCGCCAAATTTGCCTGACGGGTTGCCAACGAACGCATATAAACCCGCGGGCTGTTGATCGCGTTCATGCGGATACGGTCGCCAAGTAAGGCGCCGCCTGTTTTACGTTTGGAAGGATCTACGGATATGATGGCGAGCGTTTTGTCGGTTCCCAATAAAAACCGCCGGACTATTTCGTCCACTAAGGATGACTTGCCAGAACCGCCGGTACCGGTGATGCCTAAAACAGGCGTATGGCTGGTATTTATTAGCTTATGAACTTCACTTAAAAATTGATCGGCTTCTTTGGGGTAATTCTCTACAATGCTGATAGCTGTAGCAATTGATTTTATATCTTTTTGCGGTAAGTGTTTTAATTCGCCGTTGAGTTTTATTTTATTCTGGAAATCGCATTTTTCCAGCATATCGTTTATCATGCCCTGCAGCCCCATGGTACGGCCATCATCCGGAGAGTAGATCCTTGTGATGCCATATGCCTGAAGTTCCGCTATTTCGTGCGGCAAAAATACGCCGCCGCCGCCGCCAAATATCTTGATATGTCCCGCGCCACGTTCCTTTAATAGGTCGTACATGTATTTAAAATATTCGACATGGCCGCCCTGGTACGAAGTTAGCGCAATACCTTGAACATCTTCCTGTATGGCGCAATTCACTACCTCGTCAACAGATCGGTTATGCCCCAGGTGAATTACCTCAGCACCTGAAGATTGCAAAATACGGCGCATGATATTTATCGTGGCATCGTGCCCGTCGAATAACGAGGCGGCAGTTACAAAACGAATTTTGTACCGGGATTGATAAGCAGCAATACTCTCCATAACAGGAATAATTGATAGGATGCAAAATTAACCAATTTAAATGGTAAACCCCCCGACCCCCTGAAGGGGGAGTAATTATTTATTTAGGTAAAAGTAAATATAAATGAAAGTGTAAGTCCCAGCAGATTATCGATTGTATTTCAATTGATTTATAGAACTTTTTTTCGATCTGATTTAAATGGGATGGCAGATATTTGATGTTTGTCTTCATAAACAATATATCCGGGATTTTTTGATGTTACCATTTCCAGCGTTATTTCATATTTAAGCAGTATCTCTTTAAGCTCAAATATCTTTTGAATGTCGGTTTTAGCAGTGTCTTTAAACCACGATAATGATATCGCCGCAGGATTTTTATTACCCGAATTTGAAAATCTATCTGGTTTCGCCAGGTAACGATTGAACCATTTCATTAACGCTGTTAAACTTTTTACATCATCATCCTTGGTTAAACTATTATCTCGTATAAAAGCGAGGGCATTAAATATCCCTGTCTCTACATCGCCATTCTCATTTATGAAACTTGTAATAAATCTTACGTACACTAACTATAAATATTAATCGCTATAAATTCTTCAAATAAAATCCAAAGATCCCGGTCAAACTTTGCAAATCAAGAATTCCCCCTTCAGGGGGTTAGGGGGTTAACCTCGCCACAAACATAGTATCAGCCTTATTTTCATAACCCGCTAATACCGTTTGTTTTTCGAGTTTCAATCCCAGCTCTTTTACGATAAAATTAACCACATCTTCGTTTTCGGTCTTAAACGCCGAACAGGTTATATAAACCAGCGGTTTTCCGGGCTTGAGATATTTCACCACGTTGCGGACAATATTCTGCTGTAGCTTTTGAAAAAAATCTATCTTATAGGGATCAAACTGGCTGATCATTTCCGGCGTACGCCCCCAGGTGCCCGAACCGCTGCAAGGTGCGTCAAGGATAATGCCGTCAAAAGTATAGTCGTGTAAAACCGGGTCGGGGTTTTGGGTTAGATCAAGCAGTTTTTTTTGATATTTGGTCAATCCAGCGTGCTGAAAACGCTCATCCAGGTTAGTTAATACCGACTCGCGAATATCCGACACTACCAGCTTTACAGTCGGCTCGATATCATGCAGCAGCAATGACTTGCCGCCTGACGCGGCGCAGGCATCCCACCAACTGTCCCATTTTTGAGGTTTAAAAAATTGAGCGGTTTGTTGCGATGAAAAATCCTGCACCTCATACCAATGCTGATTGGGAAACAAGCTTTCCAACCGTGTGCCGTTTGGAAGTGAAAAACAGCCATTGCCCTCGTCCTTAAAAAGGATTTCGGCGGCGGCCAACACAATTTTTACCTGAGCCTCATAACCTTTATAAACGCGGATAAAAAGGTCGGGCTGCACAAAAAATGAATGCAAAAAGGCATCCTTATCGATGCCCTGAGAAAGCTGATCCGTCCACGGAAATATATCACCCGGGTTAAATTCCAGATGGGTAGCTTTTATGAGCGCAAATTTTTCATCGATACTAAAGCCCACACAAGCGGCCCAATCAGGCTTAAAATGTTGTAAAAAAGAGTTTAGCTGGGTATTACACAAAAACTCCGCGACAAAGAGGCGCTCATCAGCGTGCAGATGCGATAAAGCCCTACCGAGACGAAAATAATTATAAATCAACCTGTTGGCGATACGCCGGTCGGTCGACCCCATTTGCTTATTCTGCCGGTAAAATCCGGGCAAAAATTTACTTAAGGGCGTTTCGGCCGGATACTCATCCAAAATACGCTGAAACGTTTTAAGCTGGTTGATTGCCTTCATTCGACCCGTTTTAACTCAAAGTTAACGTATTTTAGCAAATCTACATGAGTGTTGATCCACCCAAGTCCGGGTTTTTTTACAAAGTGGAAACTATTATGCAGGCCGGTAAAGTCTGTTTGGACGGGCCCATTTAAGTTTCCACTTGCAAGCATGCGGCCAAAATATAAGCCCTCGTCGAAACCTTTTATAGCGTAATCTGACGGTTCGTTATGATAAGCGTTCCGATAGCTGTTTACGAAGGTAACAGCGTTAGCCGATTTATAATTCACCTGGTCTGCACTGGTAATATGCGTATTGAGGTGCTGAAGGATATTAACGTTGAGAAAAGAGAATTTTTTCCAGTCGGGATGGCCAAACAAAGTGACCGGATAGCTATTATTTAAACTATCTAAAGCACGAAGGGTTAGGGTTAAAAAGTGTTGATTAGTTGCAACTATGATGAAAACATTAGTTTCGCTGGCCGAAAGCTGCGGTATCAGCGAGTTTAAAGCTCCATGAACTATCGTCAATGAGATTACTTTAGTATGCATGTTGCTTAAGCTATCGATAGCTCTTTTAAATGGAAGCAAGTATTCATTTTCAGCACTAAAACCGGATCGGAGTATAAATATTTTTTGAGGCTTTATCCGGTCATTAATATATTGCGCGGCGGCCCATGCATGGTATTCCAAAGGAGGAACCATGGTGATTAAATTGGGATTTTTAAAAGTTGAGGGTGATACTGCCGAGAGCGGTGAAACAATAGGCTTTTTGTTAACTAAAAATTCATCGCTAAACACCTTCATTCCTTCCGGAAAAACGGGGCCAACTATCAGATCGCTTGCCTTTATCGCTGGTTTATGGGCCAAGCTATGGTCCATTTTCGATTCGTCTTTGGTATCAAATACCTGTAGTCGGTAATTATAGCCCTGCGAACTGAGCGAATCCAGTGCAAGCTTAAAGCCCTGGTAATAATCAACAGCAAGGTTTGCTTTTTTAAGGCTCACGTAAGTGTAGGGCGAACCGGGGGCCAGATGATCCAACCCAAAAGGGAGCAACAAGGATATGGTTGTTACTTTTGGCGGAGGCGGTACTTCAGCTTTTTTTTCCGGAATTTTTACAACGGGTTTTTCTACTTCCTTTTTTACAGGTTGAACCGCTACCGGCTGGAATTTCGGCGAACATGCAGCCACTACCAGCGCTAATATTAGAAACAAAAACCATCTATTCCCACTCAATGGTGGCAGGCGGTTTGGAACTGATGTCATATACTACCCGGTTAATTCCTTTTACATTATTAATGATCTCGTTAGAAATTTTGGCCAGCAGATCATAAGGCAAATGGCACCAATCGGCCGTCATTCCGTCCAACGATTCCACCGCACGCAGACATATCACGTTCTCATAAGTACGTTCATCACCCATCACACCTACCGACTGTACAGGCAGAAATATAGAACCTGCCTGCCAAACTTTATCATAAACACCTGCCGACCGCAAATTGTTGATGTAAATCGCATCTGCTTCCTGCAATATCTGTACTTTTTGCGGCGTAACTTCGCCTAATATCCTGATAGCAAGGCCGGGACCGGGGAATGGGTGACGGCCCAAAATATTCGGATCGATGCCTAAAGCCTTACCGACACGTCTTACTTCATCTTTAAATAAGGTGTTTAGTGGCTCAACTACTTTTAATTTCATAAAATCAGGCAAGCCGCCAACGTTATGGTGCGATTTAATGGTGGCTGATGGTCCTTTTACCGATACCGATTCAATGACATCAGGATAAATAGTTCCCTGGCCAAGCCATTTTACATTTTGAACCTCATGCGCGGCATCATCGAAAACTTCGATAAATACGCGGCCTATTGCTTTGCGTTTTTTTTCAGGATCGGTTAAGCCTGCAAGCGCATCATAAAAACGTTGTCTGGCATCAATGCCTTTAATGTTTAGGCCCATGTGCTGGTATGAATCCAGTACCGATTGATATTCATCTTTACGCAGTAAGCCATTATCAACAAATATGCAATGCAGGTTGGTGCCGATCGCGTGGTGCAATAATACCGCAGCAACCGATGAATCTACGCCGCCGGAAAGACCAAGTACCACTTTGTCATCACCAACTTTTTCCCGGAGCGCAGCAATGGTTGTTTCTATAAATGAGTCCGGCGTCCAATCCTGCGCGCAACCACAAATGTCGACCAAAAAGTTATGCAGTAGCTGCTTGCCATCAACACTGTGTGTAACCTCGGGGTGGAACTGTATACCGTAAGTTTTTGTGCCGGTTACCTGGTAAGCCGCCACTTTAACGGTATCGGTACTGGCAATTATTTGAAAATTAGCACCTATGCTGGCAATGGTATCCGCATGCGACATCCAAACCTGGGAGCCCGGGAGTATCAGTTTAAAAAGTGGGTTTTTATCGTCGATATATTGCAAATTGGCCCGGCCGTATTCGCGCGTACTGGAGGGTAATACTTCGCCGCCGTTAAAATGCGCAATGTGTTGGGCTCCGTAACAAACGCCCAAAATAGGCAGTGTACCATGAAATTTTTCAAAATCGAAATGGGGGGCATCATCCTGCCTGACAGAGTACGGGCTACCTGAAAGGATAATACCTTTTACGCTGCTATCAACTTCGGGAAAATGATTAAATGGGTGGATCTCGCAGTAAATATTGAGCTCCCTGACACGGCGCGCTATCAATTGGGTAAACTGCGAGCCAAAGTCAAGAATAAGGATTTTTTCTTGCATGGGCAAAGATAGGTTTTGATTTCGGAATGCGGAAGTTCGATTTGGGATTTTTTAATACGGATCGTGAAGTAGTTTTAGTTCAGAAGTATTTTTATCTTTATAACTCAGTTTCAATAAGATGAAAAATATTTTCCTTTTATTTTTGACGCTAAGCGCCTTGAGTGTTTGCGGCCAAAGCAAATCGTATGATTATGCTTATATGAATAAAAAAGGCATTTGCGTGTATTCGAGTGCTGATAAAAGTGAATACCTCATCGCAAAGAAGGGGCAGGACCCTTATATTTCTCCTGATGGCAGAAAACTGGCCTACTCCACTTTTAATGAAAAGGGCGATAGGTTTATCGCAATTGTTGATCTTAATACACATCATAAAATTTTATTAAACACTCAAAATAACAATAGTTACGGGCCGGTTTGGTCGCCGGATGGGAGTTTAATAGCTTATAATTCTTTCGACAGCAAAAATGCAAAGTGGTATATAGCGCTTATTGATACCGGAAATACGAATCCGAGAATATTGTCAGGGCAGTTAGAAAATAGCTATGTGCCTTCGTGGTTAGTGAATAGTAAAAATCTAGTGGTTCAAAATTTGGATAATGTGTTTGTGGTCAGCCTTTCGGGCGATATTATCAGCACTTATAAGGTTTCAACATTATCGAATGCCATGGGGGCATCCAGTTCTGACAGGTTTGTATTCACTAACGATAACAAAAAGATAGTTTTTAGCGAAGACGTAGATGAACCAGGCGAAAGCGACGGGCCGCCTTCTGCTATTTTTATTTATGATATCGTAAACAAATCAACATTAAGGCTTTCTCCAAAAGGTTATTTTGCCGACCAGGTATTTGTTAAGGGAAACAAGATTTTATTTACCGCCTCAAAACTCAATTCAACCATTCAAAATGTGTATTCAGTTGATATGGATGGAAAAAATTTCAAGATTCTTTTCCCCGGTTGCTCATCGGTATCTGCTAAACGATAGTATTTGAAACAGGCCTGATCCGGGCCTTTCTGAACGATAGAAGGAAATGCGAAATTTATACAAGGAATAATAGTAAACAATTTACAACCACCTAATTTCGTTAAATCAATGCCGATTTACAATCTTGAGACCTGTTTAACGTCGCTAAATGTCAAAATAACATTATTAAACCAGCCGTTTATTTAATAACTTGCAATACAAACTCGACTTTAAAAAATGATATTATGAAATATATAAAATTACTATTATTGGTGCTGATACCGGGTATATTGGCATTTAGTTCGTGCAGTAAAAAGAGTGCGCCGCAGCCGACGGTTACAGCCTCCATGTCATTCAAGCTTAATGGCACCTCAAAAAACGCTGCAACTGTTTTTGCTACCTATTATTCAACGGTTGATGCCCTCCAGGTTATTGGTCAGGTAACTGATAGTGAAGGGATCGAGCTGCAAATTGACAGTATAAAAGTAGGAACCTTTAATGCCACAGCACAGGGAATAATAATGGGCTATTCGCCGGATGCTGCTTTCCAGGATATCTTTTTTGCCACCTCCGGGAGCGTTACGATATCCACGTATAACAATACTACGGTTGCAGGAACATTCAGCTTTACAGGGGTAAATTCATTAAATGTAGCGGCTACAATCTCAGCCGGAACATTCTCTGCGCAAATAATAAAGGACTAAACCCCGCTTGTTATATCGGGAATTAACGGTGATCTGTTTGTTTTGAACTGAATTATTTCACGGAAAAGACAAACCCGATATTGATACTTTCCCTTACGTTTTGAACCGATGAGCCATCGCCGGAGTTGAAGATATTTGATACACCGCTCTGGCCATCGTATTCAATGAATAATTTGGCGTTGTTAGAAACGGGGATTTTTATGCCTATTCCTACATCAAGACCAAAATCACTGCTGTTAAAGGCATCTTTAACGTCAGTACCTCCCGCGTTCGTATTAACTAAAAATCCTGCATATGGGCCAAAGTGCAAATACCAATTGCGCATTCTTCCAAAATGCCAGTTGGCCATTATGGGGATTGTAACATAGTTTAATTTAAAATTGACCCCCTCAATTGTGCTGCCGTCCGGCTCATCAAGAAAACCGTTTCCCCAGCCTTTTTGATCGTAAATAACTTTTCCTTTTATACCCCATCGATCCGAAAAGTAATATTCGGCAGAAACACCTACGTTAAATCCGCCCACTCCGTCAGTGTGATTATATGCCCCCGATTCCTGGACATAAGCACCATTATAACCGATATTCGCTCCGAATTCAACGGAGTTTTTTACCTGGGCCAAAGAGGCTGTACAAATGCCCATTGCAATTAAAAGTGCAGCAAAGATTTTTGTCATGACAGTGATTTTAGGTTAATAAAGATAAAAATGAATATTTAGTAATAAGGGGTATTTGACTGGACTTGCAACGCAAAATAATAAGAATAATCAATATATGCAGAATTTTAATAATAGGAATGCGCCTTTACCTGTCGAAGGTTAGATAAAAGGCTAATTTTAATCGCACGAACCGAATAGCAACATTAGCAAGTTTCGGGTTTTATAATCGTCGATACACAGGTAAATTTGTTTATTAAATATTATTCTATGAATAACCAGGAAACAATTAATTACCAGCGTATTGCCCGTGCCATCGATTATATAAAACTTAATTTTAAAGATCAGCCCAATCTTGATGAGGTTGCCGAAAAGGTAAATTTAAGCCCTTTTCATTTTCAGCGCCTGTTTACCGACTGGGCAGGTATCAGCCCCAAAAAGTTTTTTCAATACCTAAGCCTGGATTATGCCAAAGGCATATTAAAGGACAAGCAGGCTACATTGTTTGATGCCGCTTTTGAGACCGGCCTGTCGGGCACCGGTCGTTTGCACGATTTGTTTATGAATATTGAAGGCATGACGCCTGCTGAATATAAAAATGGAGGTAAGGCACTTTTAATAAATTACAGTTTTGCCGAAAGCCCGTTTGGGAATATCATTGTGGCATCTACACCGAAGGGAATATGTTATTTGGCTTTTGCAGATGATAGAGATGAAGCTTTCAGCAATTTGCAACATCAATTTCCTAATGCGGCTTATACCCAGGTTGTCGATCTTATACAACAAAATGCTTTGTTTATCTTTAAAAAGGATTGGTCACGACTGTCAGCCGTAAAACTTCATCTAAAAGGGACAAGTTTCCAACTGAAGGTTTGGGAAGCGTTACTTAGCATTCCAATGGGTGGATTGCAAACTTACGCGACTGTTGCGAACTCTATCAAGCATCCCGGTGCGAGCAGGGCGGTTGGGGGCGCCATTGGTGAAAACCCGGTTGCTTTCCTCATCCCGTGCCACCGGGTTATTAAATCAACCGGCGAACTTGGCCAGTATCATTGGGGCGCAACGCGTAAATCGGCCATTATTGGATGGGAAGCGGCCAAGGCGAACAGGGTATAGCTTTAGGAAAGTTCGTTGAATTAAAAATCAATATTTATTATACCATTATCGTTGTCAAACAAATATTGATTATCTTTTCCTGGCAAAGCTTCAACTACTTTCGCATTCACCTGTAGGTCTTTGATATTACTTTTAAATCCGTGTAACACCAGTTTTATTTTTTTATATTTTGATTTAAATGAACCTTCAACGACCGTGAAGCTTATGAGTTTTTTTCTCGGATCAAAGCTGATTTTCCTTTTGTAATAAGCGCCTTTTTGGTAATCATAAGTCAGCCCATCATCCTCATAATACACGAACGAATTTGCCCGTTCGCCATCCCAAATGTTGATTTCCAAAATACCATCACCTTTTTCGGCTGTGCTCTGTATTACATTTTGCATCGGTATGATGGCGCCCGCCCTAATAAACACCGGCAGGTCTGTTAAAGGTGCATTAACGATTATTACTTTACCGCCATTAAATTTTTCGCCGGAGCTTAAACGGTACCATTCACCTTCCGGCAGGTAAACTTCTTCTGTAAATTTGGTGCTTTCAACAGGTGCCACTAAAATGCTATCACCAAATAAAAACTGGTTCTGGTATTTTACATCGAAAACATTTTCGTCCTGTGTATAAGCTATCGCCAACGTGCGGCTTACCGGCATGCCCGTTTGTGACGACTGGTAAAAAGACGAATATAAATATGGCAACAAGCGGTAGCGTTGTTCAATGTCTTTTTTGATAATGGCTTCGTTTTCTTTCCCCCAGCACCAGGGCTCGCGGTATTTTGTGCCTTGCATCGCATGGTTACGGAACATCGGGGTGTATACACCCAGCGAATTCCATCGCACCATAAGTTCGGGTGTGGGGTTTCCTGCAAAGCCACCGATGTCTACCCCGATTAATGACATGCCTGTTATGCCCAAACTATTTACAAGGCGCTGCCCAAGCATCATGTGCGCATCATAAGCCGAGTTATCGCCCGTCCACACTGCGGAGTAGCGCTGCATACCCGCATATGCTGCACGCGTAAGTACGAAAGGGCGCTTATTTCCCATTATTTTCCGGGTGCCTTCATAAGTTGCCCGCGCCATTTGCATGCCATAGGCGTTGCGCACTTCGAGCATATATCTGTCACCGAATTTTACCAGCCAGGGTATATTTTGTCCCCAGGCCGCAGGCTCATTCATATCGTTCCAAAAACCATCTACACCGGGCCCGGTAAGCGCTTTGAATGCTTCTCCCCACCATTTACGAACGTCGCCCCTAAAGAAATCAGGGAAATGGCAGCGGCCGGGCCATACATCGGCCACGTATTTTTTTCCATCGGGCCAGGTTGCGAAGTAGTTGCCGGCTACGCCTTCGTCATATTCTTTGTATCCCGGTTCAACTTTAATACCCGGATCAACTATTGTCACCAGGTGAAAATTCATCGACTTCAGCTTATCGATCATCGCTTTCGGCTTGGCGAAAGTCTTTTTGTTCCAGGTGAAAATTTTATACTGCTCCATGTAGTCGATATCGCAGTAGATAACATCGGCCGGGATTTTCTCTTTCCTGAAATTTTCGGCCACGTCAAGTACTTCATCGGCGCTCATGTAACTCCACCGGCATTGCTGGTAACCCAGGCTCCATAGCGGCGGCATTTCCATACGCCCGGTGAGCCAGGTGTAATCTTCAATTATTTTCGCGACGCCTTGTGCACCAAAAAAATAGTAATTCATATCGCCCGCATCTGCGCCAAACCAGCTTAGGGCATTATCAGTTGTAGCGCCGAAATCAAAATAGCTTTTATGGGTATTGTCGAAAAAAAGTCCATAGGTCAGCCCGTTATGCAACCCCACAAAAAAAGGGAATGTTTTATACAAAGGATCGGCCTCCAAGCCGTGTAGGGCCGCGTCGGTGTTCCAGTTTACATAGGAGGTTCCCCTGCGGTTAAGGTTTCCTGTTTTTTCGCCGAGGCCGATAAATTTTTCATCCGGGTACAGCTTGCGGTAATTGGTTACCCTTGTTCCCTGCCAGTTTACGCCAAAACGCTTGTCATCCTCGCTTAATACTTTGCCGTCAGCCGTATAAAAATTAAAACGCAATGGCGATTTATTAATGCGCAACTGTAATTCAGTTGTTTTGATAATGATCTCTTTATCAGTTTCGATCCCTTCAAATTTCGGCAACGGTTCCCTGATCACAGCGAATGACGGGTCATAATCATCAAAATTTTTACTGATGTTTATCCGGATGATAGACGGTGAGTAAACCCATATACGGGCAACCGCTTCTTCGGTATGTATAATTAAAATATCGTTTTGTTTGCTGTCGCTTTTTGTATTTCCTAAAATTTCGATTTGCATATTTACGCGGATAGGTAACCTTATAAATGAACACCAATATGTTTTATTAGTTTGGAAACCGGTAAAATCGACAGGTGTCCTGCCATGCATACATTCAAAGGACTTTATAAGCCGGGTCATAATGCCAAAAAAGGCGTATTACAGGGTTAACATGGGTTAACATAATTCAATGCTAACCTTTGTAATATACTGTAAATCAGCATTTTAATTTTTTGAAGAATTAACGATGTTAACCCTTTTTGGTTATCGATCACTAATCTAATAGCCCACAGATCACGCTAAGTAAAAACAAAAAATCCCGCCGTTAAGCAGGATTTTCAAATCTTAGGATATGACCATTACGACCAAAGGTTCTGCGGATAAACGCCGCTTTCAACCAGGTCGGATATGCTTTTTTGGACGATTGGCTTATCTTCTTTATAAGTAACGCCAAACCATTTTGCATCGGTTGGAATAACTTTGAAAGACGCCTCGCCGCTTTTAATTAACTCGTCGCCTATTAACGGGATAAAGAATTCAGCTTTAGGATCATTTTCGTGGGCCTCAACAAATGCTTTGAATAATGGCGTGGTCAAATTGAAAACTGCGGGCGTAAAACCCCAAAAATTCATCGAAACCGGGGTATTTGATGGCAATTGAATTTCCTGTCCGTCTTCCTCATATACCACGCTTCCGTCTTTTGCGAAATAAACTTTTAAACGCTCATTGATAGCAACCATATCGCCATTTTCATCAACCTCACATACACCACGTGATACGGTACCATAGTCGGACAATGTTTTATCGACCTGGTAACCTATGATAGAGAATTTATCGTCGGCAACACCATCGTTTAAGAAATCGGCCATTTTTTTAAAGGCATCGTAGCCATAAAAATCGTCGGCGTTAATTACACAAAAGGGTTCGTGAACCTGGTTGCGTGCAGATAATACCGCGTGGGCCGTACCCCATGGTTTGGCACGTTCGATGGTTTTATCTATACCAAAAGGTTTAAGGTCGTAGCTCTGAAAAACGTAATCCGTTTCTACCCGTCCTTTTAGCTTGGGCTCAAATATTGTTTTAAAGTTTTCAGCAAATTCTTCGCGTATAATAAAGCTCACTTTTCCAAAGCCTGCTTTAATGGCGTCGTAAATAGAGTAATCGATGATAGTTTCGCCGTGCGGGCCAAAGCCATCAACTTGTTTCATGCTTCCATATCGGCTGGCCATCCCTGCGGCCAAAATCAGTAGAGTTGGTTTCATAGTTTCTTTATGCGTTTTAGCGCGTATTGTGGTAAATGTGCGTTCGGATTTTTAATCAAATGGTATTTTAACGGAATTGTTTTATTTTAGGTTGATTAATATTACTTGATATACCTAAAATCCTGTCCAGCTTTTATATTTAGCAATACTTCATAAATCAACCGGATCACGTTATCAACATCTTCTTTATGGATCATTTCTACAGTTGTGTGCATGTATCGCAGGGGCAATGAAATTAATGCAGACGGAACACCATCATTAGAATAAGCAAAAGCGTCGGTATCGGTGCCGGTCGAGCGTGACGACGCCTGGCGCTGGAACGGAATTTTTGCCTTCTCAGCCGATTCAATCAGCAGTTTATTTAAGTTGTTTTGAACTGCCGGTGCATAAGACACAACCGGACCCTTTCCGCAGGCCAAATCGCCCTGGCTGATCTTACTGATCATTGGTGTTTGCGTATCGTGCGTTACATCCGTTACGATAGCGACATTTGGTTTGATATGATGTGCGATCATCTCGGCGCCGCGAAGGCCAATCTCTTCTTGTACGGCGTTTACGATATAAAGGCCAAAAGGCAGCTTTACGTTATTTTCTTTCAGCAGCCGCGCCACTTCGGCTATCATAAATCCACCGGCACGGTTATCCAGTGCCCTGCCAACATAATAGCGATCATTGAGTACCATAAATTCGTCTTCGTAGGTAATTACACAACCTACATGAACACCCAATTTTTCCACTTCCTCTTTTGTGGTACAGCCACAATCTAGGAAAATGTTTTTGAGGGTTGGTGCTTCTTCTTTTTCGCCTGCCCCGCGGGTATGGATGGCGGGCCAGCCGAAAACTGCTTTCACAATCCCCTTATCGGTATGAATGTCTACCCGTTTTGAAGGCGCAATCTGGTGATCGGAACCGCCGTTGCGGATAACATATATAAGCCCGTCGCTGGTAATATAATTTACAAACCACGAAATTTCGTCGGCATGTGCTTCGATAACAACTTTATAGTCTGCTTTTTGATTGATAATACCAACAGCGGTACCGTAATTGTCAACGTAGTGGCTGTCGATATAAGGTTTTATATAATCAAGCCACAACTGCTGGCCTTTCCATTCAAACCCGGTAGGGGATGGGTTGTTGATATATTTTTCGAAGAAAGCTAAGGAAGTTTCATTTACAACGGCAACATGGGCCGGCGCATCGGATTTTTTTTTGGCCATACTTTTTTAAAAACGAAGGCAAATATAATGATTAGTTGGGAAGGTGGGAAGTCGGAAAGACGGAAAGTCGGGAAAGTCCGAAAGTTGGGAAAGTCCGAAAGAAAAATTGTTCAAATGATTGGTTAACGGGGTCAAATTCAGTTTAATCGGCAAGGTATTAGCGCCATAAATTATTGATAACTTAATATAAACTTTAAGTGATAGCTGTTCCTTTGCGCCTAAGTAATTTACTCCAAAGATCGGTTTAGTTTGTGAGGCTGGCTTGTTTAAACAGGCCAGCCTTTTTTGCCTCACCTCCAAAGGAGCCCTATGGAACTGGCCCTCTCCAAAGGAGAGGGAGCTAAATTACATTAGCAAAATGTTTGAACACATGAAATGCATTCGCCATTCCCCCCTCTTGTCTCATCATTAGTAATCTAACGCCGCAGTAATGGCCTTCTCTACAATCTCATAATCGAACCCGTTTGTTGAAAACAGTTTGCCGGTTTTTGAGAATCCCGTTTTTAGATAAAAATCGATAGCTGATATCCTTGCGTTGCACCATAAGGTGGTCCCGCCGTTTTCCCGTGCGTAGGTTGTTATATAATTCAATAAAGCAGTGCCAACGCCTGTGTGCTGTGCCTCCAAATCGATTGCGAGTTTTCGAAACTGAAAACTATTTCCATTTTGAAAAAGCGAAACTACGCCGACTAATTTGTTATCCCTGAAAGCACCAAAATGGATACCGTCAACATCTTCCTCCATCTCCATTTCAAATAACTGTTGATTTGGGTATAACACATCCCGCCGCAGTCGCCAGGTAAGGGTGGGAGTTATTTGTTCGATACTCATTTTTTTGAGGTTAAAGGTAAAAGGCGAATGGTAAAAGGTTTGTTCTTTTTAGGTAAGATCCATTATTTATTGATAGTAATAACCCTTCGCCTTTTACCTTTCACCTTTTACCTCCTACAACGGGATATTCCCATGCTTTTTCCTCGGGTTATTGACCACTTTATTTTCCAGCATTTTAAATGCGTGGATCAGCTTTAAGCGAGTTTCCTGCGGTTCAATTACCTCGTCAATAAACCCCCGTTCCGCGGCACGGTAAGGATTGGCAAATATTTCTGAATATTGCAGTTCTTTTTCTTTCCATTTGGCCTCTTTGTCGTCTGCCGCATGAATTTCACGCTTAAAGATAATTTCGGCCGCACCCTTGGCGCCCATTACTGCAATTTCTGCAGAGGGCCAGGCATAATTCATATCGGCACCGATGTGTTTGGAGTTCATTACATCGTAAGCGCCGCCGTAAGCCTTGCGGGTAATCACCGTGATACGCGGCACGGTTGCTTCGCAAAAGGCATAAAGCAACTTGGCGCCGTTAGTGATAATGGCGTTCCATTCCTGGTCGGTGCCAGGCAAAAAGCCCGGTACATCTTCAAATACCAGCAGCGGAATATTGAAACTATCGCAAAAGCGCACAAAGCGGGCGCCTTTTGTGGATGAATGTATATCAAGCACACCGGCCAAAAATGCCGGCTGATTGGCGACAATGCCAATGCTGCGGCCCGCCAAACGCGCAAAGCCCACTACGATATTTTCTGCAAAATCTTTATGTACTTCTAAAAACGATCCAATGTCAATTACATGATCAATTATTTCCCGGATATCATAGGGCTGCGTCGCATTTTCGGGCATTAAGGTATTTAGCTCCTGCCTGATTTCATTTTTTACTTCATACGGTAAAGCCGGTGCCCTGTCCTCACAATTCTGGGGCATATAGCTCAATAGTTTTTTTTACGTTTTGGATGGCTTCAATCTCGTTGGCACAGGCAAAATGCGTCACACCGGATTTAGTGGCATGGGTGGTCGCACCACCAAGTTCTTCCGACGTTACTACTTCGTGGGTAACCGTTTTTACCACATTTGGCCCGGTTACAAACATGTAGGAGGTATTTTCAACCATCAATATAAAGTCCGTTATAGCAGGTGAGTACACCGCGCCACCGGCACACGGGCCAAGGATAGCTGATATTTGCGGTACAACGCCCGATGCCATGGTGTTTTTATAAAAGATATCTGCGTAACCGCCAAGGGAGACCACTCCCTCCTGTATACGTGCACCGCCCGAATCGTTCAAACCAACCACCGGTGCGCCATTTTTCATGGCGAGGTCCATTACCTTGCAGATCTTTTCGGCGTGTGTTTCTGACAGCGAGCCGCCAAAAACCGTGAAATCCTGTGAAAAAACGTATACCAACCGCCCGTTTATAGTGCCATATCCCGTCACCACGCCATCGCCCGGATATTTTTCTTTTTCCATGCCGAAATCAGTGGAACGGTGAGACACCAACATGCCAATTTCCTGGAAAGATCCCTCGTCCATCAAAAAATGCAGGCGCTCGCGCGCAGTGAGCTTTCCTTTTTTGTGCTGACTTTCAATACGTACGTGGCCGCCACCTAACAGGGCCCCTTCACGCTTTTGTTTTAACAGTTTTAGTTTATTATCCACAGTAACGGTTTATCAATGCAATATGGTAAAAATTAGGTGAAAGGAGAAGGGTTGATTAAGTTAGATTAAGTTGATTGGGTTGTTAACGGGCCTGCAAATCATCAGCGAAATCAATAAATCATAATAATCAGCGCTCAGGAATGATTAAATTCGGTGATTCAAATGCGGTAATGTCAACTTATTACATCATATCCATACTTATATTTTTAACGTCTGTTTTCGCCTACGTGAACGACCGGTGGATAAAATGGCCGCCTACCATAGGTATAATGGTAATTGCGCTCATCTCATCTATACTAATTGCCATCTGGGGCCATTTAGTGCCTTCGATTTCCGCCCGTGCTGTGGTACTGGTGTCAAATATCAATTTTGAACAAGTCCTGATGAAAATAATGCTGGGCTTTTTATTATTTGCCGGCGCACTGCACATTGATGCAAATAAGCTAAATAAAGAAAAATGGCCGGTAATGATATTAGCAACGGCAGGCACGTTTATTTCCACCTTTCTGGTGAGTATTATGGCTTATTACCTGTTTCAGTTATTTAAGGTGGAAATACCTTATATCTATTGTCTTTTATTTGGCGGCCTGATCTCCCCGACAGACCCAATATCCGTAATGGGAATACTCAAACAAGCACGTATTCCAAAATCATTAGAGTTAAAAATAGCCGGTGAATCCCTTTTTAACGACGGGGTTGGCGTGGTTATATTCCTGACTATTTTGGAGGTAGCAATAAATGGCACCGGTAGGTTTTCTGTTGCGGGCACGGCAGTTTTATTTTTAAAGGAAGCAGGCGGCGGAATGCTCTTTGGGGCAATAGTGGGATACCTGGCTTATTTTTCAATTAAATCGATAGATAATTACCGCGTGGAAGTTTTAATAACACTTACCGTTGTGATGTGCGGTTATCCTATAGCCGACCATTTTCATTTATCCGGTCCACTGGCAATGATTGTGGCTGGCATTATACTTGGAACAAAGGGTAAAGGGGCCGGGATGTCTGATATTTCACGCGACTATCTGGGTAAATTCTGGGACCTGATCGATGAAATATTTAATGCCGTCCTATTCCTCTTGATTGGTTTAGAAATGTTGGTGATAAAAATAAACTCTACTATTATTTTGATAGGCGGCATAATGATTATTATAGTTTTGCTTGCGCGGCTGGTTTCAGTGTCGTTTCCATTGATGTTTTTACGCCTGTGGATAAAATTCGAAAAAAATGCGGTGTTGATATTAACATGGGGCGGATTGCGGGGAGGTCTTTCGGTGGCAATGGCGCTTTCATTACCTGAGGCAATGCATAGGGAGGAGTTAGTATTGATCACTTATATTATCGTTGTGTTTTCGATTATTGTGCAGGGACTTACCATCGGGAAACTTGCCGGAAGAGGTGGAAAGTCTGAAGCCTGAAGTCCGAAATCCGAAATCCGAAATCCGAAATCCGAAATCCGAAAGTGCCATTATGTTAAGCTGATAAATCAACTATCGAGGTTGGTTTTAGTTGATACGATGAATATGCTGATTCCCATTACGGCGATCAGCGCGAACGAGGCTCTTAATGTGGCCAAACCGGCTATAAAACCTATCAACGGCGGACCGACCAAAAAACCTATAAAACCTATCGTTGACACTACTGACAAAGCAACACCTGTCGACATGGTTTTTGATTTGCCGGTTGCACTATAAACCATGGGGACCACTGAACATACGCCTGCGCCCACGAGTAAAAATCCTGCTAAAGCGGTGTAGAAATAAGGGAAAAGCACCGCAATAAGTAAACCGGAACCGGTTAACAATCCGCTCACTTGCAATGTCCGTTTTAAACCGAAGCGATGGGCAAAGCCATCAGCAATAAACCGCCCCAAAAACATGGTTAACATAAAGGAGGTGAAGCCCAGGCCCTGTAACGGGGCTGGCGCAGCTACTACCTTTTTAAAATAGATACCGCTCCAATCGAACATGGTACCCTCGCAGATCATGGAACATAAAGCAATTACGCCGAGCGGAATTAATGGCGTCGCCAATTTTAGTTTTTGCAACAGGGTGAGGGAAGCTCCATCGGAAATTGGGGACGGCCCGGTATCATCATGGAGGTATTTGGCGGTTAAGATAAGTCCGATGATAAAGGCTGCGGAAATAACGATAAAATGGTGAAACGGATTTATATTATTGGCAATCATCAAAATACCTACACCTGCACCAGCGAAACCACCAACGCTCCATAACCCGTGAAACGAAGCCATGATGGGTTTTCCATATAGTTTTTCGGCAGCGATTGCCTGCGTGTTGACGGCGATATTGGCTGCGTTGCCCGAAAAGCCAAAGCAAACCAAACAAATTACCAGTTGAAACGGCGTTTGGGCAAGTCCGATGCCCGGCAGAATTAAACTGTACATGAATTGTGCCGCAAGCGCCAGTTTTTTGCTCCCGATTTTTGTGATGACCCAGCCCGAAAATGGGAGTGAGCACATCAAACCGGCAGGAAGCGCAAATAATACCGCGCCCCAGGCCGCATACGAAAGATGCATGGTTTGTTGTATGTTGGGAATGCGTGATGCCCAACTGGCAAATGATAGTCCCGCCAAAAAAAACAACGCGCCAACGGCAATACGTAACGAAATTTTTTGCGTTGCAACAGGCGCTGTGACAGTATCCATTATAGGTTTATCTAGCTAAGTGTAAAAAGTACACCAATCGGTTAAACAAATATAAAAGAATTAACTTATGAAAGGAGTGAAGATTGAATGTGTTTTTAACTGCTTAACAAAGCATTTGATTAATGACAGATTTTATTTCTGTGATTTCTTTTGGGTTTAGCTTTCCGAGCGCAGAACCAATCCTGGTTTGATCAACGGTTCTAATTTGATCAAGCATTACAGAGGCTTTGTCACCATCGACTTCACAAAGTACCCTTGACGGATAAATTTTAAGCGTGTGTGTTAAAGGAGCAATGATAACGGTTTTAAGATATTTATTCATTTCGTCCGGCGAAATGATAACGCATGGGCGCGTTTTACTTACTTCACTTCCTGTTGTTGGATCAACGTTTATCCAATGAACGGCGTATTGCTTTACTACCATTTCCAATCCGGAATTTCTTCATCATTGAACATGTCCGGAATTACCAGCTGATCATCTCCATTAGCAGCCATTTCTTTAAATGCCTGCTCCCATCCCTTACGTTTTATACCGTCGGGCGCGCTGATAATAATGTGGTTGTCTTTTACTTCAATGCTAACCTCATCTTCAATAAAACATTCCTTTAAAAAGTTTTGAGGGAGGATGATGCCTTTTGAGTTGCCTATTTTTCGAATGCTCGATCTCATAGTATAAAGTTATAACAAATTATAACAATATGCAAAAAAATGGCCATTGTATTCTTTTTTATCAGCAATCCCCATCAGGCACGCACGACTCGCCTTCTATGATTTCTAATTTGAGTTTAGGATTTTCCTTTTGCCAGTCGGCAAAGGCCTTCTCCAGCGTTTGTTCAAATACCGGGACAGCCTGCGCTCCTGATATCCCGTATTTATTATTTAGTACAAAAAATGGCACACCCTGTATGCCAAGGTATTGGGCCTGCCTGATGTCACCTCTAACTTCATCCGCAAAAGCGTCGCTTTGAAGGGTTTGTTTAATTTCATTCGCATCCAGACCAATTTCGGCGCCCAGTTGCACCAGCGTGTCCGGATCGTCAATATTTTTGCCGTCAGTAAAATAGGCTTTAAACAACTGTTCTTCCATTGCTACTCCCAAGCTATGTTTTTTTGCGAGGTGACTCAACCTGTGTGCATTAAAGCTATTTGCAACCACGGCTTTATCAAAGTTATAAGTTAAACCCGCCTCAGCAGCCATTTGGGTAACGTGGCCATTCAACTGCCGGGCATGGTCAATCGTAAATCCTTTTACATCAGCCAGGTATTGATCGATATTTATCTTGGGATCGGTTTTTAGATCAGGGTTAAGCTGGAAGCTTTTCCATTCTATTTCAATTTCGTTTTTATGTGCAAACTCTTTTAAGGCAGCTTCGAAACGGCGCTTGCCGATATAACAAAACGGGCACATTACATCCGACCATATTTCAACTTTCATAGCTACTAATTTATAATGCAAATTTAAAGCACCATCCAAACATCACCGTAAGGGCAAAGTAATATTATTCATAATTAACTAATCTCTCATCAACTAATCACCCGATCTCCTCCCCAACTCCACACTAAATCCTTTTATTTGCGTTAATTATCACTATGACCAGCACTACGCGTCCGCAAAAGCTAAAACTGTTAATACCATTGGTAATTATCCTGTTTTTTACGGCTTACGGCTGGCACAGACATGTGCGTAAGGAGTTCACGGTAGCCGGGCACCTGCACAGCCAGGAAATGACGGAAATTTCGGGGATAGCGGCATCGGGGATGACCCCCGATTTGTATTATGTCCATAACGACAGCGGCGACATTAGCCGTTTTTTTTCCATTTCACCCGATGGTGAACTTAAATCGATCATTTACTTTAAAGGCGATCCCAGTGAAAGATATGGTGTGCATGATTGCGAAGATATTGCTGTTGGCCCAGGCCCCGTTAAAGGAAAAAGTTACGTGTACATGGGCGATATCGGCGATAATTACTCGGTAAGGAAGTATATAACGGTTTACCGGATGGAAGAAAAAAAAGCGTGGGCGACAGATAGTTTATCCAGCGGGGAGGCTGTACCCCTGCATTTGAAGTATCCAGATGGGCCCAAAGATGCCGAAACATTGATGATTGACCCGGTTGAAAAGCTGATCTATATTGTGTCGAAAAGGCATGACTCTGTAGCTGTGTACTCAACACCGTTAAATTACAAAGCAAACGATACGCTGGTATTAACCAAACATTGCAAATTGTTTTTCGCAGGTTACAAGCCCTTTAAGTGGATAACCGCAGGCGACATATCAAAGGACGGCCGGCAAATATTATTAAAAAGCTATTCCAAAGTGTATTACTGGAAACGCACTGGTAATGAACCCATCTGGAAAACGATGTTGAAAAAGCCGGAGGAACTACCCTACGAGCAGGAAAAACAAGGCGAGGCGATCGGGTTTACTCCCGACGGTAAAGGCTATTATACCACGAGTGAAGGAGTTTACTCGCCGATATATTATTACAGCATCCCCGAGAAGTAGGCAAATAGTTGCAGTGTTAATCCTTTGTCCATTCATTATTAACCAACCGCCAGATATGCAGCGGATTTCCGTCTTTTAATTCATCAGGCAGCAACTCGTCCGTCCAGTTTTGCCAGCATACCGGCCTTACAAAGCGTTTGATGGCGCCTGTCCCCACGGAAGTAAAGCGACTGTCTGACGTTGCAGGAAACGGGCCTCCATGCTGCATAGCATTACCTACTTCAACGCCGGTTGGCGGGCCATTTAAAATTACCCGCCCTGCCAGGTCGGCAAGTTTATTGGTGAGCTGCGGATAGTTTGCCAGTTCGCCAGGCTCAGCCATAATCGACGCCGTTAACTGTCCATGCAATGAATGGAGCACCCGCTCCAGTTGAGCAATATCGTCAGCAACAACCAGCATGGAATAAGGACCGAAGACTTCCTCTTTATATTTTTCGTCGGCTAAAAATGCGGAGGCAGAAATCTCGGTTACCACTGCCAGGCCCTGGTTTAATTTATCCGAATTTAACTTATCCGACTGGCCTATAACCGACACCACCGTTTCACGAAGCCTATCTTGAGACAGTTTAGAAAAGTTTGCAGCGATTCCCGGCGTAAGCATCGTAGCCGAATTAACATCGGCTATGCCAGCTCCCAGCGCGTATTTAAACCTTTCCAACCCTTCCGATTTTACAGCCAGCAGCAGGCCTGGCTTGGTGCAAAACTGGCCGGCGTTGGTGGTAATAGATCCCACTATTTTTGCCAGCTCTTCGGCGCGATTTTCCACAGCCTGGGGTAATAATATAACCGGGTTGGTGCTGCCCATTTCGGCAAAAACCGCAATAGGTTCGGCACGTTCACGCGCCATTTTTACTAATGCCATTCCGCCTTTCAGCGAACCGGTGAAAGTAACAATCTTCGTTTTAGGGTGCTTAACCAATGCTTCGCCGATCGTATAACCGTTATCGTACAAAATGGAAAAAACACCCTCGGGCATGTTATGCTGTTCAGCAGCCCGTTTTACGGCCCCGGCAACCAGTGCACTCGTGCCGGGGTGCGCCGGGTGTGCCTTTACCACAACCGGGCATCCCGCAGCTAAAGCAGACGCTGTGTCGCCTCCCGCTACCGAAAAAGCCATTGGGAAATTACTTGCGCCAAATACCACTGACGGCCCGAGCGGCACCATCATTTTGCGGATATCAACACGGGGCAAAGGCTGGCGATCGGGTATTGCTGTGTCAATTACGGCTTCCACCCACGAGCCTTCCTCCAGCAAAGTAGCGAACATGTTCAGCTGCCCGGTAGTGCGGGCCCGCTCGCCCTGTAGTCTTTGAGCAGGCAGGCCGCTTTCGCTCATCGCACGTTCAATCAACTCATCGCCCAGCGCTAAAATTTCATCTGCTACGCTGCGTAAAAAGGCTGCTTTTTTATTTTTATCTATATAACGATAAACGGCAAAGGCATTGTCGGCAAGATTCATCGCGGCATCCACTTCTGAAATGCTAGCTGTATAAAAATTGCCCGCCAGTTCTTCGTTCGAAGATGGGTCGATCGCTTTAAATATATTTCCTAATTGAGGTAAATACTGATACCCAATCAAATTTCTCGTATCCATAAATTATTTTCTAACAAAATAGATGGTGTTATCGCCGATAAAATTAGCGCATTTCAAAAGTACGAACAATTAAGTTTTTATGAGTGCAGTGAACAACCATAAAACCGCTACACCAATGACTAATGACGCAATGACCAATGGCTATTTTAAACAAATTGATTTAAAATTAATACGCCAACAAGCCCGGTAACCGAAACGATGGTTTCCATTAATGACCAGGAACGGATGGTGTCTTTAATTGAAAGATTAAAATATTCCTTAAACAGCCAGAAGCCCCCGTCATTTACATGGGAAAAAGCCAAACTGCCCGCACCAACTGACAATACCATCAGGTTTGGGTTGATATGTGGATTGTGCAAAACTGTAGACGAAATAATGCCGGCTGTCGTTAAACCCGCAACCGTGGCTGATCCTAAACTAACACGTATAATTGCAGCTATTAACCAGCCTAAAATCAGCGGCTGTACATTTAAATTCTCAAATAGCACCGCAATTTGTTTATTGATCCCACTATCAGTAAGCACTTGCGCAAATGCACCCGAGCCTGCAATTATCAATAATATCAGCGAAATATCCTTTACGGCATCTCCATAAATAATACCCAGATGTTTCATGTTGCTGTTTTGCCTTATGCCCAAAGTAAATGTTGCTACGATGAGTGAGATAAGCATAACGATAGGCGCATCCCCTATAAAAACTACCACTTTGTGAAACGGCCCGTCAGCATTAAAAAAGCTGAGATATATAGTTGTAGCCATCATCAGGATAACTGGCAGCAGCGCGGTTAAAAAGCTGTTAAATGCGCCCGGGAGCTTTTCGGGAGGTAATTCTTCCGCAATAAAGGTATCCAGGGGATTTGATTGTATTTTTTTTAAAGTTCGGGCGAATATGGGTCCGGCCAATATAACAGTGGGTACAGCCAGGATGAGGCCGTAAATCAAGGTGGTGCCCATATCTGCATGAAATCTTAATACCAACGCCGTGGGAGACGGGTGAGGCGGCAAAAAACCGTGAGTCACTGATAGAGCCGCAAGCATGGGCAGTCCTATATAAACAGCCGGGAGCTTATATTTATAGGTTACCGAAAAAATGAGCGGCACCACCAGCACAAACCCGGTATTGTAAAATAAGGGTATGCCAATAATAAACCCAACAATAAGCAGCGCCCATTGTACATGATTAACTCCAAAGGCATTTACCAGTACACTTGCAATTTTTTGAGCGGCGCCGCTATCGGCTACCAGTTTACCCAGCATGGCGCCCGTACAAATAATAATAGTTATAGACCCCAGCGTATTGCCCAGCCCTTTTTGTACCGACCCCGAAATTTTATCTAAAGGAATACCAAGCAGCAAGCCGGCTGTAATAGAAACCAGGAGGAATGCTAAAAATGGATTTACTTTAGCCCAGCTTACCAAAATCACTAGCAGGATAATACAGAACAGGATGGTGAGTAATGCCATTTATAGGGTATATTTATATTGAAAAAGTTGAGAAAAAAACGTTTTGGGCGTTTTTTAGGTTGCCTGACGAATGTAATAACAATATTTGATTTCAGGATTTTTGAATATAAAATCTTTGTATTTTGGTAAAAAAAATAGTCATGAGATTAATCCCTTATTTAAACTTCCAGGGTAACACCGAGGAAGCCATGAACCGTTACAGAGATATTTTTAACGGTACTATTCACGACTTGAGCCGGTTTGGAGATACCAACCCCAATATGCCTGATGACTTTAAAAACGGAATCATGCATGCCCGGTTGACTTTTGGTGATAATGTGCTCATGTTTTCTGACGGTATGCCGGGCAAAACAATAACTAACGGTGACGGTATCACACTGAGTGTCGGTTTGAATGATGAAGCCCAGGCGAGGTCGATATTCAACCAGCTCGCAGAAGACGGCTCGGTAATTATGCCGATGGCTAAACAGTTTTGGGGCGCTTTGTTTGGGATGGTAAAGGATCGTTTTGAGATCAACTGGATGATCAACTGCGACATTTAGGCGCTATATAAAAAAAGGCGCGAATAGCACGATAGCAAGTAAACTTATCCGATCTTTTTACGTAAAAGAGGTAAGGACAAGTGTGCTTTTCGATGAAAGATAAAATAAGGCTCTTATATTTTTATTCTGCTTTAGCATTACTTTCAGCGCTTCTCTTTAGCCAATGTAAAAAAGTGCCGGCTACACGTCCATCAACATCGACAACTACCACTACGCTTAACACCCAGCCAATAGATACCGGCCTTATCCCGTTGAAAAATATGTTTGGCATAAACGCCTACGAATGGAATTTCCTGCAAAATCCAGCCGACCCCAGCAACGTATCTGCAATATACGAAGCAGATATGGCGGCGATTAATAATTTTACCGCGGTGAGGCATTACCTGGATTGGTACCAATTGGAAGATACTGTAGGATCCTATACATTTAATCCCTCGCACGAAGGAAGCTGGAATTTAGATATCATTTACCAGCGCGCTAAACAGGATTCGCTTTTTATGCTGGTGGATATAAAATCGTGCCCGCCATGGCTGCAAAGCACCTACCCTGCAGCATTGCAAAATACGTGGGATAATCCCGCACCTTACGGATCGGACCTCAGCGATCCGGCATCCTATATTTTACAGGGAAAAGTAGCATTTCAGTTTGCGGCGCGATATGGTTCGAATGCAGCCGTCGATCCTTCATTAGTTACTGTTGATACCACCATAAGGTGGACAGGCGATCCTCCAAACGTGGTTAAAATAGGCCTGAATACAGTTAAGTATGTTGAATGCGATAATGAGCGCGACAACTGGTGGATCGGCCCCCAGGGCGAACAAAACGCGCAGCAATACGCTGCTAATATGTCGGCTTTTTATGATGGCAACAAGGGCAAGCTGGGTAAAAACGTGGGTGTAAAAAACGCTGATCCGCACATGGTCGTGGTGATGGGCGGATTGGCATCCTCAAGTCCGCAGTTTGTGCAGGATATGATAGACTGGTGCAAAACAAACCGGGGATACCGCTCGAACGGTGATGTGGACCTGTGTTTTGATGTGATCAACTATCATTTTTATTCGAACGATGGCAATGTTTTAACCAACGTTGTAAAAACAGTTGGTATGGCGCCGGAGTTAAGCACCACCGCCGGAAGCGTGGCCGACGGATTTGTGAAATTAGCCGGTACTATTGCAGGTCATCCTCAGGTTTGGGTTACAGAAAATGGTTATGATATAAACCCGGCAAGTACCCAACGCGCTGTGGTTATCGGTAACAAGTCGGTTTTAATGGTAGAGGGCGACTGGATCATCCGCTCGGCATTGTTTTACGCGCGGCATGGTGTTACCCGGTTGTTTTTTTACCAGTTGTTTGACGATACCCCGAATTCAACAGAAACATTTGGTACATCGGGATTAATAAACGATGATTTAACCCGCCGGCCCGCTGCCGATTATATATTGCAGGTAAAAAAGCTAATGGGGAATTACGGCTATAAAAGTACTTTAAATGCCGATCCCTTAGTTGATAAATATGTTTATGGCGCAAAAATCATTTATGCACTGATGATTCCCGATCAGAAAGGCCGGACCGGCTCTTATACACTCGATTTAGGGACGTCAGCCAGTGCGATCATTTATTCTTTAAAGGCAGGCGCAAACGTGATGACGCAAAGTAAGGTGAATACCGTTGCCGGAAAGCTAACGGTGAACGTTTCTGAAACGCCTGTGTTTGTGCAAGGGCAATAATCTGTCGTTTTTTTTGACTTTATAATTCTACGGTCATTAAGCTACTCCCGTTTCTTCTCAATTTTTAAATTATCTTTATTTGCGGGATAATCCCAATAGTTTTATCGGGCATTAGCGTTATATGACACAAAAACGGTACATTTTTCTTGTTCTTTTATTAGGGGCGCTTACCGCCATCGGCCCGTTTTCTATTGACATGTATTTGCCCGCCTTCCCGGCAATTGCAAAGTCGCTGCATATTGTTACTGCGCGGGTTTCGTTGTCGTTGTCCGGATTTTTCATCGGCTACTCTGTCGGCCAGTTGTTGTACGGTCCCTTGCTGGACAGGTTCGGACGGAAAAACCCGCTTTATGTTGGTATGTCGCTTTATATTTTGGCGTCCATCGGCTGTTTCTTTTCCACATCTATCGAAATGCTGATCGCCATGCGCTTTTTGCAGGCTATCGGCGGCTGCGCTGCAGGTGTAGCTTCGATGGCGATGGTGCGGGATATTTTCCCTGTAAAGGATAACGCCAAAGTATTTGCGCTGCTCATCTTGATATTAAGTATTTCTCCTTTAATTGCGCCCACGGTTGGTGGATACGTTACCGCTACATTCGGGTGGCAATTAATATTTCTCATCCTGGCTGTAATTGCTGCGATTGTTTTGATCGCCGTTATTTTCTTTTTGCCCGAAAGTTACCAGCCCGACCCAACCTATTCATTAAAACCTACGCCTATTATCAATAGTTTTTTATTGGTGCTGAAGCACCCGCAGTTTTACACTTACGCCATTTGCGGGGCAATAGCATTTTCAGGTTTATTTGCCTACCTGGCAGCTTCGCCATTTTTATTTATGGATGTGTATGGCCTCAGCAGTAAAATGTACGGCTGGATCTTCGCGTTTTTGTCGGTAGCGTTTGTCGGCTCCAGCCAGGTAAACAGCGTGTTGATCAAAACATTCAGAAGCGCTCAAATTGTCAGTGTCAGTCTGCCGGCGATGGTGATAGTATCCTTGTTTTTTGTAATCGGGTCAATAAGCGGCTGGTTCGGGGTTTACAGCACTATTGCGGTGATATTTGTTTTTTTATGCTGCGTGGGGATAACCTATCCAAACACCACCTCGTTGTCAATTGCGCCGTTCTCCAAAAACGCAGGTACCGCTGCATCTTTAATGGGTGCGCTGCAGATGACCGTCGGCACCCTGGTTTCCATTATCGTGAGTCAGTTCAAAAGCCGAAGTTCCATCCCAATGGCCGGATTAATGTTTACAGCAGCTGCGCTCGCTTTTATTATTTTGGTTTTGGGTGAGAGAAGAATTACGGAGCAGGTTGATGAGGAAGTCGAAGAAGAAAAGAAAGATGTTTTGATTCACTAAACTTAATTAACCGACCTAATGACCTAATGACCTAATGACCCAATGACCACTGACTAATGCCCATCCCTCACCGCCGTAACCCTCGACCCATCTTCCCCTTTTGTTTCAAAAACCAAATCCTTATCGGTTAATTTCGATACCCAAAATGGAAAGGTTCTTGTTTTACCATCGGGCATCGTTTCGGTATAAACCAGGTTATGGCCGTCTATTATGAATTTACCATGTGAAAGTACTTTACTATCCCACATGATAATTAACTGGTTGTTTTGAGAGAATTGAATATAGGGCGCGGATGCTTTTATTTCGGCGCTGCTCAAACTGTCAGGCGGAGATGCATGCGGATGTTCCACCTTTACGTATTTCCATTTGCCATAAAGCTCTTCGGGCTTAATGGCCGAATCGCATGAAGCCAGGGAAAATAATAATGCGATTATACAAGCAGGGTATTTAATCATCAGAACAAATTTAATAAATCGGCATGAAATGTTGTTTTTTTTAGATTATCGCCTCAAATAGAAAAATGTTATTAATTTTAGCAACCACTATAAACTTATTAAATAATTATGAAAAAATTATTATTTGTCCTATTGACAGTTATAAATTACGCTTGTTTTGCGCAAAATACCGCCAGCCTGAGTGTCAGCGGCGATTCGAAAGAAACCATCAGCAAACACATCTACGGCCAGTTTGCCGAACACCTGGGCCACGGTATATATGGCGGTTTTTGGGTTGATAAATCCCTGCCCGTTGCCAAGCAGGACCGTATCAGACTTGATGTTGTGAAGGCGCTGAAACAGATCAAAATTCCAAACCTGCGCTGGCCGGGCGGCTGTTTTGCCGATGAATACCACTGGCGCGATGGTATAGGTCCAAGCCTGGACAGGCCGCGCATGGTGAATACAAACTGGGGCGGAATAACCGAAGACAACAGCTTTGGCACCCATGAATTTTTGGAATTATGTGACCTGTTGGGTTGCGAGCCTTACATTGCCGCTAACGTTGGCAGCGGTACGGTTGAGGAAATGTCAAAATGGATTGAATATGTGAACTCCAACAGCACCAGCACTGTCGCAGAAATGCGCAAAAAAAATGGCCACCCCGCGCCGTACAAGGTGACCTTTTGGGGTATAGGCAACGAAAGCTGGGGCTGCGGCGGCAATATGACGGCTGAGTTTTATACCGACCAGTTTAAAAAGTATGCGGCATTTGCCAAAAACTACCCGGGTGCGCCGCTAAAAAAAGTGGCCAGCGGTGCTAACTCGTTCGACTATAACTGGACGGAAGTGTGTATGAAAAATATCCCGCATAACCTGATGTGGGGCCTCTCTTTACATTATTATACCATACCAACCGGTAACTGGGGCCATAAGGGATCGGCGACAAATTTTACTGAAGGCGAGTATTTTAGTACGATGGAAAATTGTTTGAAAATGGAGGAACTGGTTACAAAACATTCGGCCATCATGGATAAATATGATCCTGATAAAAAGGTGGGTTTGATTGTTGACGAGTGGGGGGTATGGACCGATCCCGAGCCTGGCACTAACCCGGGATTTTTGAATCAGCAAAACAGTTTGCGCGATGCATTGATCGCAGCTTCTACCTTAAATATATTTAATAATCATTGCGACAGGGTTAAAGGCGCTGCGTTAGCACAAACCATCAATGTATTGCAATCGCTGATACTTACTGATAAGGAAAAAATGCTGCTGACACCTACTTATCACATATTTGATATGTATAAAGTTCACCAGGATGCAAAATACCTGCCGATAAAACTATCATCGCCTGATTATGTGGTTGATGGGAAGAAGATCCCTGCCATAAACGTTTCCGCTTCGCAGGATGCAGCCGGGAAAATTCATATTTCGCTGGTTAACCTCGATCTGCATAACGATATTACCATCAGCACTAAACTGAAGGATATTCAATGGAAAACCGTAAGCGGACAAATCCTTACTTCGGCTAACATCACCGATATCAATACTTTTCAGCAGCCCGACAAGTTGCACCTGGTTAATTTTACCGGCGCTAAGAAAGATGGTGATAATTTGGTAGTGATTTTGCCGGCAAAATCGGCGGTTACATTAGAGTTGGAGTAAAGAGAAATTTGCATAAATTCTCACTTTGTCATTGCCTTTAGATTTGAGACAACATAAATAATAAGGTTGTTATTGTTGTTAAAGATTTCTTTTTGCTTCTTTTTCTTTGTTAATAACCTTGATTTTTGTTGAAAAGTTAACAGCGGTAAGGGAGCATTATTGTCATTGCCAGGCTTGAAGGCCTATTGTTCGATTGAATCCCTTACCGTTTGTTTTAAACTGTGACATCAAATAGAAATTAGAGTTTCGAAGGCTCATTAGTAAGGTATTGATGTGGTTTAAAACTGTTAACCGTTTACTCACATAAACAGTGTAAAGATATGGAATTTGAATTTTTCATCGGGATCGATGTATCAAAAAATGAGTTGGACTTTTCAGTCCACAAGGCAAATGTTTCCTGTTTCACCGGGAAATAGTCAATGAACCGGAAGCTATCAAAGCGTTTATTAAAGAAATTAGCAAATTGCCTGGTTTCGGCTTAAACACGGCAGTTTTTTGCATGGAACACACCGGCATTTACAGTAACCACCTGTTAAGTTGCTTGTATCGGAAGAAAGCAAATATTTGCTTGGAATCGGCCACACAAATCAAAAAATCTCTAGGCAATCTGCGTGGCAAGAACGACAAGGTAGATTCTGTGCGAATAGCAGCTTATGCCTACAAAAATCGCGAAGAATTGCGTTTATGGGAGCCCAGGCGGGATGAAGTACAACAACTGGCACATTTGTCCTCTACCCGATCCAGGCTGATTAAAGCAAAAAAAATGCTTAAAACACCACTGAAGGAGTATGGCTCCTTTGTTAAAGATAGCGTAGCTAAACGCAATACAGATATGTGCAGCAATGCCTTAAAAGGTATAGAGGCAAGCCTGGAAAAAGTTGAAAAATCAATATTTGCTATTATTAGTGCCGATGCGAATCTAAAACGCTTATTCAGCCTGGTTACTTCCGTATGTGGTATTGGTAAAGTTACAGCCGTACATATGCTAATAACCACTAACGAGTTCAAAGACATCAATAATGCCAAGTCATATGCCTGCTATGCAGGTCTGGCACCATACCTTGAAGAGTCCGGTATATTCAAAGGCAAAGGCAGGGTATCCCATATGGCAAATAAAAAAATAAAAACGCTTTTACATTTGGCAGCTTTAGTTGCAATTCAGTACAACCCGGAGCTAAAACTCTATTATGAACGAAAGGTCAATATCGAGAAAAAGAATAAAATGAGTGTAATCAATGCCGTACGAAATAAACTTGTACTACGGGTTTTTGCTTGTGTTAACCAAAATAGAAAATATGAAAAAAATTATCTTAGTTTAGTTGCTTAAATCATAGAAATCGAGCGTAGCGCGGCAATCTCGTCGCCTCCCATGCCTTTATGCATGTTTGTGAGGCATAGCGACGGGATTGCCACGTCGTTCCTCCTCGCAATGAAAAATTTTTGAGTTAATGGAATCTTTCCTATAAAAGCCGCTTTTTCTTTACATTTCTCCGCATTTTTTCTTCAGCTGCTTTTTCTTCATCTTTTTCGCTAAGCGGAAAATCCGGTTTTATTTCGTTGGAATTATCTGATCCGCGAAGCGCGTGGATATCTTTTTTGATGCCGTTTTTTATAGCAGGTTGCTTTACTATTGTTTTCATGGCAATATTGATTAACGTAATGTATGGTTTATATCTTGTTAACCTTCATATAAACTAAAAGGTTTACAATTGTTGAAAGAATATTAGGTCGCGCTATTGTTATTGATAGATCGTTGAGGCATATTTGGTGAACTTTTTTCACAATTTTTGTAACAACCGTACAACCTTGTCATCTAATAAATACTATACAGCCAAGGTACTACGGATTAATGCTGTAAGTTTTCGTAAAGGCCCGCACCTCAAGGGCTCCGGATCCAATCTTAAAAATTTTCAATCTAAAAAAAATGAACAATTTAATTCCTTTGCTATGGTGGGCTGCGCCTGTCGTAATTATTTTATTGATGTACAAATTTGTTTTGCGCGTTTTCCTGGGTATGATTATCGTCCCGGATGACCGTATTGGCCTGGTGGTGAAGAAGTATGCCCTTACCGGCGATAAGCGATTACCCGACGGCCGTATTATTGCCATACACGGTGAAGCCGGTATGCAAGCTAAAGCGCTTGCCCCCGGGCTATACTGGCGCATGTGGCCCTGGCAGTATAAAATTGATATGGCGCCGTTTACCATTATTGAGCAGGATAAGCTTGGCCTGGTTAAGGCAAAAGATGGTGCTGGCATGGATACTGGTCGCGTATTGGGCAAACCAGTATCCTGTGATAAGTTCCAGGACGCCATGGCATTTTTGGATAACAATGGGCAAAAAGGGCCGCAAGCTGCATTTTTAACACCGGGTAGCTATCGTATCAATACCTTTTTGTTCGAAATAGAGATGGTTCCAATTACTCAGATCCATGAGAATAAGGTGGGGATCATTACTACACTCGACGGTGAACCTCTTGAAAAGGGCGAAATCGCGGGTGGATCAGTAGCTGGCCATAAAAACTTCCAGGACCCGATGGCATTTATTAATGCGGGCGGTATGAAAGGTTTACAGGAGGATGTAATATTGGCCGGTACTTATTACCTGAACCCCTGGTTTGTGATTGTTGAACAGGTTGATATGATATATATCCCCATCGGCTATGTGGGTGTGGTGAACTCGTTCGTTGGTCCCGAGGGTAAAGATACCAGCGGCGAAGGCTTTAAGCATGGCAACATTGTTAAGCGTAACGAAAAGGGTGTCTGGGATCAACCGCTTGATCCGGGTAAGCATCCGGTGAACATTTATACCCATGCGGTTGAAATAGTGCCGACAACCAATATTGTACTGAACTGGGCCGACAGCCGCACCGAGGCGCACGAATTGGATAAAAATTTGTGTACCATCACCGTACGTTCGTCTGACGGATTTACATTTAATTTGGATGTATCGCAGATCATCCATATCCCGCGTAACGAAGCACCAAAGGTTATTGCCCGTTTCGGGAACATGAAGAACCTGGTTTCGCAGGTGCTGGAGCCTACTATTGCCAACTATTTCCGTAACTCCGCACAAAAAAGTGACGTTATTGAGTTCCTGGCAAACCGTATCCAGCGGCAGGATGATGCCAAGTCGCATATCAGCAAGGTGTTGGATGATTATAACGTGGTTGGTGTTGATACGCTGATAGGCGATATTGTTCCACCAGCCGCCCTGATGAAAACCTTAACTGACCGTAAAATTGCGGAGCAGGAAAAGGTTACCTACGAGATACAGCGTAATGCTCAAATTGAACGTAAGGAATTTGAAAGCGCCAAAGCCGGTGCAGATATGCAGCCAGAAGTGGTAAAATCAACCCGCCAGGTGGAAATCAATACACAAATGGCCGCATCAAAAGTTGCCGCATCGCGTGGTGAAGCCGAAGCAAAAACAATCAACGCCAAAGCCGACGCCGAAGTGAGGATCACCATAGCTAAAGCTGATGCTGAAGCAAAAACGGTGAATGCAAAAGCCGATGCAAATGCTACCGAGGTAAATGGTACGGCCGAAGCCACCAAGATCAGGGCTATTGGTTTATCAGAAGCTGAAGTAACAAAGCAAAAAACCGAAGCCATGGGTACCGAACAATATGCTATTGTACGGGTAGCCGAAGCACTGGCAAGTCATGGTATCAAATTGGTACCTGATATACTAGTAAGTGGAAAAGACGGTGGCAGCAACGGAATGATAGACGCACTTATTGGCACCGAAATGTTAAAAAAGCTGCAAAAAGCTAATGAAGGCATAACTCAAAAGACGAATGGTGAAAAGCCTGCCGGCGAGAAACCTGCCGAGAGTTAGGATGATTCATAAACCATTAAACTTACGAAGTTTACAAAACTTCGTAAGTTTTTATTTTTCTAAAATGTCCAGATAGGTCTTTAATGCCCTGCCAATTTGAAACAGACCTCCAATCTGACACGGACTTAACCAGCGGGTTACTACTTACTTAAATATACCATTCTCCCGGTATTGCACGGTGCGGACGCTTCAAATAGCTTTGATTAACAATTAAAGGTCTCATTATGAAGAAAATACTTGTACTGCTTATCTCCATTTTAACATTTCAATTTTGTGTCCAGGCTCAAACGGAAGCGGCTGTAATAACACAATTGCACACCCTGCTGCAAAGCGCCAAAAGCAATTTCCATGACGACATGGGAAAAAAAATTGACGAGGACGCATCAACGAAAACTATTTATTACGAAACACTCAAACCTTCTGAAGCAGCGGAAACTTTCATCGTGCATCAGGCTACTGGGCAAAATATGTATGTAATAATGTATGATGGCAAAGGAGATAAAATAGCGAAAATAATACCCATTGTTGATCAATACATTGATGAGCTGAATAACATGGTAAAAAGCGGGAATTATTCGGGGGAGGACTATAAAGACAAGAACGGTAAGGATGTTACCGACGTGAAGGATAAAGCCGGCAACCTGGTGCTGCGCTATGCCAGCAACACCGAAACACAAACTATTTATTTATATGGATTTGTTAATACCAAAAAATAATATGAAAAAGACGATTTTATTTGTGCTGCTGCTATGCGCGGGTCAATTATTTGCACAAACTGAAAAGTGCGTAAAGGGTAATTGTAAAACAGGAACCGGTAGAAGAGAATATGCAGATGGCAGCTACTATGAAGGTGGTTTTGTAAATGGATACAAGGAGGGGAAGGGTGTTTTTGAAAGTAAAGAAGTTAGCTATACGGGCGAGTGGAAACAAGGCGATTATGATGGCGAAGGAACGCTGATCCAAAAGAAGCTTGTTAATGGTGTTGCGGAAATAGTAGCTACCTATACTGGTACATTTAAAGATGGAAAATTAAACGGGCCCGGTAAACACATAGAATACCTCCAATATGCTACGGGCCCCGACACAAATTTTGTTTGGACCGGCAACTTTAAGGACAATATACTGAATGGCAAGGGTAGCTTTCGTGTAAAGCCATTTTGTACCCTGTACAGCGATAACTGGACAGACAATTACAATTTTAGCCGGGGGAAAGAAATACGGGAAAAAACAAATGAAACCAGTGAAGGCAGCTTTATTAACGCATTTTTTGACAGAGATAAAAAGCTGAATGAAACTGAAAAAAGAATGGCTGATATCAAAGCCGGCAAAGTAACCCACGGGGCGCCTATTAAACATGCCGAACGGGTAACCAATTTTTCAGAGGGCCGGTATTCAGAGATAATTACATGGGGTATGATGGGGTCATTCTACTCCGGCTTTAAGCGGTATTTTATATCTCCTACACTTTACTCCAAAAAATACCCTATCCCGTTCGGGGCCAGGTTTACTTATCAATTGGTTAACAGCAAAAAAGAAGTGATAAGCGAACAGGTTAAGTATGGAAATGACCTTGAATGTTATTTTGATGTACCAACTGATGGGGATTATACAATACAGGCCGCTTACGATTTTGACGGTTGCACAGGATGTAATGACGTATCGGCAATCCGGGTCATGTTCGGATTATACTCTTTGGATTTCACCAACAAATAACTATGAATCACTAAAATAAAATGAAAAAATTATTTACCACGCTTGTTTTAAGCGTCATCATATTTAGCGCATTTTCACAAAAAGCGTTTAAACAGCTTAGCTTTCACAAGGCAAATTCAACTATAATAAGGCAAAACATAATGTTGTCTGAATTGGTAACCACCCTTGCCGGTCCCAAAAATGGTACCATCGCCATTAATGCCAAAGATTCAACAATAACGATCAATACCGATGGAGAGGGCACAAAAACTTATAAAATAAAAAAGGTTCAGGATGAAACTTCAGATCAGTATGATCATAAAAGGCTCCCAATATTATGTACGGATGCAAACGGCATGCAATGTACAGCCATGATAGAGCGCGAATATGCCTTTAAAACTGATAACGAAATGGTATTCAGCATTAAGTACAATAATGGTACTGGCAAGGGATATTTCTGCACTTACCAGGAAAATTTATTTGAAAATTGAAGATGAAAAAATTTATCATAGCAGCTATCATACTTTTTACTGTCGCCGCTGCGCATAGCCAGCCCGCAATAAGCGATTTAGAAAAGGAAGGCACAGCGTACTACCAGCAAGGCAAATCTGCGGAAGCGATAGCATCGTTTAAAAAAGCTTTAATCGGAAAACCTCAAAGCTTATACAGCATGAATGCGCTCGCTAACCTTTACCTGATGGATCAAAAATACCAGGATGCCTACCTGGTTGCCGACCAGGGGTTAAAACTTTCAAACGGTGGTCCAAATTTTATTGTTGTTAAAGCAAAAGCCGCTATCAGGCTAAACAGGGCTCAGGAAGCAATTACCATGATAGACAAATACCTCGCCACCCATCAGCCTGATTTTATGATGCTATTTGTTAAAGGTACGGCATTTAATGTGCTGGGCGACCGCCAGCAGGCATTAACATTTTTTAGCCAGAGCATTGTTGCGAACCCGGATTTTCCTGATGCTTACCTGGGCAGGGCAAAGGATCTTGCGGACATTGAGCGTTTTGAGCAGGCTTTAAAAGACTATGATAAATATATATCGTTAAGAGACGATAACCCGGATGCCTATCACAATCGTGGTACAGCATATTTTCATACCGCTAAATTTAATGACGCGCTTGCCGATTGCAATAGAGCTTTGGCGTTATCGCCTAAAGCCGCAGAAACCCTAACATTACGCGGGGAGGTTTATGAGGCATTACAACAATCAGGCAACGCCATAACCGACTTTAATGCTTCGATTTCGGCCGATCCAAATTATGCGGCGGCCTACTACCAGGCCGCAGGGGCACTGATGAATGCAAAAGAGTACGAAAAGGCGCTCCCTTATATTAATAAAGCTATTTCGCTTATTCCGAATGCCGCGGTGTATTATTGGATACAGGCCAGACTATACCTGTATACTGATAAAAACAATGAGGCACTAACGGCAGCAAATAAGGCTGTCGAGTTGGATGCTAAATCTCCTGAAGGTTATATGTGGAAAGCTTCGGCTTTGTTCAATTTGGAAAAATATGATGATGCTGTAAAAATTATAACCCAGGGTATAACTATTAATCCCGATTATTATTTGCTGTATACCTTACGTGCTTCTATGTACCGGGATAAAGGCAACACTGCTCTTGCCGATGCGGACGATTTGAAGGCCAAACAATTAGCAGCTAATATTAAATAAGATGAAGAGGGCCGCAATTATTATTTTGTTAACCATCGCGTTTGGCAAGATGTATCCTCAGTGTACATCAGGTAACTGTATTGTGGGTGTGGGGACCTATAATTTTGGCTGGTGCATTTATACCGGTGAGTTTAAAAATGGGAAACCTGAAGGTAAGGGAAGCATGAAATACGATGATTATACCTATACCGGGCATTTTAGTAATGGCCTGGAAGATGGAGAAGGCATCATCACTAATAAAAACGGTTTGAGCGAAAAGGTAACTTACGAAGCGGGTAAGAAAATTGTATCGGCACTAATTAAAGTACCCGAAAAAGATTATAAACCGCTTGTTGTGCAAAACGTTAATTGCCTTTCCGGCGATTGTATTACCGGTTATGGTACCTACCAATTCCCATCGGGTAATAAATACACCGGAAATTTTAAGCAATATAAACGGGAGGGGCAGGGCACTATTTATTTTGCGAATGGCGATAAATATGAAGGATTTTTCCATGATAATGAAAAGACAAGCGGCACCTATTATTTTAGTACCGGGGCCAAATATTCAGGCAATTACGATAGCAATGGCGTGGAATATAACGGTACTATAACTTCAGTTACGGGAATGGCTATACCATATGTTAATGGAAAGGCCATTATACCTGTTGCGCCCAAAATACCTGTGGGCGCTGATCAACGGGATAGCGACGGTCAACAGAAAGCAGCCCCGGGTAGGATTAAGATGCCCTGTTCGGTATGTTTTGGTACCGGCAAAACGTCCAGAACAGAAGACTGGTCAAACTATGGGGCAGGGCAGGGTGGCGGGCGCGAACACTACCAGCTTGAACGTGTATACTCCAGTTGCTATAAATGCCACGGGTCAGGAGTTGAATAATGTCTAAATAGTTAGGATTGACTGATTTATATAAGTTATTATCGATATTTAACAAGTTAATTAAACGGAATGCTTAAATCCCTATGCCTGTTTCTTTGTTTATTTTATGCAGGATTGTGCTACAGCCAGGAAAGTAACAAAGATTCAGTTGCTGCGGCAACACTGTTTTCCGAAGCGAAATCTCTTTTCCTTTCAGATCGCGCGCTATGTTTAAACAAGTCGCTTTCGGGCCTTGAAATCGCCCAACGGATCAATAATAAGCCACTTCAGGGCAATTTTAATAACCTGCTTGGCATCATTTACTCTTACCAGGCAAAGTATGATCTGTCCTTACAGTATTTAAACAAGGCATTGGTTTTAGGCACCGGGTTAAAGGACAATGCGCTAATCGCCAAGGTTTATACCAATATCGGCCTCAATTATATGCAGCAGGGTAACCAGCTAAAAGCTATCGAAGCATCCTTAAAAGCGGCAAAAATATTGGCAGCCAGCGGCAATGCTGACGGAGTAGGTAATATTTACGCAAACATCAGCAACAGCTATTACAATATAAAGATAACGGCAAAAGCGCTTGCTTATGCCGATTCGGCCTTACGGTATTTTAAACAAGCTAACAAGGTTACCGGCATTGCCAATATTTATAATACTTATGGGGTTATTTACTCCGATAAAAAACAATACGCCAAAGCGCTGCAATTCTATTTGAAATCGTTAAAGATTAAGCAGGAGATTAATGATGTTACCGGACAAGGCAACGCGTTGCTAAATATAGGGTCGTTATATACAGATCTGAAAGCTTATGATAAGGCTTTAATTAGCTTCAAACAAGCCGGCGAACTTTTTAAACAGGCCAATGATCCAAAAGGAATCGCCGAAGTGGCCGAAAATACGGCAAATTTAAAATCAGCAAAAAAGGATACGTCGGCCCTAAGCGATTCGAAGTTGGCTTATGATTTTGCCAAAAAGAATACTACAATTGAGCAGCAGCGTGATATAGCCTTTGACCTTGCCGGTAAGTACCGCGATAAGAAAGATTACAAAAACAGCTTAATTTATTTTGCCATCTATGATAGCTTAAAAGATCAAACGATAAACTCGGGCTTACTTAAACAGGTTGCCGAAATTGAGGCCCGCTATCAAAGCGAAAATAAGCAGCAGCAAATTAAAATCCTCCACGAACAAAATATGATACAGCAATTGCAGATTGGTAAAAGAAACACGATGATAACTGTGATTGTGGTTGCATTTATATTAGTACTGCTTGCGGCCTGGCAATTTTACGCCCGTTACCGGATAAAGCAGGAAGCCAGGTTACAGGCGGAGGTTCTGCATCAACAAACGCTGGCATCAAAAGGTATTATTGATGCCGAAGAACGTGAAAGAAAACGCATAGCGGGCGAACTTCACGATGGGGTGGGCCAGCTTTTTACAGCTGTTAAAATGAACATGGAGATATTGATGGAGCGTTTCCTTGTAAAACAACCCGATGCCGACCTGCTTGCCGAAAAAACAATGGCGATGGTTGATGAAAGTTGTGCCGAAGTGCGTTCAATAGCTCACCAGATGATGCCTAACGCATTGATAAAGGGGGGACTTGTGTCGGCCTTACGGGATTTTATCAACAAAATACCTTCTGAAAAATTAAAAATATCCCTGGAAACCAAAGGTATTAACACCGAGATGGAAAGCACTACTGAAACAGTGCTATATAGGGTAATACAGGAATCTGTAAACAATGTAATTAAACACGCCGCGGCAACATCACTTGATATTTTATTATTGTGTGATAAAAAGGAAATTACCGTGTCGGTTGAAGATAATGGTAGGGGATTCAATACCAATGATCAAAGTAAAATTACCGGCATTGGTTTAAAAAATATAATCAGCAGGGTGGAGTATTTAAAAGGAACCGTTGATATATCTTCAGCGCCGGGCAAAGGCACATTGGTTGCTATATTTATACCGCTTGTTTAAGATGGAAGAAAATACACCTAAACGGATATTCATTGTCGACGATCATCAGATGGTGATTGACGGCATTAATTTGATGCTGGAAGGCAGATCCGAATTTATAGTGGTCGGTGAAAGCACGCAGCCTTTAACGGTAGTCCAAATGCTCGATAGCATAACAACGGATATTTTAATCACTGATGTGGGTATGCCCGAAATGAGCGGTGTAGAGTTGAGCCGCCTCGTAAAAAGCAAGTTCCCTCATATCAAAATACTTGCCCTTTCAATGTTTGGGGATAGCCAGATAATTGCGGAGATGATTGACGCCGGTATATCCGGGTATATTCTGAAAAATTCAGGAAAAAAAGAGTTAATCGAAGCTTTAAACAAAATTGCTGAGGGCCAAAATTATTTCGGGCAGGAGATTACGCTTCAGCTGATGAAATCATTTAAACGTAACCAGGAAGAAGCTAAACTTACCGACAGGGAGATAGAGATTATCCGTTTGATTGAGAAAGATATGACGACACGTGATATTGCTGAAATTCTATTTATCAGCGAACGCACCGTTGAAACACACCGCAAAAATATACTCCACAAAACCAATACGCAAACGGTTGTTGGTTTGCTTAAATATGCTTACGAAAGAAAGATCATCTAGCCTTCAACTGCTTCCCTGTTAACTGCCGTCAAATATTTTTGTATCAGGATCGATCATAAAATATTCAAATAAGAACATTTTATGAAATTTTAATTTAGTAAATTATTGATTTTTAAGTAGTTAATAACTGGCACAAAAACTGTACAGGTAATAGTATATTTATCGATTCAGACCCGCTTTTAAATATGGTTCTGAGATAAATTAATAATGATGATATGCGTTCCGGGGTGAGATACGGAACGCATTTTTACGTTTTAGTTGTTTTTGTTTGAAATATTCGGACTAACGAGCGAACTGCTCCAGGTGCTCCAAGTGTATTCAGGTGTTTCACCTGCTCCAGGTGGCGCATTGGCGCAACCGTCATTATTTGCCAGTAGACGGGTTTAATTGTAACTAATCTCCAATCTCTAACCTCTGATCGTCACTTCGCTTTCAAACTATCCGCTTTGGCCTTTGCTTTTTTCTTAAAATAGCCTTTTAATAAAAAGTTATGTTGCGCAGCTTCCAGGTCTTCATTCAGTTTAACAGAGCTTTGCTGCAGGTTATCTAACGTAGTTTGCACTTTTACTGCACCTTTCGGGTCGTTAAGCAGCACGCCTATTGCATTGTCGGTTGTGTTTAATTTATTGCTGGCCTTATTAAGATTATCGGTTAATACCGTGGCATTTTTAGCGGCAGTTTGTAGTTGCGCTACGGCAGATTTTACCCGATTAAAGGTTACAGTATCGGTAAACAGTTTGTCGGCCAGGCCGCCTTTGGTATTCATTTTATTGCTGAACTTGTCAAGCTCAGTAGCCAAATGAGCGGCGCTTGCGGTGGCAGCCTGCAGGTTACGCATTGAGTTACGCAATTGTATACCCATTAAACTGTCGGCCAATAAAGTGCCAACTGTACCTTTTCCTTGTAATATTTTATGGCTCAATAATTTAAAATCGGTGGTGATAGCCAGCAGGTTTTGGTTGTTTTGCTGCAGCGTTTTTAACATGTCATCGGTTGAAGTGATTTTTTCAGCTTGCAGCGCATCACCATCCTGAATAACCGGTGCCTGCGGACTGCCACCATCGATTACAATGATCTTGTTCCCGATCAATCCATCTGAGCCGATCCTCACGCCCGAATTTCGGTGGATATACTCCTGGGTTTTTTGGTCAATCCTCATTTTTACATCTACCTGCGATATACCAACAAACTTAATTTCGCTGATCGTGCCTACTTTCACACCTGAAAACCAAACGTCGTTCCCCTTTTTAAGACCGGCAACATCGTCAAATACCGCGCTGATATGGATATTTTTTGCGAAGCTTTTCTGCTGGCCGCCCAGGGTAAATACACCCAGTATAAATATTACAAGGCCCAGGGCTAAAAATACGCCTACTGTTATTGCCTTCCTGTTGTCTGTTGCTGCCATGGTAATGGTTTATGTCTTATTGTATAAAGTTATAATCAAAAAAAGGTTTCACTCTGCTGTCCGTCGTATCAAACACCTCATCAAAACTGCCAATCCGCTGAAATTGCCCGTCGAGCAGCATAGCCACCCGGTCGCCGGTTGATTTAGCGCAGGTTAAATCATGTGTAATAATAATTGACGAGGTATTATACCGTTGCTGCACCTCGTTTATCAGGTCGTTAATTTCGATGCAGGTGATGGGATCGAGCCCGGCAGTTGGCTCGTCATACAACATGATTTCCGGGTTTAATATAAGTGTGCGGGCAATGCCAATTCGCTTACGCTGGCCACCCGAAAGTTCTGCAGGCATCTGGTTAATGGTTTGCGATAACCCAACAGCGTCCAGCACGGTTTCAACGGCGGTGTCGATTTCGGCCCGGCTAATATTTTTGCGGTTGCGCACCAGCGGAAACTCCAAATTTTTGCGAACTGTCATACTATCATACAGCGCGCTGTTTTGAAACGAAAAGCCAATTCTTATACGCAATTCCTGCAATTCTTTGTCGCTGATTTTGGTTACCTCTTTACCCAGCACTTCAATGGTTCCATGGTCTGGTCTCAATAGGCCCGATATTAATTTTATAAGCACCGATTTACCCGTTCCCGAGCGGCCCAGCACCACCAGGTTTTCGCCCTGGTACAAATCGAGGTCGATACCGCGCAATACAGCGTAATCTTCAAAGGCTTTTTTCAGGCCCCTGATGCGGATCACCGTATTTTGATAGTCTATTTTTGCCTTCGGTTTGTCCATTGTTAGCGAAAGTTGCTGGTTATTTGTACGATAATAATTTCTTCGATGAACACCAAAAACATCGCGGTCACAACCGCGCCATTGGCGGCCTTGCCAACGCCCTCAGTGCCTTTGGTTGAATAATAACCCTGGTAACAGCCAACAATGCCTATTGTAAAGCCAAACACGATTGATTTTACCAGGGATGCCGTGAAGTCAAGAAATACAAGCGGTTGAAAAACCTGCTCCATAAATGTTGTATAACTGGTGCCTTCGTTTAAGCTAACGTTCAAATAGCCGCCCAATAAGCCAATAAAAGCTGTATAGGTTGCTAAAATTGGTATAGTTAAGGTGGTTGCTAAAACCCGTGTGCACACCAGGTATTTAAAAGGCTTGGTGCCCGATACCTCCATGGCGTCTATTTGCTCGGTTACCCGCATGGATCCCAGCTCGGCGCCAATGCTCGATCCTACTTTTCCGGATGCTATAAGCGCCGTAACCAGTGGTGCGAGTGCCCGCATAATGGCAATTGAAACAAGGGAAGGCAGCCACGAATTTGCCCCGAATGTTGCCAGTGAAGGCCGCGATTGTTTGGTAAATATTAGCCCTACGATAAAGCCCGTTACGGTTATTAAAGTAAACGACCGTACACCTACTTCATAACATTGGCGTACTACTTCTTTCAATTCAAAGGGCGCTACAAAAGCTTCTTTAAAAAAACGGATAATAAACAGGTTGATGTTATAAAGTTCGGCGAAAAAATTCCCTAAACGTTTTTTAAATGCAGAACCTGTTTTATTTGCCGGTGGCGGCGTATCGTTTAATGCATCCATTAATTATTGTAAAAATATATCCATAAATAACTTTCGATGATTTTACTACAAAGAACTTGGTAAGATGTTTGTAATTGCAAATGTTATCATGTCAGTAATATCAAATAAAACGAAGTTGCTATGATTAAACTTTTTGCCTGAGCAATAGTCTAACGTAAAGTTTTAGCCATAAATAAGAATGTTGCAACTTGCTATTATTTATTTAATTGATTATTAGTAACTTATCATAAACTAGCATAAATATTTTGTTAATTAACTATTATGAATTGTAAAAATGATACTATATTAGTCTTTTAATCAACTTAACCTGTTGTCGACTTTTATATGAATGCTAAATAAAAAGTGCGGTATCAGTTGCTTAACGTTGTTATCACAACAGATATCTACAGCTACTCTTATTACATTGTTTTATAAGTAAATGGCCGTTTAATTCTGCTAAATTTGACTTTATATAAATTTTGTTACGGCAAACCTAAGTTTTTTTGATTCGAATTAATGACTGGCAGCTTGAAAATACATCTATGAAATGTAAATTTTTACTATTTAGTTTTTTTATGCTGTTCGTTGCGGGTATTCTGAACGCACAAAACAACCAGTTTCAATTTTCACATCTTGATATTGGTAATGGGCTATCGCATAACGAAGTAACTTGCATACTAAAGGATAGTAAGGGTTTTATGTGGTTTGGTACTTTATCGGGACTAAACAGGTATGACGGTTATAAATTTAAAGTTTTTAAACATTCTGTAAGTGATACTACTTCGTTAGACGATGATTATATAGTAAGCATTACTGAAGGTCCTGAAAATAAGCTATGGGTTGAAACGCGTAACGGATTTAACATCTATGATCCCGCCACAGAAAAGTTCGATCATAATATAAGGGGCTATTTGCGATCGATCTCTATTCCTGATTTATACATCGCCTCGATGAAAAGGGACAAGGCGGGTAACTTTTGGTTTCTTCATTCCAGATGGGGAGTTTCCCAATACAATCCTGTAACGCGCAAAACAATTCACCTTACCCATAACAATAAAGATAGTTCGTCTATCTGTTCAAATATAGTTTCTGATTTAGCCCAGGATTCGAAGGGAAATATATGGCTTACCTATCGTAGCGGCATTCTTGAACGATTAGATCCTAAAACTTATCGTGTAAGTTATCGTTCGGGGATATTCAACAAACTACCCGATGAATTAAATTCATCCTATAAAATATTTATAGATAAACAGGATGATATATGGGCTTTTGTGCCTACGTATTCCGCTGGTGTTTATTATGTAAACGTTAAAAAAGGGCTCTTCAGACATATCGATAAAGGGGTTGGTAATGCGCACTTAAATACAGATGTGGTTTCGAGTGTTATACAGGATGATAAGAACAGGATATGGATTGCTACAGATCATGGCGGCATCAATTTATTAGATAAAAAGGATTTTAGTATCCAATACCTGCTCAACCGCGAGGATGATAATAAAACAATAGGTCAAAACAGCATTACCTTAATGTATAAAGACAATACGGGTATCATTTGGGTGGGTACTTATAAAAAGGGCGTGGGTTATTATCATGAAAGTATTATCAAATTTCCGTTATATACACATCATTTAGCCGATCCGGTATCTGACCCTATGAGTTTAAGCTTCAGCGACATCAATAATTTTGTCGAAGACAAATGGGGTAATATATGGATCGGAACCAACGGCGGCGGATTGATTTATTTCGATCGTAAAAAAGGAACTTTTAAGAATTATCTGCATGACCCTAACCGGGCAAATAGCCTCACCAATAACATCATAGTTTGCATGTATATAGACCGTGATCAAAAATTATGGATCGGCAGCTACTTCGGCGGGCTTGATTGCTATGATGGCAAAACCTTTAAACACTACCGGCATAATGATGCGATACCGGGAAGCATTTCTGACGACAGGGTATGTGCTTTAACGGAAGACGGGGACCATCACTTACTGGCCGGCACGCTTTCGGGCGGCCTTAATGTACTTGATAGCAACACACAAACTTTTAAACATTATATTTCTGAGCCAAAAGAAAATGCCATACACTCCAATTATATAAGCAAGCTGTTGCTTGATAAACGGGGGAATTTGTGGGTAGTAACCGCATACGGTGTTGATGTGCTATTAAAGAAAACGCAGCGATTTATTCACTATATTCATGATAAGAATAATCCGTTCAGCCTTATAAACAATAATACAAGCAATATATTGGAGGATAGCGCTGGCATGATATGGGTAAGCACGCGTGAGGGTCTGAGCGTATTTAATTACAAAACCGGCAAATTTACCAATATAACCAAGTCGGATGGTTTACCGGATAACACGGTAATAGATATACAGGAATACGATAAAAATAATATATGGGTAAGTACTCCTAATGGTTTATCAGATATTATTGTCGACAGGAGTCCTTCAGGACTTAAATTCCAATTTATAAATTACAATGAAAAAGAAGGTTTGCAAGGACGGGAGTTCACCGAAAACGCATCGCTAAAAACACGGGATGGATATCTGTTATTTGGGGGAGGAAATGGCTTTAATATTTTTAAGCCTGCTAACATCCACATCAATAAGAGTATACCAAATTTGGTATTTACTGATTTTCAGGCATTTAATCAGAGCACAACCGTCGGCGAAAAGATAAACGGATCGGTAATACTGCCACAATCGATCACAGAACTGAAGTCGTTAACCCTCAAGTATAATGAGAATGTGTTTTCCTTCGAGTTTGCTGCTCTTAATTATTTTAGCCCGGATAAGGTAAAATACCAATATATGATGGAGGGTTTTGACAAAGGCTGGATAGATGCCGACAATAAAATAAGAAAAGCCACCTACACAAATCTCGATCCCGGAAATTACACCTTTAAGGTTAGGGCAACTAACAATGAGTATTGGAACAACAAACTACTCACCTTAAATATTCACATACTTCCGCCTTTTTGGAGAACAACATGGGCGTATTTACTGTACACAAGTTTGTTTATTGCCGCCCTGTTTTATTTACGCCGAAGGGGAATTGAAAATTTAAGATCTCAATTTTCTATCGAAAAAGAACGTGAAGAGGCACAAAGGATGCATGAACTTGATTTGATGAAAATAAAGTTCTTTACCAATGTTAGTCACGAATTCAGGACGCCGTTATCACTTATAATGGCGCCGGTTGACAAAATTCTGAAGCAAATTTCGGAGCCAGAAATTCAGCGGCAGCTTCTTTTAGTGAACCGGAATGCGAAACGCCTGTTAAACCTGGTTAATCAGTTGCTCGATTTCAGAAAAATGGAATACCAGGAACTGAAACTGCACGATAAACCGGGCGATATCGTTAGCTATATAAAAGAACTCTCGTATGCTTTTACGGACTTAGCAGACCAAAAGAACATCAGTTTTGTTTTCGATTCGGAAATTGAAGAGTTTTATACAAATTTTGATCATGATAAAATTGAGCGAATAATTTTTAACCTGCTCTCCAATGCATATAAATTTACGGCAGAGGGTGGCCAGGTAAGTGTACTCCTCAACCTGATAAGCAAAAGTGATATTGATGAAAAAGATTTAGAAGTCAGGATAATTGATACCGGGATCGGGATCGCGGAAGATAAGCGCGATAAAATATTTGAACCATTTTTTCAAAGCGATATTCCTGGTTCAATGCTTAACCAGGGCAGTGGTATCGGCCTGTCTATTACACGGGAATTCGTTCGGCTTCACCACGGTGAAATTTTCGTTGAAAGTGAATCTAATGAGGGAAGTTGTTTCACTGTTCTAATACCGCTGACGCAGTTGGACAAAAGCCTTTTTACAGATGTGCCACCGGAATCAGAGAATTTTGCGGAATTGGTGCCTGATGAGCTTGTGCAAAAAAATGGTTTTCAAAAGGAAACCAGGGATGGAAAAAAACCCACGGTGTTGCTTGTTGAGGATAATGATGACTTCAGGTTTTATATTAAAGATAATTTAAAGGGAGCATTTAATATTATTGAGGCCGAAAATGGAAAAAAGGGATGGCAGAAAGCGTTGGCGCAGCACCCAAATCTTGTTGTAAGCGACATCAGCATGCCCGAAATGAATGGCATTGACCTTTGCCAGAAAATAAGGAATGATAAACGCACATCGCACATTCCGGTAATATTATTAACTGCATTAATAGGAGAGGATCAACAGTTAAAGGGGTTAGAAATAGGTGCTACTGACTATATGGTTAAGCCTTTTAATTTCGAAATACTGCTTTCTAAAATCAAAAATATTTTAAGCCAGCAAGAGTACATGCGCAAAACCTATCAAAAACAGGTGGAAGCCAGCCCTACAGAAATGCATGTCGACTCACCTGACGAATTGTTTATAAAAAAGGTTTTGCTTTTAATAGACAACAATATCTCAAACCCTAATTTTTCTGTTGAAGAATTAAGCAGCGAAGTATTTGTAAGTCGTTATACTCTTTATAAAAAAATATTATCGATGACCGGCAAAACGCCAAATGAACTGGTGAGATCTATGCGGATAAAACGGGCGGCCCAGTTACTTGAAACCGGCCACCTAACTATTTCGCAGATATGTAGTAAGGTTGGCTTCAAAAGCCAGAAATATTTTGTTAAAACCTTCAAATCTGAATATAATACGATACCATCAAAGTACGTCGAAAGTATGGCAGAAGAAACTGTTGATAGCTAAACTTCCGGATTATCGGTTTAACTACCAGGCTCTAACTTTGCGATCGATTTTAATATCGTGGATTCAACAAAGAAGAAGCCAATGAATGATTAAAGATTAATTCCCGCATTTTAGTAATTTTTGGTAATAAATTGTGCTAATGCTTCGCTTCTTCTCGTAGCCTTAATAAGGGCTACTTATTGATAACCAGTTCTTCTAGCCGGGCAACACAGCTTATTAACAAATGCTATTTACTGCAGCAGTGCGGCTCGTAAAACTCTGATGCAATATTTACCCATTTTGTTAGATTAGTATCAGTGCCTATTGTACTATAATCTCATAATTGAAACCATCGGTTGACCAATATAGGTACACATTTGTCAATTTTATCACTGAGTGTAGGGCATATTTGTGCGAATTTTTTATTTAAATCATTGATTATCAATATACTATAAATGGTTGACATTTGTACCCCTATTTATCCACAAATACAGTTTAAAAACTATATAATTTTACCATCAGTATAATGAATATGGGCCGGCCAGGTATGTGCTTGCCTCAATTATCAGACCTAAATAATTCATTTACAAAGTTTAGTGTTATTAGATGCAGCTATTTATCGCTGTGGTCTTTAAATCATCCGGGCAATTGGCTGCCTGTGAAATTTAGTCACTGCTTTTTATTTGAACAACTAAAAGAATAACCAATTAAGCAACACCAAAATCTAAAACTATATATTAATTTATTATCAACTAACTAATCATTATGGGAAAAATTCTACGAATGGCATTGCTGTTTATATTCTTGTTAATGTGCTCCGGAGTAATGGCACAAAACCAGGGAACAGTGATCAAAGGTACGGTAACTGACGACAAAGGAGTCACACTTCCGGGTGTTACAGTTACCGTTAAAGGTTTTCAAACAAATGCAATTACTGATATCAACGGTAATTATGGTATTCAGTTACCACCAAACGGTAAAATTCTCGTTTTTAGATTTATCGGTATGGAACCGCAGGAAATCGCAGTGGGTACTAAAACAGTTGTAAACGTTAGCTTAAAATTAAGTTCAACGCAATTGGAAGCTGTAGATGTTGTAGCTATTGGTTACGGCTCACAAAAACGGGGAGATATTAACGGCGCCATATCCTCAGTGAGCGCAAAAGATATCGCGGATATTCCTCAACCAAGCGTCGACCAAATGTTACAGGGTAGAGCTGCCGGCGTTACGGTTACCCAGAACTCTGGTGGACCTGGTAGCGCTACATCAGTTCACATCCGTGGTATTTCTTCCTTTACTGTAAGTGAGCCGCTTTATGTTATCGATGGGGTAGCAATACAGGGTAGTGCAGGTAATGGATATAGCAACGGTGCGCAGCTAAACACGCCCGGTGCCCCAAATTCGGAAACTGCCGTAAGCCCGCTTACGCAGCTTAATCCGAATGATATCGAATCTATCGACGTATTAAAAGATGCTGCTGCAACAGCCATTTATGGTAGCCGCGCGTCTAACGGCGTAATACTTATTACCACCAAAAAAGGTAAAAACGGTACCTCAAAAATTGATTACGATTTTTGGTATGGTACACAAACACAAGGGAAGTTTTTAGATGTGTTGAATCTACAGCAATACGCTAAGCTCGAAAACGCCCTTGATGATGATTTTGGCATTGGCCGACGCACTGAATTTGCTAACCCTAGCATCTTAGGCCCGGGCACCAACTGGCAGGCAGCTATCTTTCGGAATGCACCAGAGCAAAGCCACGCGCTTTCATTTTCAGGAGCGAAGGATGGCAACGACTATTACGTATCCGCAGGATATTTCAACCAGGACGGAACGATCATAGGTTATCATTTTAACCGCTACACAGTTCTCAGTAACTTTAATTCACAAATAAAACCATGGCTTAGGGCAGGTACAAGCATCTCGGCTGCTCAAAGTAATGAAAATATTGGTTTAGGCAATGCCTCGGGCCTTGTTTATAATGCTCTTTTGGCAGCGCCTGACGCAGCGGTTTATAATGCGGACGGTTCATTCGCTGCTCCCTTTACACCTCCGGGAGGCTTGCCATATGGTGGCCCGAACCCTGTGCAGCAAGGACTAAACATCACAAATACAACCAACAGAAGTAATGTTCACGGCGACGTATATACCGATATTAAGTTTACGAAGGATTTGACCTTTCACTCAGAAATTGATGGAAATTTTGATTGGAGCAAGGCAAAAACATTTAACCCGACATATTCTTACGGAGCCACCGGATCAACGCCTGCGTTTCAGAACCAGCAGGCAGTTTTAGTGGAATACGATGCAAGTGATAATTATTGGAACTGGGTTGAGCATTTAGATTACAACCATACATTTGGATCTAAGCATGTAGTATCAGCATTAATCGGCCACGAAGTTTGGGAATCTACTTATGATGGTATAAATGCAACTACCAAAGGCTTTACGGCAGGCAATACGCTCCAGACGCTAAACCTTGGTACGCAAAATACTGATAATTTAAATGAACCCACTGGCAGTACATCAATGGAATCGTTCCTTGCACGTGTTAACTACACTTACAATAATAAATACAGTCTTTCTGCCAGCGTGCGTAGTGATAGGTCTTCAGAGTTTGCAGAAGGCCATCAAACAGGTTATTTTCCGGGCGTGGCTGTGTCATGGAGGATATCGCAGGAACCATTTATGGCCGGCCTGAGCCAAACTATAAGCAACCTTAAATTACGGGTAGGCTACGGTGAAGTGGGTAACTCAAATATCGGACAGTATTCCTATGGATCGTCAATCGTCCCGGTTACTACCGGATTAGGTACAGGTTTTAGTTTTGGCAATTTTAGCAATCCTAACCTGACCTGGGAAACAGACATTCAAAAAAATATAGGTCTTGATTTCAGCTTATTTAATAATCGTATTGACGTTACCGTTGATGCTTATGATAAAACATCAAAAAACTTTCTTTTTCAACCACCTGCATCCCCGGCTTTTCTTGGTGGCGGCGTAGCCGAATACTCACAGGCCGCAATAGTACAGGAAGCTGTTAGAAACGCAGGTGAAATCGAAAACAAGGGTATTGAATTTACCATTAACAGCAGAAACATTCAAAGCAAAAACTTTACATGGAGCACCACGCTTATATTTTCACACTATGTAAATAAGGTGGTTTCACTAGATGGTTTTCCGCCAATTATTGAGCAGGTAGGCTCAGGCGGGGGCTCTCTGATACCTGTTAACAGGACTGGAGTAGGCGACCCGCTAGGAGAGTTTTATGGATATAAGGTGAAGGATATTGTTAGTACCCAGGCGCAGCTACTCTATTTAGCGGCCCATCCTCAAAATGTTACCGGCGCACCGTCAATAATAACCAGCGACAAAACTATAGCCAACGGTTTATACTTAGGCGACATTGAGTATGAGGGAAATAATAACGGACTTCCTAATACACAATATAAACTGGGTAACCCTAACCCGGATTTTACCTATAGCATTGGCAATAATTTCACTTACCAGGATTTTAGCCTGTCAGTGTTTTTAACCGGCCAATACGGTGGTAAAATATTAAATGCACTTGCGTTTCAAACGGAAGGTTTAGATGGTTTGTATTCAAACCAAATAGCCGCTGCAGCAAACTATTGGACCCCGACCAATCAAAATACAAAAGTACCGTCACCAAGGGCTACTTTTGGTAACAACAACCTGGTTATGAGCGACAGGTTTTTAGAAAGCGCTTCCTATTTGAGATTACAAAATGTTCGTTTAGGCTATAGTTTGCCATCAAGATGGGCAAAATATGTTATGATGAATCATTTAACCGTATTTGCTAGCGGCCAGAATTTATATGTTTTCACGAAGTATAGTGGTCTGGACCCGGAAGTTGGCTTTTCAAATCAAAACGTGTTATTGCAAAATATAGACAATGGGAGGTATCCGATACCGCGTGTAATTACGTTTGGTCTTAATGCGGAATTTTAATCACTTTAATAATAAAGAAATGAAAAAACATATAAAATATTTAATTGGTATAGGCGCACTGGTTATTGTGACTACCACCGGTTGTAAAAAGGCTTTTTTTAACCGGCCGCCTGGAAACGAACCTACAGTAGGTACGTATTACCAAACAACTGCCCAGGTGCAGGCAAGTACAAACATTCTTTACGCGGCGCCATGGTTTGGCTTTAACGGAAAAGCTTTTTTAGCAACAAGCGAATTGCTTAGCGGCAACGCACGCTGTTATGTAGGCGCTGACCAGGAATTTGGAGCGTATGCTAACTACACAGAAGGTAATGCTACCCCTGCGGTAACCAGTACCTGGAATTCGTTATATACCGTAGTGGCACAAGCAAACGCGTTATTGAATAATTTGCCTACGGCGGCTCCCGCTTCTGTGCCTTCAGATGTAATAAATAACGCCCTTGGCGAGGCCCATTTAATGCGGGCAGCAGCTTATTTTTACCTGGTGCGTATTTTTGGCAATGTGCCGATAATTACAAACCCAACGGCAATAGCTGGTAGTTCTTCAACAGTACCTACAAACCCGGTAACGGATGTTTATAAATTTATCGAACTTGATTTACAATTTGCGGAAGCTAATTGCAGTCATGGTGTAGCAAGCACCGGCCATGTTTCCAGCGGCTCTGCCTCCGGATTATTAGCGAAAGTTTATTTGTACGAGCAGAAATATGCCCTGGCGAAAGCAGAGGCAGAAAAGGTAATTAATAGTGGCGAATTCGGGATATTGGGTGTAGATGTTGCCGGTGCTACTTACAACAACTTATTTCAGATAGCGTTTAATAACAATAAGGAGTCGATGATTGCGATGCAATGGTCGTCAAATTCCGGCTACGGATTTGGTAACCAGTTGCAATCAGTAATAGCGCTGAATTCAACTATAACCGGCACCGGCGATGGTTATGGCGAATTAGGACCGACATTTGACTTACAAGATGCCTATATAGCAGAAGGTGACACCGTGCGCCGCCATGGAACAATTATGATCCCCAACGATTATTATCCTGAAATTGATAAAGCCACTGGCGGATATAAAGTTCCGCTGAATGTGAGTGCCCAGGGTACTGCTGCAGGGATGAAGAAATATGTTGTAGGTACGCCTGCCGATAATAACGGCTTAACCGCAACCCAGGCGACAAGTGGTAACACTTATATTTTGCGCTACGCAGATATATACCTGATTGAAGCTGAATCGATTTTAGGTTTAGCTGTAAACGCCACTCCGGGGCATGGTATTGATACGAACGCTGTGTCTTCTGACCCAACCGCATTAAAATATCTTAATATAATACGTCAAAGGGCAAACGTACAGCCTTTAGCCAGTTTCACCTACAGGCAATTATTGAAGGAACGACGTTTGGAATTTGCGATTGAGGGAGATTTTTGGTATGATTTACAGCGTATTGACGGTTTCAACTCAGCTACTCACCCAGTTGCCAGAAACATTGAAGCTGGAATAAACAAAGGGGATTCGTATGGTGCTACAGCTCCAACCTATACCAACTATACAATTAACCACACTTATATTGTACCAACGGATGCCCAATTTATTATTCCCATCCCCGCTACGGAGGTTGCTGCCGATCCAGCTTTGAAAGGCGCTCCGGTACCTTATAAATTTTAATTTAAAGATTAAATAAAAGATATGAAACTTATACAATTAAAAAACATAAACTGGGTGCTATCGGCTTTGATGGTGCTTGGTTTTGCATCATGTAAAAAGATGGAAAGTAATGTTGTTGGAACTAATGGAATCCCAACTATTACATCGGTGCATACGATAAGTAAAACAGACACTTCAAAACAAACGCTTAGAAGTGTAACCAAAATCGATTCCAGTGGAAATAGCACAACCACGGTGGTGGGCGCTGCGATTAATCCTTTCCCGTTTGATTCAGTTACAACAGTCGGAAGAGGAGGAAACCTTTACCAGATAGTAGGTACAAACCTTGGCAGCGTAACGCAGGTGACTTTCAACGGGGTTGCAGCTTATTTTAACCCGGCGTATCTTACTAATACCAGTGTTATTGTTACCCTTCCCACAACTGCACCATTTGGCCCTAATCAAACGGGCGTACTTGCCTTAAAAACTTTGCATGGTACGGCCACCTTTAAATTTACTATCGCTCAGCCTCCTCCAACCATAACTTCATTCAACCCGGTGGTGGGAAATCCGGGAGATACCGTTACCATAACAGGTTTGGTTCTGGATAATGCAACATCAGTTAAATTTGGAACCGTACCCGCTACCATTGTAAGTAACACATCAACAACACTTAAAGTGTTGCTTCCGGCCGGGGTAGCATCGGCCTTTATATCTGTTACCACAGCGGGCGGCACTTCAGTTTCAACTGCGTCATTCGGATTTAAGTACCTCATTTATGCTGATGCTTTAACCGTGGGATGGGGTGGTAACAACGGCGGCTACACGGGCTATAGCGGTACTGTTTTTAATTTTAACAACACCCAAAATGTGGAAACAGGTACAAATTCGATCATGGCTACATTTGGAGGCCAATATAGTGCAGTACAGATCGGATATGATAGTAGTAAACCAACGGTGTCTGTTTCAGCACTGGGGTTAACTTCACTTAAGTTTTTTGTTTACGGAGGCGCTAATTCAAAAAACGGCGATCAATTACAGATTGTTCTTAACGGCGATTACTCCCATGCCGTTATAGTAACCATAACTGCGGGAGCTTACACAAGTATCGTAATTCCGCTAAATAAACTTGGAAATCCTACCACAATTACAGAATTTGTGGCACAAACATTCCAGACCTCAAACGAGACAATATATATTGATAATCTTGGATTTATATAGCATTGATTAATTGAGATGCCGCCACTTTGTTAGTGGCGGCATCTTTTAGTATCCACGGTAATGCTCCTCAAATATGAAAAGAAATAGCTTATTGATTACGCTGTTACTGTTCCTCGCGTTTAGCCGTGCTGACGCGCAGAAAAACTTGATTACCAACGGTGGTTTTGAGGATGATGATCTTTACGGTTGGAATCAAAATGATGGTGTACGACAAACTCCATGGGCGTTTAAAAGCGGCAAAAATGCCTGCGCTATTGTAACACGTAACACGGACAATTGGGTAGGAATTAATCAAATTGTGAAAATACCCAACAAGGTACAGGCAATTGAGTTTAGCGCCTGGATAACAACCACAAATGTTGTTAAAGGAAAGAATGATTGGGATGGCGCGGTGTTTACCATTGTGTTTTTAGGTGGCGGCGATAAAGAAATAGGACAAGGCATTAATATAGCCAGGGTAACGGGTGATACCGACTGGACGTTTTTTACAAAAGTAATTCGAATACCCGAGAAAGCCTTTAGTTTCAAGGTGCTTTTGGCAATGGGAAACGCATCCGGATCAATGGTTGTTGATGATGTTACTGCAAAAGCGGTTAGTCCTGAAAAAGTTGTCAGTAACTGAAGCAAATTGTACTGTTTAAAATGGAATTCATAATTCCTGAAAATGACCTGACAATCAGCGCAATTTCATATTTGGCCAGGTCGGTTTTTGTAATGTAGTATAATACTTTATACATCTAAAATATTTATATGGCAAGCAACGTAATGCGCGAAATTACCCCGCTAACTCCAAGCGATTGCTTTACTATTTTTACGAGGGTTAAAAAAAAATTCGACTTTCCGCTTCATTATCATGATGAATATGAGCTTAACCTGATATTAAACGCTAAAGGCGCCAAACGCGTAGTGGGAGGGCATATTGAAGTTATTGACGAGCTTGAGCTAGCGCTTGTTGGTCCGAACCTTTACCACGCATGGTTTACAAATCAGTGTGTGAGCGAAGCGATTACAGAAATTACCATTCAGTTTCACAAGGATCTTTTTGACGAAAAATTTTTAAAAAGAAACCAGCTTAGCTTTTTGAAAAGCATGCTCGAACGATCGCAAAGAGGAATTGTATTCGCACCTGAAACCATATTGGCGCTCAAGGACCGGATACAGGAATTGGATAAAAAAGGCGGGTTTGATTCGGTATTGGAGTTGCTGTCTATTCTCCATGACCTCTCGATATCACGAAATATGAAAATGCTTTCGGACCCCAGTTTTACTAATGAAAAATTCTATTACAATAGCCGGCGTATTGAAAAGGTATTTGAGCATATGAACAATAACTACTATAAGCAGGTAACCCTGGCCGAAGTAGCCCGTATCGCAAATATGCCAGAGGCATCATTTAGCCGTTTTATAAAAAAACGTACCGGGAAAACGTTTATTGATAGTTTAAATGAAATAAGGCTCGGCCATGCTTCGCGGATGTTGATCGATTCAACAACCACAGTGGCCGAAATTGCTTATAAATGCGGTTTTAATAATATTTCAAATTTTAACAGAATATTTAAACGAAAGAAACTTTGCATCCCAAAAGAGTTTAGAGAAACCTATACCGGAAATAGAATTTTTATATGATGATTAAAGATGTGGTCGCGAATACAAGCGGCAATGGATATAAATCCCATATATTCATTATCGTTGATATGACTTATCGTTAAAATAGTACTATAATTATGTTGTTAATAAGTCTATTTTAGTCGATACCAATATAAACGGCTGATGATGCAAATCATCGGTTTATGCGTCTTTAATTAACTGATAAATGAAACTCCATCCAATAGATATTGCCATAATAGTACTGTACTTATTAAGTACAATATTTATCGGTTTGTGGTATCGTAAAAAAGCCCGGGAAAATAAAGAGAGCTACATGCTGGGGGGTAAGTCATTACCCTGGTATAAATTGGGCCTGAGCGATGCCTCTGATATGTTTGATATCAGCGGTACTATGTGGATGGTTAGCCTGTGCTTTGTGTACGGGATGAAAAGTATATGGATACCATGGCTTTGGCCGGTATTCAACCAGGTATTTTTAATGATGTACCTATCGCGCTGGCTGCGCCGCTCAAACGCAGCCACTGGTGCTGAGTGGCTGGCAACCAGGTTCGGAAAATCAGGGCCGGGGGTTACAGCGTCGCAAGTGGTAGTTATAGCCTTTGCCCTGCTCAGTTGCCTGGGATTTATGGCGTACGGTTTTATTGGTCTCGGTAAGTTTATTGAAATATTTGTACCCTGGGATATGATAAAGGGTTACATCCCTTTTGATATTGCACCTCAGTACGTGCCACACGTTTACGGCATCATTTTCACCCTGTTTGCGATGTTTTATTCCATTTTAGGTGGTATGCACAGCATCGTGGTGGGCGATATGGTAAAATACGGGATTATGACTGTGGCCTGCATCTGGATAGGTTTTATTGCCACCGGATATATGCGGGGAAACCCTTTAAATGTACCTCACGGATGGTTTAGTCCGTTCTTCGGTAGTCATCTTGGGCTCAATTGGTCGCATATTATCCCTGAGGTGAAATCCAAAATAGACAGCGATGGCTATTCACTTTTCGGTCTCTTTTTTATGATGATGACCTTCAAGGGTTTTTTTGCCGCTTTAGCCGGACCAGCTCCAAATTACGATATGCAAAAAATATTGTCGACCCGCTCACCCGAAGAGGCCAGCAAAATGAGTGGGTTTGTAAACATTATTCTTCTGCCTATAAGGTATACGCTTATTATCAGCCTGACTGTTTTGGGGTTAATTTTTTATCATCACTTAAATTTAAAAGATGGTACAGGTGCAATTGATTTCGAAAGAATTTTGCCTTCAGTAATTAATAATTTTTTACCTGTCGGCCTGGTCGGTTTACTGCTTGCAGGTTTGCTCGGTGCGTTTATGAGTACATTCAGCGGTACGATGAATGCTGCTCAGGCATATATTGTTAATGATATTTATATCAAATATGTTAAACCTGATGCATCCGCAAAAAAGATCATTTCTATGAATTATTTGGTAGGTGTCATAGTAGTTGCGGTCGGAATAATGATCGGATTTTTTGCCAAAGACGTTAATGGCGTGCTTCAATGGATAGTATCTGCTTTGTTCGGCGGCTATGTGGCGTCAAACGTATTAAAATGGCATTGGTGGCGATTTAACGCGACAGGGTTCTTTTGGGGAATGCTAACCGGTATTGTCATCGCGCTGATATTTTCTCATTTTATTCCTGATTCTGACATGCTGAAGTGGTTTCCGGTTACTTTCATTTTGTCATTAGCGGGTTCAATAATAGGTACCTATGCGTCTCCTCCTACAGATATGGCAGTTTTAAAATCATTTTATTCCACTGTTCGCCCATGGGGTTTTTGGGAGCCGGTTAAGCAAGCGGTTTTAGCCGATGACAGCAATTTTCAGCCCAACAGAAACTTTAAGCTGAACATGTTTAACGTGGTAATTGGAACAGTAGCCCAATGCTGCCTCACCATTTTGCCGATGTACCTGGTGTTACGGCAAAAATTACCACTATTGGTTACCCTTGGTCTGCTGGCGGTTATTTTTATTATATTGAAAAAGACATGGTGGGATAAATTAAAAGACTATTAATTATAATATGAATGAATTTGAAAAACGGTTGAAACAGTTAGAAGATGCTCACAGGCAACTAATCAACAGGCCAAATGAAGTATCTGGTATTGGAAATGGTATTTTCGATCGTTATTTAAACCCTGTGCTCGAGGCTGGTCACGCGCCGCTGAACTGGCGCTATGATCTTAACCCGCAAACGAATCCATATCTGATGGAGCGCTTCGGTATTAATGCCGTATTTAATGCTGGGGCTATAAAATTTAATGGTAAGTTTTTGGTAGTAGCACGGGTTGAGGGGGCCGATCGTAAATCATTTTTTGCAGTTGCCGAGAGCGCTGATGGGATAAACAATTTTACTTTTTGGGAATATCCTATCGAGATGCCTGAAACCGACGAGCCGGATACCAACGTATATGATATGCGCTTAACTGCCCATGAAGACGGTTGGATATATGGGCTTTTTTGTACTGAAAGACGTGATCCCCAAGCGCCCGGTTATGATCAGTCGATGGCTGTAGCTGCATGTGGAATAGCGCGAACAAAGGACCTGGTTAAATGGGAGCGGCTGCCCGATTTAAAGACCAATTCGCCGCAGCAAAGAAACGTGGTTTTGCATCCCGAATTTGTTGATGGAAAATATGCACTATATACCCGCCCACAGGATGGCTTTATAAGTGCCGGAAAAGGCGGCGGTATAGGTTTCGGCTTTACCGAAACAATGGAAAATGCCGTTGTTGACCAGGAAACAATAATCGACAATAAAAATTACCATACCGTTTACGAAGCAAAGAACGGGCAGGGGCCGACACCTATAAAAACTGAACAGGGTTGGTTACATATGGCGCATGGGGTTCGTAACACCGCCGCCGGCTTGCGTTATGTGCTATATATGTTTATGACGGATTTAAATGATCTGACGAAAGTTCTTTTTAAACCGGCAGGTTATTTTTTGGCGCCAGAAGGCGCTGAACGCATAGGAGATGTATCGAATGTGGTATTTTGCAATGGTTGGATAAAGGGCGACAATGGGAAGGTATATATTTATTACGCCTCATCGGATACCAGGTTGCATGTAGCCACAAGTACGGTAGATAAGCTGGTCGATTATGTGATGAATACGCCCTCAGATGGTTTGCGGTCGGCTTTATCAGTAAAAACTATTTATCGTATTATCGACAGCAACAAGGCAATTTAGTAAGCTCGTTAAACTTAAACGAAAGTTATACGTTTATCAAATATCCTTATTTGCCCGGTGGGGAAGGGTAGAATTCATCACTAAATTAAAACTGTTAAATTGACATTAACAAAGTATTGGTAGCATGGTAGAGGAACAGACTGAGATAAAACAGTTGGACACTTATAAAAAAGAGCTTAATGATGAGTTGAACAGCATACTCAAATTTTGGGTGGACCTGACTCAAGATAACGTGTATGGCGGTTTTTACGGTAAAATCGACAATGACAATCAAATAGTTCCCGATGCTGCCAAAGGCTCTGTTTTGAACGCCCGTATACTATGGACTTTTTCGGCGGCATACAACCTCGATCATGAGCTTTTGAACCTCGATTTGGCCAATCGCGCATACCGGTATATTGTTGATCATATGATTGATAAGGAATATGGCGGGGTTTATTGGCTGGTTAATTACAAAGGCGAACCGCTTGATACCAAAAAGCAGGTATATGCTATTGCCTTTACTATTTACGGACTAAGTGAATTTTACATCGCATCAGGCAATGAGGAGGCTAAACAAACCGCAATTGATCTTTTTTACCAGATAGTTGAAAAAGCTTACGATCCTGTTGAAACGGGTTATTTTGAGGCCTTTACCAGGGAGTGGGAACCAATAGATAATTTGCGCCTGAGTGCAAAAGACGCGAATGAGAAAAAAACCATGAATACGCATCTGCACGTGGTAGAAGCTTTTACCAACTTGTATCGTATCTGGCCAGACAAAGCTTTAAAATCACATATTGAAACACTTTTAAATAATTTTTTTGATCACTTCATAGATAAAAAAACGCACCACCTGGTGTTATTTTTTGACGAAGCCTGGAATCGCAAATCTGATTTGGTTTCTTATGGGCATGATATTGAGGCAGCCTGGCTTTTGCTGGAAACCGCCGAAGTAATAGGCGACGAACAAATGATCCGGCGAGTTAAAAAAGCAGCTATCCTGGTGGCAGAAGCAGCTGTTGAGGGCCTGGATACAGATGGCGGCCTTTGGTACGAATATGAGCCGGTAGCAGATCACTTAATAAAAGAAAAACACTGGTGGGTACAGGCTGAGGCCATGATCGGGTTTTATAACGCCTGGCAGATAAGCGGCGACGAAAAGTATTTGAATTTATCAGTTAATAGCTGGCTGTTCACTAAAAATAAAATATTAGATAAAATTAACGGGGAATGGTTTTGGGGAGTTTACGAAAACGGACAAGTAATGCGTTCGGAAGATAAAGTTGGCATGTGGAAGTGCCCGTATCATAATAGCCGGGCGTGCATAGAGATAATTAAACGAATTAAATGATGGGGTAGTTAAATATTTAGCTGAAAAATAATTCAGCACTATTTAACTTAAAACAAAAGAAAAAGAAATGAAAAATTTTAAAATAGCAATTGCTACAATCGCGACCTCTTTTATAGTATTAGGGTCATGTAAAAAAGAGGGTTCAACGAATACAACACCTACCGATCAAAACACGACAACCCCTCCGGTAGTAAACACAGACATTCAAACAACTCCAACCGGTCCGGTTACCGTTGGTGCCGATCCGGCTGTTGCGCCTACGCAAGGTTTTTTTCTGAATAATTGGGCGGCAAAAACATTTACTGTACCAACCAGCACTACCACCGTTACTAAACCATCTCCAAACGGAGCAGTTAACGTAGATGTGGATTTGAGCCAGGTAATAACGAAAGTATCAACCAACATTTACGGCAATAACACTAACCCGTTTATGGGGCAGTACGTTACCGAGCCTGCGTTAATGAACAATATTAAGAGCCTGAACCCTCACATCCTGAGAGCTCCGGGAGGAAGTCTTTCGGACGTGTATTTTTGGAATGGCGATGGTAATGGAGGCGTTGTCGCGCCGGCAGATGCACCAGGTACCTTGTTAAATTCCTCGGGTGCCGGATCGGCGGCAGGTTATTGGTTTGGAACAAATACACAAAGCTGGACATTTTCGTTAGCAAACTACTATACCGTGCTGCAACAAACCAACAATACCGGCTTAATAACTGTCAATTATGGGTATGCACGTTATGGCACCAGTCCGCATCCGGCGCAAGTTGCGGCGCACCTGGCGGCTAACTGGGTTAGATACGATAACGGGCGAACTCAATATTGGGAAGTGGGTAATGAAAATTATGGAAATTGGGAAGCTGGCTATTTGATAGATACTCATTTGAACCAGGATAATCAACCCCAGTTATTAACAGGTACTTTGTATGGGGTGCATTTCAAGATATTTGCCGACTCGATGCGCGCTGCTGCAGCCCAGGTAGGGAACGCCAATATAAAAATAGGTATGGTTTTAACCTCATCGAATGATGTTAACAACAACGCCGGCGTTACTAATTGGAATGCAACTGCCCTGAGCGCAGTGGGTAATAACGCCGATTTTTTTGTAGTTCATAATTACTATACACCCTATAACGAGAACTCGACTGTCTCTACAGTTTTATCTACACCCGCGCCCGGCACGAGCGGGGTTATGCAATGGGTAAAAACGTCAGTTCAAAACGCCGGGGTAATTCAAAAGCCAGTGGCGCTTGATGAATACAACATTCAGGCCGTGGGCGGGCAGCAAAATGTCTCAAATATCGCCGGTGTTCATGCAGTAATGGTGCTTGGTGAAGCATTAAAAGATCAGTATAGCATGGCAGCCCGATGGGACCTGGCCAACGGTTGGGCGAACGGTGATGACCAGGGTTTGTTCAATATTGGCGATGAACCGAATGGGGTCACTAAATGGAATCCAAGACCTGCATTTTATTACCTTTACTTTTTCCAAAACTATATTGGCGATCGTCTTGTAGGTTCTACCGTAAGCGGAAGCACCGATATTGTTAGCTACGCATCCTCATTTACATCTGGCCAGGCCGGTGTTATTTTAGTGAATCAAGGCAGCACCAGCCACGTTGTAAACGTTAATTTTAAAAACTTTGTACCAGGCACAAATTATTATTATTACACCCTGACAGGCGGTACGGATAACTTTCCTTTTTCGCGTAAGGTAACGGTTAATGGCGCGGGCCCCTCAAATGGCGTAGCCGGAGGGCCCGATACTTTTGCTACAATCGCACCGAGTGCGTCACCGATAAAAGGCGGTATAACTGTGACGATTGCACCGTATAGCGTAGTGTTTTTAGTTGCTGATAAATAATAATAAGCTGTATTTATAGGTTTTGCTTTTTCCGGAAAAAATGAACAAAGTTATTAAGATGGTACCGGTCTTGTTATTGGCGGCGATACAATTTGTGGCCGCTGCCGGTCAAAATAATCAGATAAACTATTTTAATGTAAAAGACTATGGCGCAGTAGGGGATGGGGTAAATCTGGATAGTAAAGCGATAAATAAAGCAATCGACGCTGCTGACCATGCCGGCGGAGGAACTGTATATTTTCCGGCGGGGAATTATCTATCAGGAGCCATCCATTTGAAAAGCAATATTTCTTTGTTTATCGATCAGGGTGCCACAATAATTGCGGCCCCCGTAACTGCTGAAAATGGATATGATGAAGAAGAGGCAAGTGTTAACACAACCTACCAGGATTCGGGCCACAGTCATTGGCACAACAGCCTGATATGGGGCGAAAACCTGCATGATATTTCAATACTTGGGCAGGGAACAATTTGGGGTAAAGATCTTTATAAAGATTATGTTAAAAATAAGCAATCCGCTAATAAGTCCATAGCGCTATACCTTTGCCGAAATATTAATATTCGCGATATATCCATTCTTCACGGAGGGTGGTTTGCCATTTTAGCAACCGGGGTTGATAATTTAACTATTGACAATGTAAAAATGGATACCAACCGCGACGGGATGGATATTGATTGCTGCCGCAATGTACATGTTTCCAATTGCAGCGTAAATTCTCCTTATGATGACGGTATTTGTTTAAAAAGCACCTTTGGTTTGGGATTTGCGAGGGCTACTGAAAATGTAACTATTACCAATTGCCAGGTAAGCGGTTTTGATGAGGCGTCATTTTTGGACGGAACGTATAAGCGAACCAAAAATCCGCAGTACGGCTACAGTCCCACAGGTCGGATAAAATTTGGTACCGAGTCGAATGGTGGATTTAAGAATATCACCATATCAAATTGTGTATTTAACTATTGCCGGGGGCTGGCCCTCGAAACCGTTGACGGCGCTTTACTCGAAGACGTGACAATTACAAATATCACCATGAGGGATATTGTTAACGCCCCTATTTTTTTACGGCTCGGCGCCAGAATGCGCGGCCCTGCCGATGTTCCAATCGGGGAGTTGCGCCGGGTTATTATCAGTAATATTGTGGCTTACAATATTGAGCCTGGTCAGGGCGTATTGATAAGCGGCTTGCCCGGGCACCCCATTAAGGATATAACAGTAAAGGATTTGAAATTATATTATAAAGGTAGCGGGACAATCGCACAGGCCGAACGCCAGGTTCCGGAAATGGAAAAAGGCTATCCCGAGCCGGGCAGCTTTGGTGTTCTCCCGGCATATGGCTTCTTTGTACGTCACGTTGAAGGATTGACGTTGAGTAACATTTCACTAAATTTTATCAATGACGACCAGCGCCCCGCATTTATTTTTGACGATGTAAAGAATGCTACGCTCCGGTTTGTAAAAGCGCAGACCTCCGGAAATGTGTCACCGATATTAGTAAAAAATTCAGCAGATATCGATATCTTTCAATCGTTGAATTTACCGGATGGTAATTGGAAGAATTAACTGATCACACACAAAAAAATAGTCATGAATATAAAATTTGCAAAGAGTTTCCTGCTCGCCGCTTTAGCCGGTATCATTTTCAGTACTTCATTATACGCGCAGAAATTTGAAGAATTAGCCCAAACTCCTCCGATGGGTTGGAATAGCTGGAACACTTTTCAGACCAATATTGATGAGCCATTACTTAAGGGTATGGTTGATACCTATGTATCATCAGGCATGAGGGATGCCGGCTACAGTTATTTTGTTTTAGATGACGGATGGATGGCTATGGAAAGAGACAATAGTGGCAATTTGGTGGCCGATCCAAAAAAGTTTCCAAACGGAATTAAATCTTTTATTGACTATGTTCACTCTAAAGGACTAAAATTTGGTATTTATAATTGTGCTGGCACCAAAACCTGTGCAGGTTACCCCGGTACAAGGGGCTATGAATACCAGGACGCGCGTTTATATGCATCATGGGGAGTTGATTATCTGAAATTCGACTGGTGTTATTCTGAAGGCCTTAATGCGCGTGAAGCATATACAACTATGAGTAAGGCAATACGGGCAGCCGGCCGGCCAATGGTTTTCAGCTTATGCGAATGGGGAGGCCACCAACCATGGTTATGGGCAAAAAACGTAGGCGAGCTGTGGCGCACAACCGGCGATATCCATGCAGGTTTCGTATCGAATTTAAGCAAAGGGTCGTGGACAGCATTGAGTGTGCTCACTATCTTAGATAAACAGGATTCGATCAGGAAATATGCCGGTCCGGGACATTGGAACGATCCTGATATGCTGGAAGTTGGTAACGGGATGAGCTATAGTGAAGATAAAGCGCATTTTTCATTATGGTGTATGCTGGCCGCACCTTTGATGGCCGGTAATGATTTGCGAAAAATGTCGGCCGAAACTACAGGCATTCTTACAAATAAAGAAGTGATAGCGCTTGACCAGGATCCGTTAGGTGTTGAAGGTTTCAGGTACTACACTTTTGATGGGATTGAAATATGGGTGAAACCATTATCTAATAATGAGCTGGCGGTTTGTTTTTTAAACCGTTCAACACGCCCCCAGGATATAAGCTATAATTGGAAGGATCATGTTATCAACGATGAGGTATCAAAAACCACTTTTGACTTTAACAAGACTACCTACAAACTGCGTGATCTTTGGGCCAAAAAGGATATTGGTACAACCGCAAAAACATTTAAACAAACCATCGGCGTAAATGATGTGGTGGTGCTTAGGCTCGTTAAGCAATAATTGTGTTGAATTTATAAATTACTCCACAGTATACTAACCGCGTTAAATCTGCCTAAAAATGCAGTTTTAACGCGGTTTGCAATTGAAATTTTTTGCTTTCAAAATCGGCACGTACGCCGGATTGTCGACCTGTTTTATCGGCAAATAAATAATCGATTATCCAATATTTCACCATTACAAGTTTTATATTTATCTTTTCGCCAAAATGATCAGACCGTCAATTTCGAAAAACCATGTGTGCGATGACTAATAACGATAGCCTGTACGAAAGCCTGCTTGTAGGGAATAAAAAGTTTGTAGCTGATACTTTAAAAATTAGCCCTGATTATTTTACTACGCTGGCTAAAAGCCAATCGCCGCCGGTTTTGTGGATAGGCTGTGCAGATAGCCGCGTGCCCGCAAACCAAATAACCAACACGGCGCCGGGCCAAATATTTGTACACCGCAACATTGCCAATATGGTAATCCACTCGGACATGAACATGCTTTCAGTGCTCGACTACGCGGTGAATGTGTTAAAGGTTAAACACGTTATTGTAACCGGCCACTACGGTTGCGGCGGTGTAATTGCTGCAATGAGCAACGACCAGTTTGGACTAATAGATAATTGGCTACGGCATATAAAAGATGTGTATCGTTTACATGCCGCCGAGCTTGAGCAAATAGAAGATATGGAGGAGCGCTGCAACCGGCTGGTAGAAATTAACGTGGTTGAAAATGTGTACAATTTATGCAAAACATCTATTGTTCAAAATGCCTGGCAAACGGGGCAGTCATTGGGCGTACATGGTTGGGTTTATAGCCTTAGCACAGGCATAATTACCGATATGAATGTGAGCGCGTACGACAATGCCTATATGGATAACGTATTCAAATTTAAATTGCCCAATACATAATTTGAGCAAAGGTTTTAAATAAGTATCCGCCAGGGTATTGGAATTACCTAAGCAATTAAAAAAAGCTAATGGAGGCTACGGAATATATTGATCACAATTTTGAAAAGGTAGTTCAAGTCGGAAAGGTAATAACAGGGAAAGAATTTCAAAGCTGTACGTTTAAAAATTGCGATTTTTCAAATAGTCAGTTCCTAAATAGTAAGTTCCTGGATTGCACTTTTTATGATTGCAATTTGTCAATGATGAAGCTTTCCGGATCAACGCTTAGCAATACTCAATTCACTGGTTGCAAATCATTGGGAATAATTTTTAGCGAATGCCAGGATTTTCTTTTCTCCGCCGATTTTAAAAATTGTATCCTTGACTACTCCTCTTTTTTCGGTAAGAAAATGCCAAAAACTAATTTTATTCAGTCCTCTTTAAGGGGGGTTAATTTTACGCAGACTAACCTGTCGGGTGCTGTGTTTGATCTTTCAGATCTGTCGGGTGCTATTTTTAGCGATACGGATTTGAGGACAGCCAATTTAACTACGGCTTTCAATTATTCCCTCGATCCTGAGTTTAACATGTTAAAAAAAGCCAGGTTTTCTTCGGATGGTATCGCCGGACTCTTGACAAAATATGATATTAAAATAGTTTGATTTTCACCGGCACCCTATAAAGCAAAAGCAGGAACTGATCCTGCTTTTTGCTTTATATATTAAATCGTTCGCCGAAAGGCAGCGATTAATGAGCTTTGAAATCTTTAGGTTTTTTCACGCCGTAATGTGGTTTTCCCTGAGGATGAATTTCTGGCGCGCCAACAAGTGTCATTGCACAACGGAAACCAACTTCGGCGCTCGCATCATCTTCATTCATAAAGCGGCGGGTGGATGGGTTTAACCAGAAGGCCAGGTCATTCCATGAACCGCCTTTGTAAACCTTCGAATGGTCATTTACCAATGTGGTTGTGCCATACAGTGAAGTATTAACAGTATCGCTATACCCTCTGAAATCCGGGTTAAACGGCTTGCCTTCCAATGGATTTTTTGCAGTAGCAGGCGCTCCCGGAGTTCCGGTTGGCTGCGTAGCAGGATTGCTGTTTGCCGGGTTAGCATTAGGATTTTGTCCTTGTTGTAAAGCTAATAAATCGGCGTACTTCATTTTTTTGTTCGACTTGGATGGATCCTTGATAGGCTTGCCATATTTATCTTTTGCATATAATCCTTTTGACGGATCAGCCAGGCGCTTATTGGTAAATTCGTTCCCGCGGAAAGGGTTAAAATCTTCAAACTCTTCAAAAGATGTTTGACGATAGGTATCCTGCACCCACTCATTTACGTTACCCGCCATGTTATATAAACCAAAATCGTTAGGCTGGTATGATCTTACCGGGGCAGTGATATCTGCTTTGTCATTCAAATAACCACCCACACCGGCGTTATCACCGCTGGCACGTTTAAAGTTAGCTAAGATCAATCCGCGTGTAGCTCTTTTTGCAGAACGTACGCCGAGGCCATTCCATGGGTATATCTTACCATCGTCAATGTTTTCAAATTGTGTGTTGCCGATCAGAGACAGCGCAGCATATTCCCATTCAGCTTCTGACGGCAGGCGATAGCCTTGTTTTAAAATACCATCCTCAATACGTACTGGTCTTACAGCTTTTCCTGCTTTGCCGCCTGTAGTATTTGGCTTTGCATTGGGACTAATATCGGTGACCATCTTTTTACCATCTATACCTGTGCCGGTGTATTGCCCGTTCAAATAAATATCTGTGTTAAAAGGGTCTTTATTTTTTGGAGCGGGAGTCTTACTGGTCTTGTTTTTTCCGGCCATGTCTTTCCAATCAACCATACGGCCTGTTTCGCGCAGTATGTTTTCGTTGGTACGGTCAGTTCTCCATGAGCAATAATCTTGTACCTGGTCCCAGGTTACGCCTACTACGGGGTAGTCCTGGAATGCAGGATGCCTTAAATAGTTATCAACATAAGGCTCGTTATATGATAGCGGTTTACGCCATACCAATGTATCAGGCAATGCATTATAATATAGTTCATGATCCTGTGGATAGGTAATGCTGATCCAGTGCAGGTAGTCGAGCCAATCCTGGTTTGCAACTTCTGTTTCATCCATATAAAACGAAGGCACGGTTACACGGCGCCGCACGTTGTTATAATCAAAGGTAACGTCCTGATCTGCACTGCCACCCATAACAAAGGTACCGCCCTCAATAGGCACTAGGCCCGGGCCGGGAGATGGATGCGTTTGCCTGAAACGTTCATAACCACCTGTATTTTTGTCGTTATAGGTAATCCCAGTTTTTTGAGATTGCTGATGTTTACTGCAGCTGCTAATCAAGATACCAATGCCTAACAGCACCATAGCAGTTTTCGTAAAAAGTACTTTCATATTTTTACAGTTAATTAAAAGGTAAATTTAAAACATTTTAGATAAAATGCTAATTAAATAGCCTCATTCTTTTAAAGAAACTAAACTTTTGTTCGTCCTTTAAACGGGAAATTGCTAAATGGAGTTACATTATTTTCAATTATTCGGTGGAAAACTTATTTATGCGCTTATACGTATTAGCCTACATTTGCTCTATATTTAATATTTTTAATAAAACAACCAAATTGTGTCGATGAAGTTTTTCTACGCTAAAACTATTGTTTTTTGCATTCCATTTTTGTTGCCGTTCGTAGTATTTTCTCAAACTACCAATACCATTATAACTCCCAATACAGAGGTTCCTTTTTTGAATTTATCACCCGATTCACGTTCGGGCGCCATGGGCGATGCGGGTGTTGCTATTACACCAGATGTTAATGCAAATTACTGGAATCCCTCAAAACTGGCTTTTTTGGAAAATGACAACGACGTTTCGATATCATACAGCCCCTGGCTGCGCCAGTTGATCCCTGATATCAGTTTATCATATTTAAGTTATGCACATAAAATAGATGACCGTAATTCAATAGGAGCTTCGCTTCGCTATTTTAATTATGGATCTATTCAACTTACCGATGCCAGCCAAAATAGCCAGGGCACTTATAATCCTAATGAATTTTCAGTAAACGGGTCATTTGCACGTAAGTTTGGCGATGAGCTTTCACTTGGATTAACTATGGGATTTATTCATTCCAGTTTTTCTACCGCGGCTACGTCCGTAGGATCAGGCCAGACAGGAAAAGCGGGCAACGCGGTATCAGGCGGTGTCTCTCTGTATTATACCAAACAAACGCAGGAATTTGGAACCGACTGTATCTTTTCATTCGGTACTAATATCTCCAATATAGGCACAAAAATAAGCTATGCTACTAACGGACCTGTATATTTTTTGCCGGCCAATTTAAAAATCGGTGCAGCTAATACCATCAACCTCGACGATTATAACCAAATTACAATAACCCTGGATATCAATAAACTATTATCGCCAACGCCACCTATCAGAGACGGAAACGGTAATATTATACAAGGTAAGGATGATAATGTGTCTGTACCTGCCGGTATATTCGGTTCGTTTAGCGATGCGCCGGGTGGCTTTTCAGGAACATTGAAGGAAATCACGTTTTCGCCGGGCTTTGAATATTGGTATAACCAATTGCTCGCCTTAAGGATGGGCTATTTTTATGAAAATCCCAATAACCCCAATAACTCCTTTTCAGGAGGCGCACATTACCTTACCCTGGGCGTGGGCTTTAAATATAGTGATTACAACTTCGACTTTTCGTATCTTGTTGCCAGCCAGCAAAACAGTGCTTTAGCAAATACTTTACGCTTCACATTGATTGCTAACTTTGGCGGTGATAAAAACGCCAAGAAAAGATAATGGGAAAAATAAAAGTTGGATTCGGCTTTGATGTACACCGGTTAAAAGAAAAGCATCCATTTATTTTAGGAGGAGTTAATTTAGAACACCACGCAGGAGCCTTTGGCCACTCGGATGCGGACGTGTTGTTACACGCCATCTGCGATGCACTGTTAGGTGCTGCCAATTTGCGCGACATAGGTTATCATTTTTCAAACAAAGACGAACGCTGGAAAGGCATTAGCAGCTTAATATTGCTGCAGCATGTAATGGAACTATTAGAGGAGAAAGGCTGGCAAATAGGCAATATTGATGCGATGGTTTGCCTGGAAGAGCCGAAAATAAATCCCCATATTCCGGCGATGAAAACCAATATTGCAAATGCAGCCAGCATCAGCGAAGAAGATATCTCGATTAAAGCCACCACCAATGAACAGTTAGGTTTCATCGGCCGCCAGGAAGGTGTAGTGGCTTATGCTGTTTGTCTTATAGAGAAGATTTGAAGGAGTAGGGGAAGTCGGGAAAGTTCGAAAGTTTCATCCGAATTTAAAAAATTTCTAAATCGGGCAATCTGACGAACTTTGTACAAATGACTTAATGACCAATGACTAATGACCATTCTACCCCTCCGTACTAACCAGCTCAGTTTTCTTTATAATAACGTTCCCGGTTCGTTTTAATGCACCCCAGCCACTTAATTCGCCTTTCAGGGCCTTGCGGATAGATTTGAAGAGCACATAATACATTAGCTGGCGCCATATAAAACGCTGAGGGATGATGTAAATTAATTTCTTATAATCCTCCTTTTCCATCCAGAAAGCAATAATAGCCACTATAAAATCTATCAGTACGAAAGCTGCATAGTAGATCAATATTCTGCCCGGTTTTTCGCCAAATAACCCTATGATCATCATCAGATCGGCCAGCGGCGAGAAAAGCGGTAGTACAATTTGGAAGATCAAAATGTTCGGCATTCCCACCATGCCAAAAAACTTATATTTTTTATTGAAAAGGGCATTCCTGTTTTTCCAGAAGCTTTGTATCACACCAAAACTCCAGCGGAAGCGTTGTTTTAATAATGCGTTGAGCGTTTCGGGTGCCTCCGTATAAGCAATGGCTTCCGCGCAATTTTTTACGATATAGCCTTGTTTTAATATCCGCATGGTAAGGTCACAATCCTCAGCTAACGTATCAAAGGTAAACCCGCCGGCCTTGAATATGGCGGATTTCCTGAATGCCCCGATTGCACCAGGCACCACGGTTATGCTATTGATCAGATCAAAGGCACGCCTATCCATGTTTTGAGCGGTGATATATTCAATAGATTGCCACAGCGTAATCATATTGTTCTCGTTCCCTACCTTAACTGTCCCTGCAACGGCACCAATTTCTGCATCAGTAAAGTAGGTCATTAAATGATAGATCGCGTCATTTTTTAGTTGGGTATCTGCGTCAATACAAATTACAAATTCGTTATGTGCGTGGGTTATACCAAAGTTAAGCGCCGTTGCTTTACCACCATTAGGTTTGGTAAGCACTTTAACCATTGGGTGATCGCCATAAGCTGCGTTAACAATTTCATAGGTTTTATCTTTTGATCCGTCATCTACAAAAATAATCTCGAAAGAGGGATAGTCAGTTTTAAGCAAACTTTCAATGGTTTTTATTGCAGTAACCTCCTCATTATAGCCCGGTACAATAATACTCACGGGTGGAAGCAGCGAAGGATCAACTACTGCCCGGTTTAATTTCTTGTTTTCGGAATATTGCCTAACCGCAAGTACCCCGATGAGTATAACGCGACCAACCGCAAGGAATATCGCCGACAAAAACAGGTAAATTAAAAACCAGTTACCATAAAAGTACGCCTGGATCGCCAGGTTGTACAATGAACCCAGGACACCCGAATTCGCATCGTCCTTTATCGGAGGCATCAGATCGGCTTTGGTTTTGCCCAGCACCGCCGCTATGGTGGTAAATTTATACCCGTGACTTTTAAAATAATGGATGATCTCGGGCAACGCTTTAACGGTTTCTTCGCGCGTATCCCCGCCGGCATCGTGCAGCAATAACATGGAGCCGGCATCTTTTTGACGTATGGTGCGGGCAATAATGCTATCAGCCGTTACACCCGGCTGCCAGTCCCAGGGATCGATGGATTCACCAATATTGATATAGTTTTGCTTATGACTTTCTGCAACCGGGATAACCTCGGCCAGCGTTTGCGGCTCCGAATCGGCATTAAACGGGGGGCGGAATAATATGGTGCTTCTGCCGGTTACCGATTCGATCAGCTTCCTGGTGGCATTCAACTCAAGTTTTACCCTGTCGACGCTAATTGTTGAAATATCGGGATGAAAAAACGTATGGTTGCCTATTTCATACCCTTCATCATATTCCCTGCGGAGTATCTGTATATTTTTTTCGGCCATTGATCCAACCACAAAAAACGCAGCGGGTACATGCTCCCGTTTTAATATATCCAGTATCCGGGGGGTATATTCAGGATCAGGACCATCATCAAATGTTAGTACAATTTTGCCGGGTGCATAGCCATACTTACGGATCACATATTTTGTCGGTAATTTAATATATTGCTGATTGGTGATAACAAAGTTTGTGGTATCCAACTGAACGTTAATTTGTCCTGTTGTCGGTGTAGTTACAAGATCAAGCACCTCACCCTCACCATCGTAATCAATTTTATTATTTAGGCCGACAGAGGTTAATCTTTTAACATCAACGCCTGTTTTTCTTAGTGAATCTATAGATAAATTCTTTTGGAAAAATGTCCATAAGCGCGGATCTTCCGAGCCAAGGCGCCAAAGCGCTACACCTCCGGTCGCCCAGTCATCCGCCATGCGGATAACGTTAAAATTAGTGGCCGCATCGGTAAAATAAACGGAATGTTCCAGGCTGTCCTCGTCGAAATACATATAATGAAGATTGGCCGAATTTGGGTCGAAAGTAATTTTACTATGATTTGCCTGCGCTGTACTGATAGCCTGCGGATAACCAATTGCTTTACCAAGGCTGTTTTCGGGCCAGTCATAAGCGCCGCCCGCAACGGTCAGAATTACTTTTTGGCTTGGTATTTTTGTACAAACGTCGTCCAATATTTCTTCTACCCAGTGCTGATTGGATAGATCGCCGGCATTACTTCCGTCGTTATGCTGATCGATGGCCATCACAAACAAAAAATCGTTAATATGCTGCAGCCGCTCCAGGTTATAGGCATCGTCGTCAGGAATTACGTTTTGTGTAACCAGGTAGCCTTGTGGGTGTAAGATTGTATACAGGTCATTTTCAAATGCGATGTAATTTTTGCTGTTGATATTCTTGATATTGTCAAAATCAAGGTTTACGCCCTGAAATTTAAATCTTGCCAATTGCCTTGCAATGCTGTTGATAAATTGAGTACGCAAGCCTTTGTTCGCGATAATCCGTTCTACGTCCTTTGTATCATAGCCACCGGTGACATTGTTGTAATTAACATAGTTTGAAATGGAAAGCAATACAGGTTTCCTGTATTTACGATTAAGATTTATGAGTCCAGTGTCAATATTGGCGACAATGGTGTCCCTTTTTGGAAAAATGTAAAGGCCCTCACTCACCACCATATCCAGTTTGGCAATATGGTCAACCAACGAGTTATAAGCCTGGGGCTCCCACGCGCGGTAAAAAGCAGCATTAATACGGTCTTTATTATTGGGATGCTTTAATTGATGCAGGTGCTTGCTTTTTGCCAGTTTTTGGATCTCGGCCTTGTCGATCTTAAAATCTTTATATTTTCTTGATCTTTTTAAATTTTCGAGCTCCTCTTTGGTCAGTTTTTTTGGCGGAGGGTTTAAATTTGGTAAACTGGGATATTGTTTAGAGGTAACTGTAATAACCGCCGCCAGCACACTGCATACCAATACAACGCCAATTGCCCGGCTAAGCCATTTAAAACGGATCCATCTACCGGGGGTATCAGTTTGAAAAACCTGTTTATCAGCCATTAATACTCTTAGTAATATTGATTTGGAATAGGTTTAACAATGGTTTATGATTTATGTGTTTTTTCGGGCTCAATTGCCGAAAAATCAACGCCGCATTTACAATTGTCGCCGCAGCTTTTTTTTGCAAACAGGTTTCTGTAAACCAGCCTGGAAACATAAAACACAGCTGCCGCAAACAGTATAGCTATTATAATTACTTGAATATTCACGTCACAAATTTAATACAATTTATATATATACGTATAGACAAGTGAATTAGTATTTGGTTTAAGGTTAGTGATCAGAGATCAGTTGATTAGAGGCTGGAGATTTAGTCCGGAAAGCCGGAAAAGTCCGGAAAGTCCGAAAGATGGGAAATTGTGCGAAGTTAAATTCCGCATCCGATAGCTATCGGGTTCCGCATTCAACCAATCTAAGATCTCTAACCACTAATCTCTCGCCATAAAGGCGATAGTACCGCCAACCCAGTCAAAATCCTGGTTATAGCGTACACCTATCATTTTTCCGCGACTTAAACGGGCCAGGTTTATGGCGAGCGTGGGTTTTTCATCCCCGTTGGGCCAAAGGTACAGTAGCCTGATCTCCACTTTTATGTTGCCGTCCGGTGATTCGACAACAGGCTCATAGTTTACTTTCTGCTGCAATATCCAGTTCTCGGGGTCCTTTATGTTTTGGATGTCATTTTTTGTAACGTCAATGATTACTCCTTGTCCGGCAAACGAAAACAGGGGTTTAAGCACATAGTGTTCAAGGTCGGCAGGAATTTCTTTAAGCTGATGTAAAAATTGCGTTTTTGGTATGTAGTCGCCTTTTAAAAATGGCATTGTAAATTTACTTACGCGGTAAAACCAGTTGGGATGCGTTATCCATTCCACATCAAGCGGGTGCCTGATATCAATCACTTTATCGAAAATATTGGGGTCGTTATCAATTTCATCAAAAATCAGCCGGTTATAGATGCGTTTTATCAATTTCTTTTCGCCGTTTTGCCGATAAAAAAGATTGTTTCCATCCTGTTTAAGTTCATCTAATGAGACCACCGGGGTGCCGATATATTTTTGTGTGGCGTAAAAATCGACTGCTGTTTTTTGACAAGGTGCGTTAATGTCCATTAAAACAACCTCTCCGGGTTTATAATTACCTATGATGGTTTTTTTGAGCAGATCGATATAACCTTGCTTATCAAGCCCGCTAAAATAACATGTCCAATCATCGGATATACCGAAAGTTTCTTTAAAGCTATCAGCAAGGCTCGCCTGGAAGCCATATAAGGAAGGAAAACCTTGCAGCTCAATCAATTTTGGAACAATGTTGCCGGCTTCGTCCTTGCAGATACCAAAATCAAGCGCGATAAAGTGCGGATGATCATTTTCATTGGCAACCTTCCATTTTTCAGGAATGGCCCGTTCGGTTAATTCTTTAAAATCGGGCTGAAGAATTGTGGCAATAATATTCTCACCGGCTGAAATGAGCTTATCGCGAAAATCGTTTGTTAAAAATACAGGCGTTTCGGCTACACGAAAGGCGATAGGCTCATCGACATCTTTATTTAAATCCTTTAAGAAGTGCTGATACTTTTCTTCCGTAAAATTAGCGTTATATGTTTTTCTGGCGGATGGATTCATTCTGGCAAATTCCTGATTTAACTAACTAAGTTTTACCCTTCATTGTTTTGTATGTACCCTAATTCTTAACAATAGATCATTGGAAAAATTATGACCTCTCCAACCTAGAATAAGTTTAATCATCTACCTAACTAAGTTGTCAAGTTGTTCTTTTAAAATGGGGAGGTCAATTTTAATAGTCGAATGAATAGTAATAGGAGAAACTCCGAAATATTCATGAATAAGTTTGTTTCTCATGCCTTGCATTAGTCGCCATTGTATCCCGGGGTTTTTGTCTTTGATATCTTTTGACACTTTAGTTGAGGCTTCACCAATAATTTCAAATCTTCTTATAACGGCGTCCTGTAACATTTGGTCGTTGACAAAGTCAAATTCAGTTTTATTTTCAGTATAAGTGAGTATAATCTCTATTGCTTCAAGAATATCCTGTAAATAAACCTGATCCGATCTGCTCATAAAATATTTATTGCAGATGCAAGCACTTCTTTTCTAATAGATGGTTTTAGGGCGCTATATTCTACTAAATCAACCTTACGTTTTATTAGCGCCGAAATTTCCTCCTCAAGCTTGAGCATCTTAAAGATTGTAAAACCTTCTTCCGGCTCAATCAACAAATCAACGTCACTATCAGAATTGATATTGTCTTTAGCTAAAGAGCCAAAAATAGCGGCACGCTTTATAAGATAGCGTTTTAAGACGGGCAAAATTAGCTGTTGATATCGTTCCAGTTCCTGCATATTCAATTATAACGAAATTAATCTTAAAAGTCGAAATTCTTATAGCAACCCTATCTACGCTTCCTGCAAACTCAAAACAGCCTGGTCCAAAAAATTCGGGATAATGGTATTTTGGGTATGGGTTATTTTATCCGGATCGTCCAGCCGCTCCAGCATTTCGTTATATTTATCAAAACCATGCTCGCTTATCACTTCCTGCTTTTTGTCCTCTTTTAATAGCAGCGTTTTTATGCCAATTGGGTCGGCTTCGGGGTGAAACTGCGTACCAATAAAATATTCATTGAAACGGATAGCCATTAACGCACGGGGCAGGTCTACATGCGGGCGCTCTTTCTCTATCGCCAATAACTGCATCCCAAGGTCGATAAAACGTTTCTCATTGGGATGGATCACCTGCCATAACCTGGAATCAACTGAATAAAAGGGATTTGCAAGCCCGTCAAATACGGGTTCATTGAGGCCGGCATGTGTTTGATGAACCGGCAGCACACCAAAGGAGGCTGACCGCCTCATGTTAACATCTCCTAATTGGTGCCTGCGGCACATTAGCTGGAATGAGTGACAAACAAAGAAGCCGTATTTTTTCTGCAGGCTGTCGGAAAGATTATGTTCTTCGAGTTTATGCACCAGTGCCCAAAATTTCTTTTCCCACTCCGTGCCTTCACTATCCAACGGACTACCGGGGCCGCCGCTGAAAATATATATGTCAAAATCAATGCCGGGTACTTCCACATTTTTGCGGACATCAAAAACCTTATAGCTTAAATTTAAATCGTTTTTTATTTTATACCGCTCCAATATCTCTCGAAAGCCACGCATCCCCTCATTTTCTACGCCATCATACAAGTCAAGTATGGCTATTTTTATCGGCAGTTTATCTGTTGTCATTATTAAATTCCTTTTAATGTTTGTGAGGTGATATAATCAACCACATCTGCAAAGTTACTATTTTGATTGTAAACCGCTAACTGCCTGTCGGCCCCGGTGCCATGTTCCAATATATTATGCACATATTTTAAATCCTCGCGGCAGCCCAGGTCATCCACTACGTCATCAACAAAATCCAGTAGTTCCAGTATCAGCGCGCGTGTATTTACTTCTGATTCTTTGCCAAAATCGATCATTTTTCCGTCGATACCATAACGCGCGGCACGCCATTTATTTTCGTTTATGAGGGCACGGTTGTAGGTTATAAATTCCATGTTTTGCAGCCTGAGCTTATAGAGTTTGGCACAGATGGCCTGGAACAATGCGACAAAGGTCATCGTTTCGTCTATCAGCATCGGGCAATCGCAAATCCTGAATTCAATCGTTTCAAAAAATGGGTGCACCCGGATATCCCACCATATTTTTTTTGCGTTATCAATGCAATTCGTTTTTACCAGCAGTTTTACATAGTTGTCATAATCTTCAATGCTGTTAAAATAATCGGGAATGCCAGTGCGGGGGAACTTATCAAAAACTTTCGTCCTGAATGATTTATAACCGGTATTGCGCCCTTCCCAAAACGGTGAGTTGGTAGATAAGGCGTATACATGCGGCAAAAAATAACGGGCCTGGTTGGCAATATGAATAGCCATATTACGCGATTGTATCCCCACATGCACATGCAAACCGAAAATAAGATTTGAGCGGGCGGCCTCCTGCAACTCGTCAACAATTTCAAAATAGCGGGGGTGATCGGTGATCAATTGGTGTTGCCAATGCGAAAAAGGGTGGGTACCCGCCGCTCCTATGCGCAGACCAAGGTCGCCGGCCAATTGGGCTACGGTGCCGCGCAGCTTACCCACTTCTTTGCGGGCTTCTTCGGTGTTGCGGCAAATGTGGGTGCCTACCTCCACCACTGCCTGGTGCATTTCGGCCTTTACCTGGTCTTCATGCACCTTTTGGGCGCCGTCAACAATTTTTTGCTCATGCGATTTCAGTTCCCGGCTAACGGGGTCAATCACCATGAATTCTTCTTCAACACCTAAGGTAAATTCGTTCATAATTGGTCAGGTTATATTAACGGGCCTAGTATTGGTTGTAAATTTTTAATGCTTTCCGGCCATTCGTCTTCCCACGGATAAATGCCTTTCACTGTAGGATAAATGCATTGAAGTAGCGCAAATTCATCTCCGTTATAATATCGTTGAGCCCCGCCAACATATCCATCATAGTTTGATTTCTCAACTTCGATAATATAACAATTAAAATCGTCAAGAATATTTGCCTCGTATTTAAACGGAACAAACACTTTTCCTTTTTTTATATCAGCTGCCATATTGTTTATAAGTATTTGGGCTAGTTGATGTTTTAGGCCAACAATAATTATTTCAGGATGATTATAACTCTTAACTAGTCCAATTGAATAGCTAAACGGTGGCGAGTCATTTTCCGCCAATACATGCCGTACATTTAATCCGAATTTATCAATATTTTCCTGTACTTCCTGATCAATCTCTGCACTGGTCATTTTTTTATTTTTTTACTACCTTTTTAATCTTTGCAGCTTTTGCAACTTTTCCCTCTGCGGCAATTTCATGATCAATATTTCCGGCACTTACTTCCTTTTTCTCTGCTTTTTTTTCTATCTTTTTTTCGGATGATAACAGGTGGGTTTTAGCTGCGCCGGTTTTCACATATTCGCCCCAGGTTAAGTTATCTGTATCATCCTTTTGTTTTTTAGCGCGCTCAATTGCATAATCTGCGGCGGTTTCAACAACCCACTCAAAATTGTCCTGTCCAACGCTTGTTACTTCCGCATCGGGGGCTGGGTTGCAAAAATCAATGGCATAAGGCACGCCGTCGCGGATAGCAAACTCAACCGTATTAAAATCATACCCCAAATATTTATTGAGCTTTATCACATAATCTTTAACGGTTTCCAGTATCTTCTTTGATGCCGGCGCCTTGCCATGCTCATAACGCAAATGATGCGGGTTACGCGGCTCATATTGCATAATGCGGACATGCTTGCCGCCGATACAATAACAACGGAAATAATCATCAAAAATAATTTCCTCCTGCAGCATCATTACATACTGTTTGGTTTTGTTGTATTTATCCCAAAGGTCGTCCAGGTTATTAATCTGATAAACCTCTTTCCAGCCCCCGCCATCAAATGGTTTCATATAGGCCGGGAAACCTACATATTTAAATATGCCTTCCCAATCTAATGGATATGCCAGGTTACGGAACGAAAGGGCATTAGTATCATCCGGATGATCTTTTGACGGCAGGATCACCGTTTTTGGTACCGGCACACCAATTTTAACAGCAAGCGCATTGTTAAAGAATTTTTCGTCGGCACTCCACCAAAATGGGTTGTTAATTACAGCGGTTCCGCATATTGCGGCATTTTTAAGCATGGCGCGGTAAAAGGGCACGTCTTGAGAAATACGGTCGATGATAACCGCATAATCCAACGGTTCAGCCTGCATCACCTTGTCGATGCGTACAAATTCTGCGCTTATATTTTTTTCGGCTTTTTGGTTGATCCGATCAACAAAAGCCTGTGGGAATGAATTTTCCTGTCCGAATAAGATGCCTATTTTTTTCATGGTAGTGGTAAATAGATTTATTAATGGTAATTCTTAACTCTTATTTTTTGTTTTCGGTCTTGATTCTTGTATCCTTCAATCTATCTTATCGTCGACAAATAATGTGGGAACATCTCCTTCCATATTGGCCAATCGTGATTGGCAAACGGGCGGATATCCAACCAATGATTAATATGTTTTTGGTTCAGAATGTTTGACATCCGGATATTATATTCCTTACACATATCATGTTCCGAGGTGCCAAGTATGATATTCATCTGCCATAATTCAGGCTGGTTACTTCCGGGCACAAAATCAACGGGATTATTGTAAAACACGTTATCATCATAATAACCGTCGGTAAACATTTTAATGTCAAAGGCGCCACCCATAGTAAACAGGTTCGACACCTTTTCGGGATGTTTAAAAGCAAAGTTTGCTGCGTGGTAACCGCCGAAACTGCAGCCTGCCGCAACCACTTTATTTACGCCCGTTTCGTGCATGGCCCATGGAGCCAGCTCTTCAACCAGCATTTTATCGTACCAGGCATAGTTGCGCGCACGGTCTGCGGGATGGATACCCTTATCGTACCAGCTTAAGGCATCGATCGTATCGGGACAATAAATTTTAACCAAGCCCTCATCTATAAACCATTTCACGCTGTCTATCAGACCAAAATCCTTATTCTGATAATAACGGCCCTTTGTTGTGGGAAAAAGGATAACCGGGTAACCACGGTCGCCGAATACCAGCATCTCCAGGTCCATATTTAAATTGGGCGAATACCAGCGGTGATATTGTTCAGTCACAATGCTTTAGTTTATTAAGATGTAAGTTAAACGGTTTGTTTTAAAACAACAACATTCTGGTAAATAATTCGATGTGCGTACTGGGCTGTTGGGCAACTTACTCCAGATGTTAACTTACCGTCGTGTTTAATTAAAGCGCCATGACAATTAAATAAACTGATAATCTTACTTTTGTGCCCTTAAATACAGAATGATGTACGGGAATTGGCCGCAGATGGAAATGACGATCACCGAAGATAAAATAATTATTAATTCAAAACTGCTTAACCGCGAGGTAGTTTGTACGCTGCTTATGCCGGATGACAATGACATAGCCGAGCCGCTAAATTTATTATTGCTGAACGACGGGCAGGAGGCTACCAGCCTTAAACTTAGAGAAACCCTGGAAGATCTATACAACAGGAATTGTATTAAACCGGTTTTGGTTGTAGCTATACACGCTGGTGAAGATCGCCAGCAGGAATATGGCACCGCCGGTAAGCCTGATTTTAAAAAACGGGGGTCAAAAGCAACTTTATATGACGGTTTCATAAAATCGGAGCTGCTGCCTTCGATTAAAAAATATACAGGTATTGAAAATTTTGATACGAAAGCTTTTGCGGGATTTTCACTGGGTGGTTTATCTGCATTTGATATTTCGTGGAATAATCCTGGCTTGTTTAATAGAACGGGCGTTTTTTCGGGCTCTTTTTGGTGGCGAAGCAAGGATCTAACTAAAGGATATACCGATGACGACCGGATCATGCACAGCATCATCAAAAACACCGCTCAAAAACCGGATATAAAAATGTGGCTGCAAACAGGCACCAAAGATGAAACCAGCGATCGCAACAAAAACGGCATTATTGATTCAATTGACGATACGGTTGATTTGATTAAAGAACTGGAACAACAGGGCTTTACCCGCCCGGCTGATGTTCAATACCTTGAAATGGTTGGCGGCGGACATAATACAGAAACATGGTCCAGGGCGATGCCTAAGTTTTTGATGTGGGCATTTGGGAGATAATGGTTTTTGCATAGCTTTATTGTAAATACTTAAGCGATGCGTTTCAAACTTGCCGTTCTGATTTTTATGGTATTGTTTTCTTTACACCGGGTTAGTGCCCAGATGTACGTAAAAGATATTTATCATGACAAGATCCCGGTTGATTATACAGGAAAACTCAGGGATGCTTATGAATTTATTGATGCCGCGGGCCTGCACCTGTACATTGTTAGTAAAACAGAAGGAGAAAAGCCAATTAACAGGATAAGTATTTTTGGCACCGGCTATACCCGCGTAAACGGAATTTTTGTGAAGGATTGGAGCATAACGGATTTTTCGGGCCTGGATGTGTTGCTGAAGTACAACTACACCAAAGTAGTTGATATTGATAAGGACGGGGTATATGAAACTATTTTTGTTTATCAGCTCGATCCGAATAACGGGCTGGGGTGTACTTGGAAACTGATGCTGCATTATAAAAACAAAAAGTACGTTTTAAGGGTGCATGTGCCTTCCGATGACGATGATAATTACAATGTACAGATGGACAAAACCTTTGATGCCCTGCCAAAATCCGTAAGAAAATATGTTATCGATTACTGGAATGATATTGCTGAGGAGCAGGATCTTAAAGGACGGTATATTCTTAAATAACTAATACGTACAAGTATTTGCAATAAACCTGAAGTATGCGTTTTAAATTCATTTTGATGATTTTTATGTCCGTTAGCTTCCTGCAAAAAACCAGGGCGCAGCTGTATGTTAAAGATATTCTGTATGATAAAATCCCGGTTTCGTACACAGGCAAAGCCATCGACGCTTATGAATATAAAGACAATGCCGGTTTACACATTTATCTCGTAACTAAAACTAAGGAAGAAAGACCGGCTCAAAAGGTGATAATTACCGGTGTCTGCTATACCCAAACAAACGGTACCTTTATTAAAGACTGGAGTATAACCGATTTTGCGTTCAATATCTTACTTTATAACGTTAACACAAAAATAGTTGATATTGATAATGACGGTGTTTATGAAACCGTTTTTGTGTACCAGCTTGATCCTGATGCCGCACCAGGTGCTGATTGGAAAGTAATACTACATCACAAAAACCAAAAATATGTGGTCAGGGCGCACGTGGCGGGGTTTGGTATGGACAACGGCACTTTGGCGTTGGATAAATTATTCGACACCTTGCCCTTGTCGATAAAAAAATATGCTATTGATTATTGGAACGATATAGCTGACAGGAATGAATTGGGGCTAAGCTTCAAGAATTAACATTTATAGAGATACCTCATGCACCATCCCGAAGAAAACCCCTGGAAGATCACGTCCGAAAAAAATGTTTATGACAATCCCTGGATCAATGTTACCGAATACCAGGTGATCAATCCATCAGGTAATCCGGGAATTTATGGGAAAGTGCATTATAAAAATGTTGCCATTGGCGTTTTGCCTTTGGATGACGACATGAATACCTACCTGGTTGGCCAATACCGCTTTGCGTTAGGCCAATATAGTTGGGAAATGCCGGAAGGCGGCGGCCCGGAAGGGACTGATCCGCTCGACTCAGCTAAACGCGAGCTGTTGGAAGAAACCGGCTTAAAAGCGCAAAACTGGACCGAGCTACAGCGCCTGCACCTGTCAAATTCCGTAAGCGATGAGCTTAGTATTCTTTACCTGGCCCGCGATTTACAGCAATTTGAGGCCGAACCCGAAGATACCGAGCAGTTAATTATAAAAAAAATACCGTTCGGCGAAGTTTATCAAATGGTTTGTGATGGCGAAATAACCGATGCGATGACGGTTGCCGCGGTTTTAAAGGTACGGTTGCTATTGATTGAAAATCGATTGTAATTAAGTTGAATGAGTTAGATTGGGTTGATTGAGTTAGATTAAGTTGAACCAATCATTGTAAGTACATTACATATGACTAATTTGAAAAAACGCTAAATTGCGGCTTTATGAGAAAGTTTTTCGGCTTTATACTATCGCCCATTCATTATATTGCCTTCGGGTTGATGCTGGCTATATTTCATCCTATTCAATGGCTTTGTTTTAACGCGTTTGGTTATAAGGCGCATAAACTATCAGTGGACGCGCTGAATTTCTGCCTCGTTAGCACCTATTATTTATTGGGCGACGTGGTTGTTTTTAAAAACAATCAGCATCTGCCGACCGACCGGTCGATGATATTTGTGGCCAATCACCAAAGCCTTTACGACATCCCGGTAATGATATGGTTCCTGCGAAAATATCACGCTAAATTTATCTCAAAAGTTGAGCTTGCGAGGGGCATTCCATCTATATCCTATAATTTACGGCACGGCGGCGCCGCCAATATCGACCGCAAGGACCCGCGACAATCCATCATGGAGATCGGAAAGCTGGGCACCAACATGAAAGAAAAAGGCTGGTCGGCTATGATATTCCCTGAAGGTACACGGGCTGCCGATGGCAAAGTCAAAACATTTCAGGCCGCGGGTGTTGCTGCGCTTCTAAAAAAATGCCCCGAAGCATTGGTTGTACCTGTTGCCATAAATAACTCATGGAAAATGGTTAGGTACGGCAAGTTCCCGTTAAATACATTTTTAAGGATGACCTGGGAAGTACTGCAACCAATAGAGCGAAATTCAAGAACCGCCGACGAAGTGGTAAAAGAAGCCGAGAACAGCATTAAAGCTGCGCTGCACCAGTTATAAAATCTAAACAATTCTTTTTAGATTTGGTTAAATACTATTTTACTTGCGATAGCAATAGCCTTCCGAACAGTTTATAAATAAATCCGATCCAATTTAAGCTAATTCCATGGCCCAAATTAATTTAAAGTTTTTTGGGTAACTTAGAGTTGAATGATAAACTATTGAACCAATGAAATTGCCTGTATCAGATTTATTTCGGGATATATTAGCGAAGGTACAATCGTCGGACCCGATTTTTGCGCTATTGATCCAATTGATAAATTCGATTCCGCCAGATAACTATTTTCTTTCGGGCGGTGCTTTAAGGGATGTTTTAGCGGGGAATAATTTTGATATTAAAGACATTGATATTTTTTTAACCGAAACAGGTTTCGAAAAGATTAATGAATTCCTTTTACAGAACGGGCGCCTCACAACCAACCAGTTTGGCAGCTACCGGTGGTTTCCGGGCGACTCCGATAAATTTTATTACGATGTTATCATCATTCAACGCTTTTATAATGGCCTATGGCCCTGCCGGAACATAACCGATGTTTTGAACCAGTTTGATATTACCGCAAATGCCGTTGCAATGGACCTGTCAACCGGAGATTTGCACAATCCGCAGAATGGCCTGGACGACATCCAAAAGAAAGTATTGAGAGCCGTCCGGTTTGATTTTCCTGAGTTGCCGGTTTCAAATGATATGCCCATTTCCAGGATTTCGGTACTTTGGTTTAGGTATAATTATTATGCCCGCCGGCTTGGTTTTGAAATAGAACCGTTAACGCTGAAATGGATCAACGAAAATTCATACAGGGCTGCTGATCTCGACAAATTCAAAACGTATTTTTTCGACCCCCACAAATGATATGAACCTCCAGGCGGCTGACATTGAGTGTATATTTAATATTCATTTTAATGAACCAATCGTTAGTTCACTGGAATTGAAAAATGGGTCGATGGCCTTTAAATACGATGTTGAGTTTGAGCGTAAAAACTATATTTTAAAAATATACCCGGCGCAACGGTCCTTTATTGCCGATAAGGAACACCATTTGTTAAAGGCAATTGAATCATCGGCCGTTAAGGCGCCGGTGGCCTGCTTTATGGGTTATTACCGGGAGGCTTCCTACCTCATTTACGAAAAGATTCCCGGACAGGAGCTTAATTTTGAAAGCCTTTCTGAAGAAGAAAAAAAAGCTATTTCAGACCAGGTCGCCGAAAATATTTTTCATCTGTCATCTGTCAGCTATGGGCAATACGGTAGTTTAATTGAAGACGAACCTTCTTTTGCATCCTGGCGCGCTTTTCTGAGCCATAACATTGAGGATGGTTGCTTCAATTTAAGTAAAACGAATTTATACAGCAGTGTCCAGGTTGAGGCTGTAAGACAGTTTATGCTCAGCAGGCTCGATCATATTCAAACAAGTCATTTGGGTATGGTTTGGTCTGACCTTATACAGGATAATATCATTATTAACGAGTCGAAGTTATCGGGGTTTGTAGATTTTGAAGGGTGTTTTCACGGCGACCCGTTGCTTAGTTTGGGCTATTTATATGCCAGGGAAGGGGAAAGTACTTTCTTTAGTTTTATGGAAAAGCAGTTTGCGGGGTTTGTCCCAACCAATCGGGAACACATATATTTCTACGCTTTATTGAGGCTGCTGCGGATCAGCAAATATCTTTTACAACCTTTGCCCACCGGGCGCGAAAGGGGATCAGTGGATAGTTATTTTAAGGGCATTAAAACCGCGCTTGATTACGTCACGTGAAAAAAGACTTACGGTTTTCAAATATTCTTCCCGTCAACTATCTTAAAAAATTCTTCCCGGTACGTATCACCTACAGGTATAATTTTATCAGCAATAGAAATGCGGCTGCGCTCGATGCTGTCTATTTTATTTATAGATACAATATAAGATTTGTGTACGCGAATGAAGTTTTTTACCGGCAGGGCATCTTCCATTTTTTTCATATTCTGCAAGGTGATGATTCGCTCAGCAGAAGTGAAAATAGAGATATAATCTTTTAACCCTTCAATAAAAAGTATATCGTTCAAGTACACCTTTTGTATTTTATGCTCGGTTTTAACGAAGATAAAATCGCTCAGAAAATCCTGTTGGGCTTGTTGTGCAGGTTCGGTTTGCACGGGTTTGGCAGCAGGTTGCAAAACGGCCTGCGCCTTTTGCACCGATTTAAAAAAACGGTCGAATGCGATAGGTTTCAGCAGGTAATCAATCACATCCAACTCATAACCTTCCAGCGCGTATTGTGGATAAGCTGTGGTTAATATAACCTTGGCCCGGCCGTTGGCTATGCGCAAAAACTGTATGCCCGTAAGTTCTGGCATCTGAACGTCGAGGAAAACGAGATCGATATTTCCCTCCTGTACCAAAGTTAACGCCTCAATGGGGTTTGTTGTCGACTTAACTAATTGCAAAAACGGCACCTTTGCCATATAATCTTCCAGTATATGCAATGCTAAGGGTTCGTCATCAACTATAAGACATCTGATCATGTTATAAAACTAATGATAATTCAACGGTGTAAGTATCGATTTCGTCGCGTATGTCCAAATTATATTTTCCGGGGTAAAGCAAATTTAGCCTCCGCCGCACATTATTCAAACCAATACCGCCGGCTGCATCACGGTTATTGGTGTGTTTTTTGTTTTGCATATGAAGGTGCAGGTGCGAATCGCCCACATCAATCAATAAACGGATAGGCGTAAGGACGTTGTTTGCGACACCGTGTTTAAAGGCATTTTCAATAAATGCGATGAGGAGCAATGGAACAATTTGCTGGTGTCCAACCTCGCCTTCCACTTTAAAATCGATGTAAGCTTTGTTACCGAACCGTATCTTTTGAAGATCGATATAGCTGTGTAAATATTGCAATTCTTTGGTAAGGTCAACTTTATTGTCATTACACTCATACAGCATGTAACGCATAATTTCCGATAACTTCAGGATAGCTTCAGGTGTTGTTTCTGAACGCTGGTAGGCCAGTGAATAAATACTATTTAGCGAGTTAAATAAAAAGTGCGGGTTGATCTGTGACTTCAGGAAAGCCAATTCGGCAGTAAGCCGTTGGTTTTCCAGATCGCGCTGGATGCGCTCATTCATAAACCAATCCGAAGTAAACTTTAGCGCCGTGCTGAGAAACAAAAACATCAGGCTCATGAACACCGTACTTAAAAAATACGGCCAAAAGCCGATTACGTGTCCATCGGGCTGTACCAGCACATACGGTTTTAAAATATTTCCCACACCGTATTTGCCCAATCCATATAAAATAATAGCAATACACAACACTGCTGCGTAAACGCCGTAACGCTTTCTGTTCAAAAAAACCGGAATAAAAACAAGATAGTTAAGATAAAACAGCGTGATGTTTATAATGGGATATAACAAAAACACAACCAGCACATTGGTGGCGGTCATTTTTGTATTGTCGCGGGCCACAAATACAAAAAATGAGATCATCGCAACCCAAAATATCACATGCCAGAATATTTGCCAACTACGTTTCATTACACCGAAATTAATATATTGATGCCATTGTGATGCATATTTTATATATAGCGAGGTGTTATGTCGATAAACAGGCTTATATATCCGATGAACGGGCAATACCGCTTAAACAACGGTTCATCTATGAATCCGGTCTGTTGGTCTAAATCTTTTTAGCAGGCAAATAATTTGGTATTTATTTGTACTATCAAAATCACACACAATGAAAAAGTTTATTACAAACTCAAACCCTTTCCTTTTATTACTGGTACCGGTACTATTTGCCCTGATTATGGGGGTTAGTTATCAGCTGCAACAAAAGAGGGGAGCTATTGTTGGCTCATCAGTTCATGCCACGTCGCTTTTTTATAAAAGCATCAACCTGGTTAAAACTGTATGCTCAATAGCAAAGGAGAAAGTATGGTAATTAGTACCGAGGGTTTAACCTTTAATTTCGGAAATCAAACCGTTGTAAAATCATTATCCCTACGGGTTCCTGAAAGCAGCATCTATGGCTTTTTGGGCCCTAACGGCGCGGGGAAAACTACCACCATAAAACTTTTACTAAACCTGCTTCAAACGCAGGAAGGCAGCATCCACATTTTTGAGAAGGAACTGCAAAGTAACCGCATAAACATCCTGTCACAAATTGGATCGCTCATTGAGCAGCCTGCCATTTATCTTCATTTAACCGGCAAAGAAAATTTATTGAACCGGGCCCTGTTATTGGAAATTCCCCGCAACCGGGTGGATGAAATGCTTGGCCTGGTGCATTTAACGGCCGCAGCAAATAAAAAGGCTGCGCAATACTCATTGGGGATGAAACAGCGCCTTGGGATAGCGCTGGCGCTTTTGTCGGACCCTAAACTCCTGATACTTGACGAACCCACCAACGGGCTCGATCCCAACGGTATTATTGAAGTACGCGAGCTGCTGATCAGGCTAGTTAACGAGCATCAAAAAACAGTGTTTATATCCAGCCACCTGCTATCGGAAGTTGAGCGTATGGCTACCCATGTAGGTATTATCAATCGCGGCGAGCTGCTTTTCCAGGGAAGCATAAAGGATCTGGAATCATTGAGCCAGCCTTTGATACAGGTTGAAACTGAAAACACAGTGGATGCCGCCAACTTTTTGAAACGCAGCAATTTTACCGTTACTGATGTTAATGAACATCACTTATATATTCCTTACACTTCCAAACAGCACATGGGCGAAATTAACGCCCTGCTAAATCAAAACGGGCACATAGTTTACAGTATAGGCAAACAGCAAAAGGACCTGGAGAAATTATTTTTATCAATAACCCAAAACGCCTAAGCTATGAAAGGATTTATATTGTCATTCCGGTCCGAATTTTATAAAACACGCAAAACCATGGGCTTTTGGAGCCCGGTAATATTGCCGCTGGTACTTTGCTTGTTAATATTCATTGGCTTTTTCAGCAAGAGCGACCAGCTTTCGCATGAGCCGGGAATAGTGCTCTGGGGACAATTTTCGGGCGCTATTTTAGGGGTAATGGGCTTATTGCTTTTACCGATGCTTATTATTTTTATTGCTTATTCCGTAAATAGCATTGAACATAAGGCAGACACCTGGAAAACACTTTTTAGCCTGCCGGTATCAAAACTATCGGTTTATGCAGCCAAATATTTTTACGCGTTCTTTTTAATTTTTTTATGCTTGCTGCTCTTTGTGCTTTTTACAATCGGTTTTGGTGACTTATTGGGCGTGTTGAAGCCGCAGTTGAAATTCAGCGAGTACAACATGGCAAGTGGCTTGGCGCAGATCTATTTAAAACTCTTCCTTTCGTCGTTAGGGATACTTTCCATCCAGTTTTTATTAAGTCTTTTATTCCGCGATTTTTTAAAGCCGATGGGCATTGGTTTTATATGTACGGTAACAGCCGCAATTTTAGCAGGGAATGCCTGGAAATATGCCTACCTGTTCCCGTATTCGCATCCCCTGTTGGCCCTGAACATTGGGTCCGCACATGTGAAAAATAAACCCGGAACATCAGATCCGCACGTGGTTATAGATATTTTCACGAAGGAAATATGGGTCAGTTTAGCTGTAGCCGCAGTAGTTTTTGTTGTAGGTTATTTTATTGTGCTGAAGAAGAGTGTGAAATAGAGATTAGAGGTTGGAGATTAGAGTTTAGGTTAAGACAATTTACCGTGTTAAATTCCTGCCAACTGGTTTTCCAGTTCTTGGTACCAATCCTCGCCATATTTACGGATAAGCGGAGCCTTCAAAAACTCGTGCACACGCACTTTTAATTCGTCACCAAAAGAACAGGCCGGACTGCAGATGCTCCAGCGGTCGTAATTCAATACATCAAATTCGGGGTATTTTGTGATTCGGATGGGATATAGGTGGCAGGAAATTGGTTTTTTCCAATTAGTGGCGCCATTTTCATAAGCCTTCTCAATGGCACATTTAGTTATGCCGTTTTCCCATATCACGTAGGCACATTCTTTGTTTACATCAACGCAGGGTGTAGTATAGTCGCCCTCAAAGTCGGTAACATAGGTGCCAACCTTTTCAACTGTAGCAATACCTTTTGCCGTCATAAAAGGCTTTACCTTCGGGTAGATTTCATTTAGTATATCCAGCTCGTCAGCGTCCAGCGGCGCGCCCGAATCGCCTTCCAGGCAACAGGCCCCTTTGCATTTATTCAAGTTACATACAAAATTCTCTTTTACTACATCTTCATGCAGTAGAACGGTCCCAACTTCTATCATATTTTCTTAATTAAGTACCAAGTAGCGAGTATCAAGTAGCAAGAGAAACAAAAATCTGATTAAAAAGCGGCAGAAAACTAATATTGCCATTCATTAAAAATTTCCCTGGCCTTCTGTAATTATCAATTCTATATCTTGATTCTTGACTCTTTTCTCTACTGTTTAATAGGATTCAAAGGGTATTTCAAATTTTTTGCCCCGGTTAAGTCCATCGTCACGCTGCCCACAACAAGCTCAACATGTGCCTTAACGGGTATCCGGTTGTTATCGTCGGTTATCCAAAGGTATAATTTGCTGTTCTTTTTGAATATCCTTCCGGGGATAATTGTAGGGTTAAATTTCAAACAATTAAAAGTCCCTAATACACATTCAACCTTTTCTTTTCCGGCGTAAGTTATTCCCAGCGTATGTACGCCGTCTTCTAAAAAATAGGGCAACTCAAATTTATCGCCTATATGAATTTTTGAAATATCAATGCTGCGCGAAAAATAATAGGCCGACAAAAAATCAAATACATTTCCTTTAAACGGGTAAACCCCCTTGGCGGCGGTAATCTTGTTATCCTGGTGATCAAACGTTACATTATCGGTGTGTTTATAACCGCCCTCATGCCGGTTTTCCGTATAAAAATAAGGCATCAGGGTTTCCTCGTCAATATAGGTTTCGTACCGGTTACGTACTTTATAAAAAATATCGAAGGTTCCGGCAGTTTTGCCGTCGGCTATGATGTGATAGGCGGCATGCCCATCAAATTTCTTCGGGCTTTCTTCTACACGCAGATTGGCTTCAGCGCCGGTAAAGAAACCATATTTTAGTTTATAGCTTAATTGTTCGCCGACTTTAAAAACAGGCTCACCTATCTTTATAACGTCCTGGCTAACGGACCTGCAAACAGATACAATTAAAAAAAAGGATATAAAAAAGCATTTCTTCATATTTTGCTGGCCGGCCCAACACTTTTAAGCTTAAGCCAGGCTAATCCTTCTTTTTATAAATAGGTACAGTAGAACAGGGCTCGCCAAACATCAGGCTCTTTACAACAGGGGTGAGTTTTTTGGTCAGTTCAACATAGGCAGACACAGGTACAGGCACATCGCCACAGCCCTTTAAAACAATGCGCTGATCGCGATATTGTTCTAAGTCCATGTTTACTATGTTTTTTATAAACAGTACGGTTTCTAAAATGTCTTCATCGCCAAAAACAACCTCGCGGGCGTAGGGCGCGAGCCTGTTGGCCAGCAGCATATAAGCCCAGGCCGGTACGATTGCATCGGCAGAACACGTTATACCCACATTCTTGCCTTCATACTGCGACCAGTCGTGCCCTTTTACAAATTCCCTGAAATCTTTTTCGCGTAATATAAGGCCCTGGAATAAATTATCTTTAATATCATAAACCACCCGGTCGCCAATTGGATAAAATGCAGCAGGATCCAATGTGACCAAACCGCTTAAGGCCACTTTATTTACTATGTTTTCCTGTATTTCCATTATGTCGCTAAAATAAAAAATCCGGTAGTAGCTATAACGCTAATACCGGATACAAAATTACTTTAAAATATCTTATAACAACTTGGCCCTGTAATCTTTTACATTCGCCTTATCTTTCAGTGCCTCAAATATTTGCTGATCGGCCCGTTGCATTATTGCCTGGCCTAACTGCTGCTTTATTTTAACTGTATTTAATAGCGGCGCAGGCTTTGTAAAGCTATCAACAATAAACACGTAAACGCCCTGTTGTCCTTCAACCGGTTTTGAGATCTTATTCGGCTGTGAGCCAAATATTGATCCGATTACAGCGTATTCAGCTGATGTGCCAGGAATAACAGGATTGGCAAACACCACATTTTGCACCGGTACAACTTTACTTCCTGATTTTTGTGCAACCTGGTCGAGGGTAGTAGCCCCGCTTAACGCAGCCTGTAGTTTATCAGTTAATAATTTAGCCTTCACTTTATTTTTAACCGCTGCCTCAATTTGTTTCTTAACATCATCAAGCGGCAGGATGCCTTTGTGGCTAATCTTTACCAAATGGGTGACAATGTCCTGGTAACCAGAAGTATAAACCTTGTCAGAAAAATCACCCGGGTCGGCATTGAACGCCCATCTAACGATTTCACGTGCGTCTTCAACTCCAGGAAAACCTAAAGCCGCTCCGTTAATGTCGGTAGCTGTTTTAACTTTTAAACCTGCCTGTTTAGCCAGCTGGTTAAAATTATCCTTCGTTAACTGGCCCAAAAACTGTTGTGCCTTGGTGTATGCGGTTGTTTGCGTGGTGTTGCTTGGCTTTAAGGGCAAATCAACTATTGCAACTTTTACTGCTTTAGAAGAGCCTTTTTCATCTTCTATCTGCAGAATATGTATCCCATATTGTGTTGACACGATCTTTATCTCGCCTTTTTTACCGCTAAAAGCTGCATCCTCAAATGGAGGCGTCATGGCGCCGCGGCCAAAAAATCCTATTTCGCCGCCTTTTATTGCCGAATTTTTATCGATAGAGTAGAAATTGGCGAGGTCGGCAAATGATTTGCCGCCTTCAATCAGTTTCTTAATCGAGTCAGCCCTTGTCATTGCTTTTTCAACGCCTATCGTCCTGTCATCCAATAAAATGTGACGGACCTTTACAGAATCTGCTTCAACACGTGCATCAACAAGCTTTGCAATTTTATAACTTCCGTTTGATAAATAGGGCCCGTAAACAAATCCTTTTTGCGCATCGAACATAATTGAATCCAGTTTAGGATCAAGATGGCCCTTGTGCTGGTAAGTTAAAGGCGTAGTTTTAGTTTCGGCATTTATCTGTACAAACAAAGAATCGTTGGTGCTTGCCTTAAAATCAGCCGCTAGTTTGTCGGCCTGCTTTTTCGTAGCTGCGGTATCATCTTTAGATGGAGCGGCATTAAAACTTACATAATCGAAGGTTCTTACTTCCTGCGGAATGTTAAACTGTTGCTTATGATCCTCATAATAACTTTGATAGTCATCGTCGGTAACTGTTATTTTGGTATCCGGAACGGATGTATATTCAAGCGCAGCATATTTAAAATTAACCAGTTTGTTTTTAGCTTCGTAATCATCCTTCGCCTCCAGCGAATTAACATACAGGCTATTGGTTACCAGTGAAATGTATTTTTCTGATAACCTGGCCTCTATTATCCCGGTTATGAAATCTGTCCACCGCTGCTTCATCTCATCGCTTAATGTGGGTAGCTTATTCAAAAATTGATTAAGCTTGGCTACGTCAACCTGGCCGGTTTTAGGATCGCCAAATGCCTGTACTATCTGCGGACTCGGGTTATTGCCGCTTTCCATCGACCTCACTTCGTCATCACCAACTACCAAACCCAGCTTTTCTGCTTCTTTTTGCAGAATTTTTTCAGTAATCATCTGGTTCCAGGTGGTTTCCTGTACATAGCTGGTAATTTGCGGGGTCAAAGCATTTTGGCCGCCCTGCGTAAATTGCGCGCTATTTTCCTTCACCTTATCATTAAATTCGTCAAGCGCTATTTTTTCTCCGCTCGCCTCGCCCAACATATTGCGGTCATCCCTGAAAAATGAACCCCCTGATCTTACTACTTCACCAACTATAAAAGCAAGCAGCGCGAACCCGATGAAAAATGCGAGGATTTTCCCCATCCGTTCACGCAAAAAACCCATTATACCCATATACGTCTATAAATTATTTTATACTGTTAAAAAGAGGGCGCAAGATACAATTTTTAGTAAAATTCTATAACACAAAATTATGCATAAAACTATTGCCCCAAAGTTGGCGGTTTTTCGGATACGGGGAACGTTCCTGTCGCCTGGTCAATGTGCCATGGATACAAGCTTTCATTACTGTTAAAGCCCGTTCCGTTCATTAAGTTGCCGTTGCTCATGGTAATTTGCACGGGCTTGGTGGAGAATAATTTTTTGGCCGTCTGGTCGTATATTAATTCCTCAGATTTGAAAGTTTCGCCCTGTGAGTTGGATGCAACCACGTTTTTGTGAAATTCAATGGTATTTTGTTTGTCGCGCTGAATAGCGTAATCGGAAACAATCGTGCCCTTCACCTTTAAGTCCTCATCATAAAAAATTATCTTAACGCCCTTTGTGAATTCACGATAAGGCTGCGGTATGTCGGTATAGTCAATTTCTACCGGAGCAGTCATGTGTGCCTTGACCTTAGCCGAGTCGCTATAGATCACGTCAACGTCAGTTGATCGCGAGATAGGCTTATCTTCTTCTTTTGAGGATATTTTTTTGATGTCGCTCAAAGAGTTTTCACATGCGCTTACCGCCAGCATGCAAATAAACAGTGCCGGCAAATATAAACATGATAGCTTCTTTGCCCGACTATTCATAAATACTATTCGAATTTAAACCGCTGGAACCACCTGTCGTTAAGCGTAAAACCTAAATGCAGGTTAACGTAGTTTTCCTTAATAAGGCCATTGTCTAAAGTACCTCTACGTCCCACCTCGGCAGAAAAGTTGATTTTATAGAAACTGGTGTTATTAGGAGCGAGGGGTAACCCAAACCCAAAAGTTAAGGCATATCTTTTAATACTGGTGTTATTCAGGTCAAGGTAGGTTTGATCATATATTAAGCCTAGTCTGTAATCGGTTCTTAACCAAATACTGTGGAGCGCGTTAAGATCGGGCGTAAACTGGCCGCCCACATTGAATGTTTTGCTATCCTGCAGGCCGGCATTAACGCCTGCGATGGTAAGGTCGGACCATTTGCCGGTCGTATAATCTGCGCCAATTAAAAACTTGCCGTCTTTTTGAAATGATACCCCAAAATGATTGATCCTCGGAAGCAGAATTTTGGCTTTGCTCCCCGGCTGGTTTACAACTGAGTCGGTAGCGATATTTTCGTTGCCCGACGGATCATAATTATACTGGCTAACCACATGGCTCACCGTTGTATTCAGATTGGAACTGGTTGAGGCTGAATAGCCGAGGATAAGGTGTTTAGTGTCGCCAAAATCGAATGAATATTGAACCCCATAGTCATAATTAAATCCACGTATGCTATTGCTATGCTCGTCCCGGGTGTCTAACGCACCAGTTAAATTGGGTAGTTCTGTGGAAGTATACTCCGTTAAATTTCCAAATATGTACGAAATGTTGGCCCCGATCAGCAGGTGTTTCGTGAGGCCCACGCCATAACCCAGGTAGGCTTTGGATAGACCGCCATTACCCGAATAAATATTATTTATAGTCGTATCAACCGACCCGGTAGTACCGCTTGAGCCGTTACGGGTAAAAGACTGTTTATAATTATAACCCAATGCGCTATAAGGCAATAGCCCAAAGCTAAATGCAGATCGCTTGGTAACAGGTATAGCGAACGCGATATGGCTTAATCTGAAATTGATATTATTCGAGCTCAGTTGACCCGCACCTGTTGGATTTGTTTGATTCAGGCTGAGGAAGCTGGTACTTAAACCAATATCAATAGTTGTAAAATTTATAGTGGCGTAAGATGCAGGGTTAAGTACGTTTATATTGTTATAATTACTGATCTTGTTTATAGCGGTAGCAATTCCGCCCATACCAATATTTTGAGGTAACAACGCTGGGTTAATGTCACCCAGGCCATACCTGGAGTACGGAGAACTGGTAGTGGCAGTTGGTTGCGTTGATTGCGCCTTCGCGCCGAATGCGGTAACAGCAAGTAAAAATATTATAAAAGCCCTGGTATATTTAATCATTATTGTTTTGTATGGCTGCGTTTAATCCTTTAAGAACCAAGTAAGGCTCGATTTTTATATAGGGCGCAAAGATGCTATTTTTTAACAGTGTATCAAAAAAAATACTATCGCCCCCGCTAAGGACAATATTATGCTCCTGCCCGTCTTTTTTATAACTTTCTATGAACCCTATCAACTCGTATTTAATTCCGTTTTGTACACCCGAACGAATTGCGCTTTCAGTATCGTTCCCGTAACTCGTAGTAAAAGTATCGTCCTTACTAATTAAAGGCAGGGCCGATGTATAATAATTTAATGCCTTATAACGCATATTTAACCCGGGTGATATGCTGCCGCCAAAATAATTACCCGCGGCATCTACATAATCATAGGTTATGGCGGTACCGCCGTCAATTACTAAACTGCCTTTGCCGGGGTATAAGTAATGAGCCCCCATAACAGCAGCCAGGCGGTCGAGGCCAATTGTTTCCGGTGTTAGATAGTGGTTTGTGATGCCGCTGGTAAGGTCCGTGTTAAAATACACAACAGGATTTTTTTGCTTTAATACACTTTCCCATTCCGATCTTTCTTTTTTTACTGAAGAAATGATCGCTTTATCAATATCGTAATCGTTCAGAAAACCACCTATTATGTCTGCATCAACACTTTGAAATTGCTCCGCATGGAGCATTTCACCCTGCTTAAAAGCAGCAATTTTTGTGAAAGTATTGCCAATATCGATAACCAGGCTGGCCATCAGGCTTTAACCAACGATAATATAGATTCAAAAATAGCCATTCCGTCCTCGTTAGCCACAAGAGGATCGGCAGCACGTTCGGGATGCGGCATAAATCCGAATACATTTCTTCCTGTATTACAAATGCCTGCAATATTGTCCAATGAGCCATTTGGGTTCGATTCGGGTGTGATGATACCGTTTTCGTTGCAATATTTGAATAACACCTGGTCATTGTCATAAAGCGATTTCAATACATCGGCATCAGCGAAATAATTGCCTTCGCCGTGGGCCAACGGTATTTTTAAAGGCCTTTGAAGGTCGATCTGCGAGGTAATTAATGAATTTGAAGTTTGCGCCTGCATATAAATATTGCGGCAAATAAACTTACGGTTTTCATTGTGCAGCAATGCGCCCGCTAATAACCCGGCTTCAGTTAGTATTTGGAAGCCGTTACATATCCCCAAAACATAGCCGCCTTTTGCTGCAAACTGTATCACCTCCTGCATAATAGGCGAGAAACGCGCTATTGCACCCGAACGAAGATAATCGCCGAACGAGAAACCGCCGGGTAAAACAATAAACTCAGCACCTTGCAAATCGTGGTCTTTGTGCCACAAGCGTACCACCTGCTGACCCATTATTTTTTCTAATACATAGATGATATCTTCATCGCAATTAGACCCCGGAAATATTACTACTCCAAATTTCATGATACAAAACTAATATAACAGCTGTAAATTGAACGTATGTAAAAGTTAAAAAGTGTTAAACTGAAAGTAGATAATACTAATTAACAGCAAAAGAAACAACGATTCATAAAACCATTTCACCCTGGCATACAAAAAGTAATAGGAAAAAAATATCGCCGCGGGTATCGCACACAATAAAAAGTGATTTAAATTAAACGGCGATTTTACATAAAATGAAAGCCCTGCAATTAAAAAAATAATGAACAGTAACTGGAATGATTTACGTATTTGAACGTAGCTTTTAAAGAAGTTTTTCTGTAACGTGATAAAACACAGGAACAAAATTACGAAAACCGGGATAAGTACCAGGTAGTCAAAATAATCTATATTTATACTATCAGGAAACTTCGTACCCAATGGTCCCCATATATCATAAAATTGCCCGAGACTGTCGTTCATATAATAAAACACAGCAATAAAGAAAAAGATAGTAATATAGCCCATAATGCCCCCAACCATCTCGCGCCAGTTAAAAGGCCTGAAAATTATCAAGGCAATCCAGATAGCCAGGAACATATAGATGAATGGCAGATAAATTAACGATCCTGTTGCCGCTATCATACCTAAATCATAAGCCGCGGATTTGGCATCGTTACTTTTATAGAAACTAAATAATTTATAAAGCATCCATATCACTAAATAATTGCATAGCAACGGCGGGCTCAATACCAGGAAAGGAGGGAACAAACCGGATACTGTTATATACATCAATGCGGGTAAAAAAGTTGGTTTACCCAGCAGGTTATGATGGTTTACAAGCCGGTTTAATAACAGCGCCTGGGAAAATACGATTAGCCCGGCCAGCAAAACATTATATGATGATGAAAACGGATAATGGGCAGAAACCGGCAACAATAAACGTGAAAACGGTTCTGCAAAAGAAAATTCCAATTTATTGGGAACCTGGAAAAGATAGCCCGCCCGCAACACAAATAACAACACAGCCAGCCATAAAATATTAAGGGGATTGAGCGCCTTGAAAACTTTGATCATTACGGCTGGATTTGGACGCGAAATTAGCAGAAAATCCGCTTATGTAAAACTATTGCTGCTTTGCGTAGCGTTTTACCATATTATCAACAATTTGCGCGGTTTCATCCGGAAAGTTTACTTCCACCTTTTTGTCACTGTTTATCCAATTATTAATGTGAGAAACAAATTGATCGTCAATTTCATGAATAACCGGAACGCCTAGCCTGGAGGCTGCCAGGGCGTTGCACTGCTGCTCATATTGATTCTTCATGGGTATCATCATAACCTTTTTTTGTAGAAAAAGCGCTTCTGCGGGCCCTTCAAACCCGCCGCCTGTCAACAAACCTTCGCAACTGGCCAGGCTGGCATTAAAAGCTTCGTTGTTTACCGGGAATATCTGCACATTGCCATCCTTGTAGGGTGTTTTTTGCCGTTTGGAGAAAATATGCCACTGCACTTTATCGGCCTGCGTTAGGAGTTTGGCCAATATTTTATCATCATAGGCCGGGAGATACACCGAATAGTGACCCAAATTGGTAGGAGCCAGGTTGCGGATCTCGCTTCGTATAACCGGGGTATGGATGAAATCGTCGTACCGCTCAAAATGAAAGCCTACCTGGTGGGCAGTGGGCGAATAATATTTAAACAGCCATTCGGCCCAACTCCATTTGGCAGGCCGCGGCGTATTAGGCGACACAAATGAACATTGGTGACTCAAAGACACCGCAGGGATTTTTTGTAGTCTGCATGCCCAGGCGCTTACCGGTTCAAAATCATTGATGATCAGGTCGTATTCTTTTAAGGATAAACCACGGATATCTTTCCAGAGGCGAGGCAGGTTCATGAGTTTATACGTGGCCCAGTTATCAACGCCGCCATTCGTGCCAAACACAAAGCTGAAGCCATGAAACCTGTATTTAAGCGGCTGGGATAACGAAACTTCTGCCTCGGTACCACTAACCAGCAGATCAAGTTCGCCGTATTGTTGTAACAAAGGCACGATTTCACGTGCGCGACTAATATGGCCATTACCTGTTCCCTGTATAGCAAATAAAATCTTCATGGTTGATATGCCCCGGCAATATAGGAAAGTTTAAAATTGATTGCACCAAAGTGCAGAAAATGATTGTGTCTAATTGGTTACCCAACCTTTACCTTCCAGCCATCAAATGGTTTTACCGTAGCACAGTTTGGGGCTCCGTTTTTTCCAGTGCCAGGTACGGTGGTTTGCAGCGCAGACCCCGATTTTACAATTGCCTCGTCTATCAGGCTCCATGTAACGCCGGCTAAAGGTATTTTAAGTCTGCCACTCCAGGAACCTGTGGCCCCTGCGTAAGTTCCGATATCAAGATAAATAAACCTGCCTAAAACCGGACCCTGCACAAATGGCCCTTTAAAATCAGGAAGCTCGTTGGTGTGCTTATCGCCTTTTATTTCAATTATCAGCTCAAAATGAAGATCACTTCCTGTGGAGTGTTGTACCTGCACCGCTTCGTACTGGCTGCCGGACCCCTTTTGCAAAGCATAGGTTAATTGGGCAGGCGGGTTTTTCAATGCAATATGGAATGTTAAATGCATAGCTTAATCCGAATATATTTTAATGGAACGCAAGGTAAGAAAAATGTCAGTCCGGTTCCTGCTTAAAGCGTTCCAGCAGCACATTGATGTCAAGCTTGGCATCCAGGTCTTCGGCATCTGTTTTATCATCCTCATCGGCATCGCTTTTAAAGTTTTCGGGATCATATTTAAATATGGTCCAATCGCCGTTGTTGTATTCAAGTGCTGTTAAGCTTTCTACCCAATCGCCGGAATTGAGGTATAATACGGAACCTGTGTTTTCAGTGGATGTCATTTCCCTGATCTCGGCGTGATGGATATGTCCGCAAATTACATATTGATAGGCTTTGTCGACAGCCAGGTCGGCCGCTGTTTGTTCAAATTGGTTAATAAATTTTACAGCCTCTTTGAAACGGGCTTTTATTTTTTGCGAAAAGCTCATTTTTTGCCGCCCAAAAGCGGTAAGTATCCAGTTGGTAAAACTGTTGATCAATATAAGTGTATCATAACCGACCGCTCCTAATTTAGCAAGCCATTTGGAATACTGCATGGTAACATCAAACACATCGCCATGGAATATCCAGGCTTTTTTTCCGTCGATGTTTAAAACAATCTTATTGAGCAGTTGAAACGAGCCGAGGTTAAAATCAGTGAACTTACGCAGCATTTCATCATGGTTGCCGGTTAAATAGTAAACCGGGATGCCTTCGGTAACAAACTTTAAAATACGGCGCACCACTTTCATGTGCGTTTCGGGCCAGTATGATTTACTGAACTGCCATATATCAATGATATCGCCGTTCAGGATAAGGATTTTGGGTTTTACGCTCTTTAAATATTTGAGCAGTTCTTTGGCGTGGCATCCGTAGGTGCCTAAATGCACGTCGGATATAACAACAATATCAACTTCGCGTTTTGCCATTAAAATTGGGGGGATATTTTTCCGCCCGGTAAATTATACCGGAAATAAACGAGAGGGTTAAGCGTGCAACGATTATTCGTCGTCGTCGTCTTCATTAACTTTTAGTTCGTAAGGGCTGAGATAGAATACTCCTACCAGGAACAGTAATCCAACTACAACCAAATAAGCAAACTCAAAATTCATACATGCAATTTTTACAAATATCCCTAAATAAGGTTATTTAAATGTTAAGACTCTGTTAAATGTAAAAGGTTTCATGCATTTTGAAATTTTTTTCTGATGCGGGCCAATTGCTTTAAATGATGCTGTGCGTGTATACGTATAAATTTAAACCATTGTTCGGCATTCAACATACCCAGGCGCGCGTGTTTATTGCGTGCATTTTGAGGGGCATTTTTAATAATTCCAGATGTATCGTCGATACGTTTGCGGCATTTGATAAGCAGGTTGCGGGCATCTTCTTTAGTAATTTTACTGATCACCATTTTTGCGGCTATTGCCGCGGGCATTTTAACGCGTACCGGTGGAAAACGTCCAGTAAACAGAACCAGGCGACCTAAAAGCGTGGGCCCTTTTGAAGTGGGTTCGCAGTTACCATGTGTGCATCTTTCCAAATTTATGGATGAGCCCAGCGTTGCCTGCAAAATATGAGAATAAACCTCGGCATACGACCAGCCGCCACCTGGAGGTGTTTCTGTAAACAATTCATCAGGAATCGTATCCAGTTGAGCTCGATACTTGTCGAGAGCGGCATCGATGGCTTTACGCTCTTTTGCGGTGTTCATAACAATAAAGTTAATCAATACGTGAAAATAAAATGCATCGTTTTTATTAACAATTCCCAATTAAGTTATTGTCGCTCCGCCTGTCCGAACATAATCATCATATCTGAAAGCGCATGCGGGGAATGTAATGATTCCGTTTGCTGCATGGTTGTTTTGCCAACTTCAGCAAAACGGGCAAGCATCTGTTTCTCATAACCCGCAATTGCGGCCTGCACATCCGGGAATGCTGAATTTGTAAGGCATTCGCTCAGTTCCAGCGCATCCAGCATTGCCATATTTACCCCTTCGCCGGCATAGGGTGGCATCCAATGAGCGGCATCGCCCAGCAGCGTGATATTTGAATGGGCATCCCAGGTTTGGTCGAGCGGCATGCAATATTGCGGTCTCACCACGAAGTTGGTGGTATCACTTTTAAACAATTGATGCCATATATCGCCCCACTCCGCAAATTCTTTTTTAAACCAGGCAAGCATTTGACCACGATCCATCAGATCCGGACAGCTTTCGCGAACCCAGGATTCGCTGGTTTTCCAACCGGGGAAAAATCCAAGGGTGCCGTCACCTTTCGAGCTTACAAATAAAGATTTTTCATTTCCAAAGGCGAATATCTTGCCGCCTTCAAGCAGCTCATTGATACCGGGTGCAGTTTTTTCGGGATCATAAACGGTGCCTTCTATCGCGGTAATACCAACGTAAAAGGGCTTAATGGATGTAACAAAAGGACGGACCTTTGAGTTGGCGCCATCGGCTCCTATTACGATATCAGCTATCGTTGAATCGCCGTTGTGAAAATTGATCTTCCATGAATTACCGACAGGCTCCAATGACAGGATATGTTTGTTCCAAACTACAGTACCCGGTTCCAGGGAAGCTAACAGGATATCCCTTAAAGGCCCGCGGTCAATTTCGGGCCTGAAATGTTCATCGCCAAAATCTTTAACGCTTTTCTCTTTGTGCTCGTCGTAAAGAATATGTGCCTGGTTATCTACCAGCCGCATTTTGTCGGCCCCGACGCGGTAATTGGCTTTAAACGCATCCAGCAAACCGGCTTTCCTTAAAGCCGCCAGGCCCGATTCATCGTGCAGGTCGAGCGAGCCGCCCTGCACCCTCACGTCTTTGTTTTGGTCACGTTCATATACCGTTACGTCCGCCCCGTTCATTTGTAAAAGGCGCGCCAGGGTTAATCCACCCGGACCACCGCCTGCAATGGCTATTTTTTTGTCTTTGATCAGCATATTTGAAAATGTGTACACCAATTGGATGTGTACTTATCTTCAAGACGATTGAGAAGGGGAAATACTTTAAATTATTTCGTTCAGCCCACAGATTTTCCAAATTTTGCAATCCAAACGCCCGCTTTTTTTAAATCACAAAATCAAAGTCAACTCCTTTAGATGTGTGACCTGCCGTGGCACATCAGCCGGTTTTGGTGCGTTAAAAGGATTAAAATAAATCGCCTCCATGCCAAAATTAATAGCGCCATAAACGTCGGCTTCGAGGCTGTCGCCAATCATCAGGCTTTCGGTTTTTTTTGCACCGGCAAGGCCAAGTGCATGTTGAAAAATGGCTTTATCAGGTTTGTTAACCCCTACAATTTCGGATATGATGATATGTTTAAAATAGGGGCCAATATTGGTATTACCGATCTTTAATTCGGATGATTCTTTAAACCCGTTCGATATTAAATGCAGGGTGTATTTTCCCTGCAAATATTGCAACGTTTCGTGCGCATGCGGGAAGAGGTTAGTTTTTGTCGGGCACAGCTGGACGTAGTCGTCTTCAAATCCATTCGGTATTACGTCGGGGTGTACGCCAAGCTCAATAAATGTGGTTTTAAAGCGTTCCTCGCGCAATTCCTCTTTGGTGATCTTGCCGGTATGATAAGCTGCCCAAAGCCGGTGATTGTTACGGGTATAGGTTTCGATAAATAAATCGGCAGAATGCAGCCCGATTTCGTGCAGCCGGTGAATCACGTAAAGCTCATGCAATGCTTCTTCCGCATTTTTGTCGAAATCCCAGATGGTATGATCGAGGTCGAAGAAAAGATGACGGTAGGGAATTTCAGATTTCAGATTTACGATTTTAGATTTATTCATTCGAAGTGCTGCAATTAAACACGAAGGTAGTACAATTCGAAATCAGAGGATAATATGAGCGTCTAAATCGTAATTCGTAAATCTAAAATCGTAAATCACAATTTCTCCCCAAACGCTAAATCCCCTGCATCGCCTAAGCCCGGTACTATGTAGGCTTTGCTTGTCATTTCTTCATCAATGGCACACACCCACAATTTTGCTTTTGGCAAATTGGCTTTTACGTGAGTTATGCCCTCGGTACTGGCTATGATGGCGGCGATATGCAAGTCTTTAATAGCATATTGGGCGATCAGTTCTTTGCAAACCTGGACCATGCTTTGGCCGGTAGCCAGCATGGTATCGCAAATGATGAAAGTTTTATTTTCGAGACTTGGTCCGGTAATCCGGTCGATTTGTATGGTGAAGTCGCCTCTTTTCTTAACCTTTCGACAAGCAGTTATAAACGCCGAGGACGACTGGTCGAAATAATTCATAAAGCCCTGGTGAAAGGGTAAACCCGCACGTAAAATGGTGCCCAGCACCGGCTGGTCAGCCGGTACGTTTACATTGGCTATACCCAGCGGGGTTTGTACTTCCTTTGTCGAGTAATTCAAAGTCTTACTGATTTCATACGCCAGTATTTGCCCGAGCTTCTCCTGGTTGTTCCTGAAACGCGCTCTGTCCTGCTGAATAGCTGCGTCACGCATTTCGGCCAAAAACTGGTTGCCGATGGTGTTTGTTTTGTTCAGTATGAAAACCATGTTTTAGAGATTAGGGACTGGAGGTTAGAGATTAGCGGAAAGTTAGGGAAAATATAGTTAGAACAAATTTAACTGAATTATCAATCCCTGTTGACATAACGTTGTCATTCCGCCTGTTAATTTTGATCAATAATTAATTATTAAAAACTAAACACAGCGTCGGAAGTTCTGTTTTCAAAACTAATCTCCAACCTCTGATCTCTAATCACAAATTCGTATTTTTGTTTATTCTATGGATTTCAATTTAACATCTCAATATTCACCAACCGGCGACCAGCCCGAAGCCATCAAGCAATTGGTTGAAGGTGTAAACAATAACGATCCGTTTCAAACTCTGCTGGGTGTAACCGGCTCTGGTAAAACATTTACCATTGCCAACGTTATCGCGCAAACGCAAAAACCAACTTTAATATTAAGTCATAATAAAACGCTCGCGGCCCAGCTGTATGGCGAGTTCAAACAGTTTTTCCCGGAGAATGCGGTGAACTACTTCGTTTCTTATTACGATTATTACCAGCCAGAGGCATTTATACCGACCACCAATACCTACATCGAAAAGGATCTGCAGATAAACGAAGAAATCGAGAAATTGCGGCTGCGGACGACATCGTCATTAATGTCGGGGAGGAGGGATGTGATTGTGGTTTCGTCTATATCCTGTATTTATGGTATGGGTAACCCCGAGGATTTCGCCGATTCAGTTTTTCGTTTCGCGGTGGGTACCCGCATCAGCCGCAATGCATTTTTACACCGGTTGGTTGAGATACTATACTCACGCACCACTGCCGATTTTAAGCGCGGGACGTTCCGTGTAAAAGGCGATGTGGTTGATATTTTCCCGGCCTATATGGACGTAGCTTATCGCGTTTCTTTTTTTGGCGATGATATTGAAGAACTGAGCACCTTTGATATTGGGTCGGGGAAAACGATTGAGAAAATGACGCACATGGTGCTGTTCCCGGCAAACTTGTATGTAGCGCCGCGCGAGCGGTTTCAGCAATCCATCTGGGCGATACAAGAGGAGCTGGAAACCCGTAAAAAACAATTTATCGGCGATGGCCGGTTTTTGGAAGCAAAGCGGCTTGAGGAAAGGGTAAACTACGATCTGGAAATGATACGCGAGCTGGGTTATTGCTCGGGGATTGAAAATTACTCGCGTTTTTTTGATGGGAGATTGCCGGGTGCCCGGCCTTTCTGTCTGCTGGATTATTTCCCGGATGATTACCTGATGGTAATTGATGAGAGTCATGCCACCGTACCGCAGATCAGGGCCATGTATGGCGGCGACCGCTCGCGCAAAATATCGCTGGTTGAATATGGTTTTAGGCTGCCTGCAGCATTGGATAACCGTCCGTTAAATTTCCAGGAGTTTGAGAAACTGGCCCCGCAGACTATTTATGTAAGCGCAACTCCCGGCGATTTTGAGCTTGAAAAATCTGGCGGGGTAGTGGTGGAACAGGTGATACGCCCCACCGGCCTGCTCGATCCGGTTATCGATGTGAGGCCGGTAATTAACCAGGTGGATGATCTGCTGGAAGAGGTAGATAAGACGATAAAAATGGGCGACCGCGTTTTGGTTACCACCCTAACCAAACGTATGGCCGAAGAACTTGCAAAATATATGGACAGGCTGGGTATTAAATGCCGTTACATACACTCGGAAGTAAAAACCCTGGACAGGGTTGAGATACTGCGCGGATTGCGTTTGGGTGAGTTTGATGTGTTGATCGGCATCAACCTGCTGCGTGAAGGTTTGGATCTTCCGGAGGTGTCGCTAGTGGCTATTTTAGATGCTGACAAGGAAGGCTTTTTAAGGTCGGAACGTTCGCTGATACAAACCATTGGTCGTGCCGCACGTAATGACAGGGGCCGGGTAATTATGTATGCCGATAAAATTACCGATTCGATGCAAATTACGATGGATGAAACTAACCGCCGCCGGGATATACAAATAAGTTATAATACAGAGCATGGTCTGACCCCAAGAACCGTTGGCAAAACACGCAACGAGATTTTGGAGCAAACCTCGGTTATGGACTTCAAAGGGGGCGTTCAAAGGGCCTATGTGGAGACTGATATGGTTACGCTTGCCGCGGACCCCATTGTGCAGTATATGACCAAGCCCGATCTTAAAAAATCGATTGAGAACACCAAAAAGGATATGCTTGCCGCCGCCAAAAACATGGACTTTTTACTGGCCGCCAAACTGCGTGACGAAATGTTTGCCCTCGAAAAAATGATGGAGGAAAAGTTTAACTCGCTTTAAAAAGCAACAAGTCATGCTGTCCGCCAATCGGCGGATCAGCACCCCTCACGCAAGGTAACCACAGGATAGGTCTGCTGCATGCCTGTCTTATACATTGCATGTTGTCAATATCCTGAGAGGTGCCGAAATAAATTCGGCATGACATCGCTTTTTAAAATTCAAATCGTCTTGAGCTAACTTGAACAGTGCATGTGTCTTGTTTCACCAAAATTGATATATTTAACAGATGAATAAACTGACCTGCTTTTTGTTTTGCCTGCTTACGGTACAATTCATCTCCTGCAGCTCAGATCAATCGGCGTCAAAAAAAACTGTCTTTAATATAAATCTTGACGAAGGGCTCAGTTCCCTCGACCCTGCCTTTGCCCGAAACCAGAATACGCTTTGGATGGATAACCAGCTCTACAATGGCCTGGTCCAAATTGACGACAGTTTGAAAACCCGCCCCTGCATAGCCAAAACATGGGAGATATCGCCGGACGGCAAGGTTTACACTTTTCATTTACGTAACGACGTTTATTTTCATGATGACCCATTATTTAAAAATGGCAAGGGCCGTAAGGTTGTAGCCAATGATTTTGTGTATAGTTTCGGCAGGCTCATTGATCCAAAAGTGGCCTCTTCCGGTTCGTGGATATTGAATGATAAAATTGATTGTATAGCCCCGTTTGGCGTGTTGAATGATTCCACTTTTCAAATCAAATTACAACAACCATTTCCACCGTTTTTAAGCATGCTTACGGCGCAGTATTGTTCGGTGGTTCCGCATGAGGTGGTCGATCATTATGGTAAAGATTTTCGCCAGCATCCTATTGGCACCGGTCCGTTTAAATTTAAGTACTGGAAAGAAGGCGATGTGATGGTTTTGCTGAAGAATGAAAATTATTGGGAAAAGGATAAGGACGGCAGCCGTTTACCGCATCTGGATGCGATACGAGCCAATTTCATCGGCGATAAACAAACTGCCTTCATGGAGTTTATCAGCGGCAAGCTGGATTTTTTGAATGACATAGACGGCAGTTACCGTGATGATATCCTCACCAAATCGGGAAAGGTAACGCAAAAGTATAAAGACAAATTTATCCTGAATACAGGGCCATTTCTCAACACTATTTACCTGGGCATGCTGGTCGACAGCAGCATTGCCATCGTTAAAAGATCACCGCTCAGACTGTTAAAAATACGGCAGGCCATTAACTACGCAATTGATAAGCAAAAAATGATCAAATACCTGCGCAATAATATGGGTACGCCCGGTTATGCGGGTTTTATCCCGATGGGTATGCCGGGCTTTAATGCCAATGAGGTCAAGGGCTACAGCTACAATCCTGAAAAGGCGCGACAGCTTTTAAAAGACGCCGGTTATCCCGATGGTAAAAACCTGCCAGAAATAACATTGCACACTACAGTTGGCTATCGCAGCCTGATAGAATATGTGCAGGGGCAACTCGACCGGGTGGGCATTAAAGTGAGCGTGGAGATCACTCAGGGAGCAAGCCTGCGGGAGCTGGTAGCAAAAAACGGGATCAACTTTTTTTATGGCACCTGGATAGCGGATTATCCTGATGCAGAAAATTACCTTTCGGTTTTTTATTCGCGAAACAAAATACCCTTCGGTCCCAATTATACCGGGTTTAATAATAAGCAGTTTGACAAAATGTTTGAGCGGGCTTACAACGAATCAAATGATGAAAAGCGTTACGCGCTTTACCGGCAGATGGACAACCTCGTAATGCAGCAATCGCCCGTTGTGATATTGTATTACGACAAGCGGGTAAACCTGTACCAGAATAATATTAGCGGTTACAGTATCAATGCACAGAATTTACTGACGTTGAAAAGGGTCGTGAAACATTGAACCGGGAGGGAATGCATTGACAAAATACCCCTCAAATTGTCGTTTTCCCCAGCATTTATTAAATGAATTCACTTTATGTTTGTTGCTTAATAACAATGATCATGAGTACAACAGATAAAACCGTTTTGGTTGCTAAAATAGAAGTAAATGCGCCTATTGAAAAAGTTTGGGAGCTATGGACCGCCCCGAAACATATTATGCAATGGAACAACTTATCCGACGACTGGCACAACACTAAAATTGAAAACGATCTGCGTGCCGGTGGCGATTTCCTATTCGCAATGGCACTAAAAAACGGCAGCTTTGGTTTCGACTTTTGCGGTACCTATGACGAGGTAAAAACCAGTAAATTGATTGCTTACACGCTTGATGACGGTCGCAAAACAACGGTTACTTTTACAGAGGGCCCAGCTGTCAAAATAACCGAAACCTTCGAAGCAAACCAGACCGACCCCGTTGATATGCAGCAGCAGTTTTGCCAGGCTGTGTTAGATCGTTTTAAAAAGTACGCGGAATCAATAGAAAGTATTTAATGTAAAATTCTTTTGAGGGAATCTAAATACACCGGGTTTCTGTCCATAAATGGATGGCCGGCACCTTTTAGTGTAATCAGTTCATCGCCGGGCTTAAAAAACCCATAATTCATCAATTTTTTCTGCAATCGATTGTCGATTTGGTAGTTGGGATGTGGCTCGCACCTTGCTCTTGACCCTGTTTTCATATGACGAAAGTGGTTGAAATAAATTTTCCAACGATAATTAATCATCTCGTCTTCTTTTTGCACAGCTATTCAATCAATTGAGCGTTTTTTTTAAATTAAGTCCCATGCCTTATTTAATTAAAAGTATATTATAATTTTAATGGTGACGAAAAAGTATCATGTTTTAATATATTGAAAACCAATTGGATAAGCCGGACATATTTAGCGGTAATATCGCGCTAGATTATTTTCGAATATTTTTTTAATTTTTTTATGCAATCGATTGTTTTTTTGTAAAAGGTTAGTTACATTTGATTAAACCAATTATAAAACATCTTATGAAATTAAACAGCTCTCTACCGGGAGTGGCCAGGAAGGCTACTTTTGGTGCGGCGATTATTTTCGCTGCAAGTTCATTAATCTTTACAGGTTGCCAAAAAGACAGTGCTCCGAAACCGGATCCTTCTGCCTCAGCGGCAGTGGCTACTACTGCGACGCGGCCGCCTATTGGCGCCGGCAGAAATTTGAGTACGGGCTCAGATCATGGTTATTTTTACCAGTGTTATGTTAGCAGCGGTTCGGGAAGCATTTCTTTCCCGCAAGCTGGAACGTACGCCGGTAATTTCCAGGCCAACTGGTCGAACGTTGGGGATATCGTGGCCGGTAAAGGCTGGAACCCAGGGTCAGTGAGGGTGGTAAACTACAATTGCGGTTCCCTTACCGGCAGCTACAATAACTTCAGCGTTTACGGCTGGACAACAAGCCCACTGATTGAGTACTATGTTTGTGAGTTAGGATCTGTCGCCAGTGGATCGGCTATCGGTACCCTGAGCAGTGACGGGCATAACTACACCGTTTACAAGCACCAGCAGATAGGTCAACCCTCCATCCAGGGAACAGCAACCTTTTGGCAATACCTCAGCCAATGGGGCGGGTCATCAACCGGGAGCAACCACGCTGTAACCCTTGCCAACCACTTTAACTATTGGAACAGCCACATCGGGCAAATGGGCGCGCTTAATCTCCAGATTTTGGCGATAGAGGCATACGGTAACAAAAGCGGATCATGCAACGCTACTGTTTGGTAGCACGTTACATGTAACCCAATTAATGTTATTAAGGCCGGCGGCACTCGCAACCGCCGGCCTTTTATATTCAAATTTTCTATATTTAAAGAAGATATCTCCTATGAGAAAACTGTTAATTTTAATGGCAATAGTGCTTATTGCCAGCGCTTGTACGCAAAGACAACCTAACAGCCAAAAAGCACACAGCAACCCAAAAGCACCTATCAATCAAAAAGCGCCTGAAGGCTTTGTATTTGTGAAAGGCGGTACTTTTATAGATACACAATCCAACCTTTACGGGAAGAATGCAAACATCACCGATTTTTATATCGGCAAATACGAAGTAACTCAAAAAGATTGGACAGAAGTGATGGGCAGCAACCCTTCAAAATTCAAAGGCAGCAACTTGCCCGTTGAAACAGTAAACTGGTACGACTGTGTTGACTACTGTAATAAAAGAAGTATAAAAGAAGGCTTAAAACCCTATTACAACATAGAAAAAAACAAAAAAGATTCTACTAATAAAAATAATATTGACAGTATAAAATGGACGGTAACAATCAACGCGGGAACCAATGGTTACAGGTTGCCCACAGAAGCCGAGTGGGAATATGCCGCCGGCGGCGGCCAGTTGAGCAAGAGCTATACCTATAGCGGGAGCAATAATATTGATGATGTAGCCTGGTACTGGCAAAATGCCGGCGATAAACGCTTAGCGGGGTATTGGTCGTGGCCGGTGCTGGTCGCGAACAAGGATAAAACCAGGCCCGTTGGCGGTAAAAAACCTAACGAGTTAGGGCTATATGATATGTCGGGTAATGTAAGAGAATGGTGCGAGGATTGGTATGAAGACGACAAGATTGCCATTGGCTTTGTGCGGGTTTGGAGAGGCGGCGGCTGGATGGGTGCCGACATTAGCTGTAAATCGTCGTTCCGGGGTAATTTTGAAGCAAGTGGCAAGGGATCTGATCAGGGTTTTAGGGTGTGCCGTGGAATGTAAGCGGTAAGAACGTGGCGTTTACTCAAATCGTAGTAGTTGTTCAAATAATAATTGTCCAGTTCAATTGCCACGGGGCTTTGTCACATTTGGAGAATAGACGACTTGTATCGACATTTAATTATTCTATTATTAATTCTAAATTAGGCTGGTAGAAATGGAACAAACAGAACTTTTAAATTCAACTCACCAAGTTAATATTTTAAAAAAAATATTGCTTTTTATCAATGTTGCTGCTTTCCGGGTATCTAAGAGCATTCCCAGTGCATCAAGCAGTAGCAGTAATTATAATTCGAGGGGATTTGCGATAGCAGTGGCAGCTGTTACTGAATACGCTTTTGCCAGGTATATTCTTCAAGTCAACCCGCTTTACAATTTCCGGATACTCTTGGGAGGTTTGTGTATTCATACGGTAATCGACGTATTTTTTATAAAAGATATCATTATCATGGCCGGTAACTTTAACGCCTATTACAATAAATACTTGTTCTATTTATTTATCGTCCTGGTTGTGTTTGCATTTGGCGGATGCCTGGTTATTTTTAATAATGAGATAGGGCATGTAGCGCCAGGTACCCATTGGCATTATCATGGGTTTTAATACAACTTTACATCTTACAATTGCATCCACCTCGTCCTCACGAAACGCGATTTTTTTCAAATAATATCTAATCTTCCTGATTTGTATGTGTAGCGATTGCTTCATTCTTCGCAACGATGCGTGGCGATTTTCTTTAACACAACCCAATCAACTCAATCAACCCAATTAACTAACCTTCCAACCTTAAAACATTCCAACTTTATAACAACCAAACAAATCCCAGAAATCCATTTGACAATTAAACAAAAACCCCTATCTTTGCAGTCCCAAATTATGGGGTATAATAAACGTTTAATTAAATTAATATAAAGCAAGTGAATACGTTAAGTTACAAAACTGTCTCGGCCAATAAAAAAACCGTCAACAAACAATGGGTTGTTATTGACGCTAATGGCGAGATTTTGGGGCGCTTGTCTACGAAGATCGCAATGATCATCCGTGGAAAAACCAAGCCGGATTTCACCCCAAACGTAGACTGTGGTGATAATGTAATAGTTATCAATGCAGACAAGGTAAAGTTGACCGGAAACAAATTCAGCGAAAAGCAGTATGTTTCATACACAGGTTATCCTGGTGGTCAGCGTTTCATTTCTCCTAAGGAGTTAATGGCAAAGCATCCTACACGCGTAATTGAAAAAGCGGTGCGTGGTATGTTACCTAAAAGTCGTTTGGGCAAAGCATTGTTTGGCAATCTGCATGTATATGCGGGCGACCAGCATCCTCATGCAGCACAAAACCCTACAACCATTTAACTTTTAATTTTAAAGGAGAAAAGAAATGCCAACAACTAACACTTCGGGCAGAAGAAAAACCGCTGTTGCACGCATCTACCTTACAGATGGCAGCGGCACAATTACCGTAAACGGTAAAGATTACAAAGAGTACTTCCCAACGTTACCATTGCAATACATCGTAATGCAAAGCACTGAAGTTTCCGGTTCTGTCGGAAAATTTGATGTGAAGGTAAATGTTGCAGGCGGTGGCGTTAAAGGACAGGCTGAAGCCGTTCGCTTAGCTATCGCGAAAGCTATTGTTGAACTCGATGCTGAAAAGAAACCAGCGCTGCGCGCCAAAGGTATTATGACACGTGACGACCGTATGGTTGAGCGTAAAAAACCAGGTCGCAAGAAAGCACGTAAGAGATTCCAATTCAGTAAACGATAATTTAAGGAGGACAACAAAATGGCAAGAACAACATATCAGGATTTACTGGATGCAGGTGTACACTTTGGTCACCTTACCCGCAAATGGGACCCAAAAATGTCGCAGTACATTTTTATGGAGCGCAACGGTATACACATCATCGATTTAAATAAAACCTTAACAAAGGTTGAAGAAGCTGCTGCAGCTATAAAACAAATTGTAAAATCAGGACGTAAAGTATTATTCGTAGCCACAAAGAAACAAGCGAAAGATATCGTTGCTGAATATTCAAAAAGCGTAAACATGCCTTTTATAACCGAACGCTGGTTAGGTGGTATGTTAACCAACTTTGCTACCGTAAGAAAGTCGATTAAAAAGATGTCGAACATCGATAAATTGACGAAAGACGGTACTTATGCTAATCTTTCGAAGAAAGAAAGGCTGATGATACAGCGTGAGCGTATTAAACTGGAAACATTGTTAGGCGGTATTGCCGACCTTAACCGTTTACCGGCAGCCTTATTTTTGATTGACGTTAAGAAGGAACACATCGCTGTTTCGGAAGCGTTAAAGTTGAACATCCCTACATTTGCTATGGTTGATACCAACTCTGATCCTTCGAACATTGATTTCCCGATCCCCGCTAATGACGATGCTACCAAATCAATTTCATTGATCACCGGTATTATTATACAGGCGATAAACGAAGGTTTGGAAGAACGCAAACGCGAGAAAGAAGACGAAGCTGAAAAAGAAGCAGCAGTTGCAAAAGCAAAAGCTGATGCTCCTGAAGCAACAGCACCTGCGACAGCAGCGGTTGTTGACAGGGCGCCAGGCGAAGCAGGCAAAAGAACCCGCAAGGTAGCTGTTGAAGCTGAAGCTGCGGTTGAAGATGCTACCCCAACTGCTGAGAAAGAAGAAGAATAATAATTTAGTGAGTGGTGAGTAGTGAGCGGTGAATAGTAAGAAATTACGCACCATTCTCTACTCGCCACTCTCATTCACCACTCACATAATAATAACATGGACACAGTACAAATATCTGCAGCCGACGTAAATAAACTGCGCCAGCAAACTGGTGCCGGTATGATGGATTGCAAAAAAGCTTTAACTGAAACCAATGGTGATTTTGAAGCTGCTATAGATTTTTTAAGAAAAAAAGGTGCTAAAGTGGCTGCAAGCCGCCAGGACCGTGAATCAAACGAGGGTGTGGTAATTGCCCGTACCTCTGCCGATGGCAAACGCGGTGTAATTATAGAGCTGAACTGCGAAACTGATTTCGTGGCTAAGAACGCTGAGTTTGTTGCCTTTGCTAACGCGATTGCTAACGAAGCTGTTGAAAACAAACCGGCTACAGTTGAAGAGTTAAATGAACTTACTATAGATACTGAGACCAACCGCGTAAAAATTGGTGATGCAATTATCGACAAAACCGGTAAGATCGGCGAGAAGATCGGTATCAGCAAATACACTGTGGTTGAAGGCGAAAAAGTGATCGCTTATATACATGGTAACTTCCGCTTAGCGGTATTGGTTGCTTTAAGCGCCAATGTTGCCGGAGCTGACGAAGCAGGAAAAGATGTTGCAATGCAAATTGCTGCTATGAACCCTGTTGCTATTGATAAGGACGGCGTTGATGCTACAACAATTGAGCGTGAGCTTGAAATTGCTAAAGAACAGATACGTGCAGAAGGCAAACCGGAAGAAATGGTTGAAAAGATTTCTGTTGGCAAGCTGAACAAGTTCTATAAAGATTCTACTTTATTAAACCAGGAGTTTGTAAAGGACCCTTCGAAAAACGTAGCCCAGTTTTTGAGCACTATTGAGAAAGGCCTCACAGTAACCGCCTTTAAGCGGGTAGCTTTAGGAGCTTAAAATATTTAATCCCTTCCGTAATTCGGAAGGGATTTTTTTTGTAATGGTAATTTAACATTTTGTCATGCTGAACTTGTTTCAGCATCCCACATGCTAAATATACGTCGGGCATATGGGAATGCATGGTGAGGTGCCGAAATAAATTCGGCATGACTTGCTGTATTTAAATACAACATCTAGTTTTTCAATGATAACCGCATTCCACAACCTGCAACTTATATCTGATGGCCATATCGCCAGGGGCAAAGCTGTTTTGGTTACCGAAGGAAACATCACAGCAATTACCGACGAGCATGCCATCCCAAATGGCGTTGAAAAAATTGATCTTAACGGCGCTAACATCGCACCCGGCTTAATTGACTTACAGGTTTATGGAAGCGGCGGCAAATTGCTCGGCGAAAAATACCAGGCCGAAGCTTTGCAACAAATGGAGCGGGACTTTTTAAATCAAGGTACTACCGGTTTTTTTGCAACAATAGGTACAAATACCCCCGAAATTTTTGAACAAGTTATACGGGCGGCAAAAGCGTATCGCGACGAATGCTTAGGTAACTTTTTGGGCCTGCACCTGGAAGGCCCGTTTTTGAATCCCGAACGCAAAGGCGCACACTTGCCAGAATACATGCGCAAGGCTACACTGGCCGAAGTGCAAAAATGGATAGAAATGGCTGATGGCGTAATTAAAATGATGACCATCGCGCCCGAACTGCAGGAGCAGGATGTAATTGATTATTTGAACGATCACGGGGTTATTTTATCTTCGGGTCATAGTGATGCCACTTACGAGCAGGGGAAATCGTTTTTAAATAATCCCATAAAAGCGGTAACGCACTTATATAATGCGATGCCGCCGATGCACCACCGCAACCCTGGGTATATCCCGGCCATATTTGAAGAAAAGCCTTATACCAGCATAGTTGCCGATGGCATACATGTTGATTTTGCAATGGTACGCCTGGCTAAACGCGAACTGGGTGATAAGCTTTTTTTAATTACCGATGCAGTTACACCCACAACCTTTGGCACTTACCCTTTGCACGAGTTGCGGGGCGACCATTATGTAATGCCGCCGCATAATACTTTATCAGGTTCAAACCTGACGATGTTGAAAGCTGTTGAAAATTGCGTGGAGCATGTGGGGATAGACCTGGCGGAAGCCATCAACATGGCCTCGTTGTACCCGGCGCAATTAACGCAGATGCATAAAAAAGGAAAAATAGCCCCGGGCTATGATGCCGACATAATTATTTTTAATGATGATTTTGAAGTACAGGCTACCGTATTTAACGGGAATTATTTAACAAATAAGGCATAAAATTTTAACACTGATTATATTTCTATATTTTTGACAAATTCCTTCTGATGAGCCGGCATTATCAACTACATCCTATAACGATAAATACAACAGCCGCTCATTCTATTATTTCCAATGCTAAAAACAAATACCCAACGAATAATCATACCCGATGAAATACAAAAGGATCTTACTAAAATTAAGCGGCGAATCGCTGATGGGCGACAGGCAATACGGTATAGATAATAACCAGGTATTGCAATATGCACATGATATAAAAAATGTGCACGATCAAAATGTCGAGATAGCTATTGTTGTTGGCGGCGGTAATATCTTTAGAGGGTTGAGTGCCGAAAAATCGGGTATGGAACGGGCCCAGGCCGATTACATGGGGATGTTGGCGACTGTTATCAATTGTATGGCACTTCAAAACGCTTTGGAAAGCATCGGAGTGGAAACCCGTTTGCAGTCGGCGATAAAAATGGAGCAGATATGTGAGCCTTATATCCGTCGCCGAGCTATGCATCACCTGGAGGTAGGTAAAATTGTGATCTTCGGTGCAGGTACAGGTAACCCGTATTTTACCACCGACACCGCTGCATCCCTGCGCGCTATCGAAATAAAAGCCGACGTGGTGCTGAAGGGTACCCGCGTAGATGGCATCTACACTGCCGATCCTGAAAAGGATCCATCCGCTACCCGTTATGAAGAAATTTCTTTCCAGGAGGTGTACGACAAGGGCCTCAACGTGATGGACATGACAGCTATCACCCTTTGCCAGGAAAATAAATTACCAATTATTGTGTTTGATATGAATAAACCCGGCAACTTTATGAAGATTGCGATGGGGGAAAACATAGGGACGTTGGTGCGGTAGGTGAAGTCGGGAAAGTCAGTAAAGTCCGAAAGACGGGAAAGTCCGAAAATAATAATATTTGTCTGAAGGACTATTTTGCGAAGGATAATCTAAGCGCTGGGTGTCACTCTGAGGCCCTCGAAGAGTGAGCGTAAGGCCATTCGGGATTTATCGAGGTAAATTGAACCTTTTTATTATTTTTGTCAAAAATCCAATACCAATGAGCGAACTCATTAAAAAACAAGTTACCGACGCCAAAGCACATATGGACAAAGCAATTGACCATTGTGACGGCGAATTACAGAAAATACGCGCCGGTAAGGCAAACCCCTCCATGCTGGATGATATAGTTGTTGATTATTACGGCAGTCCGACGCCGCTGAACCAGGTGGGCAGTGTAAATACGCCTGACGCGCGTACCCTCGTAATCCAGCCGTGGGAGAAATCACTATTGGGCCCGATAGAAAAAGCAATCATGGAGGCTAATCTGGGTGTAAATCCCCAAAACGACGGGGTGATCATCCGCATTAACGTTCCGCCACTGACTGAAGAGCGCCGCCGAGACCTGGTTAAAAAAGCAAAAGGCGAAGCCGAGACCGGCAAGATAGCCATCCGCAATATCCGTAAGGACGCCAATGAAAAGATCAGGAAACTAAAATCTGAGGGTGTTTCGGAAGATGAAATGAAAACCGGCGAAGGCGAGATCCAGAAACTAACCGACGCTTACATCATAAAAGTAGACCAGTTATCGGAACTGAAGGAAAAAGATATTATGACGGTTTAAATCTTAAACTTATGTCAAATTAAAGGGAATGAGCTTATTGGCCGTTCCCTTTTTTTATTTTTGCCTATATTGTATCAATAGCACGAATGAAAATACTTCTGTCATACCTTAAAGACTATCGCTGGGTAGTTATTGTAGCCCTTGTACTAGCCGGCCTTAATATAGGGTTTTCCCTTTGCGATCCATTAATTACCAGGTATATTGTAGACTGGTATATGGTACCGGTTAATCATAAAGTATATAGCTACGACTACAGGTTGCATGGTTCTTTAATATTAGTGGCGTTGGGTATTGGTGCTGCAATGGTATCGCGAATTGCAAAAAATTTCCAGGATTATTATACTAATATAATTACTCAAAAAGTTGGCGCTAAAATGTATGCGGATGGTTTAAAACATTCGTTGGAGCTTCCTTACCAGGTTTTTGAAGACCAGCGCAGCGGAGAAACCTTGGGTATATTGCAAAAAGTAAGATTGGATTGCCAGGCATTTATTACCTCTTTTATCAGCGTATTATTTGTCAGTATAGTCGGCATGATTTTCGTTATTGTTATTTCGCTCACTGTAAACTATCAGGTAACATTGGTTTATTTTGGCGCAATACCCATTATTGCATTTGTAAGCTTTGCATTAAGTAAAAGGATAAAGACTATCCAAAAAAAGATAGTAACACAAACTACGGTGCTCGCCGGTTCAACAACTGAATCACTACGTAACATTGAATTAATTAAAAGCCTTGGTCTGGTGAAGCAGGAAGTTGAGCGGCTCAATAATACAACCTACAAAATACTCGATCTTGAATTAAAAAAAGTAAAATATGTAAGAAGCCTGAGCTTTGTCCAGGGGACGGTGGTAAACCTTGTCCGCAGCGCTATGGTTGTAATATTGCTGATGTTAATATTCAAAGGTACACTGTCATCCGGAAGCTATTTTATGTTTTTGTTCTACTCCTTCTTCCTGTTCAACCCTTTGCAGGAATTGGGCACTGTAATACAGTCATGGCGTGAGGCCCAGGTTTCGTTAGGGAACTTTGAAAGCATTATTAACACGCCTATAGATGTTAAACCTGAGAAGCCGGTATTATTGGAAAAAGTGAACACACTCACTTTTGATAACGTCAGTTTCAAACATTTAACCGCAAACCGCAATGCGCTTAGTAACATCAGCTTTGAAACCAACAGCGGCGAAACTATTGCTTTTGTAGGGCCGTCGGGTTCGGGGAAAACAACGCTGGTTAAATTGCTGGTTGGATTGTACCAACCGTTACAAGGCGACATTTTATATAACAACACCCTTAGTAAAGAAATTGACCTTGACCAGCTTCGTGAAAAAATAGGTTTCGTTACCCAGGATACACAATTGTTTTCGGGTACGATACGCGAGAACCTGCAATTTGTACGACCAGGCGCCACAGACGAAGAATGTATGGATGTATTGGAGCGTGCCGCCTGTCAGACCCTGCTGGCACGTGCCGACAAGGGCCTGAGCACGGTAATCGGCGAAGGCGGTGTAAAAGTATCGGGAGGCGAAAAGCAACGCTTGTCCATCGCCAGGGCGTTACTGCGCAAACCGGATATTTTGGTATTCGACGAAGCCACATCCTCGCTTGACTCTATAACAGAGGAAGAAATTACGGATACTATTCGCGATGTTTCGGTGCTGGACAATCATATTACGATACTAATCGCACACCGCTTGTCGACTATTATGCATGCCGATCATATTTATGTATTGGAAAAAGGTAATATTATTGAGTCAGGCAAACATTTCGACCTGCTGGCACAAAAAGGGCTTTACTATGCCATGTGGAGGCAGCAAATTGGCGAGAAGGTGACGGCTGATGTAATGTAATTACCGGAGCTTATTGCTGGTCAGTAAATACTCAATAATTCGTTCTTCAGGAATAAATGGCGATAGTTCAGAAAGCCCCATTGATTCTATAGCAGTTTCAATAAGTGCCCTTTCGCTTATAACAGCGGGTCGCATTTGTTTTAGCAGAAAAAACTTCCCGGCATCCACCATCGCTTTTAAAGGGATCAATCCGATCAGTTCGCTCCCGGTGACTTTTGCGCCCCTTGCAATCGCCGCAGCTTTAACAGCCTCGAACGCGCGATGTATTGGGGTTATATCGATATTGATGAGGTTCATGGATACCTGGGCCTTTCCATACTCTTCAATATACCACCCTATTGCCTTGACCGCCTTTAAAGAACCCGGAATATATTTAGGGCTGCCATCATCTTCGTCGGTTACTATTTGGCCATCAATCCGCATTATCCGCCCGGATTCGCGGACATCAGCCGCGATCAAATTTGCCATCTGAACGGAGTCGGTATCCAGGTTGACGTTATACGCGATTAAAAGATCGCGCGCGCCAATAACGGTAGCGCCGCGTTTGGCGTCAAATTCGGCCGGACCATAGTCCGGTTTCCATCCCGGCAACTTTATCTTGTCAGCAAAGCCCTCATGCTCACCCGCGCGAATTACTGAAAGGTTACTCCGGCTTTTATCAGTCTGCGCATGTTCATATAAATAAACAGGGATATTTAACTCTTCTCCTACGCGCATGGCCAGCTTTTTGGCGTATGCAACTGTTTCATCCATGCTAATGTTGGAAAGCGGTATCAACGGGCATACGTCCGTCGCACCCATTCGGAGATGCTCGCCTTTATGCTTGCTCATATCAATTAACTCGCCAGCTTTTTTGATCGCTAAAAACGCAGCTTTAATAACCGGTTCGGGTTCCCCTGCAAAAGTTACCACCGTACGGTTAGCGCTTTTCCCGGGATCAACATTAAGCAACCTTACCCCAGCAACTGACTCTATTTCATTTGTGATCTGCCGGATAATATAAGCATTCACACCTTCGCTAAAATTGGGAACGCATTCGATGAGTTGCATGTTGGAGATTAGAGGCTGGAGATTAGAGATTACTTTCAAAGGTATTACAAATCTATGTAATCGTAAAAATCATCGTAATCTTATGATGACTTATCTTATACAAATTATACTTTTTCCAGCACCAATTTTCAGTTTATATCCGGTTATTGGAATTGCAAAAAATAAACGCTATCTTTGCGCCCGATTTGGCGATGTTGCCAGATTCGTTATTTTAATTCATGAACCCATTTATTGAACTGGGAATCCGTCATGATATTGTTAATGCCATCTCTGAGTTAGGATTTGAAAATCCTACACCAATCCAGGAACAGTCAATTCCGGTTTTGTTAACAGGCAGCAACGATTTTGTCGGATTAGCCCAAACCGGGACCGGTAAAACTGCTGCCTTTGGACTGCCACTATTAGAACTGCTGGACTTCGAAGAAAATTATCCGCAAGCACTTATATTGTGCCCAACACGTGAGCTTTGCTTACAGATCACAAACGACATTAAAAATTACGCCAAAAAAATGGGCAACGTTCACGTTGTCGCTGTTTATGGTGGTACAAGTATTTCAGATCAATTACGCCAGATAAAACGTGGCGTGCAGATTGTTGTTGCCACACCTGGCCGTATGCTTGATATTATCAATCGTAAGGCTATTGATTTTTCGCAGGTTAGTTTCGTTGTATTGGATGAGGCTGATGAAATGCTCAACATGGGCTTCCAGGAAGACATTGACAGTATCTTATCTACCACACCCGAAGACAAAAAAACGTGGCTGTTCTCAGCCACCATGCCTACTGAAGTTCGCAGGATTGCGAAAAAGTACATGAACGAGCCTTTTGAGCTTACCATGGGCGAAAAAAACACAGGTAATGTTAACATTGAGCACGAATATTATATCGTTCGCGCCCGTGATAAATACGCCGCTTTTAAACGCATCGTTGACTTTAACCCAGATATTTTTGGTATCGTATTTTGTCGTACCAAAATTGAAACCCAGGATATAGCCGAAGCGCTGATTAAAGATGGCTATAACGCAGATTCTTTACACGGCGACCTTTCGCAGCAACAACGCGATAAGGTAATGAAACGTTACCGCGAACGCAGCTTACAGTTGTTAATTGCTACCGACGTTGCCGCACGTGGTATTGATGTTAATGATGTTACCCACGTTATTAACTATTCATTACCTGATGAAGTAGAAAACTATACCCATCGCAGCGGACGTACAGCCCGTGCCGGTAAAACAGGTGTTTCTATCTCTATCATCAACGCAAAGGAACTTGGTAAAATACGCCAGATAGAAAGAGGATTAGGCAAACGTTTTGTTAAAGCTGAGATTCCAACTGGTTTTGATGTATGCGAAAAACAATTGTTCTCCATTGTTCACAAAGTACATAACGTACAGGTTAATGAGCAGCAGATTGAGCAGTACATTCCGCGTATAATGGAAGAGTTTAAAGACATGAGCAAAGAGGAGTTTATAAAACGCTTTGCTTCCATTGAATTTAACCGCTTTTTAGATTACTATAAAAACGCACCTGACTTAAATGCCAGCATCGAAGAAGGCCGCAGGCCGGAAAGAGGCGAACGTTCTGACGACCGTTCAGATCGTGGGAGTGGAAAATCGGAATATACACGCCTGTTTATTAACTTAGGCTCTGTTGACGAATTTAACCGCGGCGATTTGCTGGGTTATATTTGCAATCAAAGCAAAATAAGCGGCCGTACGGTTGGGAAAATTGACGTTAAGGGTGTTTACTCTTTCTTTGAAGTACAACATACCGACGTTGAGAAAGTAACAGCTGCATTTAAAGACGCAGAATTTAAAGGCCGCCCGGTACGAATAGAGCTATCAGGTGAAGGTACCAGCGATAGCCGGAGCGGTGGCGGTGGTTATCCGCGACGCGAAGGTGGTTATAACCGTGAAAGAAGCAGTGGCGGCGAAAGGCGCGAAGGCGGCTTTAACCGTGAAAGAACCGGCTCGGCACCTGCAGGTGGTTTCCGCGATTTCTCGGGCAAACGCCGTGATGACCGTCCTGAAAGACGCAGAAGATTTTAACTATTGATTTATTGTGCCTTGTTTGGGTACACCCATTATTGCGAAACCTTCCATCCTTAACAGGTGGAAGGTTTTTTTATTGCTTTTTCTTCCTGCTATGAACCATGATCCATCAACTATGAACTAACAAGCTACCTCGTGTACTCCATGGCTACTGAATCTGGTCCCATCAGTTTAAGGTACTTTTCATCCAGTTTTTGTACAACGAATTTAGTGTAAGGCTGATTTCCTTCGAAAGAAGTAAAAATGGTGTCTCCTTTGATAAAGTAATCTTCGGGGATAGCTTCCCCGTCGTCCATCATAAACTCTTTATCGGTGATGTTTAATTTGGTGCCGCCGTCTTTTGAGTGCCAGTTGCCCTTCAATTTACTTTTAACAGGATTAGAACATGCCCCGGCCAATAGTAAAAATGCACCGGCAACATGCACAAATATAAGGGCATATCTTTTCATGGCAGCAGAAGTCAGTTAAACGCAATTAAGATAGCGTTTTTATTTTACATTTTTTCAGATTTATCTCTCAGCTCAGATTTTTTGAGATATACCCGGTGCCCCTTTTTGTTGATGTAGTAATAATGTGAGTGGTTGTTGATGTAAACTGTTTGGCCTCCGGGGCCGCATTTACCCTCATATTTCTTATCAACAACGGCAGAAGCGCCGTTGGCAGCAACTTCTGATGTTTTATGGCCAACCTTTTTTGCCGTCTTATTAACTTTATGGCCGAAGGTAGAATCTTTGTGAGTTTGCGCCTGGCTTTGTGAAAAGGAAAATATCCCGGTTGCCACCAAGGCAATTTTTAATACGTTTTTCATAGCAGTAAAAATTAATGTTATAAAGTTTATAATAGTCTTTATACATTAACTCAATTGTTCTGCCAAATGTTTCATTTCGAGTGCCGGGGACCGTTTCTCGTATAAAATTGCATAAACAGCATTGCAAATAGGCATGTTGACATTGTATTGTTTGTTAACCTGGTGTAGGCAATTTACTGCATAATAGCCTTCTGCAATCATGTTCATCTCCAGTTGCGCAGATTTAACGGTATACCCCTTTCCAATCATATTGCCAAAAGTGCGGTTACGGCTAAACTGCGAATAAGCGGTAACCAGCAAATCGCCCAGGTAGGCCGATTCCATGATGTCGCGGTTAATCGGGTGTACCGAATCAACAAAACGTTTTAACTCGCGGATGGCATTTGATATCAACACCGCCTGGAAATTATCGCCATAGCCTACGCCATGGCAAATACCTCCTGCAATAGCAAAAATGTTTTTTAATACGGCGCCATATTCGGTACCATAGATATCATCGGATATAATTGTCTTAAGATACCTGGTATTAATCAGCCCGGCAAACTCGGCCGCAAGTTCGGTATCGCGGGAAGCGATGGTAAGATAGGATAGTTTTTCGAGTGCAACTTCCTCTGCATGGCATGGCCCGCTGATCACCAGGAAGTTTTCAAAAGGGACTTTATAGTGTTGATTGAGGAATTCCCCGATGATCTGGTTTTCGTCGGGCACAATACCTTTAATGGCTGATACAATCTTTTTGCCTGCAAAATCTTCCGGCGTTATCCCCTTTAACGCATCCTTTAAAAAGGCCGCCGGTACATTTAATATTACATAATTTGCTTGCCTTATAACATGCTTTAAGTCTGTTGAAATATTTTGTGCGGGCACAGCTATTTCAACAGAGCCCAGGTAATTGGGATTGTGCCTGAACTTATGGATATATTTAACCGACTCCGGGTTGCGCAGCCACCAAAATATCTCCTTTTCGGTGGTATTATCGGTCAGCATCTTGATATTGGCCGTGGCCCAGCTGCCTCCGCCGACAACGGCTATTTTATTGGTGAGTGGTGAGTGGTGAGTGGTCAATGATGAGGTAGTGAATGGTGAATGTGAAAGGTGAATAAATGAAATTATTAAAGTTACCCACGTTAATTAAATTCATTAACAAAAAATGTACTGCCAGGTTTATTTGACAGGACAAATTTAGTGAAATTTGTGAATAGTGGTGAGTAGTGAATAGTGAGTGGGCGGTGGCGAATTGGTTGGTGGTGAATTGTCGGTAAATAGAGGCGCGCATCATCTGCATCACAAATACATGATGCAGATGATGCACGTGATGCAGCCGACATTGATAATCAGCGTGTTACACGCGTAAATGATGCAACCTGATGTAAAAAACGTGAAATTTTGGCACAATCCACCCCAAAATGATGCAAAATGTGATGCAGGTGATGCAAGCAAAATAGACCCGCGTGCCAGAACAAAAGTTTACGATAAAGCAAAGTCTTAAATAAGAGCCCGGCTTTGTTTGGAAATAATAGTAACAGTTTACTACCTTTAGGCGGGGCACGAGCGCACCACCGCTTTTGGCCAGCACCACACACTCGCACCAGAGGAGGACACACTCGCGCCACAGAAAAAAAAATGTAGAAATAAAAAATGTGAAGGAACAATCTTTAACGAAGCAATTGAGATTGCAAGAAAAGATATCAAACGACAATGGTTTTAAGCCAGAGTTGATTATTAACGAAGGAGCGAAGATTTCAAAGCCTTTACAAAACTCTACATTTGACATAAAGACCTACCAATCTACAACTATTACCTTACAACCAGATGCCACTAAGTGGACATTCTTTCCCAGCGAAAACGGTCAAACGACACCATCTAGTGGTTATGTAAATGAAAACACTACTATACACACCTATTATAACTGGCCGCTTGACAACCCGAACGAAAAGAATTAAGTTATGAAAATAGAATCTTTATTATTCCTGTTATTTCTTTTTGCAGGGAGCTGCACCAATAAAATTGAAAGACCGACCATTTCATCATTTGATAATAAGTGGGGTGTTATTTATTTTCTTGAACCGGCTCACTTTAGAATGCGCAATATTTTCCTGCCATTAGAAAATCAGGCAGATTCCAATTCTATTGCTAAAAAATCGTCAATATTTGATTATAACTATGGGACTGGTATGGAATTTCGCGACAATGGGCGTAGTTATATCATTTATAAAGCCTATTGGCTAAGTGATCAAAAACAGGCAATCTCAAAAAAAGACGATACGACATATAGAATCCGTTGGGTTTTTGTGAAACTAAAATATCACGTTAAGATAGCAAATGAACACCCCATTGTGAATGTATATCAATATACGTTGGTTAATAAAAAGAATGAAATCCCAGTGAAAACGTATGATTTTCAACAAAATATAGCAATAGACACTGCTTTTTTTAAAAGGAAATGGGTTCCACCGTCTATTGACACGGCAAAGTCCAAATTGAGAAGAACAAAACCGCGGCCTGGAAGTTACTTATAGCTTGCCCATGCAGAACAAATATTTGTTTACTATTTCCATCAGCCGGCTTAGCTATCATTGATTGATGATGTTGCATGTAAAAAATGCTTCAGCAATTGATTGTGGTTTGGTAACGGATAAAATAATCTGTAGGCTGAAGTACGCGCTCGATAAGCGAGTTCAATTATGGGCATTATAAGGCCATAGAAGTACAATTAGTGATTCTCTTATGTCCGTAGTTTACGCGAATCGCTGTCCGAATGTCTGTGACTTCGGACGACTATGTGTGCAGTTTACAACTGCTGAACGAGAGGTTTAATGGAAAGACAAAGCCCGGTTGCAATTGAGCGCCGGGCTTTGCTGTTATAAAAATGTTATGGCTTTAATGCCAACACTTTCATGAAACACATTTTCGCGTTAAGGATTGCAACGGATACTCCAAAGGAGTGCTGTGGACCGGCCCTCGTGGCTAATGCCTGTGCAGTCCCGATAGCTATCGGGAGAGTGTAAAGCCTGGCCCCGTTCTACCACGGCGAAACGCCCAAAAGTGCTGCAACCTGATTATTAAAGTGATCCTTAAATAAGTGACCACTCACCACTCACCACTCACCAATCCCTACTTAGGCGCCCCAGTAAATAATTTGCTCTTATCCACCTTTTCCACTTCCATCTTATCGGCTAAAACCTTCGAAATGGTGGCAAATGGTGCGGAAACAACTTCATCGCCGCTGCTTAGGCCGGATAATATCTGGATGTAGGTGTCGTCCTGTATGCCGGTGGTTACCAGCACCTGCTTCACCTTGCCTGCTTTGTATATAAAAACGTACTCCTTTACCGGCGCATTGATTTTAGGCTTATTGCTGTTATCATCCGGTTTTTTTGCACCAGGGTCGTCGGCCTTTTTGTCTTCACGGGTAGTTACCGACTGGATCGGCACCGCAAGTGATTTAGCATGATTGGTATTAATATCAACGGTTGCCGTCAGCCCCGGTCTGAAAGGCGAAGGGTTATCGGCAGTCTTGATCAGCAGGTTTTGATACGATTTAGGGCTTATCCTCACCTTAACGGTAAAATTAGTAACCTGGTCGGCGTTGGTGCCCACCACATTGGCCGAGCTTCCTATTTCTGTCACCACACCTGTAAAGTCTTTACCGGAAAATGCATCGACTTCAATTTTGGATGAATCGCCCAATTGTATCCGGTTAATATCATTTTCGTTTACATCCACATTTACATCCAGTTGGCTCAGGTCGGATATGGTCATAATTTCCGTACCCGCAAATTGTTGGGTACCAAGTACGCGTTCGCCTTTCTCGATATCTAATTTAGACACAACACCGTCAACCGGCGAATAAATGGTTGTTTTAACCAGATTATCACCAGCTTCTTTTACAGAGGCCGAGGATTGCGCAAGGCCGTAAGTTGAGCCGATCACGTTTTGTTTTGCAGCCTCCAAAGCCGCTTCGGCGCCATCATAGCTTGCCTTTGCCGCTTCGTATTCGGCGGTAGTGATTACTTTGTTCTGGTAAAGCGCTTTATCGCGTTTAAAGATGGAAGCCTGGTTATCAAAAGTAGCCTGCGCTTGTTTCAGCATCTGTTTTGAATTGCCAATGCTTGCTTTTTGGCTGTTATAGGCGGCTTGTGCACGCACAAGCTCGGACTCTAAAATGTCCGGCCTGATCTTACAGATCAGCTGTCCCTTTTTTACCACGTCTCCTTCTTTTATGGGCAACTCGACAACCTCGCCTGAAACTTCGGGAGTTATTTTTACCTCCAGGTGCGGCTTTATCTTCCCGCTCGCCGATACTGTTTCATCAATCTCACGTAGGGCTGCCTTTTCAGTAGCCACCTGCGTTTTTTGCGGCTTGCCAATAATGCCTGTCACATTCAATAAAATGAGCAGTACCACCAGGCCACCCAATGCAAAAAGTATATATTTTGTAGTTTTTCCCATGATTTCTTTATTTCGGATCCCGATAGCTATCGGGACAGTTATTCAGTTACCTTATTAATGTTTACTATAATGTTTTCAGCTTCTATAATTTTTATCTATACTATTTTTTCTTTCGGTCTTCCGGACTTTTCCGACTTTCGGACTGCTTACAACGTAATCGGATTACCGATATAATAATCAATCACTTTACTTCTAAACACCACCTGGTACTTTGCTTCGATCATATCATTCTGCGATTTATTGTAATTGGTAAGCGCTGTGTTATAATCAAGTGTATTTACTAATCCCGCGTCATAACGCTGCCTGGTAACATTCAATGCTTCTTTATTAGATTCAAAAGTCTGCAATGACGATTGATAGCTTTTATCTGCCGCCTGCAAATCCAGCACCGCCTGTATAATGGTTTTACTTAGCGTGTTTTTTGCAAGCTGGGTACTGATTTCAGCATACTGATAGTTGAGCTTTGCTTTCCTGACAGAGGTGCGGGCCGAAAATTTGTTAAAAATTGGTATTTGCAAACTAATTCCAATCGATTCGTTAAGGTTATTACCCAATTGGTTAAACGCAGAGTATGCACCATTAATTGGCACTGAAATGGGTTGCAGACTAAAAACTGTTTGACTGGTTCCGTTCACTTGAACTGTGCCAATCGGCTGAGTAGCTGCCGGTGTTTGTCCTACTACCTGCGTAGTAATCAAATTTGAATAATTTGTACCCGCCCCGCCGAATAGCGATAAGGTGGGATAATAAGTGCCCTTAGCAATTTTAATGGCCTGGGCATAAGTTTGTTGCTGTAACTCTGCAAGGCGGATGTCCGGGTTAACGCTCAATGCAGTTTTAATTACATCGGTAGCATCGTATATCGTTTTTATATCTGTCAATTTGCTGATATCCGGCTTTTCAACAGTAATGTCTTTTCCGGGATCCATCTCCATATATTGTTTCAGGATCAGGATGGCGAGGTCAACCTGGTTTTGGTTATTGGTTAAATTTAACTCGGCCATAGAAACCTGTGCCTGGGCCTGCGCGAGATCGGCACGGGTCGCGTTCCCTGCGTCAAAATTCTTTTGAGCCCTGTCAAGGGTTATTTTAGCCAGCTCAATTTGCTGTTTGGCGGCAATCACAAGATCCTGGTCGGTCAGTATCGTCAGGTAGTCGGTAACAACATTTAACAGCAGGTCGTTTTTAACTTTCGCGGTGCTGGTTTTATCAACATCTAAGTATAATTTATTTTGCAAAATCTGGTTGCGCAGCTGGCCACCCTGGAACAGCGTTACCGATAAAGAAGCCTGCCCGTTTAAATATAAAAACGACTGGCTGGTATAAGAATAAGTAGTTAAGTTGGGGCTCCGGCCAAAATTGTAAGATGCTGTTGGGTTAGCGGTTAAACTGGGTAACTGGTTGTTTTTGGATTGTTTATAATCCTCTACTGCCAGCGCCTCCGTCAATTGCGCCTGCTTAATGGTCAAATTATTTTTTAAAGTTGAATCAACCGCTTGCTGAAGGCTTATTACCTGCTGGGCTTTGGCCGTAAAACTTAACGCAGTTAACACCAAAATTCTTAAGCTTAACCGGTTAAATTTTAGTATGTGTAGTGTCATGTGGTTACTTTTGTTCATGAATCATAGTTGATAGTTCATAGCAGCTACAAATCACCATTAAAATTATTAATACGTCGGGGTATTTTGTAATTTGCCATACAGCTAATTATAAGCTCATTTAGTTACTATGAACTATAAACCATCAACTATTAGCTATTTCAAATGTACCTGGTAAAAACGCCCTGGCTGCTTAAAAAGCTGTATCCCAATTTATTATGGAATGCCGACCGCAGCTCCAAATGCATTTACCTCACTTTTGACGACGGCCCTATACCTATTGTTACACCGTTTGTTTTAAATATTTTGAAGCAATATAATGCAAAAGCTACTTTTTTTTGCATCGGTGATAACGTAAACAAACACCCGGACGTATTTGAGCAGGTAAAAACAGATGGCCATGCCATCGGCAACCACACCTATAACCATTTAAAAGGGTGGGTCACTGATGATCAAACTTACCTCGAAAATTTCATAAAAGCTGACAAATTATTAGATACCAAACTCTTCCGGCCTCCGTACGGCCGGATGAAAACATCACAGGTAAAACTGCTTCAAAATGCCAAACCCGGCTTGCAGGCAGTGATGTGGAATATTCTGTCCGCAGATTTCGATGCTAACATAACCCCGGAGCGATGTTTGGACAATGTGATTAAAAACACCAAAAACGGGGATATCGTTTTATTTCACGATAGTTTAAAAGCCCGTGAGCGCATGCAATATGCGTTGCCAAGGGCGTTGGAGATTTGGAGCGGGCAAGGTTATAGCTTCAACCCCCTGGCCCCCTGACCGCGTGCCGCCATAGCTTTAGCGGTGGCGCAAGGGGAACTATTGCGTGATAAATCGTATCTGTTACCTAACCATCCGCATTAGCGATGGCAGCGGATACCGGCCCCGTGCCTAATGCCTGTGCCGTATTAGCGTACAGCGCGGCCCGCCTCTATCGGCGGGAATGCCCACGTTATCATCCAATTTCATTTTCTGTACCCTTTCCCTACTCACCACCCGCCACTCAATCAACTTAATCCAACCTACTCAACTCACTACTCACTACTCACCACTCAACCAACCTCTAATCACTAACCTCCAATCTCCAATTTAGAACCCCTCCAAATTACATTTACACAATTCGTTTCCTCCATTTAGCTGTAATTTTTGTAAATTCGCCGCTACCGCTTTAAACGGTACATTTTAGTCTTTTCTTTTACCCGTAAAATCAAATACAATGGCTTTTGATTTAGATATGATCAAAAAGGTTTACGACCGCTACAGTACCCGTGTGGCTGCTGCCCGTAACGCGACCGGCAAACAACTTACACTAACCGAAAAAATACTCTACGCCCACCTTACCGCAGGTGATGCCCACCAGGCATTTGGGCGCGGCGTTGATTATGTTGACTTTGCACCGGACCGCGTTGCCATGCAGGATGCCACGGCGCAAATGGCGCTGCTGCAGTTTATGCAGGCAGGCAGGCCGCAGGTAGCAGTACCGTCAACCGTGCATTGCGACCACCTTATACAGGCTAAAACCGGTGCTGAGGCAGACCTGAGCACTGCTAAGGATGTAAACAAAGAAGTCTATGATTTCCTGGCCTCGGTATCTGATAAATATGGTCTGGGTTTCTGGAAACCCGGTGCGGGTATTATCCACCAGGTTGTACTGGAAAACTACGCGTTTCCCGGCGGTATGATGATCGGTACCGATTCGCACACACCTAATGCGGGCGGTTTAGGTATGATCGCTATTGGTGTTGGCGGTGCCGATGCCTGCGACGTAATGGCCGGCCTGCCCTGGGAACTGAAGTTCCCGAAACTAATCGGCGTTAAACTAACCGGTAAATTATCCGGCTGGACATCCGCAAAAGACGTTATCCTTAAAGTTGCCGGTATATTAACCGTTAAAGGCGGTACTGGCGCTATCGTTGAATATTTTGGCGAGGGCGCACGTTCTTTGTCAGCTACAGGTAAAGGAACCATCTGTAACATGGGCGCCGAAATTGGTGCAACCACTTCTATTTTCGGATACGATGAAAAAATTGCCGATTACCTTAACGGGACGAAACGCGCCGAAATTGCGCAGTTGGCCAATGCAGTAAAAGAACATTTAACGGGCGACGATGAAGTTTATGCCAACCCTGAACAATATTTCGACCAGGTAATTGAAATAAATCTTACCGAGCTGGAACCCCATGTAAACGGTCCGTTCACACCCGACCTGGCATGGCCCATCTCAAAATTCGCTACGGCGGTTAGGGAAAATCACTGGCCGTTCCAGGTGGATGTTGGTTTGATCGGTTCATGTACAAATTCGTCCTACGAGGATATTACCCGTTCGGCGTCTATCGCCAAACAGGCTACCGATAAACATTTAAAAACAAAAGCGGAATTTACGATAACCCCCGGCTCCGAGCTGGTGCGCTACACCGTTGAACGTGATGGCTACCTGTCTACGTTTGAAGCAATGGGTGGCGTGGTATTGGCAAATGCTTGTGGGCCATGTATTGGCCAGTGGGCCCGTCATACTGACGATCCATCGAGGAAAAACTCGATCATAACTTCATTTAACCGCAACTTTGCGAAACGTAACGATGGCAATCCAAATACCCACGCTTTTGTGGCTTCGCCGGAAATTGTTACCGCGTTTGCTATTGCAGGCGATCTGACCTTTAACCCGCTGGTTGATACTTTAACCAACGAGCTTGGCGAGCAGGTAAAACTGGACGAGCCTTTAGGCATTGAAATGCCGATAAAAGGCTACGCGGTTGAAGATGCAGGCTACCAGGCGCCTGCCGAAGACGGCAGTCATGTAGAAGTTAAGGTTGATCCAAACTCCTCGCGTTTACAATTGCTTGATCCGTTCCCGGCATGGGAGGGCACCGACGTCACCGGCTTAAAACTGCTGATAAAAGCAAAAGGAAAATGTACTACCGACCATATTTCTATGGCCGGGCCGTGGTTAAAGTTCCGCGGACATTTGGATAATATTTCCAACAATATGCTGATCGGCGCTATCAACTATTTTAATAATGCATCAGACAGTGTAAAAGACCAGCTTACCGGCGAATACGGCCCCGTACCGTTTACCCAGCGCGACTATAAAGCGCATGGCATCGGTTCTATTGTGGTTGGCGATGAAAACTACGGCGAAGGCTCCTCGCGCGAGCATGCCGCTATGGAACCGCGCCACCTGGGTGTGCGTGCCATACTGGTAAAATCATTTGCCCGTATTCACGAAACCAATCTTAAAAAACAAGGCATGCTGGCCATTACTTTTGGCGACAGCAATGATTACGATAAGATATTGGAAGATGACACCATCGATATTACCGGCTTACAGCATTTTGCCCCCGGCAAACAATTAACCGTTGTATTGCACCATACAAATGGAACGGTTGAATCTTTCCCGGTTAACCATACCTACAATGCACAGCAAATTGAATGGTTTAAAGCAGGCGGCGCATTAAATATTATACGCAGGCAGATGGCGTAGCTTGATTTAAGATTTTAGAATTACGATTTTAGATTTAGAATTTTGGCCTTTCCGTTTTTGGGAGGGCTTTTTTTTGTGGCTGGAAGTAACTGAGTGACATATAGTTGTAACAACATAATTACCGGGCAGCTGGTAAACCTGTTGTTAAAGTATTAGTCCTAAAGGCATTAAAAAAATAAAATCATGAAAAATTATCACATTATCCTCATCAGCATTTGCCTGCTATTATCGTCGTGCGCTACGGTAACCTATTTTGGCGATAAATTAACGCCAACAACATCGGTAGATATTTTTTACTCGGCCCACGATGTAAAAAAGGAATATAAAGTTATCGGCCATCTAACCTTCCCAAATTCAGGTCAGGAGCGGGTAAAAACAAAACTCACTGAATACGCAAAATCAATAGGTGCAGATGCCATCGTTATTTTAGGAACCGATGCCACAAAAGACAACCAGGCAGCCGTTGTGAATGCGGATGCGTTGAAGTATAATTAATAAGATTTCGGATTTCGGATTTTCGAATTCGGATTTATTATTTTAAAGAGCGGTAAAAGCTTTTTGCTTTGGACTTTCTGCTTTAAGTTTAAAAACTGTTTACTGTTCAAAAAAAATCGGAAAATCAACTTTTTTGCTGCTTTTTGCAGAAAAATGCACGAAAATGCATGCTAAATGGTGTACCGTTCACGAGTGTGAGTGAACGCGATGAACGCGTGAACACTCGTGAACGCTGGCACAATCGCGTCAGCACTTTCACATCGGCGGTGTTTCCTGAGATAGCAAATCGAATCAATGGATTTTCGAAAATGGATTTAATCCAGCACTATTATTGCAAGCCGGAAAAGTGGGCGATAAAAAAAGAATTATAATAATCAGTAAATGAACGTTTGGGGTCGCTGCTAGTACCCAAGAGGTCGACGGACCCATTGAAGTAGCCTATTACGTCTATATTTTTGTTTTTATCAATAGCGGTGTTATAAAAGGCAATATAGTCTGTAATATCATAGCCTGCTAATGTTTTTGAAAACAGCTTTGCTCCGCCCGAACTGTATTGATTAAAAAATATTCCGTGGTTACCAATTACAGTACTTACACCAGGGTTCACCACGCAATCGCCGCTAACGAGCACATTATTGTTATCGTCAATATTGAGACTCAGATTGCCATCGCTAAGATTTGCTGTGATCGCCTTATTCCACAGATCATTTCCCTGACCATCCATTTTCCAAAGTAAATCGGTGCTCGCATCATTTACTTGTCCAAAGAAATAAATATTGCCCTGGACATCCGCCTTTAATGAATAAAAATGATATATTTTGATAAGACTATTATCATTGGTATATACTTTAAATAAAATGGGATTACCTCCCTTATCATATTTAGCTAAAAAGGCACCCTGCGGGACAGTTACGTCAAATGCGGTTTCCTCACCTGACGTTCTGCCACCTACATAAATATTTTGATTTATGTCAACGGTAAGTACCGGGGCATACACAACGTTGTCTAATGATTCCTGAGTACTAATTATCGCACTCGACGCAACGTAATTACCATTATTATCATATTTAACCCAATAATATTGATTAGGCCAGAGTCCGGTATATGTAAGTATATTGTCATTGGGGCTGTTGTAAAATGCTACTCCGCCAAGCATTGCTCCACAAGCATAAAAATTACCGGCCGGGTCTACCGCTATATCATAAATGGTTGATCCCCCTATCTCTTTTAGCCATAACACATTTCCTGAACCCGAAAATTTCACAATTTCGGTATTGGCCGCGGTGTTATGGAGTGGATAACTATTTTTATCAATTTGCAGCGCACTTGTATTATAACATTTCAGACAACAATAGATGTTGCCATAAGCATCGCAGGTTAACCCGCAAATAATTGTTGTACTGGCAGCGGTAAACTGCTTTGACCATATAAATTTGCCTGCTGCACTGTATTTAGCGAGTACTACCTGGTCCTGGTACTCGCCACCTATAACAACAGCCGTAGAAGGGTCAATATCTAATGTGCCGTAAAACTTAAATAAAATATAGATATTCCCTTGCGAATCTGTGCTTATCTTATTGCCATTTAAACTTTCTAACGACAGGACCGCAACATCACTTTGCATGGCTGTTATCCAATTAGTTGCATTACTCCCAAATGTAGTAACGACCCCGGGAGGCAGATTTTGAGTAACACCCACATTTTTAGTAGTATCAACTGAATTAGTGTCGATACTGGTTGTTTTTGGTTTAATACTGGTTTTTGAACAGGAAGCGAAAGATAAAACTGATAGAAGTAATAAGGTATTAAACAGGTTGCTCTTGCACATATCGTAAAAAACTTGATTTACAAAGTACAGGTTTATTTTTGAACAAAGTAGATTTAATTTGATATAGAGCGGGTTAGGTGGGGCTACGAGTGGAGATTCTTTTATGAATAATATAACACCCACCAACAAAAACGATAACCGAAAGCAAGCATAATATGACGTAATTAGGCGCTCCCAACAGGCATGAAAAACCTTGCTGATTTCGCGGTACAAATAAGAATAATACAGCTGTTGTGTTATTTGTGGCATGAATGATCATTCCAGGGATGATGGATTGAGTTTTATAAAAGATCCAACCTATAAATAAGCCTCCGAAAAAAGCAGGGATCGCCTGCCAGGGATTCATGTGTATGATGCCAAAGAAAATTGCCGAAATTAAGATCGCTTTATAGGGTGGATAGTTTTTTAACAAGCCTTTCAATACTATTCCCCGGCATAGGATTTCTTCAAGAATAGGGGCCGCAATAGTTGCTGTAAGAATGGAGAAGACGTCCTTAGTTATTAAATTTTCAAAAAACTTTTCCACAGACTTAGGCATAGGGATCAAGTCAGACACCCGCTCCAAGCCGACAACTAATGCCAAAGTGCAGATAACAACTACGGGCACAATCCAACCCTCGATTTTATTAAAGCTAAAATTTAAAGGAGAACCTTGGCGAATTTTTTTAACAGCATACCGGATTATTAATAAGAATGTGATAACGTATGATAATAAATTCAGGAATGAATCCAGCAACGGCGATTTAACATGCGGACCGATTAAAACCGCGAGTAAAAGACCCGTCACTATGCCACAAATAATAATGTAAAAGAGCAGAACGAAAAATAGCCTGATAAGGGATTTTATATCGGGATAAGCCGGGTTTGCAGCAGTTGAAGGATCATTTGGTGTGGTAATCAGCGTGCTTTCCGGCTCGTTGTTGCTCATCTGCAAATATTATAAACATTATTAATTAAACCACGGATTTAACAGCTGTGAGCAATATATATATTGCTATCGAACATTATAATCTTGGTTCTCCTACCGGGTACCATAATCCGCTCCGCTACCAACCCTGATGACGTTATCTTATCGTCTAATTATTGTGCACCATGATCAATTAGTAATAATCCTCACAAAATGAAATGATACCAGCACTTTAATATTGTGGTACTTTTGATAATGATAACCCAATATAAGGCCATCCGAATTAAACAGAGTTCAGGAAATTCTTAGATTCAGAAAAATGGCGTAGCCGCCTTTTGCCATCTGTCTTTCAGTTCCTAGCTACTTTGCTGCTGCTGCCTTTTTGCACACCCCCAGGAAATACGCAGAACCTATTGCCAAAAGTGCATGCAGGGCTACCGATGTCCAGCCCATTGAGTTTCCTACGCCCTTTAAAACTGCCACTGTGGTTAAACTTAATTGGATCAAGTCATAAATGATGCTGAACATCAGCAATTTGGGCCATGATTTTGCCGCCGGCGAAACACCGCTGTATGACCAGTAGATCATAGCTATAAACAAAAGCGCGGCACCGAAATACCTCGACATCCAAAGGCCGCCCATAGTTAGCTCTATTCCATAAAATGCGCCTAACCGGGCAGGGATTAAGATAAAGGCAAGGCCAAAGGCCCCTGCTAAAATTGTAATGATAATTGCGAAGGTTGATAGTTTCATTTTTTTAGGTTTTTAATTGGTTAATTAAAATTAGGTATTATTAAATTACGTAACCAATTAATTTTCTGCACAATAGGGGCCAACTGTGCTAAAGTTATTTTCAGGCGCTTGCCGCATAACTATACCACATCCTGCATCAACCTTTTAAACGCAGGCAGCAATAACGCCAACACTGCCGCACACCCAAAGCTTAGCAGCGCCAGGTCGCCGAAGATATGCGTATAATAGGGGAGGGTTTTAACGGGATCGTGAATATTGGAGGGCACCACCATCAGGCCGCCGATTTTAGCGGCAAGGTATTCGCCTAAGGCGGCGGCAATGCCAAGCACACCCATCATAGTGCCTGCAATTTGCCCTGGCGATAACTTATGGCTTACCGAAAACAGAATGGGGCCTATGCACAATTCGCTAAACTCAATTAATATATAGCCGAAGAACAGGAAATACACAGGTACCATACCGGTCCCGCTGTACAGGCGGCATCCCCACCAAAATGATGCAAAAAAAGCCCCCATAAATAACATGCCGATAACAAATTTCATGATGGTGCCAGGTTCACGGCCGGCCTGGCCCAATTTGCGCCAGACGAAGAGCATCAATGGCATCATAATGGCCGGTAAAAAACCGGTTAAAAAGTTATTGATAGCCAATCCCGGCAACAGTATACTGCCTACATGCATATCCATATTACGGATCACAAATAAATTAAACGAGCCGCCGGTTTGCTCGTACAGTGCCAAAAACATAATGTACACTACAAAAACCATCATGGCTGCGAACATCTTGAGCCGCTCGGTCTTGCTAAACCTAAAAGAAAGGTAAATAATGTACCCAAAGGCAACTGTGGCCAATGGGAACAATACTACATCCATTACACCGGGGTGTGAAAATATAAGCGTTGTTAACGCGATAACCGGAAAGCACAGCAGGTAGGTGAAAAATTCAAAGTTTAATCCCGGTATAATTTTTTCGCCTGCTTTCACCGGGGGCAAACCATATGATTTGTTTATGCCGAACACCATGCACATCAACGTGATAAACGCGCCCAGAGCCGCTATACCAAAACCAAGGTGCCAGTTTATTTCCTGGCCGACATAACCGCACACGATCGACCCTAAAGCTACGCCTACATTAAACAACCCATATAAAATGGTAAACCCCGCATCCTTTTCCCGCGCTTCCTCCTGCCGGTAAAAATCGCCTGCCAGGGCTTTATATACTCCGCCGATAAAACCATTGCCAACAACAAAAAACGATAAGCCTATAAATAATAACACGGTGCCGGGCGAAGCAACGCAACTTAACCCGATAAACTGGAGCAGCATTCCCCATATCAATGATTTGCGCCTGCCTAATATCTTATCAGCAATTACGCCGCCGAAAAGCGGCAGTCCCCACGCAAGGGCGCTAAACGTGCCGAATACGGCATAGCCTTTGGCATCGGTAAAGTGCAGTTGGGTAACAATATAGGCAATAAGCAGCGCGGTAGTTCCGTAATAGGCGAACATGTGCCAGCTCATTACGTTCGAAAAGATGTACAATACTTTGGGATGTTTTATTTTTTATAGGCGTTCATGATTGCTATCGCAATTTTGTATTGATAG
>Ga0206797_1003_pt1 | contig 104846 bp, 92 predicted proteins | sample Alteio_BWOrgCont_69_FD_152894 | JGI IMG/M metagenome (GOLD analysis project Ga0206797, IMG submission 152894) | Enriched cells from forest soil in Barre Woods Harvard Forest LTER site, Petersham, Massachusetts, United States -... | ecosystem: Environmental > Terrestrial > Soil > Temperate forest >...
ACCAGTTATGACCTATCTCGTGCGTAATGTCGCCCCATAGTTCATCTTTTTTATAATCGGCCGAGCAAAAGATAATGCCGGGGTACTCCATTCCGGTGACCAATCCGCCTACATTTACAGCTGAATTCCAGGGATACTCAAAATAAGCGTTGGAATAAATTTCCATGCTGTTCTTTAAATATTCGGTTGAACGGCTATAACCGCTTTCGCCTAAACTTTCTGCCGGGTATGCGCTCATGGCAATTGCTTTTCTACCGGATGGGAGATTAACCTTTGCGGCGTCCCAAATAAACGCCTTCGATGCCGCCCACGATACGTCGCGTGTGTTTTGCATGCGGTAATGCCATGTTAATGAACCTTTAAAAGGATGGGTAGAAGCTTTTTTCTACTTCGCCAGGTTTAATGATCATTATTGTTTTGTCGCTATTGGCGGCTTCCGACAAACGATTTTGTTGCAAGGTGCTAAGTACATCCGGAGCATTTTGCAGGTCGCCCGAGCCAACAATCGTCATGTCTGCGGGGGCGGTAATATAATAGTCAAAATCCCCGTAGTCGCAATAAAACTCGCCTAAACCCATATAGGGCAGGGTATTCCAGCCCTCTGTATCGTCATAAACACACATACGAGGGTACCACTGGGCTATTTCATAAATATAACCTTGCTTGAACAATTTTCTGCCCATGCGATCCGAACCGTAAAAAGGGATAGAAAAGTTGTAAGTAATCTTTATCTCTATTTTCTGGCCATTGGGCCCCATCGGCGAGGTTAAGCGCAACTGCATTCGCGCATCGGTAATTACAGGATCAACTTTATAGGTTTGGCCATTATAATTGATGGTAACAGAAGTAATATGATCGCCGCCGCGGTTAAAGCCTCTTACGCCAAAGCGGTCATCTTCTTCTGGGGTGCTTACAGACCCACGGGAATCAGGCCTGAATAAGTTTTGATCGAGCTGCAGCCATAAATAGTCTAAATTATCAGGACTGTTGTTGGTATAGGTTATTACTTCTTCACCAGTAATGGTGGTATCCTGCGGGCCTTCGTTCAGGCTGGCTTTAATTTGATAGTCGGCCCGGTTTTGCCAGTAATTTGGTGCGGGTTGCCCGCTTGCGGAACGCGTATTGCTGCCCGTTACCGGCCACGTTACAGGGCCAAATACATCAAGATGATCATATTGAATAGAATCGGCGGCGGTTGTTTGTGCAGATGCTGCTGCGGTGCAAAGGACCAGGCCTGTGGCACTTACCAGGTAACTTAATTTAGATAACACAATTGATAGTAATACTTATTTAACAGCAAATTAACTCAAATTAATTGTTATTGAATAATTGTCAGTAATATGATACAATAAAAGCTAATGAATATCCATCTAAAACGTGCTCTATAATAGCAGTTTAAGCACTTGCCAAACGTTTTTGCCAACTATTTTTGCACCCTCAGTTGTAGGATGAATGCCATCCGCCTGGTTTAGCGACTGTATGCCGGCCACGTCTTTCAAAAGGAACGGTATCAGCGCCATCTTATTTTTTGCGGCAAGCTGCGGAAATATCGCTTTAAAATCTGAGGCATACTTTGCGCCCATATTGGGCGGAACCATCATGCCGGCCAATACCAGTTTGGTGTTAGGGTATTTGGTTCTTACACTGTCAATTATAGCTTGCAAGTTTTGCGTGGTTTCGGATACAGGTATCCCGCGAAGCCCATCGTTCGCGCCGAGCTCCAATACAAAAATATCCACTTTTTGCTTCAATATCCAGCCTATACGGCCTTTGCCACCTGCGGAGGTTTCGCCGCTTACGCCGGCATTAACCACTTTGTAAGGCAATTTGGCTGAATCTATTTTGTTTTGAACCACGCCCGGAAATGCTTGCGACGGATCATCCAAACCATAGCCAGCAGTCAGACTATCGCCAAAAAATAAAATCGTTTTTGATGCGGATGAATCGGGCTTGTTATCCGCTTCCTGCTCTGCTCCGCCGGAAACGGATTTTTTTGTTGCCACAGGCGGAAAAAAGTAAAGCGGTAAACAGCAGGCAAATTATTTTTTGTTTATACATATTTTTAAATCAAACTTCGAACTTTGTACTTACAAAGCCGTTCTCAGTATTTCCAACGGCGGTTTATTCAGCACGCCGCGACTGTTTAGCAAGCCAATAATCACGGTCAATAATGAAATAACAACAAAAAGTACAATTGCGGGTAATACATTGATGGTAAAAGGCACTTCGAAACTATATTTTGCCAGCAGCCAGCTGCCGCCTGCGGCAATTACAATGCCGGTTAATGCCGATAACGCCCCTAAAAATAAATATTCCAACGCGGTAATGGCGAATATTTGTTTGCGGCTCGCGCCGAGGGTACGCAGCAGCACGCTTTCCTGTATACGCTGGTACTTGCTGATCCTCACCGAAGCTATCAGCACCACAATACCCGTAATAATGCTGAATGCGCTCATAAACTGAATGATATAGCTGATCTTATCCAAAAGGTCGTCGAGCACGCTCAAAACCAAACCAAGGTCGATAATGGAGACGTTGGGAAACTTACTCACTACTGTTCGTTGGAAGGCTGCCGAAACCTTCGAAGATGAAACGTGGGTGAGCAGCACATGAAACTGCGGCGCACCCTCCAATACCCCGATAGGGAAAACGATCTGGAAATTGGTTTGGATCTTGCTCCAGTTTACCTGCCTTACGCTGCTTACCACTGCGGGCATGCCCACACCCTGTACATTTAAAACCAAATGATCGCCAACGTGAACGTGGTTACGATCAGAAAAACTTTCCTCGATGGAAATCGGTATTTCTTTGCCCGGTTCAGCTTTGCCTACCCAGTCGCCTTTTATTATTTTTTCGGATGATGTAAGTGAGTCACGATAAGTAACCCTGTACTCATTTGAGAACAAGTGGGTGGAGATTTTACTATGAATATCTTTTTTTATATCCGCACTCGTTTGTCCGTTGATCTTTTCTATTCTCAGCGTGACGATAGGCACCTGCTGTAAAACAGGCAAGCCCTGCCGTCTTGTTAAATCAGCGACTGCTTTTTCCTGGCTGGTTTGAATATCAAATAAGATCATGTTCGACTGTTTGGCACTTGACGACATGCTAACCTGCCCGATCAGGATGCTTTGTATAAAAAACAACGTACAGATAAACATAGTGCTGAGACCGATGGACACAATGAGGATGACGGTTTGGTTATTTGGCCGGTACAGGTTGGCGAAGCCCTGCCGCCATAAATAACTCCAGGAGCTTTTTATGATAAAGCGCATCAGCTTCATCAGCAGCCATGCCGTAACGTTAAGTATCAGGAATGCTACCAATATGCCGATGGTAAAAAATATGCTTCCAAGCCAGCTGTCTAACTGGAAAAAAGAAAACACAACCACGAAAGCAAGTATCAGCAAATAAACCAGCCAGCGAAATGGGTCGCGCACCAGGCTTACGTCCTCATAATTAATCCGGAGGGTGTTTAACGGGGAGATGTTACGGATTGAAATGAGCGGCAATAACGCAAACAAAACAGAAATAATAACCCCCAATAAAATGCCCTGGCCGATTGCCATCCACGATATGTCGGTGGAGATGGTCATAGGCAATATCTCTTTCATTACAGCAGGTAAAAGATGCTGAATTGCGGTACCCAGTGCTGCCCCGGCAACCGAACCGATGATGCCAATGCCGACGATCTGGATAAGATAAATTAAAAACGCTTCCGATGCTTTTACACCCAGGCACCGCATAATGGCGATAGAGGCAATCTTTTCGCGAATATAAATATGGATGGCGCTGGCTGCACCTACGCATCCAAGCAGCAACGCTATAAACCCCACCAGGGATAAAAATTTGGTCAGATCGCCAAAGGAACGGCCGGTACTTTCTTTACGGGTTTCGATGGTTTCATAATTGAGCCCGGCGCGATCAAGACGCGGGCCAATTTGTTTAACCAGCTTATCCATATTCACCGGTTTGGTGTATTGATAATAGAAACTGTAAACAATGCGGCTGCCTTTTTTGGATAACCCGGTTTGATCCAGGTATTGCATCGGGATGTACACGATAGGGGCCATACTTGACGAGATACCGGTTTGTCCCGGCGCTTTATTTAATACGCCGGCTATTAAAAACGTAACATTTCCTACTTTTATGGAATCGTTAACATGCGCGTTAAATTGCAGCATCAGTGTTTTATCAACCAACGCGGTTTTACCTTGTTTAAAGGATTGCCCTGCTGATACCGGCGCGGTTTCAAGAGTGCCATAATAGGGAAAGCCGCCTTGCAGCGCACGTACCTGTACCAACCGGGTGCCACTACTTTTCGGAAAATAAACCATTGACACAAAGCTCCGCTCCTCCGATCTTTTATCACCCAGCGAATCAAGGAGCGGTTTTATAGCGGCATCTGCGGGCCTGTTGCCGGATATAGCCAAATCAGCGCCGATCAGCGTGGCTGCCTGGTTATTGATGTCGTTTTGTAGGTTAAACCTGAAAGAGTAAATAGCTACCAGCGCAGCTATACCGAATATGATTGATGAAATAAATAATAACAGCCGCGACCGGTTACGACGGCTATCGCGCAGGGCCATTTCAAAGAGCCAGGGTATATTTATCTTCCGTTTACCGGGAATTTGGATGCTATCCATGCCTGCTTATGCGTTGAGAGTAATATCGTCGGCTACCAGTTTGCCGCCTTTTATACGCAATATCCGCTGGGTTTTAGCGGCCAGCTCTAAATCATGCGTAACCAAAACCAGTGTAGTACCGGCTTCACGGTTCAGGTCGAATATAAGCTTGACTACTTTTTCGCTCGTTTCGGCGTCCAGGTTCCCGGTTGGTTCATCAGCGAACAATATCCGTGGGGAATTGGAAAATGCCCTGGCTAATGATACCCGCTGCTGTTCGCCGCCTGATAGTTGCGTAGGGTAGTGGTGCCAGCGATCCGCCAGGCCTACCTTATCCAGTAAAGCTAACGACCGCTCCCGTATGCTCTTCTCACCCCGAAGCTCTAAGGGAACCATTACATTTTCCAATGCGGTTAGGGTGGGCAACAGCTGAAAGTTTTGGAATATAAAGCCGATGTATTGATTGCGCACCTGTGCGCGTTGGTCTTCGCTTTGATTACCGAGGTTGATGTTGTTGAGCTCCACCTTGCCAGCGCTGGGGCTGTCCAGCCCCGCACACAGGCCCAGGAGCGTTGTTTTGCCGCTTCCTGACGGGCCCACAATCGCACTGGTTGAACCCGCTGCAACAGCGAAATTTATATTATCGAGCACCGTAAGGGTACGGCCGGCGCTTTGATATGTTTTACTGAGATTTACAATATTGAGGATAGTTTCCACTATGATGTCTTTTTTCTATAGATAATTATTGGCCGGTTTTGTTACCAAAACAAGTTTCGTAAATATCCATTTATCGGACCATACACAGCAAAAAAATGCGGATTTTAAAAAGTATGACAGAAGAATGGCATTGAGTCATTAGTCATGAGTCATTAGGTCATTAGGGCAAGAGCTTTTTGACCTACAATTTTATAAACATACCCTTGCTGATTGTGTGGTTATCGTTTTTATTTACCACCTGGATGATGTACATGCCGGGTGTTAAATTAGATACATCCGTTTGAGATGTTGGCTGGTTGGTGGTTATTGTTCTTATAATCGCTCCCCTGGTGTTAAATATTTTTATGTTGTAAACCATGTTACTCCCGGGCTGAACCTGGTTTACAGGACTCGCATTTAAGGCTGGATCAATTGCTAAATTGAGGGTACTGGCTGCCGGGTTGGGGTAAATGTTAATTACATTGCCTGTGGAAATTGTGCTGTAATTTAGTGTCACAACCGGGGAGTAGCTGATAGCACCGGCTATATCAACCATCTTTAGCTTGTACTGATCTGTCCCTTTTGAAGGAGTTATATCGAGCCAGCTATAACCTCCTGATGAACTGGAGGTTAGGCTGTCTATTGTCTTAAAAATCAATCCATTGTCAATACTTCGCTGAACGGTAAAATTGGTGTAATTTTGCTCGTTGGCGGTTGTCCAAACTATTTTGGCACCGCTATCTGCCTTTGTTACGGTAAAAGTCACCAGCTGTAAAGCTAAGGCCGGATTTTGCCGTATAACCAGGCTAAAACGACCGGAACCATAGGAGTTTGTATCGCTTTTTAATACATTGAAATTATATGTTGCGGTACGCCTCATATCCAATGAGTCGCTTTTGTAGGCATCTATCAGCCATATCTCAAAAAGTGGCGGCAAGCCCACCAATTGTGTCAGGTTTAATTTATAGCTGCCATCTGTTTTTACGATAGTGCTTAGCCTTATGGCAATGCTTTTCTGCGGCAACGGAAGTACGTTAATAGCCAGGTTGATATTATCGCTCGATATACTGCACAAGTTGACCTGGCCGTTTCCCTGGAAATAGGGGGCATCCCGGTTTAAATCATAACCATTAGTTGAGCTGTTATCAAACCGGATCATGATATCATCTGTATTGATGGCGTCTTTTGCTAACTGCAGCCGCAAATACGGTATGCTTTTAATAGCCTGTGTCCCTGAAGATGTGTCGGGTGTGTTGAGAGTCGCCGACAGGCTACGGGTACTGAGTACGAGTGAAATAATAATAATACCATATGTTATGAACTTTTTCATATGATTATTATTAAGTAAATCCAAAAACGATGATAAGGCTTCGGGAGTAAGACCGGCAAAAAGAAATTATCTGCTGTGTCCTACAAAGGTTATAACATTATTTATTAATTAATGTTTTGCTTTTAAATAAATTCTTTTATAACAACTTTTTTACAATCTGCTATAATTTTCTTTGATAGTTCGCAATCTTTTGAAATCAATTAATTATTATGATAATCGGGCTGGTCAGATTGCCGGGAAATTCCTCCAATACAAACATTTTTAATTTCGACGTCTATTGCCGAGATCATCGGCAACTTGCAGCATTTACAAATATGCTTTGCTGAGATGTTTTCGGCCGTAAGCGGAATTCGGATTTCCACGTTGTCGTTATAAATAGAAATCTGGCAGTCAAAATTCATGCAATACAGGTAAAAATCTGGTACTTGCTTAACGGGTTTGGAATTTTTCATGGGACATGGCTTAATTGTTTAAAATATAAATAACACGTATCGGGAAAGTAAGGTAGTGGCCGTTTCAGTAGTAACCTCTCAGTTATCGAAGGATGGTGGGTGTTATTTAAACACCAAATCGCCTGGGATGTTTCACAGGGGATATAATAAGTAAACTTAAAAGGGGATGACGCACTCACAAATCTTTCAACACAATACCGAGGCACAATTACCTCATTAAAATAATCAGGGTTATTTGCTGTAAAGGTCGCCACTTGGTTTTTAATAAAGGCACCGTGTTTTAACGGTATTTTGCTGGGTGTTTCACGCAAAAAAGCCGCTTGTTATTCATAAATACACTTTTTTTTAGGAAAGGTTGCCCCATTATTTTAAAATAACTTTTGGTTAATTAAATAAAAACAGCAAAGCAAATCGGGTATTATTACAGGTTAAATTTTAGGATTGGAGAAGTATTTATTGCACTTTATAATGGTAAACCTGGCGGCCTATATTTCCCTCATTGTCAACCCCCTCTATCACCACCCGGTAAAGCCCTTTGCTGCCGGCATTAAAAAACTCAAACGAAGTTTTTCCATCATTGCCGGTTAGCACGTCGGGTTTCCAAAAAATAGTGGTGCGTAGGTCGGCCAGTTGTTTGTTGGTTTTTGGCAGGTTGTATTGCGGAGAATAAAATACCCGGGCTTTGTAGTATCCTTTTGGATAATAAGTGGTAATGCCCCTGCCGAAAATCGTTTCAGGCGCATCATTGTCGCCGCCGTGCTTCGTTGTGACCAATAACACACCATTGGCGCCATGACTGCCGTATATGGCGGTGTAGTTTGAATTTCTTAGTACTTCTATCGCCTGTATATCGTTATAGTTTATGGAGTTTAAGTAATCACCGTCTACATACATGCCATCAAGTATTACCTGCATCGGCCTGAACCCTCGAGTAGAATAAGGTATACCATTCCGGAATACGACGCCTAACAACCGGCCCTCTAAGCAATCGGCAATGTTCACACATCCCCAATCAAAAATGTCTTTGCTCTGCACAATTTGATCCGCGTTGCCCGGGCCATTCAGGTTTGCCGAATACTTGAGCAGTTCCTTCTTTTCCCTGATCACCACCTCCTGCAAAGTGATCACATGATTGCCCAGTCCAAATTTGCGATCTATTTCGTATAACTGTTTGCTGCTTTGTGCGTAAACCGATAGGAAATTGGTGGACAACTCAAAATCAGGTTTATTTCTATTGCCGGACGTGACAGGTGCAGCCATCTTATCCATTTTGATATCCACATCCTTTTTGCCTTTAGCGTTGCGGGCCTGAACGATAAACCGTACGCTATCGTCGAAGGTTAAGTTTTTGAATACGAAACGCCCGCGGTCGTCAGTAACGGTATCACGGGAGTATTGGATGCTGTCGAGGTCATAAAGATTTACCTTCGCATTAGCCACGGGCTTGCTGGTACCCGCCATTACAATTGTACCGGAGATTTGTAAAGAATTCTCAGGATGATATTGCATTGCGGGGACGCCATCCTTCATTAGCTGCTTCCACTCAAACCGATGATAACCCTGTGTTAGCATCAGTACATCCAGCGCCGGGCGGGCCTCGTTATATACCCTGTTAAAATACCAGGCTGGCCGTTCCACATATCCCCGAAGATCGGAAGTGAGCAGCAGGTTGGCCAGGATGTTGTTTTCTGCGTCGGCGTCAACCGGCACTTTGGTTTCGTCGGTAACTGAAACCGAAAAATTGCCGGAAGCGGGTTTGTTGTCGCCATTTTTTGCCTCGACAAATATTTTAACCTTTTGCCGCGGCGCGTAAACCGGGCTATCGGTGGTCATAGATAAATTTACCTGATCTGGATGCTGGATAAATAGCAGCCGTTCGTTAAGCGGTTCGCCAGTAGCCGAAAATAAAGTAAACTGGGTTATTCCCGATGGAAAAGTTCTTTTCGATATTACTGATGTAAATACAGCTTTCCCGGGCGTGGTTTTTGCTGAGAAATATATCTTACCACCGTTTTGCGCAACTAATGTTAACTGCCTGTTCGGATCTTCACCAAACAATGGCGCCGATGTGGTGACTTTTACACGGATGTTTTGGGGCTCACTATCGGTAATACTTAACACATAGCCCTTATCAACTGCGGTTGGCAGTGGGATAGTATATTCTGTTCCATCGGCATAAGTGATCTTAGCCTGGTAAGTAAGTCCCGCCATAGGGGTCAGGTCAAATACGCCCATACCTAAGTGCAGCGTGTTGAACCGCGCTGCCTGCTGACCTTTGCTATCGATAATAGTCCCGGTTACAGCTGTGCCCAGCCCGTTGGGAGCAACCGCTTTAAAAGCTACTTTTGTAGCAATGCCGTTCACCAAATAACCGCCCTCCGGAAAAAATTGTACGTCTGGCCTGCCGGTCGCGTGCATTGGCGAAAAGCTTTTTTTTGACGAATCCTTTCCCTGTGTTAAAGGGTTGATGATGGTTATGGTCTTATTAAAAAAGTAGTCGCTCCCGGCATTCCGCATATAATTGGTGTAGGCCCGGATGCGGTAATTGCCGGGATGCAGCGTATCGGGCAAAGCAAAATCGCCACTGGCGGTGCCGAAGCTGAGTGGTAGTTTAACGCTTCGCGTGATGGAATCCCTTTCGTCAATCAACTCGACGTTTACAATAGCGCTGATGGTTGATAATGTATGATTGCTGCCGCTAACTACATAGGCTTTAAACAAGATATCGTCACCGGCTGCATAATAGGGTTTATCCATTTGCAGGTAAACCTTCTCTACCGGCTGCTCATAGGCCCATTTATCCAGCCGCTGCTTAATTTTTGATAAAACATCATCCGGCGGGTTCACAAAGCTGTACAGTCCTGCCATGCAGGCAAAAACCAATATCACAGTAAAAAATCTCTTCATAGCCACAACGATTTGAACCCCTTAAAGATAACGTTAATTGTAAGCGGTTGTTATAGCGTAAACTGGTGTTATTTTAACTTGTTTTATTAATGCGGTGTCCTGTTCTTTTTTTTGGTGCGACAGGATGGGACAGTGATGACTGTTTACCCCGTTTAGCCGTTTTGTCAATGACAAATTCATTTTAATGTCTTTTTAGTAGAACGTAGTATCAGTTTTTTTGGTGAGAGATATCTATATATTCAGTATTCAATGCAGCCGCCCCGTGTAACAAATCAAAAAACCAATCGTCAAAATCCCAAATTCGGCGAAATGGATTCCATGAAAAAGACAGCAAGACTAGCGGGGTTACTATATGTTATCATGACCATCCAGGCGCCGATTGCGCTGCTCTATGTGCCATCGTACATTATTGTTAAAGGCAATACTGCTGCTACGCTTAACAATCTCCTTGCCCACGAATTTATGTTTCGCCTGAGTATCGTCAGCCAGCTTGCCAGCACCATTATATTTTTTCTCCTCGCATTTGTTCTGTACCGCTTGTTTAAACAGGTGAACCATTTCCAGGCAAAATTGCTGCTGGCATTTGTATTGGTGCAGGTGCCAATCACCTTTGTTTTTGAGACAATCAGCTTTACCTCCCTCATGATTGCAAAAAGCGAGATATTGCAGTCGGTTGCAACCGATCAAAAACAGGCTTTGGTAACGTTGTTATTAAAGATTCACAGTTATGGGCTGGTTACTTCCGAAATATTCTGGGGCCTTTGGCTGATACCCTTTGGTCAGCTGGTTTATAAATCGGCTTTTATACCTAGGATATTTGGCTTCCTGCTAATCTTTGGCGGTATATGCTGGATAGGCGACAGTATTACATTCCTGCTTTTCCCCGCCTGGCACCCATTAGTTTCAGATATTGTTGCCAAAACCGGCTGGGTCGGCGAAATTCCGATAATGCTATGGCTTTTAATTATGGGGGTAAAGGAACGGTCTATTGTCACAGGCAGGCTTGAGCCCTAACACTATATAAAAAAGTTCGAGGCTAACTAAAATCCTTTCTTCTGGTTTTCTAAATTTATTGGCAACACTGTGACTCGCATGCCTTATATCCAGAAAGTTGTATTCAATACAGATGGTAAAACAATGCTTAATAAAACAAGAATATTCTTTAAAAAAATACTTATGCCTGTGGAAGATTATTTAAAATGACCTATTATGATATTAATTTTTGGCATTTTTCCTGTATCAATATATACACCCTCAATCATCGGACCGCCCGAGAATACAAGACCAAAACTATCAATTGTATATCCTCTTTTTTTAAAATACGATATTATTTGACTGGGAAGATTTGGGGCATTACTATATGGTTCAGTTGAAATAGAGAGATTTCCTATTTTAAAACCTTGGTTTTTAATTTTATTGTCTATCCAATTAAACAACCAGTTCATCGCTTCGTCAGACAATCTTGCATCGTCATTTATATTGACATCACCATTTACACCAACATTATTTCCCGTACCGCCCACGATGTGATTATTGTTTCCATTGACATTGATGGGATTTACTAATGGTAATATTTTTGACAATTTAGGGCTATCGACTCTTTTTTGATTAACTCGCCTACTAAACGCAGGCGCCGATTTGAATTTGGCTTTCTTAACGGGTAATTGCGCTTTTAATGTTTCTTTTTCAACCGTTATAGGCTTTTGCATTTTTTGGATATCTATTATAGTTGCTTTCGATTGTTTTGTAGAATCACCTGATTCTAATTCAAAATTGGCAAGCTTGATATGTTTAGCGTTCGTTATTTTAATTACCAAAACGGTTAAACCAGCAATGATTAATAGACAAATTGTTATCAATATGCCTTTCATTACTCTGTTTTTTGATAATGACTCCCATAAATCTTGTATTTCCTTAAATGTCCCCATTTTAGCGATTTAGTGAACGAATATAATAACTATTTTGATTGTATCTATCTGTAAATCATTTACTCAATTACAATATTACTAAAAATATTAGCAGTATCCAAACCTTTTCCTAAATTTGTATCATGAGCGCCAAACGCATCATCATGCATATTGATCTCGACTCGTTCTTTGTGTCAGTTGAGCGCAAATTTCACCCGGAACTGATTGGCAAGCCGGTGATAATCGGCGGTTCGGCAGAAAGGGGTGTAGTGGCATCGTGCAGTTACGAGGCGCGGGCATTCGGCGTACACTCGGCTATGCCTACCCGGCAGGCGTTGAAGCTTTGCCCGCATGCCATTGTTATCCGCGGCTCGCATGGCCTGTATTCGGAAGCCTCACGCGAGGTTACCGACATCATTCATAATGCTGTACCCCTTTACCAAAAAACATCGGTGGATGAGTTCTATATCGATTATACTGGTATGGACCGCTTTCATGATTGCTACCAGCATGCTACAGAACTGCGCCATAAGATCATCCGGGAAACCGGCCTGCCTATTTCATTTGGTATGTCATCGTGCAAAACGGTTTCAAAAATGGCCACCAACCAGGCCAAGCCTAATGGGCAACTGCTGATACCGCACGGTAAGGAAAGGGAATTCCTGGCGCCGCTTAACATCAGCAAAATACCCGGTTTGGGCGAAAGCACCAGCAAAAAGCTATACACTTACGGTATTGAAAAGATAGGCGACCTGCAAAAGTGCAACCTGGTATTCCTGGAAACAGTGTTTGGCAAAGCCGGCAGGTTTTTATGGAACAAAGCAAATGGTATTGACGAGGGTGAGATCGTCCCGCATTCCGAGCGTAAATCCATATCAACCGAGCACACTTTTCATACCAACATCGCCGACAGGGCCACGATTGAAACTATCCTGGTATCGATGACGGAAGAACTGGCTTCCAAACTGCGGAAAGAAAATATGGTGACATCTTGTCTTGCAATAAAAGTACGCTACGCCAACTTTGAAACGCATACACAACAGGAGAAAATTGCGCTTACCGCCGCCGAGCATATCCTGATCCCCGGCGTCAAAAACCTATTAAGAAAAGCATGGAACCAGCACCGGCCTATCCGGTTAATAGGCGTAAGGCTTAGCAACCTGTGCCCCGGCAGCTACCAGATTAACCTGTTTGAAGATAATGAAGAGCGTATACGACTTTACCAGGCCATGGATAAGATAAACTTTAAATTCGGCGATAAAACCGTATGCCGCGCGGCCGGGATGGCGATAGGGACAAGGAATTTTAATCCGTTTATGCGGGGGTGATTTTTAGATGTGCAGATATGCAAATGTGCGGATGTGCAAGTGATTTTAAGATTTGAAAATGAAAAACCGATGCAAATCATCTTCAAATTATCAAATCGCGCAATCTTCAAATCGAATTAATCAAACTGTTCCTCGCAACAGGCGTGGGGTGGGGGATTCATCATGGTAATCCTTTAATCTTACTAATCAAGGTTCAGACAATTGCCTTCCTCATCAGCAAATCAGTTTGCCGGTCGTTACCTAATAAAAATTCGTGACTACCGAAAATCTCGAAACCGTTATGTTCATAAAAGCCGATAGCTTTATGATTATGCTCCCATACGCCGAGCCACACATAATCTAAGCATCGGTTTGACCCAATTCCGATAGCGAAATCCAACATTGCTTTGCCGATATGTTTTCCATGCTGATCAGCTAACACATAGATACGCTCAACCTCCAATGCAGGGCTATACTGAAACTCAGTTTGAGCATTGTTGAAGTTAAGTTTTATATAGCCGATTATATTACCCTCATCTACAGCAAAATAAAATTCAGAATTTGGGTTTGTTAATTGCTCCAGTATACTTTGGGTTGTAAAAGCAATCGCCGAGTACGTATCCATGTGTTCCGGCTCATTCAGGTGGGCAAAGAAATCGTAAAAGGTTTTTTTGCTGAAAGCCAGGAGGGTATCAGCTTCAGCTATTTGCACTTTTTGGATAATCATCATTTCAATTTGAAGATTTGAAAACGAAAACAACGCAAATTAACAATCTTCTAATTATCAAATTGCCAAATTTTCAAATCGATAATCGAACTGCGCCGCATCGCCGTTGCGAGGAACGAAGCAATCGCTACACACGTGAATCATGAACGGTGTCACCAGTCAGCCCTCCGATTTACAGTTGACAGGGAAATAGAATTAATCCACAGGTAAAGATTGAAGTCCATCGACTGGCAAGTTCAGCGATTGCTTCGTTCCTCGCAACACGTGCAGGGCCTAATCAAACTGCTCCTGTAGCCTAATCAACCGGTCGATCATCAAATTCAGTTTTTCCTCCTCATTTTTAAACATCCTGGGTTTTAAATAAAAGGTAATAAACAGGAACCAGATAATGGTTGAACCGTAGGTGGTGAGCTTAAAATAAAGGGGCGCCTTCTCCAACACTTCTATAAAATAAAGCGCAAGCCCGGTGCTGATCAGCAATACATAGATGTAATAGAACCAGCCTATCACCTTCGACCGGTTTTTTTGGTATTCTTTGAGCGTGTTGAGATAATCGGTAGGGTTGAGGGTAAGGTCGTGCTTGTTTAGTATATGATAATGCCTTACGATTAGGGACAAGTACATGATCATGGTAACCAGGATAATTAAAATGCCCATGGTAGTTGCCGGCGACCTGAATGCAAAAAAGAACGTGATGACAAAAGCGCATACAATTAAACCGATCATAGCCACAATACCCCAATAGAGCTTGTTGGTGATACCGCGAATTCCTTTTTTTACTTGTTTCAGAGCTTCGTCCACAGAAAGCTTGTCGGGTTTTGGCTGTCCCTGCCATACTGACACCAGGTGCTCAAATTCTTTCATAGTGGTTATATAATTCGGTTAATTTTTGTTTGATACGATATATCTTCACCCGCAGGTTACCTTCTGATATTCCGGAAACTTCCGCAATTTCAGGATAAGGTACTTCATCCAATACCATGGTAATAATTATTCTTTCCGATTCTTCCAACTTCGATATACATTTATACAGCAAGGCTACCTGTTCATTTTTCTCAGATAGCTCTTCTCTTTTTGTTTCAGATATTAGTGGTGTCAGTTCATCTTTAGCCTGTCGTTTTTCCGAACGAAGATATGTTAAACAGGTATTAACAGCAATACGGTAAATCCAGGTTGAAATCATCGCCTGGTTACGAAATTTATCCAGATTTTGCCACACCTTTAAAAATGTTTCCTGTAACAGGTCGCTCGCAGCATCGTCATCACCGGTATAGCCATAACACAGATGGTAGATTTTTTTTGAATTGGCTTCGTAAATTTGCTTAAAAGCTGCTTCTTTTTCTACCACGTTAACAGTTAATTTGATTGTTAGATGTTAAAACTCACGGTATGTTACAATTGGAAATCATTCCTGTATAGCCAAGGGAATTTTTTTTCGGCTTCCAGGTGTAATAAATTATAATCCTGGGTATAATCGAATTGCAGGTCCTCATGCAATTTGCCTATCAGGTTGCGTATTTTTTCCAGTTGGCGGGTCAATATAAGCCTCAATGGCTTATAAGACAACTTCCGATCAGTATATTGCAGGTAATCATAGCAAAAGCTTAAAAGCAAATCAATTTCGGCAGTTTTCGAACCGATAAATTTGGTGTATTTGCCAATCACCCTCAAAATTTTACGGATGGCTTTTGCAGCCAGGTAACTTTGTGACGGCAGCTGACTAAACATAAAGCCAACCTCGGCCTTTATCCTGTCGACAAATGCCTGCTCGTCATTTGCTTCAAATAATAAATACGCAAGCAGTTCCTTGTTTTCCTTTTTATAACGGACAAGACGAAGGCACAAAGCCGCCAACTGTTCGTTAGACAGGTGCTCAATTTCCTTTTTTATATGCTGCAGGCCATAGGTACTCAGGCTCATGGCATAAAATTACTAAATTTTGTCACCAAAATACCTTTTTGTCATCTGAGCGTAGCGAAGAATCTTCGATAGATAGGTTGTCGACGTGCTTACACTACGTTTATATCCAGTTGAGAAGATTCTGGCAATTATATATAAACCTAACCAAATTCTCCCGGTAAAATAAAACTATCATATATAACTCAAAGTTAAAACCTCTGTACAAACGTTCAGGGGTTTTTTTATTTCATAATATTTATGACGACATCAACTACTTACAAAACAATCATTGATCTTATTGCCAAATTTCCTGATGAAAAATCGTGTCATCTTTATTTAGCTGGCAATCGATGGAGTACCGGCGAAATTGAGTGTCCGCACGAAAACTGCGGTCACAATAGATGTTATGTCTTTGCTGACGGAATCAGGTATAAATGCAAAAAGTGTAAGCGGTTATTCACAGCTAAAACTAAAACCTTTATGGAAGCAAGTAAATTACCTTCAATTAAATGGATTCTTGCTATGTTCCTTTCTACAGATAAGAAAGGGATCAGCAGCATTCAATTATCAAAATTCATCGGAGTTACACAGAAAACCGCGTGGTTTATGTTGCAACGTATTAGGGAAGCCTGCGCCAATCGACCTAATGAAAATTTAGAAGGAACGGTTGAAATTGATGAAACTTTTGTAGGTGGCAAAAATAAAAATCGTCATTACGTCAGGCGTATTAAATACAAAGAAGTAACCGGGCGCAGCTATCCTGATAAGACACCCGTATTCGGGATGTATGAACGACAAACTGGTAAAATTAGGGCTTTCGTACTGTCAAGGAAAGAGTTCAATCACATTGGTCGTACTATCACTTACAATATCAGGCCCGGTTCTACCTTAATGACTGATGACTGGGGTGGCTATAAGGGCTTAGATAAAATATATGTCAGACATACTATTGATCACAAGAAATGGGTATATGCCGATGGAGATATTACAACCAATAGAATGGAGAACTTTTGGTCGCATCTTAAACGCGGCTTACATGGAACGTATATTCGTGTTACACCAAAGCATTTGAACAAATACGTGCAAGAGTTTGTTTATAGATTCAATTCTCGTAATTTAGGGGTACAACAACAAGTCGAAGGCATTATTGCCACGATGGTTTGCAGGCTTAAATACAAGGATTTGATTGCAGCATGAGAAAAGAATTAGAAATAGTGAAAGAGCAAAAAATCCCCCCGGAAAAGGGAGATGAGACTGCATTAGGTGAAGAACCATTTGATTTGAAAAAAGAACTTGAAAAAACACCGCGTCTCCCTCCATCGTCTGGAATTGAAGCGTTAGACGAAGCCTTTAAAAAGGCGTTCAAATTAAGACCAAAAAAAAAGAAATAACAATATTTATTAACCTAAAAAGCCGTTTGCATTAGTTTGTAAGCGGCTTTTTTTATTAAACATCATGGAAAAAATAACCAAAGAAGAAGCCACAAAAGAAATTACTGCTTCTGAAGAAAAATGCATCAGAACAATCAACGAGATTTTAAATAGCACCGAATCAAAAAAGGAAAAGTTAATTAAAATCAGGCGCAAAATAAGCGCTCATCACGGACTTGAGCATTCCCTCAACCGCCAAGCAAATCAGCAATAAGCCCCGTATTACTTTCGATAGATTCTAAGTGTGAGTTTATCGAATCTATATCCGCCTTACTTAAATTTTTCCTTTCAATTGCATTTCTTATTTCGTCTGTAAATTCCTCCAGTTCGTATAAGGAATCAAATATCCTATCTATTTGTTGTTGAGTTAATGTAGCCATACTATAAAAGTATAAAACCTATCTGAAAATTCCCGGTAAGTTAGCTACATTTGATTCAATTTTATTGTAATAAGCGAACTCGTTCAAGCTACCAAATCGTCGAAAATTAAAAGCTGAACATACACGAGTGAGTGATTTGCTTACGCTATGGCGTGGGGATTATCATTCGTGTATGCGCTTTCGACGAGCGTGGTAGCTGTGAGGCCTCACGCTTATTTTTTTTACCGCCAGGTAGAGGCTAATGGCAATAACCAAAAGCCATGCGCCATTTTAAAATAATTTTCTCCTTGTTGTTTCTGTTTACAGCAATCATTTGTAATGCTCAAAATCATATTTATAAGTTTCGTGTCAAAGAAGCGTTTTATTCTGACAGCTTAGGAACGATGGAAACCCCAATCTGGAAGTCCTATCCAGATGGCAAGGATATTTTAGTCGTTTACGACATAGATAAAAAGAAAATAAACGGGTATGGTAAGGAGATACAAGATTTGAGCATTATTAAACAGTCTACCTTAAGCGATAAAACGAAAGGTTGGGCAATGGACAACATGACCTGTATCGACCAAAGTAATCGCAAATGTGACGTCTCACTAATAATTTATACCCTTCCTAATAAACAAGCACCATACCAAGAATTGATAATTGATTATGGCCCAATAAAGTTTAAATTTGAAATGTTGTTTGATTAATAGGTACCGGTAAAAGTTGGTTAGGTTTGTATATAATTGCCGAAGATTCTTCACTACGCTCAGAATGACAAACTGTCTTTTAAGTCGTGTTCAACCCTGTAATATTACTATTACAACCAATTACCTCTTTAAACTATACTTATAATTGGTATTATTGCATAACCAATTGTAAACGATAATTCTCAAACATGTCGTCAGATACTACTAATATCAACGGGAAGGCAAAGGCTCAATACACTTATGATGCAATAGTGATTGGATCGGGCATAAGCGGCGGCTGGGCAGCAAAGGAATTGACCGGCAGGGGCCTGAAAACTATAATGCTTGAACGGGGCCGTAATTTTGAACATATAAAAGATTACAAATCGGCTCCCAAAGATCCCTGGCAATTTGAACACCGTGGAAACGTTACGCTTGAACAGCGGAAAGAGCGGCCGGTTATCTCACGTGCCTGGGGCGCAACCGAACCGATAATGGACTACTGGGCTAATGAAGAGGACGCACCCTATACAGAAATAAAGCCATTTAACTGGTGGCGATCGTACCAGTTGGGCGGCCGTTCTATTTTATGGGGACGGCAAAGTTACCGCTGGAGCGATTTTGATTTTGAGGCAAATGCTAAAGATGGCTGGGCAATTGACTGGCCAATACGTTACAAGGACCTGGAACCCTGGTATGACCATGTTGAGAAATTTGCCGGCGTTAGCGGTTCAAAAGAGGGTCTGCCCAACTTACCGGACGGTCATTTTTTGAAGCCCATGGACATGAATTGTGTGGAAAAAGACGTTGCCGAAAGGATCAAAAAAAATTATAACAATACCCGCCATATGATTATTGGCCGTACGGCCAATCTTACAGAAGCTATTCCGGGCCGGACAAAATGCGAGTTCAGGAACCGTTGCTGGGAGGGCTGCCCTTTCGGGGGATATTTTAGTACACAATCGTCAACGTTGCCTGCGGCATTGGCCACAGGCAATTTAACGGTGCGGCCGTTTTCTATTGTCACTAAAATTATTTATGACAAGGATACGCAAAAGGCTACCGGGGTTGAAATAGTGGACGCCGAAACACATCAAACTTATGAGTACCATGCAAAAATCGTTTTTGTAAATGCTTCTACGTTAAACAGCGCCTGGGTATTGATGAACTCTGCTACAGATATATGGCCTGGCGGCCTGGGCAGCAGCAGCGGCGAACTAGGGCATAATATTATGGACCATCATTATAATCTTGGCGCCAGCGGAACGGTGGAAGGTTATGAAGACAAATACTATTTTGGCAGGCGGGCAAATGGAATATATGTAGTACGTTTTGCAAACCTTTTTGGCGATAAACGCGATTACCTGCGTGGCTTTGGATACCAGGGCGCCGCTAGCCGGGAGGGCTGGAGCAGGCATATCGCAGAATTGAATATCGGCTCAGCATTTAAAGAGGCAATTACGGAGCCCGGTCAGTGGACTATTGGTATAGGCGGCTTTGGCGAATTGTTACCATACCACGAAAATAAGATAACGCTCGACCCTCATAGAAAAGATAAATGGGGGTTACCCATTCTTGCGATGGATGCGGAGATAAAAGATAACGAAAAGAAGATGCGTGTTGACATTGTGAAAGAGGCGAAGGCGATGCTGGAAAGCGCAGGAGTTAAGAATGTAGAAACCCACGATCACGGTCATAATGTTGGCGATGGGATACATGAAATGGGAACCGCACGCATGGGGCGCGATCCCAAAACTTCGGTCCTTAATTCACACAACCAGGTGTGGGATGCGAAAAATGTTTTCGTAACGGATGGCGCTTGTATGGTTTCGTCGGCATGTCAGAACCCATCTTTAACTTATATGGCGTTAACTGCAAGGGCGGCAAATTATGCTGCCGATGAATTAAAAAAAGGAAACCTGGGGTGATAATTCATCTGAAATTGAATTTTTAGAATCATTTAATTTTCAAATTAATAACATAATCAATACTAAACTAACAATATAAACTATGATACGTATCATACTCATTTACACACTTATATGCTGCTTTACATTAGCGGCTGTTTCAAAACAAAAAGTGCTGGTGTTCAGCAAAACAGCAAAGTATCACCACATGTCGATAGCGGTCGGCGTACCAGCCATTATGAAGCTGGGAAAAGAAAATAATTTCGACGTTGACACAACAACCAACGCGACATTATTTACTTACGACAATCTTAAACAATATGCAGCGGTGATATTTTTAAATACCACGGGCGATGTATTAAATGATACGCAACAAGGTGAATTTGAAAAATATATCTGTGCAGGCGGTGGTTTTGTGGGCGTGCACTCGGCAACAGATACTGAATACGACTGGCAATGGTACGGCAACCTGGTAGGTGCCTATTTTAAAAGTCACCCGGCACAGCAAAACGCTACTTTTAATGTAGTCGACCGTGATTTTATCGCAACTAAGCATCTTCCTGCTGTTTGGAAAAGGTTTGACGAGCTATACAACTTTAAATGGATGGCTTCTGATCTGCACGTACTTATCACTATCGACGAAAAAAGTTATACCGGCGGTACCATGGGCGAAAATCACCCTATGAGCTGGTACCATACATATGATGGTGGCCGGGCATTTTATACTGAGCTTGGCCATACCGATGAATCATACGCCGACCCACTTTACCTGGGACATTTGTTAGGTGGTATTAAATATGCAATGGGCCGGAAAAAGTAATTTAATCACTTTTGAAGATTGCGGTGGTACTGAAAAGATACCCACGCAATCTTCATCACTAAATTATTATATTGCCTGCTGATTTTTTACTTATGAAACTCTGGGTCTTGATATTTATTGGTGGCGGTATAGGTAGTTTATGCCGGTATTTGGTAAGCCGGTGGGTAACAGGTACCATTATTTCATCTTTTCCTTATGGGACATTGCTGGTAAATATAACCGGCTGTTTTATGATTGGTTTTTTTTTGTTTTATTTTACCGAGGGCCGTTTCGGCACGGCATCATTGCCATGGCGGTTATTTTTGGTGACCGGTATTTGCGGGGGGTATACCACCTTTTCTGCGTTTTCTTTTGAAAATGTCGAAATGATTGAAAGCAACCAGGTGATAAGCTTCCTTTCCTACACATTTGCAAGCCTGGCATTGGGTTTCGCGGCCACTTACTCCGGAATTTTGCTGGCCAGGAATATTTAAAAAAGAGCTTTTTTTAAATTCTTTTCACAAACAACACATTCTGTTATTTTTTCTGTTAACTATTAAATAATTTTTAACGGGGCGGTGAACTACAGCGTTCGTGTAGTTTATTGGTTTAACGTGTGTAACAAACCAGATTAAATTCAAAATGGGTGAAAAAACGGTCACGAACTAATGAAAATAAATTGCTAGATTTGCTATCCCAGTTAATATTAAACCTTTAATTAACGCTTTTTAAATAAAAATCGCACGATCGGTTATCCTTATCACACATATTAATAGTGAAGCTCGCAGATTTTATCTGCAACATTCTCCCGCATTGTAGTATTATCCAGACTAAAATAAATCCTGGTATCCGCATGTTTGGGGAGTTTGACCTGTTGACAAAAACACATTATGGCAAACTGGTACCGTAAATTTTCACTTAGCCGCCTTTCTATTCAGAAACGGCTGCCGCTTTTAATATGCGCCCTTTTGCTGTCGGCTATCTTAATTTTCAGTCTTTCTACCTACTATGCTTTGAAAAAAGCGACGCTTGCCATTGGCCGCGACCGGTTAACTACCTTAACCAATCAAATGAGTTCTCTTTTTGGCCAATCGGCGCAGGTAATCATAAAAAAATCAATTAGCACTGCCAACCAAAAAGATGTTTTGGAGCTCCTTGAAACCGGCAAAACAGAAAACTTAAAGGAAACAATTGACGCCCTGGATAAAATGCACCGGGACAGTACCTATGTTTCAGTGCAACTACTAAATCACAACCTGCAGCCCGTTTTGCGCTCAACTAAATCGACGACTGATGTTAAGGTTAACATGAGCGATGTGTTGGCATTCACACATATTGGCGTTGATTCAGGTAAGGTTGGGAAAATATATAATGTACATGGCACTATGTATTATCCCCTCATATCGGCGGTTACTTCGAAGTCTCATATTATCGGGTACCTCGTATCATGGGTTAAGGTACAAGCCACTGCGAAAGCGGTGGCTCAGTTATCCCAGTTGGTTGGTACCGGGGCAAGCTTTTATATCGTTAATAGCGACAAAAGCCTTTGGACAAACATGATAAAGATTGTGCCGAAGCCGCCGTTTACGTTCGGGCGTATGGGCGAGTCAATTAAGTACGTTGATGGGAGCGGAAGTACAATAATGGCTGATGTAAGACCAATTGGGCATACAGACTGGCTGATTGCCATTGCTTTTCCAGAAAAAAATGTATTAAGCGGTATAACCAGCTTTTTACGTTTGATGAGTATAATCGGCGTAGTTCTTACCATTATTGGCATGCTGGCTGCGTGGGTAATGAGCCGGAATATTACCAAACCACTAAAGCAGTTAACAGCGGCTGCAACCGCTATTTCGGAGGGAAACTATTCACCTTCTATTTCTGTTGATGTATATAATACGAATGAGCTGGGGCAGCTGGCAGATGCTTTTAACATTATGAAGGCGCAAGTGTACAATATGCACCATGAATTAGAAAAAAAGGTTATTGAACGCACAGCCCAGCTCGAGAATGTAAATAAGGAACTGGAAGCTTTTTCATACTCTGTTTCACATGACTTGAGAACGCCGCTTAGGGCGGTGAATGGCTATGCCATTATGCTTAAAGAAGACTATGAGGAAAAACTTGATGCTGAGGGGCACAGGATCATTCGCAATATTATTTCAAATGCGAAAATGATGGGGCAGTTGATCGATGACCTGCTCGCGTTTTCGCGCCTCGGCAAAAAGGAACTAAAACGCTCGCGGATTGATATGCAATCAGTTGTAAAAACGGTTGTAAACGAATTACTGCAGCATGAGCCCGAAAATAAATATAGTGCACAAATCGCGGCGCTTCCGGCGATAGACGCGGACGAAGTTATGATTAAACAGGCTTTTATTAACCTGGTAGGCAATGCAATTAAATATTCTTCGAAAAAGAAAGCGCCCGAAATTGAAATCGGCTTTATAGAACAGGAAACGAAAATAATTTATTATGTAAAAGATAATGGCGCCGGCTTTGACATGGCATACGCCGATAAATTGTTTGGAGTTTTTCAAAGGCTGCATTCCCAGGAAGAATTTGAAGGATCGGGTGTTGGCCTGGCGTTGGTTAAACGGATAATTGAAAAACATACGGGTGAAATCTGGGCAGAGGGGGTTGAAAATACAGGTGCAACATTTTATTTTAGTTTACCAAAACCTTAAATTATGAGTGATTACCAAGTTGAAATTTTATTAGTGGAAGACAATCCACACGACGCAGAAATGACTGTGCGTGCCTTAAAAAAGGTGAACCTGGCGAATAAACTGATCCATGTAAGGGACGGAGCTGAAGCGCTTGATTTTATTTTTGCAAAAGGAGCATACATCGACAGGCACATTGAGAATAAGCCAAAAGTTATTCTATTAGATATTAAAATGCCAAAAGTAGATGGTATAGAGGTTTTGAGGCAGATTAAATCAAATGAAACCACGAAGACGATTCCGGTTGTGATCATGACTTCCTCAAAAGAGGAACAGGATGTTATTACCAGTTACGATCTTGGTGTTAACAGTTATGTGGTAAAACCGGTTGATTTTGAAGGTTTTGCAAAAGCCGTTTCTGAACTTGGTTTTTATTGGCTAATAACCAACCAGGCCATTTAATTATCAATACAAATCATGACCCGAAGCTTAAAAATCTTACATATTGAGGACATACCAAGTGATGTTGAATTAGTAGACAGAGCCTTGAGCAAATCAGGTATAATATTTGAAAAGGTTGTTGTTGACGCAAGGAAAGACTATATACAAGCACTTGATAAATTTAACCCGGACATTATTCTTTCCGACCATTCTCTTCCTGCCTTTAACTCATTGGAGGCATTAAAAATATTAAAGGAGTCAGGAAAAGATATACCGTTCATCCTGATAACATCTACCGTTTCTGAAGAATTTGCGGTAAGCGTTATGAAAGAGGGTGCGTCCGACTATGTGTTAAAGGACCGGCTGCAGCGTTTGCCAAGTGCCGTTATTAATGCGTTAAAGAAGTATCAGTCAGATATTGACAGGCAAACTTACCTGAATAAAATAGTTGCCAATGAGGCCTTATTTTCAAAGGCAGAGTCGATTGCCGAATTTGGTACATGGAGGGTTGACCTGGTTAACAAAACCATTAACTGGTCGGCTGGGACTTATCCGCTGCTTGGCTATCAACCGGATGAGGTAATACCTTCATTCGAAAATTTTTTAAGAAATATTGACCCGGATGACATAACCGAAGTAGAAACCGTTTTTCAGAACGCTGCCGATATTGGTCATTATGGCGAGATTGATTTCAGGGTAAAAAATTATGATGGCAGCATCAGGTACGTACATTCCCAGTTTGAACTGGAGAAGAACGAAAAAGACGAGCCTGCATATATTATTGGTTTTAACCAGGATGTAACCCGCTCAAAGCTGGCACAACTGGAAATTCAAAAAAATATTACAGAGCTAAAAGCAGCAAGCGACAGGCAATCAGCGTTGTTAAATGCTTTGCCGCCCAATATCGTATTGCTTAATGAATCAGGTAAGATTATAGCGGTAAACGAGGCATGGAAAAAAATTACACTCGCCAATAACCTGGGCCTGCCGAAGTATGGGATGGATTTTAGTTATATAGCCATATCTAAAAATGCCATTGGTGTTGACGATGCCTCGGCAAAAAAAATATCAAAAGGTATAAGGGATGTAATTTCCGGGATCAGCCCGGAGTTCTCCATGGAATACTTTTGCTATCTAAAACTAAAAAAAACCTGGTTCCAGGTAGTAGTAGCGCCTTTAACAGATAAAACCAAGAAGGGCGCTGTGGTGCTTCATATCGATATCACCGAAAGAAAGATGGCTGAAGAACTGATGCTCCAATCGGAGGCTAATCTGAAAACCATATTTGAAAATACCGACATCGCTTACGTGCTTTGCAATGTCACTCAAAGAATAGTTTCGTTCAATTCAAAAGCGAATGAGCTTTGCATAGAGCAATTCAATAAAAAGCTTAAAGTTAACGGCAACGTTTTTACCTATTTTCCAAAAAGTAAAATACCCAATGTGAAAGCGGCGATTAAAAAAGTGCTGAATAATGAAATAATAAGTTATGAAACAAGCTATAAGCTTACAGATGGTTCGATAAAATGGTATGAAGTAAAATGGATCGGGGTAGCAAACGAAAACGATACAAACATTGGCTTTATACTTGCCTTTAAGAATATTACAGACAGAAAAATATCCGATATTGAACGTGACAAAATTACTTCCGAGCTCGTTCAGCGCAACACCGATCTTGAACAATTTACTTATATCGTTTCTCATAACCTGAGAGCGCCGGTAGCGAATATTATCGGGCTTTCAAACATGTTGAATACAGACGATATTGATATCAAAGAAACCACGGAGATAAGGTCTGCACTTGCCACATCCATCAATGTGCTCGACCAAATAATAATGGACATCAACCAAATACTACAGGCACGCAGTCAAATTAATGAAAAAACGGAAACTGTATCATTAAAATTTTTGGTTGAGGACATCATTTCAAGTTTGGATAATTTAATAAAAAATGAAGCCGTAGGTATAAACTTCGATTTTAATGCCGCCGAAAAAATTGTCACTATAAAAAGTTATATATACAGTATTTTCTATAACCTGATATTAAACAGCCTAAAATACCGACGGCCCGGCGTTCACCTGGAAATATTAATATCGACACAGGAAAATGCCGGAAAATTGGAAATACTGTTTAAAGATAATGGTAAAGGCATCGGCGAAAAAAATCTCAAGAACATTTTCGGCTTGTATAAACGATTTGATACAAGCGTTGAAGGTAAGGGCATGGGCTTGTTTATGGTGAAAATGCATGTAGGCTCCCTTGGAGGCAAAATAAGCGTTCAAAGTGAACTCGGATCAGGAACTACATTTAAATTGGAGTTTCCGGATATGAAACATGTTTTCTGATAATTATAATGAATAAACAAACCACGCAATTTTGTCGTCTGCGCGGCCGCCGCCAGATTTGTACAATTTGACCGCAGCATCATTATCCGTAGATGTGCCGACATACATTTCCTTTATATGCCTGTTAATGCAAATATCTTTTAACGATTCAATTAGCGATTTTGCGACGCCCATCTGTCTATATTCAGGCACAACGGCAATTTCGTATAAAAACATTTCATTAATTTCTTCTTTGTACATTGGTAATTCATAGGCTGTTAATCCGCCCGCAAAGCAATTATTTTGCAGCGCCACCAATACATGAAATTCATTTTTTAAAAGTAACATACGCAAATACTCATCAGACGGAGTAACCGGATCGGCAACTGCATCGTCCGTTTGAAAGAACATAAAAAGTTGCCTGGCTAAATCAACATCAAGGGGTTCAAGTTTTTTTATAATAAAAGCCATAATCAAATTTGGATTTTATAAACAACGACACATTACTTCACTATTATAGTTTTGGTTTGAGTAGTGTGGGCGCTGAAATATCCGAGTGTTGCCGGTGTAATATTTGTGGGCGGATTAGATGGAGTAACTCCCTGCCCAAAATCATTGTTTTGCTGCATGAGCGTCGACCAGTACGTGTACATCGGCTTATCTATACATTGCATCTCTACCTTAACGGTGTCGCCGGTCACAATATCCGTGTCGTTTTCTACCAGGTCTATATCTACATCCCTGCCATCCGTAAAATCGTCATTGTAGGCAAAAATGTCTTTTACCTGCACATTGTTAACGTACATTACAAAATTGTATTGATTTGTAAAACCCGCCGGGTCGCGAAAATGAACAGATATTTCGCGGAGGTCCTTCGTACTGTTAAAAACGCTTTTGCTTTCTGTAATAGAATCAAGCGATACTTTAAAGGGCATTTTTGAGGTTGAGGTATAAGTTGTCCCGTTAGTTACCACTGTCATCGTATAGGAAACGCCGTCGAAACCGATCATCCTGCTTGCAGTATAGATGCCCGGAGGCCCTTCGGTAAATCTAAAACCGCTTACACCGTCAGTCACCGTTATGGTAGCGCCGGTAACCATGGGATAGGTATTCGTATTTGTAAAAGGAACATTCCGGCTAAGTTTTATTGTCTGCCCATGGGCGTCATTAACATTGCCTTCAATCACTAATTCGCCGGTTTGATTGCCCAGGTTCAGATCAATCACCTTATTGCACGAGCTAATTACCGGGATGATCAGCATAGCAAGAATGTAAATTTTAAAATGATTCATATGAATTCACTAAACGTCAAAATTTAAAATTCCATGTAATGGAAGGTATCCGGGTTGCAAATATACTTGTTTCCACAGCTTCGGTAGTGTTCGGCACGGTCTTGCTGTCGCGAAACGAGATAATATACGGGTCTCTGTGTGCATAAACATTGTAAATACCAAACGTCCAGCTGGAATGATATTTTTTATGCTCCTTTCCCTCGAGCGTGGCGCCAATATCCAGCCTGTTTGAAGACGGTAACCGATAAGCATTACGTGCCGAATACGAAAAGGTTGTCAAGCCCCCAACGTTATATTTTCCTGTTGGGTAAGTCACCGCATTACCGGTACCGTAAATAAAGGTGCTTGAAAACGACCAGCGTTTGTTCAATTGATATATTCCCACTACAGAAACATCATGCGTGCGGTCTTGCCGCGCAGGATAATATTGATCATTATTAATATCAGCAAATTTTAATTCAGTTCTTGAAAGCGTGTATCCGATCCAGCCGTTAAAACGGCCATATTTTTTCTTTAAAAATAATTCCAATCCGTAGGCCCGGCCGGAGCCATAGGTTAATTGCGATTCAACATCCTGGTTAGCAATAAGCTGGGCTCCGTCTTTATAATCAATTTGGTTTTGCAGCCATTTATAATAAATCTCGGCAGAAAATTCAAAAATATTATCCTGGAAATTCTTGAAGTAGCCGGTTGATACCTGGTCGGCTATTTCAGGCTTGATGTTATTACTGCTCATCACATAAAGATCTGTGGGCGTACTGCTGGTAGAGTTGCTGAGCAAATGTATATTCTGCGTGCTCCGGTTATAGGATGCCTTTATAGAATTTTCAGAACTAAGCTGGTAGCTTGCCGAAAAACGGGGCTCCAGGTTAAAATAATCCTTTACAATTTGGCCGGATTTGTAGCTGGCTGAAGTTATAGTGTTGCCGGCTTCGTCATAGGTTTTAAATGTGCCTGGCCCCAACAAGAGCAGCCCGCTCATTCTTATTCCATAGAGCAAAGTTAATTTATCGTTTGCACGCCACTCATCGCTTATATATGCAGCGGTTTCATATCCATACCGCTGTTCAATACTTTTGTCATTAAAGCTCGATGTATTAGAGGTGGCGATATTGCCCGGTGCGATGGTATGATGTAAAATGTTTAAACCAAATTTGAGGCTGTGGTGATTTCCCATTGAATACTGCAGGTCCTCTTTGAAATTGACATCGGTAATTTGCGACGTAGCTTTAAAGTCGTCACTGCTTTCAAAACTCTGTATTGCATAATTGTAATTGCTGAAAATAAGGGAGGTGTTGGAAAACAGTTTGCTGTTGAAGAGGTGGTTAAACCGGATGGTTCCGGTTGAATTACCCCAATTTGTGCCGAAGGTATTTTTTAACCCAATAACATCTTTGCCAAAATAACCGGAAATATAAATGGCATTTTTATCATCAAAATGATAGTTAGCCTTTGCATTAAGATCGTAGAAATATAATGAGCTGCCTTTGACGGTTGAATCGGAAGATGCCTTTAAAAAAAGATCGATATAAGTGCGCCTGGCACTAATCATAAACGATCCTTTATCTTCTACTATCGGCCCCTCCAATTTAATACGCGAGGATATCAATCCAATGCCACCCTGAACGGTATAATCTTTATTATTCCCCTCGTTCATTTTTATATCGAGTACCGACGATAACCTGCCGCCGTATTCGGCAGGCATGCCGCCTTTGTAGAGCGTTACATCTTTTATCGCATCAGAATTAAACGTCGAAAAAAAGCCAAATAGGTGTGAGGCATTGTACACAGTCGCCTCGTCGAGTAAAATAAGATTTTGGTCGGAAGCGCCCCCACGCACATAAAAACCTGTGTTTCCCTCACCTGCTGATTTAACGCCGGGTAACAATGAGATGGTTTTTAGAATATCCTTTTCACCCAATAATACGGGCACATTGTTAATCTGAGTCATATTTAACTTCTCTTCTCCCATCATTGGCGAGGCCACATTGTCGTTGTTGGGTTTGTCGGCCCTAACCACCACTTCCTTCAACTCGCTTTTGGATGGCAACGCCACATTAACGGTTTGATTTTGATGTAACAAAACCTGCTTAACAACGGTTTCGTAGCCTATATAAGTAAACGATAAAGTGTAAACACCATCGGGAGCTGTTAGGGAATAAAAACCATAACTGTTGGTGGCAGTCCCGTTTTGCGGTAGTTCATTTATAATAACGGTAGCGCCTATCAACTGTTCGCCTGTTGCTTGATCTTTAATAGTGCCGCTTATGGTATACTTCTTTTGGGCAAAGGAGGAGAGAGCGGTAACTAAGATTAAAGAAAGAAACAAATACTTAACCATACAAAAATTTGGAGCAAAAATATCCTTAATTGTTGCACATTTCAGCATTTATAAACTTCTTATTAAAAAAGCGTACTTAAAACCTAATCCACAACGCAGATCTTTCTTTGAAAGCGGACGCTATTTACCAAAAGTTTGAGAGAATAAAACACAAATAAATTAAAAACGTTCTTTTCTTTAAACAATCAACCAACCATGATCAATCCGGGACAACTTTCTCTCACAACGCCTGACGGCACCAACAGAAATATTATCATCGAACCCATGCTTGAAAAGGATGAACAAGGCTTGCGCGGCACGGGAGTCTACAAGCTTTATAAAGATGCATTTGGTGAAGAGTCGTCCCTGTTTACCGAGCCTTTAGAAGCCGGAGAAACCAATGATGACCTGCCGGACAGTAAAAACCCGGATTTTTTAGGCACGTTAACCTTTACGACAAGTTTAAATTGGCAGTATGAAGGCGACCTCCTCAGTGTCGACGAACAAAACCAGGTGGTTGAATATATCCAATCTGATAATGGATAGTTTGATAACTTCATCGTTCGCTTCATTCATGAAACAGTTTTAATCCGGTCATAAATTCCATTCGCCATTGTTTTTATATAATTTTATTGTTTCTAAATTAAACACGTGGAAGAACAGGCATTTACATTGAATGGAAGGATATGGATTGAAACGCCCGATGGGAAAATGCTTGGTCGCGGCCGTGTAGAATTACTGGAACGCATAAAAAACTCCGGCTCAATCAGGCAGGCAGCTCTGCAGATGAAAATGTCATACAAACAGGCCTGGGATCTGATCAATCACATGAACGAAAATTTTGGCTCGCCGGTAGTGGTGTCAAAAAGAGGAGGGAAGGGGGGCGGCAATGCCATCGTTACCGAAAATGGCTTAAGGGCAATTGATCAGTTTCATGTTTTGCAGGAAAAATTCAGGGAATTCCTGGTGATTAACAGCGAAAATATCCAGCTGTAAAAAACACCTTTTATTTTTTTAACTAATTGCTCATACCAAAAAAACATTTAAGCATCTTTGCCTTATATAAAAATAAATATAACGGTATTAATATGAAAAAGCATCACCTCCTCATCGCTTATAGTTTGTTTGTATTACTGATAGCTCCTGTATTTTTAAAAGCGCAAAGTTCTGCAAAGCGGCCATCAATTATGGTTACAGGTGAGGTTATTACGCCGCTGGATTTAACAGTTGATGATCTGCAGCAATTCAAACAAACCGAGGTTGTCCGCAAAGACAAGGACGGCAAAGATCATACTTATTCGGGCGTGCTGTTGTCGGCAATCTTGCAAAAGGCCGGCGTTACGTTGGGCAAGGATCTGAGAGGGAAAAACCTTACCAAATATGCATTGGTGGATGCCAGTGACGGTTACCAGGTGATTTTTGCGTTAGCGGAACTGGATAAAGATTTTACCGACCGCGTTATCATCCTCGCTACACAGATTGACGGCAAACCGCTTGCAGCAGGCGATGGCCCATTTCGCATTATTGTGCAGGACGAAAAAAAGCCGGCCCGGTGCATCCGGCTGGTAACGGGTATCAAAATTGTCTTTGCAAAATAACAGGAAGAATTTATAATCACCATAAACAAAAAAGGCAGCTTTCAAATACGAAAGCTGCCTTTTAGCAAAACCATTTTTATTTAATATTTAAGTATAATATATCCTGTTTTGTGTTTTATTTCAGTACCTGAACGGTATTCCAGCGAATAAAAATAAGTGCCGGGAAGCTGCATAGCCCCATTGACATTTGAGTGGCCGTTAAATACTTTGGAGATGTTGTCATAACCCTGCGTTTCGAATACTTTTTGACCGCTGCGATTCATAATCATTAATTTGTTATCGGGGTAAGCGCCCAAACCTTCTATCAGCAGGTAATCGTTTATGCCATCGCCGTTTGGAGATATAGCCTGGTGAACCATAATGCCATCGTCTGTCGCAAGTTGTAGCATTACTGCCTCCGGATTGACTGACTGGGATTGGTAAGTGGCATATCCCGGTATAAAGCCACCCGACTGTGTCACTGTTATGATATAGGTAACGGTAGTGCTGCCGTCCTGCGCGGTTACTATTGTAGTGATTGTATTTGTTCCCGGACTGAGCGCGATCGAATTGGAGGCAGTGCCTGAAACTACCGTACTGCCGTTTACTGTTACCGTGGCGTTGGCATTTGCCGTGGTTGGCGTTACTGCGATGGCAGTAACCGAACTTGGAACCGTTGTAGTATAATTTTTGCCGTTGCTTCCGGTTACCGGTATTAAGGGGGTTCCTGAATTAATGCTTAACAGGTTTAATTTGGCGTTGCTGGAGCCGGTGCGGTTCACAGTTACGGTGTAATTCCTGGTAGTGATCCCATCCTGTGCTGTTACGATAGCGGTGATGATAGTCGGCCCTGGGTTCAGTGCTATTAATCCTGAAGCTGTGCCTGAGGCTACCGGCGTGCCATTTACGGATATACTGGCATTGGCATCGATTGCTGTGGCTATAAGACTGAGGCTTGTTGTTGCAAAATCTACTGAGGTGATATAATTTTCATCCCCGGGTCCACTTGAGGGGCTTAATGTTGTTCCGGTACTAACCCGTAAAGTGCTTAGTCGGTCGTTATTTGATCCTGCGCGAGTCACTGTTACCGAAAATGTGCGGGTAGTGCTGCCGTCCTGTGCCGTTACCACTAAACTAATTGTGTTTGAACCGGCGTTGAGGACAATGGGATTGGAGGCTGTTCCTGAGATTACCGGGCTTCCGTTTACCGTTATACTGGCGTTAGCGTCGCTGGCCACAGGTGTGACGGTAATAGTATTTACGGCATTTGCTACAGCAGCAGCGTAATTTTCGTTAGCAGATCCGCTTGTTGCTGTTAATGTAGCCGAAGGACTTAGCTGCAAAACTATTATTTTGGCATTGCTTGATCCGGTCCGGTTTACTATTAGCGTCAAAGTATGGATAGTAACGCCATCCTGGGCGGTTACCGACAAGTTGATTGTCGTTTGACCCGGATTGAGCGCTATCGGGCTGGACGCGGTGCCGGAGGCTATCGGCGTACCGTTTATCATGATGGCGGCATTCGCGTTTTCGGCAACCGGTGTGATAATAATACTGCTGGTGGCAAACCCTACCGTGGTGGTGTAATTTTCGTCGGCAGGGCCGCTAACGGCAGTTAATACGGTCCTGGTGTTTACCTGTAAAAGGCTTAACCTGGCGTCGTTTGAGGGCCGTGTTACGGTCACTGTATAAGTATCAATCGTACTGCCATCCTGCGCTGTTACTATTGTGGTGATGACATTGTTTCCGACGTTCAAGGATATTGCCCCGCTGGCGGCGCCCGATGCCACTGTTGTGCCGTTTACTTTTATGGTGGCGTTGGCGTCGGTTGTTGTGGGTGTTACCGTTATCGAGGTGGTGCCGCTGCTTACTATTGCTGTATAGCTGGTAGTGCCTGTAGCAAACGATGGCGTTAACGTGCCACTGCTGATAGCCAAATTGGCGAGGGTAGCATCGGTTGAAGCTGTAATGGTGAGCGTACCTGCTACATAGCTGATTGTATAATCGGTATCTGTAGCGCCGCTTACCGTGATAGGGTATGGTCCTACCGGAGAAGAAGAAGTGCCTGTTGTGGTAACTGTTGGTTGTGTAGTTAAACTTCCTGCTGTATCTCCATTTACAAAACCGTTATAACTTGCCGTTAGGGTAGGCAGCGCCTGCCCGGCAATCGAATTTTGGTCATCTGCCGTGATGGTTAATGGCGCAGTTGTCACCGATAGTGAGCCTGCAACGTAACTGATGCTGTAATCCGCATCGACGGCCCCGCTCGGCGTAATCGGATACGGGCTGCCAGCGACAGACGATGCTGCTGTAGCAGTAGTTGACAGCGTAGGCTGAGTAGTTAAACTGGCCTGCGTATTACCATTCACAAACCCAGTATAACTGGCCGTTAACGTTGGCAGCGCCGCTCCATATATTTTGGTTTGATCATCTGCCGTGATGGTTAAAGGCGCAGTCGTCACCGATAAGGAACCTGTAACATAACTGATGCTGTAATCCGCATCAACGGCGCCGCTGGCAGTAATCGGATATGGCCCCCCGGAAACGGTAGATGCCGATGTCGCAGTGGTAGTCAGTGTAGCTGGTGTAGTTAAACTGGCCTGCGTATCACCATTCACAAAACCAGTATAACTGGCCGTTAACGTTGGGAGCGCCGCTCCATATATTTTGGTTTGATCATCTGCCGTTATAGTTAATGGTGCAGTTGTCACCGAAAGTGAACCTGCGACGTAACTGATGCTATAATCCGCATCAACAGCGCCGCTGGCCGTAATCGAATACGAGCCCCCGGAAACAGTAGATGCCGCTGTAGCAGTCGTAGTCAGCATTGGCTGAGTGGTTAAACTCGCCGAATTATCGCCATTTACAAACCCGGTATAGCTGGCCGTTAATGTTGGTAGCGCTGCACCATATATTTTAGTTTGGTTATCTGCCGTTATAGTTAATGGTGCAGTTGTCACCGAAAGTGAACCTGCAACGTAACTGATGCTGTAATCCGCATCAACGGCGCCGCTGGCCGTAATCGGATACGGGCCCCCGGAAACAGTAGATGCCGATGTAGCAGTCGTAGTCAGTGTGGGCTGAGTGGTTAAACTCGCCTGCGTATCGCCATTTACAAACCCGGTATAGCTGGCCGTTAATGTTGGTAGCGCTGCACCATATATTTTCGCCTGATCATCTGCTGTTACGGTCAATGGCGCACTTGTTACCGATAAGGAACCGGCCACATAGCCAATTGTATAGTTTGAACCAACGGCTCCGCTCGCTGTTATCGAATACGGGCCTCCCGAAACGGAAGACGCGGATGTAGCTGTTGTTGTTAGTGCGGGCTGACTGGTTAAGCTGGCCGAATTATCACCATTAACAAAACCAGTATAATTTGCCGTTAGTGTGGGTACTGCCGCACCATATACTTTGGTCTGATTATTAGCCGTAATAGTTAAAGGGGCGGGGGAAACTAAACTTGATGCAGTGGCCACATTAACAGAAGTGGCGCCACTACTACTCAATACGATATTGCCGGAATGGGTTCCGGCTGCTGCCGTCGCAGCTAATCTTGTCATTATAGTTGTAGTTGAAACCGTACCTGCGGTCATTGCCAGGGTAACGGCAGAAGAATAGCTTATGCCATTGTCCTTACTCACTTCAAATGCTGCATCGGCAGGAGTAATCAAAATACCGGCCGTTAAACTAGTCCCCGAAACAGTGAAACTCTGCGCTGGTGTTGAAGCCGACCCGTAGGTGGTACTCATCGCGGTCAACGGGCCGCCGCCTGCAGTAATTGTTGGTCCATTAACCACAAATGATGGATAGGTCCTTGATATAGAATATGGGCCGGTTCCCGTTGAACTGTCGGTTATCTGAAATCTTACGCTAAAAGTCCCGGATACCGTGGGCGTACCCGAAAATACCCCTGCTGATGAAAGGGTAAGCCCGGCAGGTAAAGAGCCGATTGATATAAAGGTATATGGCGCCGTGCCGCCAGATCCGGTGGCTGTTTGACTATATGCAACGCCCTTCGTTGCAGCCGGAAACAATGCGGGTGTAATGTTCATTGAAGGTGCACTAACATTAAGTGTATACGCGCGGGATCCGGTAAATGAGGCGGCGTCTGTAGCCCTCACCGTAAAATTAAAAGTTCCGCCTGCGGTTGCCTTTCCTGAAAGAACGCCAGCCAACGAAAGACTAAGCCCACTTGGCAGCACCCCTGCGGTAACCGCATAGGTATAGGGAGCAGTACCGCCTGATGCTGTTATGGTCCTGCTATAAGCTGTGCTTACCATAGCTGACGTCAATGTTGTCGGTAAAATTGAGATTACAGGCGCAGCAGCGCCTACTACCACATCATCAAACATATTATAAAACCCGAATCCGTTCGAACTGGTGATGATAACGCTGGTGACATTGCTAAACGCTGGCGCCGCTGACAGTGTATTGACCAGGTTACGGTAGTCAGCCGCATTGTAAACATAGGTAAAACTAATGCTCGCAACCTGCGTCGCACCGTTAAATCCCGTAATCGTTAATGGGTTGGCGGGTCCGCCGGCCCCAGGATAAAGCGTATCAAAAAGAAGATTAAAATCAATTACCTTAAATGAGTTGAAGGAAAATGCCGAATTATCTGTGTAGCTGATAGTGAGCGCGTCAGTGGAATTTTGCTCATTTACGATTAAACCTCTATTGTTTTGGTTAACTCCGGTGCCATCGTTCATTCCGCTGCCGTCGGGCGCCATATAGTAGTTGGGACCTCCCTGCGCGCCGCTATTATTGGCATTATTGTAGTGAAATCTTAAGGTTTTGCTGTTAACCGCCACATCAAGATTTTGGCTGCCTATGTATTGGTAATCATTAGTAGGGGCTACACCGGTAAAGGTTACCGTACTTTGTGCAAAAGCAACTGTGCTTGCAATAATGAACAGGACTGTGAAAACGAGTTTGTAAAAGGTTTTTTTCATAATATTATTTTTAGGTACAGGAGTAGTAATTCAGTGTTTGTAATTCTCAGTGGACTTATTAAACTGAAGAAGTTTAATTCCAAAGATTATCGCCGTTTGTATAATTTTTAGTCGCTATTTATCGTAGGAATATTCTGCCAACCGCCGCGAAAGGCCCAAAAAGGGACATACCATACGCAAGCAGATTTATTGCTTTTTTAATCTAAAATGTCGGAGATAGTAGTTTTTCAGCTTAACAGCTAATGGATTTTAAATAAGTAACTATGTCTTCCCGGCAGGCCGTTTATGCATTTCGCGTCCCGGTTATTAGCATGGCGCTAAAAAATCGGACGGTATTTTGATAAGGATAATTATGCCGCCGTTTTTTACGTATTTTGTTGTCTAAAAGTTACAAAAAATAAATTTTAGGTAAAATATTTTTAACTATATGATTTATAACATTAACTTATGGGTAATTTTATGCTATTTAGCTGTTAGTCAAACTATTGATATTAACTCAAAGCACAAATAATTTGCTGCGTCAATAAATCTTCAGCTAAATTAATGTGGAATTAATTTTATTTGATGTGTTTTATATTAAAGAGAGCACTTTGATGATCCCTATTTCCAGGTATCACTTTCCTTTTCATCGGCGGGAGAGTAGTTGATATACTGCACAAATCTTGGCACAGATGATGTATTGGGACTACTTCCGTGTGGTAGCGCGTGGTGCCATATAATAAAATCACCGGCATTGGCGGCAATAGGTTCAGCGCCAAGCGCATATAAATCTTCATTTCTTGGATTGGCGCCGGGCGGCAAATTGTTTATCCAGTCACCGATCCTATTTTGGAAGCCAGGAACCAGCGTAAATGCGCCCTGGTTCTTGGCGGTATCAGACAGGTAAAGTAATCCCTGCAGGCCAAAAGGAATGGGCTGGTCCAGGCTCACATCCCAATGAAGATATGGTCCCCGGAACAAATGGGTACGGGTTTCGGGGGGATTAAAACTTACCCGGTCGGTATTTGCCCACAAATCCGTTCGGTTCCAAAGCTCTTCATAAACCTTTCTTATTTTGAAGGCATTACGGTTTTGCTCCAATGCCGGGTGCTGAAAAAGCTGCACCATGATACCCTGTTTGGCAGGATGCAAATTATACCAGGTAGCGGCATCATAGCGGTTGATGCCGATATAGCTGCAAAGCGCCTCAATAGTTTGATCACAATGTTCACGCGATACTGCCTCCCTGATAATCAAATAGCCATTTTGGTGCCAGAAACCAAGGTCGCTTTTTGAAAGCAGGCTGTGCTGTGCCGCTTCCGCTACATTACCATTATTTACGCCCGAAAGTAATTGGTTAAACTGCCCGATTTTTTCTTCTGCCGGGAACCCGGAAACTTCAATTATCCAGTTTTCAAACTGTTCAAACGAAGGGGCATCACGATATACGTATTGGATGGTTTGTTCCACTCCAATTCCTAAGACATTTAACAGGGTAGTATCGATTTTCCACTCATCATGAAATGCATCAGAAGGCAATTTGCCTTCTCGTTTTAAAATAGACTTGCTCCAATAACGCTTCAGGTGCATTACCTGCAATTTGCCTGTTTCAGCAGAGGGGATTATTTCGTGAGGCAACATTGATAAATAAATTAACGACGCTATTTCCGAAGATTCAGCGCCCGGTTTATTACGTCGTGTACTTTTTGCACCGGCAAGTCGGCCGTTGGATCAATCAAAAGTATTTTCATTCTCGATCTTTTTTCTAGGATCAGTTCCGGATCATCCATCAGTTTGCCATCAACAATGCCAATATATGGTTGATGGTTTTTTTTATGTTTCCATAAATAACAAAACATTTTCCCTTTATAACAATAAAAAGGCATGCCGTACTTCCACTCTTCCGTTATAAGCTGATCCTGTTTTAAGATATATTCTCGTAAAAATTGCAAACAGCTTTTAGCCGGCTCATCATGTTGTAAAAAATAGTTGTCAATTGGCCGCAGCATCACTATTGTATAACTGGTATAAAAATATCAATTTTACTGTGGCTCCGGTTTATCTATATTAAATTAAAATCATATGGCGAAAAATAAAACGGCCGAAACAGAGAACGACGTAACTGATTTTATTAACCAGGTTGCTGATGAAACAAAACGGACTGATAGTTTCCGGCTTATCGAATTAATGCAAGGTACAACCGGTTTTGCGCCTAAAATGTGGGGCGCCAGCATAATTGGTTTTGGAAATTACCATTACAAATACGCCAGCGGGCACGAAGGCGACATGCCCCTTGTGGGATTTTCACCCCGAAAAGCTGCCACATCGTTGTACCTCTCCCAATGTTCTACCGAAAAACCCGACCTCCTGCGAAAACTAGGTAAGCACAAAGCAGGAGTGGGATGTATTTATATTAAAAAGCTGGACGACATAAATACCAACGTGTTACGGGAGATGGTGGCAGCTTCAGTAGATTATTTAAAAAACACTTATGGCATCAGGCCTGCCGAACCCAGCCTATACCGCTGATGCCGTTTTGATGCAGCCGCTCAATAAGCTGCCCTGTATGGTGCTGCAGATGACGTATATTGTAAATATGAAGCTCAAATTTAGTCATCGGCAACCAGTAAAATCCGCTGTCGTCTTCAAATTTATCAATAACAAAAACTTCTACGCTGTCAGATATAGATTGGGCATAATCCATTAACTCTCCCTTTTGATAAATTTCGGCAATAATAAGTGGTTGTCCATCTTCGGCAAGCGAACCTAAATCGTTATAATCAGCGATATGCTTGCTCCACCTAACAAATTGCTGCTCATCCTTTGACATGTATAGCGCTGTGAAAAAAAGTGCATGGTAAACGATGCGCCAATAGGCGCTTTCATAGCTGGCGTCTTCCCATAAATTATCAGGGCACTTTTCTATCACATTCATGAGCATTTTCAGCGAAGCTCTATATTGTGAAATAATGACGGTTTTCATACTTAATCGGTTTTCACCCCTAAAATTATGAAAATTCATCCGGGAGTAATACAGGTTGTTACTATAAATTGCAGGCCGTTAAATTTATTATGATGTACAAATTTGTTGGGCCGTGTTTTCTTCTATTTGTAATTTATTATTCCATTTTTGAAGTGAAAATTTATATTTGTCCGCCGGCCATTTAACCCCGGCGAACCTTTAAAATCGAACTTGAAAATGCGGAAATTAGTTTTATTTGTACACACCTCGCTCGACGGGTTTGTTGGCGGCCCAAACGGCGAGATGGATTGGATACACGTGGATGATGAAATTTTTGACTATGTAGGAGATTATACCGACAAGGCCGACACGGCATTATACGGCAGGGCCACTTTTGAGATGATGGAAAATTATTGGCCCACGGCCGCCGATGAGCCTGATGCTTCAAAGCACGATATCCGGCACTCGAAATGGTACAACCAGGTTATGAAAGTTGTTATATCTGAAACCATGCGCGGACGGGACAGCAATAAAACTAAAATAATAAGTGAAAATATCGCTGCTCAAATCAACGAATTGAAGCGGCAGGAGGGGAATGATATTATTATGTTTGGCAGCCCGGGTGCGGCACATTCGTTAATGGCGCTTAACCTGATTGATGAATACTGGCTGTTTGTAAACCCCATTTTATTGAAATATGGTATCCCGTTGTTTAAAAACGTAGCCTCACGGACCCGGTTGAAACTTGTTAATAATGTAACGTTTTCTTCAGGAGTTGTTTGTTTGCGTTATGAGCGCCTTGCCTAAGCGCTCTCAATTTCTTTCCTCTGCGGCGCGTGAAGGCCCAGTGTAACAAGATTCGACTGCAGTTTATGCTTTTACTGCTCAATGGTGTTCGGTTTTCTTTAAAATAAATACTTTTACATTTCGATACAATCTGCTGATTGTCACATAAATACCGTTAAAACACCCTGCGGAAAAGGGTGTTTTAACGGTTTGAATTTGGGCGTTTGTTTTTCTATTTTTAATAAAAATTTAACAGACGCAAATCATGATACAATTCAAATCAATTAAGCAAACCGGCATGCTTCTGATAGGCGCATACCTGTTAAGCTCATGTGCCTCCCTTTCCAAATCGCAGCTAAACGAGGTAAATCAATTTGGACAGTCTGCAAAAGTTTTTTCTGCATTTCCTCAAAAAGTCATGACCACTTTAGTCGAGGTTCATACGCAAAACCAATATTTTCAAATTGGAATTATTGACAGTGCAGAAATTCACAGACGATCTGTAGATTCACTGTATGACTGGATCGCCAAAAGCGCGAAGGGAGACACTGCAATAGGGTTGACCTACCAAATCATCGGCGACTATGGACAAAAGCTAGTGCATCTAACCTCTGACATTCACACGCTACAGTTAGATACCGCTGCTCAATCGTTTGGAACCAACTTGGATGACCTCGCTACTAAGTTCAATTCGATCGAACCTGGCCATAAAGTTCCGACCGGCTGGGGAGCGCTTATTGGTGAATTTATTACTGCAGGTGGTAATATATATATTCAGGATCGCCAGGCAAAGGGCGCAAAAGCGTTTGTCGCAAAAGGGGACACCCTCATTAGTGCGATCACCGATAAAATTGAACAGGTACTCCAATCTGAGGACTTCATTTCCGTCAAATCAAGAATCAGCCAGGAACGAAAACACCTGGTTCGTAATTATACCCGCTTTCTTCAATCCAACAATGAATTGATAAAGGTTTATTTAAAGACGGATGTTTACAAAAAGGACAAAGCCGGTAAATTAGAAATTGCCGGGAAAAAGGACACGGTGGTTACTGGTTCGGTCCGTGCCTGGCGTTCTTCGGGGATCGGGGCCGATAGCCTCTATCTTAAATTATTGTTCAACCTGGACCAAACCGAAATCCTTCGTCAGCAATGCGTAACCGCAATTGTTAACTTAAGAAAGGCCCATCACAAACTATTAGAGGATTTACAGAAAAAGAAGAACCTCACCGAGGTTTACACCGAAATGCAGCAATATGGTAATTCCCTTAATCAAATGTACTCAACCTTTAAAAAAATTAAATAATCATGTCAGCACTATCAGATCAACTAGACGATGCCGTTAGCGACGCCCAACAGGCAGTTATCGATGCAGCTAATGTAGGGCCTTATACCCCCGACTTACAGGCAAAAATTGATGCCATTACGGCTGAACTTCAGTCTATTGAAAATAATATGCTGCTTGCCACCCAGGCAGCGATCATTGCCGCATTATCGGGCAATAATGATAAGCTTAAACAGTTAAACACCGATATTGACGCTTATGCGACAGGTATTGACCACATATCGGTTACCATTAAAAAAATCAGTGATACGGTGGGTATAGTTGTTACAGTACTCGGAGCGGTAATTTCGGCAGGAGTACTTTGAGAACAAAGTGAAATAATATCAGAAAAGCCGAAAATTGATACAGAATAGGCTATTCAGCCCTAGCATTATGGGCGATTCAAGTTTCCGTAAGCTGGTTTCAAGTCTAACCACCAATAGCTGGATAACCCGGGCTTTTTTGTTTAGACGGGACCTACGACGCGACCCTGCGCAAATAACACCTGCGTTGTTGATTATCAATACTCCGTAATAAATAATATAATTTCTATAGATTTAGTAGATTATTTAAAAAATTCCTTTATGTTTGCGGCGTAAAACAAACGCCATGAAAGCATTTTTACATTCTCACATTACGTTACCAGCGTCTGAAACAATGAATCCTATCCGCAGGATGTGTTGTTGCTGCTGTTGTTGAATTCCCTGTTCAGCACGCCGTTAATTCTTGCTTCAAAATTTCCTGTAAAAATTAGCAAGGTCAAATCACCATTTTGACTCATCATTATTTTCAATCTTAATAATCACCAAATGAAATAAATACCCACGCCTTTATAAAAAAGAAACCGGCAGGGAAGCCCTGCCGGTAGTTTCATGAATGATCAGGATGGACTGCGAATCACTTACTGATCTTCACTAAGTTTTATTATCAATTAATCATTAACATAAAACAAGTTAAATATATGGAAATATATATCCATGCAAAACGAATACTATCTAAACTGTCTATTTTACTGCTGCTCAATATAATATCCCTCGCGGCATTAGCCCAGGACCAAAACACACTGCTCATTAATTCACGGTTAGAGGGTACGGTTACCGATAGTGTAACCAAACAGCCCATCGCTGGCGTATCACTACGCATTAAAGGTATCACCCATGAAGTAAGTACCGACCAGCACGGTCATTTTACCTTTGTTACCGGCCAAAAGTTCCCGTATACCTTGATTGTAAGCTATGTAGGCTATAAAACAAAAGAAGTTGTAGCCGACGGCAGCCCATTAAATATATTGCTGGCCGAAAATATCGCTCAGTTAAATGATGTAGTAATTGTGGGTTATGGCACCCAGAAGAAAGGGGAAATAACAGGATCAATTTCAACTGTTGCAAAAGAGAATTTAAAACTCGCCGCATCATCTCTTGATAACGTGCTGGAGGGTTCGGTGCCCGGCATACAGGTTACCCAAAGTTCCGGTCAGCCCGGCGCCTCGGCCACGGTAAGGATACGCGGTGGCAACTCTATCACCGCGGGTAATGAGCCCTTATATGTAATCGATGGCTTCCCGTTTTATAACGATAATACCAGCACCCAGGGAAGTATTAATCCCAACAGCAGCGCACAGGGCCTGAATGCCTTATCAACCATCAACCCTTCCGATATTGAATCGATCGAAGTATTAAAAGACGCCTCTGCTACCGCCATTTACGGTTCGAGGGGGGCTAATGGTGTGGTGCTGATCACTACCAAACAGGGGAAAAAGGGCCATGATGAAGTGTCTTACAATGTGTACGCGGGTTCGCAGCAGGTGAGAAAAGAGTTGCCTTTATTGGATGCTACCCAGTTTGCACAATTAACCAATGATATAAAGGCGAGCCAGGGCTTACCCGCGTACTATACCACTGCACAGGTTAATGCCTTCGGCACCGGAGCCGATTGGCAAAGTGCAGCGCTGCACAGGGCGCCCATACAAAGTCATACCATTTCAGTATCAGGGGGTGACGAAAAATCCACGTATAATATATCAGGCAATTACTTTAACCAGGATGGTGTTTTGCTGAATTCCGATTTTAAAAGGTATGCCGTACGCGCCAATTACGGACGTAACGTATCCGATAAGTTTAAGATTGGTTTGACTGCTACTGCCAGTCAGTCCATACAATCGGGCACTTCGGGGACCAATATATCCGGCATATTATATACGCCGCCTACTATCCCCATAAAAAATCCAGATGGCAGTTACAATACCGTTAATCCGTTTTCATCAACACCGGGCAATCCCATACAGGATCTGTTGCAAAATATAAATCAAACAAACGCATTCAGGGTGTTGGGCAACTTCTACGGCGAATATGAAATTATCCCCGGCTTAAAAGCCAAAGTAAGTATTGGCGCCGATATCATTAACGCCGTTCAAAATCAGTTTTCGCCTTCTACCACCTCTGGGGGGTATGCTACCAATGGTATAGCAAACACCGGTGCTAATAGGACGACCACCTGGTTAAATGAAAACACGCTTACCTATAATAAGAAGTTTACCAACCAATCGTTCAATGTTTTGGTGGGTTATACGACCCAAAAATCCACGGGTAATTTCGTTACAGCCGGCTCAGAAAACTTTATCACTAACCTTACCGGTTATAACAGTTTGCAGGCAGGCTCGGTACCGCTGGTCCCCACATCGGGTTCTTACAGCTGGGCGCTTGATTCATGGCTGGCCAGGATAAATTATACCCTTTTCAATAAATACAACTTCACCGTAACCGCCCGGGCCGACGGTTCATCACGGTTCGGTGAAAACAATAAGTGGGGTTATTTTCCTTCTGCCGGTTTTTCATGGAACGTAAAGCAGGAGGATTTTTTAAAGCAGGTTAATGATGTATCGAACTTAAACCTGCGTTTAAGCGCCGGAACCACCGGTAACCAGGAGATTGGCGAGTACCAGTCGCTGGTAACGCTTAGTCCTACAAATTACTTTTTTAACAACACGGTACAAACCGGCTTCGCGCCAACCAGCCTGGGCAATCCCAACCTGAAATGGGAAAAAACGGCACAATATGATGCGGGTATCGATCTTGGTTTATGGGATAACCGGGTGAGCTTTTCAGCAGATGCTTATTACAAGAAAACAACCAACCTGCTCATCAGCGTGCCGGTTCAGCTGTCATCCGGTTATGCCGCCGACCTGGAAAACGTTGGCGCCGTTGAGAATAAAGGGCTGGAATTTGCCCTGAATACCGATAACATCAAATCGGGCGACTTTAAATGGAAAACTGCCGCAACCTTTTCGCTCAACCGCAACAAGGTATTAAGTCTTAACGGCCAGACATCCTTTTTTGCGCAAATACCGGATGCTTACAGCGACCTTTTGTTCAAACTATCCCCGGTTATTGTGAAAGTTGGCGAACCCCTGGGCACCATTTGGGGTTATAAGTCGGCCGGCATTATCCAAACCGGCGACGATATCAGCAAACTACCGACTTTTGGAACCCAGCAAGCCGGCGACCGGAAATACCAGGACCTGAACAATAGCGGCACCATTGATGCGAACGACAAGACTAACCTGGGGAACAATCAGCCAAAATTTCTTTATAGTTTTTCAAACACCTTCACCTACAAGAATTTCGACCTGGTCGTGTTCTTCCAGGGATCATACGGCAATAAGGTATATAACCTTTTACAGGAAGAACTGGAATTAACCAACCTGGGCCAAAATGCCTCAACAAGCCTGCTTGACCGCTGGACGCCAACGAACCCAAGCAATACAATACCAAGGGCGAGCAACAGCCCGGTGGCGCAGGTGCTGGATAGGTATATGCAGGATGCTTCATACCTGCGTTTGAAGAATATCTCGCTGGGCTACACTTTTGCACCTTCGGTTGCCCATAAAATATTGGCGAAGCAAGTACGCATTTATGTGTCGGCGCAAAACCTGCTCACCATTACGCATTATACCGGCTACGACCCCGAAGTAAACACATTCGGGCAAAACAATCTGCTGCAGGGTATTGATTTTGGCGCATATCCAAGCGTAAAAACTTTCCTGGCAGGTTTAAACATCAATTTTTAATATAAAAAGATATTGTTATGAAAAATATAGGATTTATTTTATTAGCAGCGATCGCCCTCTCTTCCTGCAATAAATTGGTGGAGAACCCGAAGTCGATCATTGTCGCCAATCAATTTTACCAAACGCCCAATGACGCTATATCGGCGGTAACAGCCGTGTATAGCTCACTAAATACCGATCCGGGCGGTGACTTCCCGATGTACGGCAGGCAACTATACTTTATGGCGGATGCCGCTACCGACGACGAAACCGAAGGCAATTCCGCCAGCAACACCGACGTGCGGGCTATGGGCAGCATTACCTATATAGCCAACAACAACCGTGTCCAGGCCAACTGGACCCAGCACTACGAGGGTATCAACCGGGCAAACGTTGCCATCGATAATATTACGGCGATGCAGTTAGATACCCTGTTAAAAAACAGGCTGGTACGCGAGTCTAAATTCATCAGGGCGCTGTTATACTTCAACCTGGTACGCTTTTTTAGTGATGTGCCGTTGGTGCTGCACCAGGCAGGTGATATAGCCCAAACAACCGTTGGCCGCACTTCGGCAGCCAATGTCTACAAACAGATCATTTCGGATCTTACCGATGCGGAGAGTCTGCCGATTAGCTATTCGGGTAATGATATCGGCAGGGCAACTTCGGGCGCAGCCAAAACGCTGCTTGCAAAAGTTTACCTGACACAAAAGGACTGGAAGAACGCCTCAGCCAAATGTGCCGAAGTAATCAACGGCCCTTACGGTTATGCGTTGTTCAGTAATTTTGCTGACGTATTTGATAAATCGAAGAAAAACGGTAAGGAGCATATTTTCTCGGTACAATTTATTTCCAACTCGGGTGTGAGCAACAGCCGCGACAGGATCATGACCGACGTATTCTCGGGCTTCAGTTCAAAAGCGCCGCCCGACCTGCCTGCGGACAGCAGCATTTATAAAGCTTACCTTCCGACCGATACGCGCAAAGCAGTAACGTATTATTCAACCTTAACCAACCCGGCAACAGGCCAGCCTTATAAATTCAGCTACCTGGGCCTCCGGAAATTTATCGATACCACCCAGTTGTTAACTTCTATTGAAGATGGCATTAACTTCCCCGTACTGCGTTACGCTGATGTGCTGCTAATGTATGCCGAAGCGGTGAACGAGGATCAGGGTGCTCCAAACAGCGCTGCGTACTTCGCTATTGACCAGGTAAGGGAGCGGGCCCACATTCCTGATCTGCCCGGCGGTTTATCACAGGATAATTTCAGACAGGCTATTTACCAGGAGCGCAGGCTTGAATTTGTCCAGGAAGGACAGCGATGGTTCGACCTGGCACGAACGGGGCAAATAGTTTCTGCAATTAGCAAAGTTCCGGCAAAGAAAGCGGTTAGCAGCAGGAATAACCTGTTCCCAATTCCGCAAGCCGAAATAAACGTAAACCCGAACATATCACAAAACCCGGGATGGTAATCAACACTCATTAACCTTCATCAAACAATAAACAATAAATATGAAAACTATGTTAAATGTAAAACGGCTATTTGGCAACTTACTGGTGTCGGCGCTGTTACTTTTTGTGCTTCCCGGGCTAGTCAATGCCCAGTCGGACACGGTCACTTTCAAGGGCACGGTGGGTAAAACCCTCAAGGATTCCAAAGAATGGTGGCCGGAGAAGCCCCGCGCTCCTAAAGGTGCGCCCAACGTGCTCATCTATTTGATAGATGATGCCGGCTATGGCACCTCAAGCGCATTCGGCGGCTTAATGCAAACCCCAACGCTGGACAGTCTTGCTAACCACGGGCTGCGTTATACCAATTTCCACACCACGGCTATTTGCGGGCCAACACGTGCCGCATTGCTAACCGGGCGTAACCATCATTCTGTGCACATGGGTTACTTTAATTACAGCGCGTTGGGCTTCCCCGGTTATGATGCCCGCATGCCTTTTGATAAAGCCACCATTGCCCGTATATTACAGGTAAACCATTATAACACGTACGCAGTTGGTAAATATCACCTGGTACCAATTAATGAGATCACCCCGGCAGGTCCATTTGATCGCTGGCCGTCAGGACAGGGCTTCGACCATTTTTTTGGCTGGCACCTGGGCCATACCGACCAGTATCATCCAAATTTATACGAGGATAACCAGGTAACCAACGTGGAGCCCAATACCAAGCACACGAGCACCTTATTGTCAGACAAGGCCATCTATTACATCGCCAATCAGCGGTCGGCAAACCCTGATAATCCTTTCTTTTTGTACCTCGCTGTCGGCGCAATTCACGAACCGCACCAGGCCGACAAAAACTTTCGCGACCAATATAAAGGCAAGTTTGATAAAGGCTGGGACTGGTACCGCGAAACCGTTTTTGAAAGGCAGAAGAAACTGGGTGTTATACCGGCTGATGCGCAATTGCCACTGCGCGACCCCACCGTACCCGCCTGGGATAGCCTGACTCCCGATCAGAAAAAGCTTTACGCAAAACACATGGAAGTATATGCAGCCATGTTAACCCAATCAGATTATGAGTTTGGCCGCGTGGTTAACTACCTGAAAGAAATTGGTCAGCTGGACAACACCATCATATTTGCGATTATTGGCGACAACGGCTCAAGCCATAGTGTTCCTAACGGTACCTTTAACGGCGCCATTAACAAGCTGCCAACCACCGAGCAGGTAGCCGAAGCCCTAAAGCATGTGGATGAGTTTGGTACCGAAAGTTCAGACATGGATGCGCCATCCGGCTGGACACAGGCAACAAACACGCCTTTCCGTTTATGGAAAGCTGACGCAAACTCCGAAGGAGGCACACATAACCCTTTAATAATTTTTTATCCCAAAGTTATTAAGGAAAAAGGGATTCGTAACCAATACGGCCACGTGATTGATATAGCACCAACAATCGTCGACTTAACAGGTGTTAAAGTTCCTGATACTATAAGCGGCTATAAGCAAAAACCATTTGAAGGGACAAGCCTTGCCTATACCATTAATGATGCTGATGCGCCAAACCGCCATACAATTCAATATTATGAGCTGAGGGGTAAACGGGCCATTGTTAAGGACGGCTGGAAAGCGGAAGTATATCATCAAACCGGGACCGATTTTGATAACGACGTATGGGAGCTGTACAATCTTAAAACCGATTTTAACGAACGGATTGACCTGGCCGCGAAGGAGCCCGCAAAACTAAAAGAACTGCAGGATGTGTTTGATGGGCAAGCAAAAAAATACAATATATACCCGCTAATTGATGGTACACAAGATGGCGGCATCGGCGGCAGGAAACGCAGCGCCTTTAAAGGGATCGACAAAATTGTACTTTATCCCGGTGTGGATCAATTCCTGAGTTTTAGCGGTCCCCAGTTATCGGCGCAGTCATTTTCCATCACTGCTAATGTGGATGCCTATTCAAAGGAAAACCAGGGCGTGTTATATGCTAACGGCGGCAGCTTTGACGGTATCAGCCTTTTTATTAAGGACGGCATCTTCCAGGTGGCGCACAACACGGGCACCAGTGTTAAATATCTCGAGTCAAAACCGCTTCCGGCAGGGAAACTAAACCTGCGGCTTGAATTTAATTATACGGGCCCTAAATCCGGGGCAAGAACAGCGAACGCTGAACCGGGCAAGAGGTCAAAAATTGACCGCGAAGCTCCCGCCGGAACGGAAGCGATATACGTGAACGACGTTAAAGTTGCCGAACGAACTATTACAATCGATGAGGCTAAATACATCGGCTGCTATATTGATGCGATTGATGTTGGTCAGGATTTGAATTCGGCGGTATCCAACAGGTATACCACGCCATTTAAATTCACCGGAAACCTAAAAAATGTTGTAATTGAATACAAATAAATTTAAGGTCCTGCCGATGCAAACGCGCCGGCAGGGCTTTTAAAATGAGAACTAAAATTGAAAAAGCAATTCTACCACCATTTCTATTTTTCGATGCTTTTGGTAAGCGTCGGGGCGGTTTCATGCAGGCAAAAAACTAATACCCCGACCGAAACTATTAAACCGGTTGCGGTTACAAAAAAAAGCGATTTGCTGCGAATCAAAAATACCTGCACGGTTTGCATCGTTAACCAGTAATGTTGTAACTACGCCCGAATTTAAAACCGGACCAAAAGTTAATGGTCATCCTGGAATGATATGGATAAAGACCGGTACTTTTATGATGGGCGCCGATAATCAACAGGCGTCGCCGGATGAATATCCAAAACACAAGGTTACCGTGACGGGCTTTTGGATGGATACCACCGAGGTTACCAATGCCGCTTTCGCTAAATTTGTAAAAGCCACCGGCTACATTACTACAGCCGAGCGTAACCCGACTGGAACGAACTTAAGAAACAAGTAGCTCCCGGAACGCCAAAACCACCCGACAGCCTGTTGGTTGCCGCGTCGCTGGTGTTTAGTCCGCCGGATCACCAGGTAGATTTGAATGACTACAGCGAGTGGTGGGCCTGGGTTAAGGGTGCCAATTGGAAGCATCCGCATGGGCCCGGCAGCAGTATAAAAGGCAAAGGCGATTACCCCGTAGTACATATATCCTGGTTTGATGCGGTTGCTTATTGCAAATGGGCGGGCAAGCGCCTGCCTACCGAAGCAGAGTGGGAGTGGGCCGCGCGGGGAGGTCTGCAAAATAAAATATACCCTTGGGGGGATGAGCCGGTCGATAAAGGCAAGGTAAAGGCTAATACCTGGCAGGGCCGTTTCCCTGATCAAAACACACTGAGGGACAAATTTTACGGATTGGCGCCCGTAGCTTCATTTGCGCCCAATGGCTATGGTTTGTATGATATGGCCGGGAATGCCTGGGAATGGTGCGCCGATAACTATAATAATACCTATTACCAAGCCATCAGGAACGGCGCCAGCAACCCCAAAGGCCCGGCAACAAGTTATGATCCAGAAGAACCTTACGCCAGGAAACGTGTAATAAGGGGTGGGTCATTCCTTTGCAATGATAGTTATTGTTCAGGATACAGGGTAGCAAGGCGTATGAAAACTACAGAAGATAGCGGCATGGAGCATTTGGGGTTTAGGTGTGTACAAGATTAGTATTACATCCATTTAGTACCACTAACTCAGGTGCCCGAAGAGAGACTCGAACTCTCCATGGGCAGTTGTAAATTGGCGGGAGCGTGTGTGTTAGCGCTTCTGCACGTCAAATCCGCCGTCTCTAAAAAGCGAATTATATGCTGCACTGCCGTCGAAGATCACAACTTTGGAAACAGAAACATTCTTATCGCCTTTTGAATATTGGTCATCACCGGCGGCAGAACTCCCTGCGGACTGATATCCACCGGCTTTTAAGTCGTTAACTATCGAAGTATAATGACTGGCATTGGTGGTCACCTACTCTGCTGTTTTTTCTTTCGGATGCCAGATAAAAGTCTCTTCATCGGTTTTTGAGGAGAAATTAAAAAAGAACAAAGCACCCGTAGCCCTGTCAAATCCCTTCACGCGCCAATGCGGGTTTAATTTGTGCAACGCTTTTGAAATTTCCTGCTATGCTTTACGCCGGGCTTGCAAAGCGTATACTTCTCTATCGCAGAAGATCCTTCGCTGTTGCTCTCCAAAGGGGTCCTTTGGACAGGATGACAATTGGCTTTCTGATTGGTTGATGCACCACTATTTAATTTCCCACAACCAGCCCCGCCAAGCCATTATTTAATAAATTCGCCTTTCATAAAACCTTTAGATGATATCTTTCTTTGAAGCTTCGCTGGATGTAGTATCCGTGCATCATGTTGGCAACCAATCCCTCGGGGAAATGTACGCCTTGTCCGATCACCCGCTGGAAATGAAGGACGCCGTGGTTCCCGACTTGCTGATGCAATATTTTTTAAAGTCTTTCGAGAAAGCCGACGAGGTTTACTACTTAACCCACAGCAGCGGCGATTTGGCCCTGAATGAAATCTATCATTTCGCTGCGTCGATATTCGCCGATAAGGAAAAGTTTCACGAAACATCGGAGCAAATTGCCAAACACTTGTTTAAAGTAACCAATCACCCCAACATAAAAGGAGGGGAGCTGTATGTGGTTTATTTTAACAAGGTGCAGATAGAAGGCAACCTGCTGGACGCCATCGGTATTTTTAAATCGGAAAATAAAGAAACGTACCTGAAAGTTTACCCCGACAAAGGCGGCTTCCAGGTAGACTATGAACAAAACGCCATCGACATCAACAAGCTGGACAAAGGCGTTCTGATTTTTAACATTGAAAAAGAGAACGGCTATAAGGTGGCGGTGATTGATAAAACCAACGGGGGCAAGGACGCGGCAGTTTACTGGAAGGATAATTTTTTACAGCTCAAAATACGCAACGACAGCTTTAACCAAACCAGCAATACCCTGGGAATCTATAAAAACTTCGTGACCCAAAAGCTGGATGACGATTTTGAAATGAACAAAGCCGACAAGATCGATCTGCTGAACCGATCGATGAAGTACTTTAAGGAAAAGGAAACTTTTGATATGGACGAGTTCACGGGCGAGGTGATCGGCAATCCAAAGGCTATTGAATCGTTCAGGAATTTTAAAAGTCAGTACGAAACGGAGTTTGACAGCCCTATTGGCGATACGTTCGAAATATCAGGCAACGCGGTAAAAAAGCAGGCCAGGGTTTATAAAAGCGTATTGAAGCTGGATAAGAATTTCCACGTTTACATCCATGGCGATAAACAGTTGATAGAAAAAGGCTTCGACGATGCCAAAGCGATGAATTATTATAAGATTTATTTTAAGGAGGAAGGGTAGGACACGCCCACAAAGGCGAAGGGTGTCATGGTGAGGCTCTCGAACCATAGCGTGCGGGTCAATGCACCATGCTGATCAAGTCGGCGATGGCCTTTGCGCGCTCCTTCGAGAGCCTCAGGATGACACCGGCTACTTGTTTCAGCGCCCCCTCATGCAAAGTAAGCGCGGGATAGTTCCCCAACAGTCAAGTCGCATACTTTGCAAGCGTGAATATCCAGTGGGATGTCCATCCGCGAGCTGGCAGATCGGCATGACAGGTACTTTTAGCTTCGTCAGATGTTCATCACATATGAAAAACGTTCCACTTATGGCCGTCTGGGTCCGAAAAACCAAAACCATAGTAGCCTTTGCCGTATTCTGCCGGTTCGCTAAAGATCGCCCCGCCTGCCTTACGAACTTCGACGGCCCAGGCATCCGCTTCTTCTTTGCTTTCGGCCCAAAGCGTGAAGATCAGTTCATTTCCACGGGTCAGGTCGGCAACTTCCCCTTTTGTCGCCTCCCTGAAAGGATCGCTTGCAAAAAAATGAACAACAAAATCATTGTCGCCAATTAAAAAACTGGTTAGTTCTTTTGCCTTGTTGGGGCCTTCATTTGACTTAAAGCCCAGGGTGGTATAAAAACTTCTTGCCCGCTCTACATCTTTTACCGCCAGGTTTGCCCATGTTTTTCTCGGTCTCATAATTTTTTATTTATTAATCATATCGGGTGTTATCTACAAACGGTTGTAATATCAATCTTGTTTATGAAAGTGTCAATAAATTTTCTCAAATTAAAACCAATAAAAAAGCCTTAAGACTTTCGACTTAAGACTTTCATTCTTGAAAACTTCGTTCTATTCTGCCAACGGCTGCAGGTTATGCTGAAATTAACGATCTATTTACTTGCCTTGCCGGATAACTGAAAAAATGTGATAGCCAATTGCTAAGGCGAGTATCACCGCGGCCCTGATCCAGCTTATGCTGCCGGAAGTAAACAGGTACCAGGTGCCAATGATAAAGAGGGGTAAATAAAGTAATACCCCGGTAACAACGCCGGGAGAGTATTTCTTCAATTTAAATACCCCGATGATATGGAAGATGGCATTGATACCCGCGATTGCGGCTACGGTATACCAAACGCCTACGCCCCGTTCGGTAGGGCCTAATGCGACCGGCAGTACGCATACACCGATCATAAGGGTATTGATCCATACCAGGTAACCGGGACGGACACCCTGGGTTTTAGACGGCACCAATTCCTGGTACCATTCGATAAAGCCGCCGGGAAACAGGAACTCTTCTGTTACATGCAGCATCACGCAGGCGGGAAGGATTAAAGCTAAGTTTGAAAATGTCATGGTTGATAAATTTTTCTGCAAATTTATGGTGCAGGTAAATTTTCCGACGATAACAATTGTTAATTAATCACTTACGGTTGCGGATGCGGCTCAGGGACACCGATGTGATGCCCAAATAGGAAGCGATATAGTGCTGTGGTACGCGAAGAATAATTTCGGGGTGTTGCTGCAGCAGTTCTTTATATCTTTTCTCGGGAGAGTCTTTAATCCGCGACACGAAAAGCTGTTGATAAGAGGAAAGCCGTTGTTGCAGGTAATCGTAATAAAAATCACGTACATGCGGCAGCGATCCCATTTTCTGCCGGAAGGCTTCCGTAGTAATGCTGTAAAGCACCGCCGGTTCCAGCGTTTCCAGGCTGTACCAGCTTGGCTCGTTATTCAGCAAGCTTTCGAATGAAGAAATGAACTGGCCCTCCTGCAAAAACTGGAAGGTGACATCTTTGCCGTCGTTATTAAAAAAAGCCCTGGCCAGGCCCTGTTCGACGTAATACAATTTTCCCGCTACTTCGCCTTCCTTAACCAGTAAGGTTTTGGCATCAAATCCCTCCTGTTTAAACAAGCTTTTGATATTTGATATGATGACTGTGGTATCGAGCATTAAGTAAAGATAGCGACATCTTTTAAACATTGCCTGTAACCTTTAATCGGTAACTGGTGACTAATGCTACATGTTTAATCATGTTGCAAATTCATCAGCCTTTATCATCGCCAAAAAGGGTTGCGTGTACTTCGTTTGGCTGGTATTTGCCGCTTTAGGCGCTGTTCAAAATACATCCGCCCAAAATAAAACGCAATCCCGGGTAATAAGCGGGACTATTATTGACAGTGCCTCGAAAGAGCCTGCCGGGTTTGCAACCATTAGTCTTAAAACGGAAAAAGACAGCCTGGTTAAAACCATCATCAGTAAAGCCGACGGCAGTTTTAAGTTTGAAAACGTAAAGGCGGCAGCATACCACCTGGTTGTCGTTTCAACAGGGTATGCAAGGAAAGTGGTTAATATCGGTTTAACCAATACCATCGAAATAAACGTAGGAACTATCTCATTAGTCCGGGAGACCAGAAGTCTGAAGGAAGTACAGGTAACAGCCGACAGGCCGATCGTTCAACAAAAGACAGACCGCATCATTTACGACATACAGGCCGACCCGGAAAGCAAAGTAACTAATGTTTTGGGCATGATACACAAGATACCGTTCCTTTCTGTTGATGCGGACGATAATGTGCTGATGAAGGGTAACACCAGCTTTAAAGTGCTGATAAACGGGAAAGAATCCGGTATGTTCACCAATAACCTCAAGGATATATTGAAAAGCATGCCTGCTTTAAGCGTGCTCCGAATAGAAGTGATCACCATCCCGCCGGCAAAATATGATGCCGAAGGATTGGCGGGTATCATCAATATCATTACCAACCGAAAAATCAAGGACGGTTATAAGGGTAATTTTAATGTGAATGATGGTTTTCCGAATGGCGGCCCCGGCGCAGGAGGGTCCGTTACCGTGCAGAATGGCAAGCTTGGTATAAATGCGTTTGGAGGCGGCAGCATTTACACTAACCCGCAGACCAATTTTAATCATATACGCACCACCACAGGCACTGATGCATCCATATTACAGCAGGATGGGTATAACAGCGGCAACGGCAAAAACGGGTACTTTGGTACAGAACTAAGCTACGAGATCGATTCGCTGAATTTGCTTTCAGGCAATTTTAACATTAACGGCAATAGGAATAACGGTTTTATTGCGCAACATTCGGCGCTCAGTGCGGCTGACGGCACGCTGCTGCAGGGTTTTGACCTTGATAACAATAACCATTCAAACGGTGGCGGTTTTGACGCTTCATTGAACTACCAGTTAGGCTTTAAGCAGGATAAAAATACGCTGCTCACTTTTTCATACCGCTATTCGCAGAACAACAGCAATACCTTTACCAGTATCAGCATCAGCAACCCGTTTGGCTACACAACCCCTGATTACAAACAGCCCGATAACGAAAAATCGCGTGAGCAAACCGTTCAGATTGATTATGCACACCCGCTGAACAAGGTAAATATGGAAGCGGGGATAAAAGCCATCTTCCGTAATAGCGGCAGCGATTTTGAATACCTGTCGCTTGATAGCACCAATAACCAATTTGAGAACGACCCCTTGTCAGGCAACACCTTTAACTATGTGCAGGATGTATTCGGGGCCTATAACTCGTACCAGTTCAGCCTTAAAAAATGGAATTTCAGTGCCGGCCTGCGTGCGGAAGCAACTTACGTGAACGCCAATTTTATTTCAACAGGCACTTTTGTCGACAAAACCTATCTTAATGTTTTACCGTCGCTTACTGTCAGCCGCCAGTTTGCCGATAACAGCAGTCTTAACTTCGGTTTTGCGCAACGCATCCTAAGGCCGGGCATTAACCTGCTCAACCCGTTTGTAAACCGGTCTGATCCTAATTTTATCATATCGGGCAACCCCAACCTACGGCCCACGGTGATGAATAATATACAACTGGGTTACAGCACCAACGCAGTTAAAAACTTATCGATATTTGTAGCAACTGATTACACCTTTTTTAGCAACCTGGAGTTGCCGGTCAATTTGTTCGATCCCGCCACGCAAATCACCACTACTACCTATGAAAACAACGCTAAAGGCGGCGGCATAGGCTTAAATTTTAACCTGAACTATTCGCCGGCTAAATTTTATAGCCTGGGTATTAACGGCAATCTCCTGCAGTTTTTTGTAAATGGTACAGGCAATATCGCTGTCGAGCGGTTGAACCTGTTGGCAGGGCATGTCTCCTTATCCAACAGCTTTAAATTTGGCAATGGCTGGAGCGCCGGCCTGAACGGAGATTACCAGAGCCGCTCACCACGTTCGATACAAGGCATCTCGAACGCTTATTTCAGCACATCACTGAGGGTAAATAAAGAGCTGATCAAAGACCAACTATTTGTTTCAGGTTCGGTGCGTAACCCATTCACTAAATTCCGCAGCAATGTGGTCACCACCACCTCGCCGGATTTTTTGCAGGTGGATGAAAACCAAAGATATTTCAGGTATACCACCTTTAGCCTCAACTATAACTTCGGCAGGCTAAAAAGCAATATCAAAAAGAATCGGAAAGGTATTAATAACGATGACGTGGGCAGCGGGTTTTGAGGTTTTGTGATACAAGATAATCCAAATAGTATTAAGACTTCCGACCAGCTTTTGTGCCTGTTATCCGCACCTATTTGCGTGAGTGCGGACACCCGCAAATATTACCCGGTTAAGCGCGGATGCTTAACCGGGCGAGAAACATTACCACTAATTTTTATGGATATCTAATTCACTGATCAGGTTATCAGCATGCCCTAATATATCGATGCACCATAGTACATACCTTATGTCTACACAAATGGTTCGGTTATACTTTTTGGTAAAAGCGATATTGCTGCCCATCGACTCCCAATTCCCGTCAAAGGCAAGACCGATCAGTTCACCGTCGCCATTGATAACGGGCGAACCCGAATTACCGCCGGTGATATCATCATCAGTGATAAAATCAACGGGAATTGTGCCATTTTCTGCATATTGTCCAAAATTTTTGTGTTTGTACGCGTCAATTAACGACTTCGGCAAATCAAACTCGCTATCGCCGGGCTTGTATTTTGCCATTACACCATCAAGGTTGGTTTGCAGGGGCATCTTTACATTATCTTTGCCTACATAAGGCTCCAGTGTTCCGTAGCTGATGCGCATCGTAGAATTTGCATCCGGATACATCAGTTTGTCCTGGTTTTTTTCTAAAAGGGCCTGCACATACAGTTTATCAAGATCGGCTTTTCGGGCTTCAAAATCGCTGATCTTATTTCCAAATACATTTTTTACGTAAGCCCGCGGTTTCAGATTAAGCGCATAAACAAAAGCCGGGTCATTACTTAGGGCGTCGACGGAAGGGTTTTGCATAAATGCATTTAATTTATCAGGGGCTATCAAATTACTGTTTGCCCACAGGTAATCGGCAAATTTACTGAACGCTTCCATCGCATTGCCCGGCGCGTATTTACTTACAATGTTTTCAATAAACTCCGGGTGCTGATCCATAGGTACATCCTTATAATAGCTTTCCATCAATTGGGCAAATATCCTTTTATCCGCAGTTTCATTATAAGTATTTACGTACTCAGCATTATACTCTTTTAACTGTTTTGTAAGATCCGCTACAGCGGCAGCATCATCTTTCTGTGTATTTAATGCTGTTAAGAAATAATTAGTATTGAGCGCATTTACTACAAAGCCGGGGGCTAGCAAACCCTCATTAATATAGGTGCGATGGATGGCATAGGGTTCATAATCGGCATATAATTTTTTATAATCCTCCATTAAATTCCGATAGGGTTCTTTATTAGCCGCCCATTTTGTAAACTCCTCCTCCTCGTGTTTTTTTTGATCGTAAACATCCAAATGTTTCAGCTGCTCGGTTTCACCTATATAGTATTTCCAGTAGTTGGCGATTTTGGCATATTCCGACGATAGCTTAAGACGCGTATCCAAGCTTTTATCCATCTCTTCCTTCCATGCCTTCAGGCGGATATCCCTCAGTTTTACAATAACGGGATTGGTTTCATCAGTAGCCAGTTTAATTCCGTTTGAAGTTAAAAACCTGTCGGTGCGTCCCGGATAACCATAAACCATTGCAAAATCGCCTTTTTTAATCCCTTTAATGGAGAGGGGGAGAAATCTTTTCGGAACGTAAGGAACATTGTCGGCAGCGTAGTCGGCAGGCTGGCCATCTTTACCCATATAGATCCTGAAAATTGAAAAATCGCCGGTATGACGCGGCCACTCCCAGTTATCTGTTTCGCCGCCAAATTTGCCTATGGATTGAGGCGGTGCACCCACCAGCCTGATATCGGTATACCGGTCATACACAAATAAAAAATACTGGTTGCCATCATAAAATGTATTAACAGCGCCGCCATAATGGGTGCCGCTTATCGCATTGTTCACAATTGCCTTTTTGATATCTGCCAGTTTTTCGTCACGATTTTGATCATTAGTTCCTTTCAGCCCTTCCAATACCTGCGCACTTACATCTTCAATCCTCACTAAAAACTCCATGTATAAACCCGGTATGGGTTTTTCTTCGCTATAATTTTTAGCGTAGAAGCCATTATCGAGTATATCATTCTGAGGCGTTGAGTTTGCGTCTATAGCCTCATAGCCACAATGGTGATTGGTAAACACCAGGCCCTTATTTGAAACCACTTCGCCGGTGCAAAAGCCGCCGCCCAGGGAAACAATAGCATCTTTAATACTCGCTTTATTTATACTATAAAGATCTTCGGGGGTAAGCTTAAATCCCTGTTTCTTCATCTGCTGGTAGTTTTTACCGATTAATATCGGTATCCACATTCCCTCATCAGCCCGGGCAAGGTCGGCAAACGTGATGGTTAACAATATCAGTAAAGCAGATATCTTGAACTTTTTCATCGGTGAAAGTATTTTAATAGGTTATAATTTGCAATGCGACATTTCTCAACAAAACTAATCATCAGTAAACTGCCAAATAATCCCCCTAAAAGGGGGGTTTTTAGTGGTGCTGGGTGGGAGCGGAATAGGCACCCCACAAGATCATGCATAGCCTAACAAGATTTTGTCACATCTATTTATATTAAATTCAAAGTACTTTGAACTTAAAAGTAAATGGTTATTTTTGCTCGGATACTTGTAATGAGTCTCGCCAAACTGGAATTAAAAATTCATTAGGTGAGGGGTGTAAATAAAAAATGATAATGTTAGCACAATTTTAAATGAGTAAACAAACGGATCACTTTTACAACAAATTCTCATTCTTATATCCGTTGGTGGATGTCTTTCTCAAACCACAAAAGAAAGTTTTATTTAACGAAATCAACCTGCTGCCGGAGGGCAATTTGCTGGAGATTGGTGTTGGCAACGGGGCTCATTTTCCACTTTATAAAAAACATAAGGTAATTGGCATCGATACGTCCGCAGCAATGCTTGAACTTGCCGAAAAAAGAAGTCGCGAAAATATTAAGGTTTTTAAAATGGATGGAAAGGCAATTTCGTTTGCCGATGATGAATTTGATTACGTTGTTCTCTCGCATGTTATTGCCGTTGTGGATAATCCAGAGCAATTATTCGAAGAAGTGTTAAGGGTATTAAAACCGCAGGGACAAGTATTTATTCTAAATCATTTTACGCCCAATAACTGGCTTAGGCAAATTGATCGTGCATTTGAGGTAGTTTCAAAGATGCTTCTCTTCAGATCGTTTTTTTACATTCATCAAATAGCTGCCATTAACAAGTTCATTCTTTTAAAAGAGGTTCATTTTGGCTTAGCATCCTATTTTAAACTTTTAATTTACCAGAAAAAGTGAGAAGAAAGTATATTTTTATTTGCCTAGCGTTGTTAATCAGTTTGTTTATTTATTTGTTTTATCGAACAAATAGAACTGTTGTTAACGAGATCGTTATTCATTTGATTTCATTCGAAACATATGCAAGGGTAAAGGCACATATTGTAAAGGCATTACCCCTGAACGAGATTGTGATTTATTCATTGCCTGAAGGACTATGGGTATTTTGTATTACACTTACTTAAAAACCGTTTTTTATTAACCTGAGTAACTGGCGAATCGACTGCATATTTATTCCAATCATATTTTGCGTTTCCCTGGAAATACTTCAGCTATTTCATGTTACCAATGGACGATTTGATTTTATGGACATTGCCATTTCCGTTTTATTTTGGATATTAGGCGGTTATGTTTTACGGGATAAATCTGAAAAACGGAATATCCTCGCCCGGCCGAACTCAGAAACGGTTGTTTGTTTGGCCAGTTATTGCATCGTCTGTTTATCACATGTTTTAAAATAGGAAGAAAAATTACATATAAAGTTTATGAACAGGATTAAGGAACATCTGACTAGCTATCGTTATGCTGTACGCGGAATAGTGTTTGCATTTAGATACGAAAACAACATGATCTTTCATCTTGCTGCCGGTATTGCCGTAATCGTAGTAAACAGCCTGTTGAAAGTTAATAAAACCGAGTGGCTCATTACCCTGATACTGATTGGCGTGGCCGGGATGACAGAGGTATTTAATACGGCTATTGAAAAGTTAGCAGACCGGGTTAGTAAAGAGCAGGATCCATTGATTGGTAAGGTAAAAGATTTGGCTTCGGGCGCTGTTTTAATTATTTGTTGCTTCGCAGTTTTGTGCGCCGTCATCATTTACCTCCCTTATTTGTTGGAATTGAAGTTGTAAGGCAAGCGAAATGGTTCAGCATACCTATATAGTGTACCAATTGTTTTAAATGATTGGCTCAGATAATCGGGATTTTGGCAACAACCCCACCCGATCTAAACGTGTATTTGTCAGCAATATCCAACTCGATGGATCAACCGCAAAAAAAGGATAATTAAATCATTGTCTATAACGACAATTTAATGACTGCCGGCGATAATAGCGTTAATCGTACGATGATCCAGTACTACATTATTTCGACGGTCTAAAGCACTGCCGGTATCCCAAAAAAATGGTATCACACCGTTAGCAATTGCCGTTTTGGTTACATATGTTATCCAATTGTCAACAGACGCCTGGTGCGCTGCGGTATCAAGCGGACCCGTGCGTCTGTAAGCACCGTATTCACCCAAAAGCACCGGAATCCCTTTGTCTACAAACTTTTGCTTTAATCCCAGGAAATAAGTGTTTTGATCACTTTCCTCTCCCCAGGTTGCATTCCGGCTGGGTTCAATTATTGAATGATGGCCTGCGCCCCAATAATAAAACATGTTGCCCCATGAAGCATCTGCCGATAGGGCCGTAAATTGGTAAGGCGTGTAGTCGTGCTCCTCAAACATCATTCGGTTGGGGGTTGGATCGGTGGGAAATTGATTCATGAGCGGGGATGGCCCTTGTACTACCAATATCCGGTAAGTATTTCGGCCCCCGGTGGAGCGTACTGCATCAACAAAGGATTGGTGGTATGAAACCAGCACGCCCATTTGGGTACCGTCAGTCACATTAGGTTCGTTTGCACTGGCAAACATTAAATGCTCGTCAAAATCGCGCATGGTTGTCGCTATCTGTTCCCAAAAAGCTTTCTGTTTAGCATTCACAGAATCTTTCTTGGCTGTTGTGCAATTGTTTTCAAGCCAGCCACCGTCCCAGTGGATGTTAAGTAAAACATACATATTGTTATTTACACAATATTGAACAACCTGTTTTACGCGGCTCAGCCAGGCATCTTGTATCTTAGCCGTTTTTAGATCGGAATATTGATTCCAGGAACAAGGTAACCGAATAGTATTGAACCCCTGCTGTTTTATAAATTGGATATACTGATTTGTAATTATCGGGTTGCCCCATGCTGTTTCTCCGCCAATTGCTTCGAGCGTATTTCCAATGTTCCAGCCTAACTGCATATTGGCTGCCTGCTGCACCGCTGTGCTGCTCATGCCCGTCATATCAGGTGCGATGGGGGATGTATTATACGACGCGAATATTGTATATACCGGCTGAACCGGACCAGGTTGGACCGGAGCAGGTGAGTTGTCGACACCCGGTTTTTTACTACAGGAGATCGCCGCTACTATCGCAATAAGACAGATATAAATTTTGTAGTACCGTTGGAGGTTCATTTTGGTTTATTTGCTAGATTTTCGTAATATATATAATATAAAATTGTTTTTCATCAATTTGATAGTCGATGTCATCGAATTAGTTGCTTTTTTGTTGATTCAACCCGGACTATATTCACAAGAATAAATAAAATTAAAACAATTTACATTAAATAGACAACTCTGTATATTTAAGGTTCTATCTTTGTTGCATGACAAAGGAACGAGGACAAATAGTAACCGATAAAATACTGGATACAGCCGAACGGCTCTTTTTTAAGCAGGGTTACAATATTACGGGTATTAACCAGGTGATAGAAGAGGCTGATATAGCCAAAGCCTCTTTATACAAACATTTTGATTCGAAGGTTGACTTATTGGTGGCCTACTTACAGCGCTTTCACCAAACCTGGTTTGACGGGCTGGAAGCCAACGTCAACGAAGTGGCTGATCCCAAACAGAAATTACTGGCTATTTTCGACTATCACCGCGGGCGCCAGATAAAAGGCGAATATGGCGGGTGCCGTTTTGTAAAAGCAAACAATGAAGCCGGGATGAGCGACCTGCGTGTGCTGGCGGAAATTCAAAAGGGAAAGCAGCATCTTCGAGCATTTATTGAGCAATTGGTGATTAGTTCAGGTCATAAAAAACTGTTAACCGATAAAGAACTCACCGACATGATCTACATGATGGCAGAAGGGGGACTGGTAGCAGCTTCCATATTTAAACAGGCCGATGATTTGCAGTCAGCCAAAGCGATCATTCAAAAGCTGATCTGACGTGAAAGAAATTAAAAATAAATGGCTGGAGCTGGTTATCGTTTTGTCCGCGCCGCTGCTCTCTGTAATAGATGTGTTCATCATCAACATAGCCATCCCGGCCATTAAAAAAGGGGTGCACGCAACAGATGCTGAGGTTCAACTGGTTATTGCAGGCTACCTGTTAGGTTATGCAGCTTTCTTGATCACCGGCGGGAGAGCGGGCGACCAATTCGGACGCAAAAAAGTATTCTTTTGGGGGATGCTTTTTTTTACCCTTGCATCGTGTTTGTGCGGCTTGTCTGTAACACCCGTTCAATTAAACGTAACCAGGTTTCTGCAGGGTATGAGCGCATCGCTTATGGTACCGCAGACTATCGCATTTATACAAGTACTTTTTACCGAAAAAGAGGAACGGGCGAAGGCAATAGGTTTGTTTGGTATTACAGTGGGTTTTGCCGCTGTTATCGGTCAGGTATTGGGCGGATATTTGTCAGATACGCATTGGGCGATTGAAGGCTGGCGGCTTATTTTTTTTATCAACTTACCGATAGGCATAGTAACCTTATGGGCCACCAGCCGGTATGTAACAGAAACAAAAGCCAATCAAGGGAGCAAATTTGACTATGCCGGAGTATTAATTTTAACACTTACCTTGTTCTGTCTTATTTACCCTTTAACACAGGGCCGTGAAGCCGGATGGCCCTTATGGAGTATTGCGCTCATTATCTTATCATTCGTGTTATTTGCTTATTTTATCTACGATCAAAAAAGAAAACTGGCCGACAATAAAAACCCGCTGATAGATGTCAGGCTGTTTGAGATAAAGGATTTTAATATCGGGCTTGTCGCTGTGTTGTTTCATTTTATGCTGCATACGTCGTACCTGCTGCTCAGCGCGGTGTATTTACAAAACGGTCTTAAAGTTTCTGCCTTGCATTGCGGCTTATATTTTATTCTTCCCGGAATCCTGTTCATATTATCATCCATCATAGCGTCAAAGCTGATCGTCAGCTTTGGAAAACGTATTTTGCAGGCCGGTATTGTGCTGTTAGCAATAGCGTTTTTCTTACAGATAGAATTGCTGAAACCCGGTGTAAATGCCTGGCTCATGATTTCGCTCATGGGATTGTGGGGCTTCGGGAACGGCCTGGTGTTGCCATCCTTATTAAACATTGTATTGAAAAGTGTGCCGCCCGGACACGCCGGTGCCGCAGCCGGTATCTATTCAACTTTTCAGCAAACAGCTTCGGCATTGGGCGTAAGCATTATTGGAGGGATATTCTTCTATTATTCTAAGCAGGGATGGCAAAGCGCGTACCAGGCTGGCCTGATCGCGATATTGGTTTGCGTATTTTTAGTAGGGGTTATGCTGTACCTATTGCCTGATGGAAAAACGACAGGTGAAGCAATAGCGGCGGAATAGGTCATAACAATGCATCTGTCTCAGGGATGTATCCATCAAAATTCTTACAAAGCCCGGATAATTGAGTTGCTGGATTGAAAATCCGGACTAACAGGGGGAGGTCATCAGAACCACTGAGAACAAATTGATCTAAACAATTGGATAAATCACCCTAATCGGGTGATTTATAGCCATGCCGTAATCGTGTAGTTTTGATTTACTATGAAAAGGATATTAACTGTATGCCTATTCTTTAATGTCATCTTGCTGACAAACGCAAAAGCGCAGAGTTGCTCCTGTGCTGATCTGGTTAAAGAAGTTATTTCAAAAACAGAACATGATTATGCGGGCTATATCCATAAGGTAAAGGAGAAGGAGGGTTCTTCATATCTTCAATTCAAACAAAAACTTGTGAGAAAAGCAACCAATGTCCCATTCCTAAAATGTTATGATTTGCTTGAAAAATATGTCAGCTTTTTTAATGACGGTCATTTATTTATAGTTGAAATACCGCCAAGGCAGCCGGATAGTCTTGCTGCAACGGCTAAAACATATCCCATACCAGGGAATTATAAGCTTATATTAAAGAACAGGAAAAAGAAAGATCCTATTGAAGGTATATGGAGGGCTGCAGGCCATATTGAAATAGTTGTGGTAAAAACCGGAAAGCGTACCTTTTATGGTGTTATACAACACACTACGGCACCCGGGTGGAAGCCTGGCATGGTGAAGATGGAGATTGAAAAAGTAAAGGAAAACGAATACAAAATAGCTTATTATAGAAACGATTTCACAAAAATCCATTTCGTAAAACTCCACATATCGAAACATGTGGCACTGTCATTTGGCGTCTATCGCTTTGCAAAAGCATGGCCGGTAAATCCTGAAAGTAAATATATAAACCCCGACGACCCGCAATTACCGGTTTTTAAGCTGCTCAATAAAAATAATGTATTGCTGACTATCCCTTCAGCCTTAATAGACAGGAGTTACCTCGATAGCCTCTTAAAGAAAAATGATGTAATCATCAAATCAACCCCAAATTTAATAATTGACGTGCGCAGCAACGGCGGCGGAAATAATATTTGGGGCGGTGTATATGCTATAGCCAACACGACCGTCCGCCCTAAGCCAAAAACATATGACGGAGATGATTTTCTTTTGCTGGCCTCCGAAGACGACGCGATATATATAGATAATATGAGCGCCTACCTGAAAGAGCGTAAAGATAGCCTGGGGATTAAATATTACCAGCATGTGATCAGTAATATCAGAGCCAATGTTGGCAGGATAATAGGGTTTTCATTTTACAGTTCAACACCTGATACAGCTAAAAGACCGGTTTATAAATATCCGAAACGCATCGCCGTCATTATTGACAAAACTGTTGCAAGCGCGGGCGAAGGATTCATCATAGACTTAAAAGAAATAAGTTCAAAAATCACGCTTTACGGAAGCAATACTTATGGCATGATTGATTACATGAATGTTAACACCTTGCCCCTCGGTGATAAAAACTGCGCTTGGTATTATTTTGGATACCCCACTTTTTTTGCGAAGGATATAAAAACAAAGCCCAACAATCCTACAGGCATAAAGCCCGATATTTATATTCCGTCAAATGTTTCAGACTGGATTGAATGGGTAAAAAATGATTTGAAAAACCATAAGCGCAATTAATAGGATAAAATTGTTTAGCAGAACCCTATTTAACGTTCACTTTCGGCTGCTTTAATCCCAATGCAGATAAATCTATTTGGTATATATTGCCAGATCCGTTTAAGATACTGTGCAGATTTTTCTGCAGGTCTTTGAATGTTTTGTTTTTTTTGGCAGTATCCACCGTGAAATCCCTTTCGCTTGCAAAAAACAAATACTTTCCATCAGGGCTTACTCTGGGGCTGTAGTCCCTGAAACGGGTATTTACTTTTGGTCCCAGGTTCCTGGCCGGAGTCCATTTACCGTTGATGTTTTCACTAACGTAAATGTCATAGTTGCCGTAACCGCCTTTCCCGCCGTACTCGCCCAATAACAAAAAGCTTTCATCAGGGGCTATTAAGCAGTCCAGTTCGTAATAAGGCGTGCTTGCATCGGTAAGGTGAACTGCGGTTGTATAATGGCCATTCACAAATTTTGAACAATAAAAATCCGCATCCCCCGGACCGCCGAGCGCGCCTGGCCTGTTCGAACTAAAATAGATGTTCCCGTTAGCAGCGATAGAGGCAAAATGTTCGTCATAACTGCTGTTTATGACCGTATCCAGCCGGACGGGGGTGCTCCATTTATTTTGAGCTGTTTTGGTTACCATCCAGATATCGTAGTCATCTCTTAATTTCCCCGCCACAGGCCGGTTAGAGGTAAAGACCATCTTTTTTCCATCAGGTGATAAAACCGGGTCAAAATCCCGGTACCTTCCCGAAAACGGAGCTACTTCCGGTGTTTGCCACTTACCATTTTTAAATTCTGAAAAACAAATAACATCCAGGTAGAATTTAAGGACACTTTTACTGAAGTAACAGGTTTTCCCATCGGGCGTAAATGTTCCGCCGAACTCATCATCCCTGGTATCTATTGTCCCCTCTGCGAAAAGTTTTGGTTCGGTTAGTGTTTCTTTATAAGAATAGGGGTAAACACCAGCCAGCTCATGGAAAGAAGCAGTAAGCATAACAATTGCCGCAGTGGTGATTAAAGTAATTATCTTTTTATTCATAACCTGGGTTCGTTTATTTATCCATAAATACACTTGTGGGCACCTGGTATATATCGCCAAGGCCGTTTCCCGGCCAATGTAACTGTTGTTCAAGTGACGCATAATTCAACCTTTTTTTCATTGGAATTGTCACAAAGTTTCTTTCACTCGTGAAGAAAAGCGTTTTGCCATCGCGGGAAACGTACGGACATGATTCATCAGCTGCGGAGTTTACAGCAGGGCCAAGGGATTTTGCGGCGGTCCATTGGCCGTTTTTCCGGTAGCTGATATAGAGGTCGCTCCTGGGATAGCTGATGCTTGCGCCAGGGGCATTTAAAGCATCCGGTCTGCCGCGTGAGGAATATAGGATGTAACTTTCATCAGGAGCGATAAATGGGTCGTTTTCCCCGTAGACAGAATTGATCGCCCCAGTTAAGGTATCCGGCTTTTGATATTTGCCGTTTGAAAACTTCGAGCAGAAAATATGCGGAACGCCGTCGGCTCCTGTTGCGCTAAAATAAAGCGTTCCGTTACGGGTCGCCGAACACCCCAGTTCGCCGCCTGAAGTATTGATGGGGGCGCCGATATTTTTAGGTTCGCTCCAGCCTTCGCCCGATCGTTCGGCAACCCACAGGTGGGCCCCGGGTCTTGCCTTTCCATCAAAGGGGCGGTTGGAAACAAAGAAAAGTTTTGAGCCGTCAGGGGAAATGCTGGGATTAAGATCTTTGTACCTGCCCGAAAAAGAAGCAATTTCCGGCGGGCTCCATCGTCCATTTTTGAAGCGCGATACGCATATAATAAAAATATTGCTTGAAATGGTCGACGGAGATTTTATTGTAAAATAGCAGGTTTTCCCATCAGGTGTAAAGGTGGCTCCCGACTCATCATTCTCAGTTGAAATAACATTTTCCCCAAAAATTACCGGCTTAGGCGCATCGATGGCGGCAAAGCCTGCAATAAACATGGAAATGATCGCCACCTGTAATACAATAATTTTCATAAGATAATTTCTTTCAGTTGGTTCGGCGTGCGGCTGCCCCGGTCAATTAGGCATTTACCATTGCCGGCCTGAATCAAATATACTTTTTCGGGCCGCCAGTAAAAATCACCCTGATAGGGTGATTTTTACTCACACGGCGCATTCTTATCTTTCACCTATTACATTACTCTTTTCTTGTACCCTTATTAATTTAACTAAACGGTTATGAAAAAACAATTACTTTTCCTGGTTATTATTCTTATCGCAAATTCCTGCACTACTAAAAAGCTGGTTGCAACGTCTAACAACGCAGCTGCGGTGCCCGCTTCGCCCGCGGTTGTACCGCCAAAAAAAGACGCCATCAAAAAATTCAGCGAGCTCATTCCTGCTAAAACAGCGGTTAACAAAGGTTTATTTAACACCTATAAAGTTGATGGTAAGTATTATTTTGAGATACCCGATTCATTAATCAGCCGCGAAATGCTGGCGGTTACCCGGTTAGCCAAAACACCGGCCGGGATAAAAATTGCGTACGAGCAATATGGCGGTGAGCTAGAAAACAACCAGGTATGGAAATGGGAACGTCATGATAAGCAAATCCTTCTACGGGTTCCCAGCTACTCGATGCGGGCGGACAGTGGCAGCGATATGTACCAATCCGTCAGAAATTCCAACCTCGATGCTGTACTCGCATCGTTTGATATAAAAGCGTATAATAAAGACACGACGGGAGTTGTCATTGAGGTATCAGATTTTTACAATGGCGACATTGCCGCTATTGGCATTTCCGACGAGTTAAGAAAGGCTTATAAGGTTATGGGGCTTGACAATTCGAGATCATTTATCGACACTATCAAAAGCTTCCCGATTAATATCGAAACCCACGTGCTAAAAACATACCGCGCAGCCGAATCACCAACAGACAATTCAAACGCATCGGTCACCTTTGAACTGAATACATCGATGCTGCTGCTCCCCAAAAAACCAATGACCCCGCGACTGAGTGATATCCGATTAGGATTTTTCGGACAAACACAAACCGATTATGGCTCCGATGCGCAAAAGGCAGAAGTGACCGCATACATTCACCGGTGGCGGTTAGAGCCCAAAGATGAAGCCGCTTACGAACGGGGAGAGTTAGTTGAACCTAAAAAGCAGCTGATTTACTATATCGACCCGGCAACCCCAAAAAAATGGGTCCCCTATTTGATCCAGGGGATAAACGATTGGCAAAGAGCATTTGAAGCCGCGGGATTTAAAAATGCTATAATTGGCAAGGTAGCGCCTACTGCAAAGGAGGATCCGCAATTCAGCACAGAAGATGCGCGTTACAGCGTAATAAGATATTTTGCATCGGATGTTCAAAACGCTTACGGGCCGCACGTGTTCGACCCGCGCAGCGGCGAAATACTGGAAAGCCATTTAGGATGGTACCATGAGGTAATGCAACTGCTGCACGACTGGTATTTTGTACAAACAGCGGCCGTAAACCCAGGCGCGCGCAAGGCGAAGCTTACCGATGAACAAATGGGCGAGCTGATCCGGTTTGTATCGTCGCATGAGATTGGCCACACCCTGGGTTTCAGGCATAATTATGGCGCAAGCTATGCATACCCGGTTGATTCCCTGCGCTCAAAATCATTTACTGATAAACATGGTACTGCGCCGTCTATTATGGATTATGCCCGCTTTAATTATATCGCCCAGCCCGGCGATGGCGTAACACATTTTTATCCGCAAATTGGAGAATATGATCTGTGGGCCACTAAATGGGGATATAGCTGGTTTCCGGGCAAAAAATCAGCCCGGGAGGAAAAGGAGCTGCTGGATGTATGGACAAAGGAGCGGGCAGGCAACCCCCTTTATTATTTTGGAAGGGAACAAACAACCATCGGTCCCCGTTTGCAAAGTGAAGACCTGGGTGATAATGCGATGAAAGCAAGTACATACGGTATTGCTAATTTAAAACGCATACTGCCAAATATTGAAAAATGGACCTACCAAAAAGGAGAAACCTATGCCGATCTGCAGCTGCTGTATAATGAAGTTATAGACCAGTTTGGCCGCTATATGGGCCATGTAACCGCCAACATCGGCGGTTTGAACGAAAACTTTAAAACGTACGACCAAACAGGCCCCGTTTATGATTTTGTAGATAAGGGCCTGCAGCGCGATGCGGTTTTGTTTTTTAATAAACAATTATTTACCAGCCCTTTGTGGTTAATTGACAAAGCAGAACTTTCAAAGTTTGATAATGGTTTAATTATTAGCAAGGTTAAAAATTTACAGGTTAATACGTTGGCCAGGGTGCTTTTGCCGTCGAGGCTGGCCCGTATGTATGATAATGAAACCCAAAATGGTGATAATGCCTATACAGTAGCAGAATTATTTACCGACTTGCGGGCGGGCATATTTACTGCCGGCCGCCCGGATGCATACAAGCGCAACCTTCAGCGGGGTTATATTGAAACCCTCAAAACCCTGCTGAACGAGGACTTCAAGGCGCCACCGGGGGCAACAGCAGTACAATTGGCCAATTTTGGCCTTACGCCGGTTAATGTGGCATTATCAGATATAAGGCCGATGGTACGTGCCGAACTAAAGGCCATTGACGCCCGTTTGCCGAAGGGTGGCGATGCGTTAATGGCAGCGCATTATGTTGATTTGCACTTACGCATTAAAGAAGCATTAAACCCAACCAGGCCTATAGTGAATTTGCCTGCCGCAGGGGCTCCCGGCGGGGGATTGCAGGAAGAGGGGCCTGTTAAAGATGATATCGAAATATATTCTCTTTATTAGGGATAATCAAAAAGCCTGTTGTTTTTTATACAGTATAAAATCAATTAAAAAGTGTTTCCCGAGAGCGACGGGAAACATTTTTTAACCCTGGATTTCCGCGTGGCTTTTTTTACAACACCTTTATTGTTTAGCCGTTAGTCAGGACATTCTCATCCGGGATTTATGAATAGATGGATATACAATTGTTTTGAATGATTGGCCGTAATAACCGGGATAAAGGCTTATGGGGATTATAAAATCTTCATATTGGGTCCAGGATTTATAAATCCGGAGTAACAGATGATGTCAGCGGCGCACGGGTAGCCCACTGCTTTGGCCTGCGCAGATACTCGCGAGATGAGATTATTTCTCTTAACCACAGAGGAGGCACTTGGATAGGTTTTAAATATAGAATTTTAAAAAACTCAGTCGCCTTCTGGAATATAAAAACTTATATAAAAGGTAAAATTACCGTCTGTATAAAAATGACATTCAATGTAATCGCCACTATTTTGATCGCCTTTGTACATATAGAATCCACCGTTTTCACTATTTTTCGTCTTTTCTTTATCTAGTTTAAAATTTGCTGCTTTCAATATATCAGTATGCATAGTCTCCATGTAGTATGCCACTTCGTCTTTGGTCATTTCCCGATTAAAAAAATTGCTTTCATCCGTAGAAACATCTATTTGCGTTACTTTTCCCGAAAATCTTCCTTCTCCCACGTGACTTATAACTTTCACTGTCTGTGATTTTATTTTATAGATAGTTGTTTTTTGCTTACCGCTGCCGCTCATTTCGTCGTAGATCAACTTATTTGATACGATTTTAAAATTTTTACTTATGAGGTAATTATTCAAATTATTATATGATTTCAGCATATAGGCGTTTAACAACTCCGGACTTGGCGGCAGTGAAAAAGTTAAAAATTTGATGTTATCGTGGCAAGGCGAAATAAATTCATTTTTCGCAGACAACGCATGAGTGAATAACACAAGTAATACCGAACCTATAAAACCATTTTTAAACATATTACATGAAAATTGGAACCAGTGAAGTTGTTTATTAGTGAATGATAAGTAATTAAATTCAGCTAAATATAAAAAAGAAAATCGCACCAAACAACTGAGTTCTAATTAACTATAAAAACAATGTTAAAGAGAAGCATTGTCTTAAAATGGATGGATTAAAAGCTAGGTTGCCGAATTTCATTTTCATCGCTGCCGCAAGCCCATCCTGGCGCAAGTATGCAGCGCCGGGCTGTGCGGGTGCGCACTTGTGCCCCTCCTCTCGCGAGAATGATGGGCAGGAAGAGCGCAGAGGCTTCTCGTGATAGAAAAGTTCTTTTTTAACTATTTTACACTATTTTTAAGCTGTAATGAGTAGAGGTTATAAATTCAGCGACCAGGATCAGCTTTACTTCGTCAGCTTTGCTGTGGTGAATTGGATCGATCTTTTTATCCGCAACGAATATAAAGATATTCTATTGGCTTCATGGCGGCATTGCCAGCAACATAAGGGACTGGAAATATATGGCTGGTGTATAATGACAAGTCATGTTCATATGATTATCGGCACGCATGGCGACAAGCTGGAAAATATAATGCGTGATATGAAAAAGCATACTTCCGCCGCATTAAAGGAAGCTATCAAACAGCATCCTGCGGAAAGCCGGCGGGAATGGATGTTAGGGATGATGGAAAAGGCCGGTAAGGAGAATGGTCAAAATACCAATTTCCAGCTGTGGCAGCAGGATAACCACCCGATTGAATTATTTGATCAAAAGATATTGCATCAAAAACTTGATTATACCCATTACAACCCGCTTGAAGCGGGCATAGTTGAGAGACCTGAAGATTATTTATACAGCAGTGCAAGAGACTATTATGGTTTGCCGGGAATAATTGATATCATTTTGGTTGAGCCAATGATACTGTAAAACGTGCATAATATAACTCCCATACCACGAGTAGCCTCTGCGCTTTTGGCGGGGCGTCATACTCGCGGGAGGGGGGAGAGCAACACCGGTTCAATTGGCCAATTTTGGCCTTACGCCCGTTAATGTGGCATTATCCGATATAAGGCCGATGGTACGTGCCGAACTAAAGGCTATTGACGCCCGTTTGCCAAAAGGTGGCGATGCATTAACCTCGGCGCATTATGCTGATTTGCACTTACGCATTAAGGAAGCATTAAACCCAACCAGGCCTATAGTGAATTTGCCTGCTGGCGCTGCTCCCGGCGGGGGATTGCAGGAAGAGGAACCTGATAAAGATAATATCGAAACCTGTTTTAATTACTAAGCATAGTCAAAAAGCCTGTTGATCTTTATAGGTTCGGGTACTGCTTTTGTTACATGAAGATAAGGCTGTTACATGAAAATGTGACAGCCTTTGTTTTTTCTGATCATATAGTGTTCATACACTCCAAGTATCGTACGAACTTGGTTATCAAAATCGCCTAACTTTTTTGACGATCTTAAGATAACGATACGAATTTCTCCAAAAACTTTTATCTTTAAAAAACTGTAAAACCAGACCTTTATGGATGCCCAAACTAATAAATCATTCTTTGATGCTTTCTCTCCATTATTATTATCGTTAATCCTTACGGGAACGTTTGGTCTATTGACAGGTATTTATATCGAGAGGCTTAAAAATAAGATATTAATTCTGACCTACACCTCAGTGTTTCAATCTTTAGGAACAACGTTTAAAGATAAATTTTGGGGTGAAATAGTAATTTCCCACAACAATAGAAATATCAATCATCTAAATTTTGTTACAGTTACCATACGAAATACTACAAGAACCGATGCTCAAACTCCTTTAGTTTTAGATGCATGGCTTGATAACAGAAGCCAATTTTTAGGCCACAGTGGATTTTATGATACTGGCAATAGCATTGTATTTGAAGAAAACTTTGGCGACCAATATAAACAGATGATTGAAGACATAGATGAAGATTTATTGTTGTTACGGAACGAAGGCCATGTCACTCCTGATGAATTGAAAAAAAGATTAGAGTTTTTCCAAGGGAATAGGAAATTAGGTTTGCCAGCCTTTAATAGACGATCACATGCCACAGTTAATTTTTTAATTGAAAATTTCGACGGCGTTATACCAACAGTATATTTAAGCATATTACAAAAGGGAACAAAACTAATTCCGGAAGGCGATAAAGCTAAAACTGAAAACAACAAAAAAATCGCCACTGGAATAATAACCTTGGTGGCTTATGCCTTAGGGTTGATTTGGGCGTTCAACTATTATACTAGTAAAAACGATGCAATTATCAGCACAATTATAATTGGAACTGGATCTTATTTATTGGGATTTGGACTCTACCATTCGTTTATGTACCTTAAAAAAGTCTTTTGGTAAAACCCCCGCCTCTCGCGAGAATGACGGGCGGGCAAGAGTGCGGAGGCTTCTCGTGATAGGGAATGAGGTGAAAATAGCTAATAAATTGTAAATTGCTTATTAATTTTAACTGTATCCTTGCCTTATAACTATGGGACTTAAACCTTACGATAGAAAAATCAGTCAGATTTTTAACAATATCCAATACGACGTAGATTTTTATCAACGAGAGTACAAATGGAATGACGAACTTGACTATAAGCCCGTTTCTTCATTATTAAAAGATATATTTTATCGGTTTGACCTCGAACGATATAACCCTGCACAGGAAATTAATCAGGAAAGCACTGAAAAACTTGAGTGGTATTATTTAAATACATTCATGACGAATTTGATTAAGGGAAAAAAGTATATTGTAGATGGGCAGCAAAGACTGACAACGTTAACGCTTATTTCAATTGCCCTATATCATATAGGCTTGAAACATGATTTGCCAGAATACATAACCGATGCTTTAAAAAATTCGATAGTTGGAAATAGCGAATTTGGAAAAGTTTTTTGGATGGGATTCAAAGATCGCCATATTGCTCTAAACGATATTCTTGTCAACAATATTGATTTTAGACATTCTCCAGAGAATGTTTCGGAAAAAAATATCTATAGAAATTATTCGATAGTTTTGGAGAAACTGCAAGAGAATCTTCAAACTCCACATAAACTCCAGACATTCATTTCATATTTCCGGCATAGAATTTATCTGATTGAAGTAGAAGTCGATAAAGATAAGGACGTCGCAATGGTTTTCGAGGTAATCAATGATCGCGGTGTTCCTTTAAAGCCATATGAAATATTAAAAGGCAAGATTCTGAGTCAGATCGATATTGCTGATAGAGACAAATACATTTCAATTTGGGAACAACAGATTCAAAAAATAGAAGTTTATGGTGAAAGCGAAATAGACGAGTTTTTTGGGTATTATTTTAGAAGTAAATTTGCTGACACAGCAGAGCAATATGCCAAACTTGACCGAACTCGGTATCATAAAACTATTTTTTTAGATGAATATGATTTAAAAATCCAGTTAAAAGACCATGAACTAAATGCGAGATATTTTGTCGAGAAAACCTTTCCTTTTTTTTCGGATGTGTATATTGAAATGTTAGTTCATTACTATAATTATAGCGAGGAGTTTGCGGCCGTCTATTTTAATCGATTAAATGACGTTGATGGTCAGTTTGTAGTGACAATGTCGGCAATTCAACTTAATGACTCTAATAAAGCTGAAAAATTAAAATTGATTCCGAGATATTTTGATACTTTCTTTTCGACGTTGAATTTGACCAATAGCTATAAGTCAAATGAGTTTAATGTGAGTGTTATCGCTACGACGATTGCCGTTCGGAATTCAAATGTCGAGCATGCAAAAGAATCGATAAAGCAACAATTATTGAATGTTGTAAGAAAAAAATATGATAGAGAAAACTTAGACGAAGCATTTAAATACGAATTCTTCAAGAACTTGGGATACAACGACTTAGGGGGCACATTTTTAAGGTATTATTTTGCCCGTATTGATCACTTTATTAGTGATTTTTCGGACGAAAACGAATACGGCACTTATTATCAATTAGTAGTTCAATCACGTGGCGGAGATGTCTATCACATTGAGCATATAATTACTAATGACCCTAAAAATATTCTTTTATTTAATGACGAAGAAGATTTTAATGTTCAAAGAAATAGACTTGGTGGATTACTCTTACTAAAAGGACGTGTCAATCAATCATCGGGGATGGAATTGTACTCTAAAAAGTTGAAAACTTATAATGTTACAGGAACATATTACGCTAGAACATTATTACCTGATATGTATAATAAAAAAGTGGCTTTTGTTAGGTATATAGAAAAAGAAAACTTAAATTTTAAGCCTTATAAGGTGTTTGGAAAACCCGAAATTGAAGAAAGGCATTCCCTTTTGTTTGAACTAACGAAACGAATATGGAGCTTCGACTAAGAGTTTGTTGAAATCTCTTACAATATTTAGTAATTTATTAATTAATCACGGAATGGAGCACCATCTAAATGAAACCCTGCAAAACCTTAAAGGCCCAAGCAAGGAGCAAATTACTGTTTTTAATCAATGGGCCGCCCGAGCTTTGGATAATTTTCATAGTGGCTCAAAGGCAGACGTGACTTTTATATTGGATGGGATTTCTTCTATTGTTTCATTAAAATGGGATTCGAATTTTTCAAAAGATGCAATGAATGAAAAAAAGAAAATTGCGGAAGAAGGGGGAGTTTCTTTAGCTTTTTTTGTTATGTCCGTTCTTTTAGGTTATCATTATGTTCAACAAACCGAAATTGGAACAGGTGTGGATTATCGCTTTAGTGAAGCGATCCCGGATCCCCTAAATTTTTTAGGCAATAGTCATTTTATCGAAATATCTGCTATACTCGAAGAAGGTTTGACAAATACATTGAAAAAAAGAATAGTGCAAAAACACAAGCAAATCAACAAAGGATTGAGAAAAAATGAGGAATCATCAGTAATTGTTACTTTATTTACGAATCCAATTACAGTAAAAGAAACACATGCCAGAATATAAAAATATCCATGAAGAAGCTATGAATTATTCTTTTCTGGCAAAACAAGAAAGGGATAGTGGCAACGAGGATAAAGCTATAGAGCTATATATAAAAGCTGCTATTCTTGAAAGTGAAGTGGCTGATTTTTATTTAGATAGGGGGGACCTAGAGCCTACTAGGTCAATCATTGCGCGAAGTGCGGCATTTCTTAATTTGAAGTCCGGTAATCTTGAACTTGCAGAAAAATATATTTTTTGGGCTTTGTCAAATAATACGGATAATAATATACGAGAACAATTTTATGAAGCATTGGAATTGTGCTTGGCGTTTAGGAATTTACCGGATTCACAAGTTAGCCATGATATGGGTTATATTTATAAACTCCGCCAAAAAAGCGTATTGTACTCAATAGAACCTAAAATGCCATTCTACAGCAATGCTGTAACGTTAGAAATGGTATCGGATTTTTCTGCAAATTATGTTAAATCATTAAAAGCGTATTCCAAAAGTAAGTATATCAAACGTTTCTCGACGGAAAAAGTATTAACTGAATCTATCGAAGAGGCTGCCGAACAATTTCAAGAAATCATTAATCCAATTATTACCACTGCAGGCTTCGGTAGCTTTAAATTTGCAATCGCGGCAGATTTTTTGCCAAGGCTTGGAGAAACAATAGAATTAACAAAATTGAAATCAAATATTCTGATTGAATATCATGATGAGATATTTAGTAAACCTTTAGATGGAGATAATATCTCCAAATTTAAAGAACAGTTTAACGAAGAAGAAATAGATCAAATTTTTCGGCCACTATTTAATATCACCTCAAAAAAATCAGAGTATAAAATAGAATATTATGATCGCGAAAGTATGAGAAAGACCTTAATATCGAAAACAGGTATCCAACAAAAGTCTCAATTACTGCCCGTAAAGAAACTAAGTTCCGAGGAAATTGGTAACTTAGAAAGTACATTGGCTCATAAAAGGCTCAATGAAAAAGGAACATTTTCTAGAAATGTTATTTTAAAACAAGAGCTGAAGTCTTTTGCTTTTGATTACGCAACTAATTATATTGAACCCAAAGGTTATGAGGCGATAATTTTAAATCGTGAGATTATTGTTAGCGTGGGTTTTAGTTCGGAAATCGGTTTTGATATCAGTTATGATGATTTACCAATTGAAAGTAGAGCAATTATATTTCACGAGGCACTAGATGGTTTTTATAAAAGATTTATTGACTTAATCAGATTATTAAGAGATAAACCGGACAGGAGTGCGGAAGAGGAATCGTGGTGGCATATTATCGTAAAACTGATTAATAATCCATTCTCGATAACTTGAATTTTAGTCAAATTGAACTTTTCCCTCACTAGTCCGGATGTTCCTTCGTTAGTCCGGACGTTCACATCCCGGACTTAAGCGTAAGTGGATTTGCAATCCACGAAACAGACGCATCTCAATGAGAACCAACTTACGCCAGTACTTTACATTTATTATTAACAATACTCTCTATCTGGTTCAACTGCTCTGCGGTTAACTTCAATTTAACCGAATTTACGTTGTGTAAAAAACAGGAGTTAAGTAAAAAACAGTGTCAATAAAAAAAAGGACACCATGAGCCGAAAGTACATTCTCATCGTGCAAGTCTTCAAAGATCAAGCCCAACTCGTCGTTGACGTAATCGTTATTCCGATGATTGCGAAAATTGTTGTATTCCAGGAACTCTTTTACCGCGGTAAGATTAGTTGGTTCGGAAGTCACGATAAACTCCTGCATTACTACCGCGTTCAGCTCGCCTGCAATCATTTTGAAACCAAAAAAGGTATATGCGGTGGCTGGGAAGAAATAATTGTGGATGAACAGACTGTTGAAATAATCAAGCCAGCATTCGTAAAAGACACCTGCGTTGGTCTTGATTACGTGTGAGCCGTCAAGCCGATAGACCTTTTGTTCCGCACCTTCACTGATAAAATTAGCTTCCGGTATTCCCGGTGCGTAGATAATGTCCTCCTGCTCAGCGAAAGCTAGGATTGCTGTTGTTTCTTCACTTTTGAACCGCTGCTGCTTTTTAGTTGCGAAGCCTGTTTCCGCATTTGATCTAAGGAAACGCTGGGCTTTTTGGAGTTTGCTTGCTTGGCCAGCCGGTTCATGTCCGAGAATGATATGTTGTAATTCATCTTTGATGTTTTCATTCATGATCAATAATCAAAAATACTGTTTTCTAATCAATTTAAACAACGAGACGAACGTAGTGCCGTCCATGCACAAAGCGAACCAACTTACGCCAGTACTTTACATTGCTTATTAACGATACTCTCTATCTGGTTCAATTGCTCGGCGGTTAACCGTTTCAAATTTTCCTGGCTGAGGATGGTGTTGTTTATCTGGATATAGTTGTTTTGCTCGTTTACCACGGTGCCGCCCGGCTGTTTATTGATGGCGCCAATCATTTCAAAATAAATGCGGGCGGCCTTCATATCGCCATTGCTGGCAATGTTAAAAACGTTGGCCAGCAGGTTGTGCGACATAAATTTAAACCGTTCGATTTCGGTTATAAACTGCGGGTGCGATTTGTATTCCTTCAAATGTTTGGCAACGGTTTGCCGGCTGAGGCCGGTTTGTTCGGCTATGGCGTTTAGGGGCGGCATAATGCCATGCTGCTGCATCAAACCGGCAACGGCTTTGCTGATTACGATGTGGTTATGCTCCCAAACGCTGTTTTTTGAATCGTCCGGGATGATGGCATCAATTTTAGCCAGGAAGTTATCCCTTTCTGCGCCCTTTAGTTTCGACAGTTTTTTTTCGACAACTGCTGCCAGGCGCTGGCGTTCGGGCTTGCCCAGGTCTTCAATATCATCCATATTGATTTTTTGGCGCGACAGGAGGCTTTTGATTTTTTCGCCCAAAGTCCTCTTAACTGTTAAGGCGGTTGTTGGTGTATTCGGCATGACGAGGTTTTTAGAACCTTAAAGGTACGGAATATTCTTGACAAATACTAATATTTTTAGTAAAAACCGATTGGGTTAACATCGCGACTTAACCATTTTTATAATACATTGATAATCAACATATTAAAAAGGGTTAACCTGAATTATGTTAACCCATGTTAACCCGGTTTTTTGCCTTTTACAGAGTGCTAATCCGGGTTTACCCCACAAAAAAAGCCTCCAAACTTTCAACTTAAGGCTTTGAATGGAATAAAGTGGAGGAGGAGGGATGTAAAGTGATCACCTCTTAACTAAAAGTGTTCGAAGGGAGAATTGCAGCTAAATTCCCTCCCAAGGGAGGGGTGCGGCTGAAGGTGCGCAAAGGCAGGTCGGAAGAACTCCTTTGGAGGAGGGGTTTATACGCTTGGCAGGCAAGGCGACCAAACCCCTCCCTACTCCGCCAATCGGCGGAAGGGAATCGCACGGCCCCTGTTTTAATAAAGTTCTCGAACCCTCTTACCGGGTTCGAACTAATCAAAAACGCCATCCGCGAAAAGCGGGTTTTTGTCAGTGACTTATATTAGTGTAAATATCATCCAGGGTTTGCCCCGAAGCACCTGAGCGATTGATTTCAAGTTCTGACGAAGTAAGTGTTTTTATTGTCCCTGTGATAGTTGAATGACCTGTAGAATTGGTTATATAAAAAGTAATGGTATTATTATCTACTGTGTAAGTCAAAAGACTTGATGTTCCATTGGCAGTTAACGATCCGGTATTGTCAGCGTGTAAGGTCAAAAAACTGGTAGTAAAATAATCGGTACTGACGATGTTCCCGTTTTGATAAGCTGATTCAGAGATAAACGACCAGTTGCCAACTAAAAGCGAGGGTTTTTGGCTATTGTCCTTTTTACATGAAACAATTGAGGCCAGGATTAATAAAAACAGCATTTTTTTCATGGTGGTTGTTTTATCAAAGTTAATCAATAATAAAAAAATATGCAACGGATCAAGTTCGTATAAAATAGAAAGCCCATCCGCCGGATGGCGGACAGGCTTTATAATTTAGTGGAGCCGGAGGGATTCGAACCCTCGTCCAAACATGGTATAAGGTAAGCTTTCTACATGCTTAGCAGCTGTTTAATTGTAGGGAAGGGGAAGGTCAGCCGCTTACCTGTACCGTCTTCCTTAGGTGCTTTGTTTCGCCCGCTGTGCACACCATTAAGCAGGCTATTTTCGTTTTTCGATGCCCCGGTTGCCGATCCAACGAAACAGAGAACCGGCGGGACAAAAGCTAGCTAAATTCTAAATTAAGCAGCTAAGGCGTAAGTATTTTCGCCATTTGTAAGTTTGAGCGTTCAGATTTTAGCGCTAATTCACCCAACGCGCTGCATGCTTACCTACTTATCTCCATCCTGTCAATTCCGGTCGACCCCATTTTGAGTCCTTAGTCTAAAGTCGGTAGTCTTAAGTCAGATAAAGGACTACAAATATAGGTATAAACGCTTAGTTAACCAATAAATTAAGACTTATGACTTAGGGCTTCAGCCTCAGGACTTAAAACCCTCCCCGGATACACCTTCAAGCCTTCATCCAGGCAGATCATTGCTTTTTCAATATCATGTACGTTCAGCACATAAGCTATTCTTACTTCGTTTAAACCGGCGCCGGGTGTACTGTAAAATCCCGTTGCTGGTGCCATCATCACAGTTTGGTCTTCATAGCTGAAGGTTTCCAGCATCCATTGGCAAAACTTGTCGGCATTGTCAATGGGCAAGCGGGCTACCACGTAAAAGGCGCCGCCGGGGTTGGGGCAATAAACACCCTCCATTTTATTAAGCGCGGCAACGATGATATCGCGCCGGTGGGTATAAGCTTTGTTTACTGCTTTAAAATAGTCGTCGGGCGTATCAACAGCGGCAGCCCCGGCAATTTGTTCTACCATCCCCGGACTAAGCCTTGCCTGTGCGAATTTTAACGCCGTTTCCCAAACCGCTTTGTTTTTGGTGATCAGGCAGCCCAGCCGCGCACCGCATGCACTGTAGCGCTTGCTAACGGTGTCCAATACAATGACGTTATCTTCAAGGCCTTCCAAATGCAATGGCGATGTAAATGTTTGGCCGTCATAGCAAAATTCGCGATAAGCCTCATCCGAAAACAGGTACAGGTCGTATTTCAACACCAAAGCCTTCAGCGCCTCCAACTCTTCCCGCGAATACAAATAACCGGTAGGGTTATTGGGACTGCAAATAAGGATGGCCTTTGTTTTTGGTGTGATCAGCTTTTCAAATTCAGCAATCGGCGGCAGCGCAAAGCCGTTTTCAATATAAGATAATATGGGTTTAACCACGATGTCGCTTTGCGCGGAAAAGCCGTTGTAATTGGCATAAAATGGCTCAGGGATAATCACCTCGTCGCCAATATCAAGGCACGTCATCATAGCTATCGTAATAGCCTCCGATCCGCCAACGGTAACCAGTATATTGTCTGGTGTGATATTGTAGTCCAGCTTATTATAATATTCGGTCAGTTTGGTACGATAGGTTAATGTACCTTCCGAAGGTGTGTATGCCCATACCTTAAAGTCGATGTTTTTGATCGCGTTCAGCATACCCGCCGGCGTCTCGATATCCGGCTGTCCAATATTCAGGTGGTAAACTTTCTTGCCGTCCAGTTTTGCCTTATCGGCATACGGCGTAAGCTTACGAATAGGCGAAGCGGGCATGTACTGCCCTTTTTGCGAAATTTTTGGCATAAAGCAAAATTAGTAAAAATTTAGGGAGTCGGAAAAGTCCGAAAGTCGGAAAAGTCCGAAAGTCCGAAAGTCCGAAAGTCCGAAGCAAGATGGCAATTTAGCGATTGTACATTAATGCATAAACAAAAAAGACACGAACCAGTGTCGTGTCTTTGGAAGTGTCTTTAAGCCCTCTCATTGCGCCACCGCTAAAGTTTAGGCGGCACGCGGTTGGAGAGGGTTTAGGTGAGGCCTGAGCCCGAAGCCTGCTATTTACCTGCTGCTCGCCGGTTTCGCCACTACTTCGCCTACAATAATTAAATTCTTCTGCGGGGTTTTGGCATTTGATGTAACCACGATCACTTTGTTAAAAGGCTGTGCCACTGCGGCATTAAAGGTAATTTTGATTATACCTTTTTCGCCGGCCTTAACAGGAGTTTTGGTGTAATCGGCAATGGTACAGCCACATGTAGGGCGCACTTCTGTTAAAATAAGCGGTTCTTTGCCAATGTTGGTAAACTCAAAAATCGTTGTAACGGGAGTTCCCTGCGGAACTTTACCAAAATCATGTTTTTCTTCGTTAAATTTAAATTCAGCTTTTTCAGTATCTTGTGCCGAAGCAGTAAAGGCAAAGCCTAAAATCACTGCGCATACTATTAATATCTTTTTCATAATTAGTTTTGAATTATACAAATATAAAAGGTTTAATGTAATTTAGAAACTATTCCTGAAACTCGATGTTTTAGAAGTTAGATTGCCAATTACAGAATAGAATTTTATAATTTTACCGCCTAATCAAAATTTTATATGCCCGAAACTGCAATTGACGCTACAGGTAAGTTTAATACTGAAGAGCTCAGTTTTGATGATTTCAAGAAATTAGTGATCAATGATTACCGGATTGGTTTTGAAAGCCGGCAGGCAAGTTTGATCGGACGGAGGGAGGTGCTTACCGGGAAAGCCAAGTTTGGCATATTTGGCGATGGCAAGGAAGTTGCCCAGCTTGCCATGGCAAAAGCATTCCGCAAAGGCGATTGGCGCGCCGGCTATTACCGCGACCAAACCTTTATGTTCGCCACCGGCATGAGCAATCTGCCTGAGTTTTTTGCCCAGCTGTACGCACACCCGGATATCGAGAAAGATCCCGCGTCTGGCGGCAGGCAGATGAATTGTCACTATGCCACCCGATTTTTAAATGCCGACGGCAGCTGGGTGAACCAGGCCGAAACAATGAATTGCTCTTCTGATATTTCGACCACCGGCGGCCATATGCCGCGTTTATTGGGGCTGGCTTACGCTTCAAAACTATACAGGCAGAATAAGGAACTGGATTACCTCACCAATTTTTCGGTAAACGGTAATGAGGTGGCTTTCGGTACCATCGGCAATGGCTCAACTTCGGAAGGTTTGTTTTTTGAAGCGCTGAATGCTGCCGGGGTATTACAGGTACCCATGGCAATTTCCGTTTGGGATGATGCTTACGCGATATCTGTTCCCGCCAAATTACAAACCACCAAGGAGGATATTTCAGAACTTTTAAAAGGTTTTCAGCGCGAAAAAGGTACTAATGGCTACGAGATATTTAAAGTACGTGGCTGGGACTATGTGGCCCTCTGCGAAACCTACGAACGCGCGATAGCGCTTTGTCGCGCCGAGCATGTGCCGGTTTTTATACATGTTACTGAAATGACACAGCCGCAGGGCCATTCCACTTCAGGATCGCATGAGCGATATAAATCGAAGGATCGACTGGCATGGGAAGAGGAGCATGACTGTTTGTTGCAAATGCGCAAATGGATGATTGCCTCGGCCGTTGCCACGGAGGCAGAAATGGATGAGCTGGAAGCAACCGCCAAAAAGCATGTGAGGGAATGCCAGCGTACCGCCTGGAATGATCTTGCTGACGAGATTAAGAAAGAGTTAAACGAAGCTGCGGCGCTGATAGAGAAACTGGCCGAACAGGTACAGGCAAAAGACCAGCTGCTGGATATAGCCGTCAAATTGCGCGATTGTGTAGACCCGGGCCGCAAAGATGTGGTTTCGGCTATACGTAAATCCTTACGCCTTAGCCTGAAGGACAATAGTCTGCAAAAACAGCAATTGATCAATTGGCTGGCTGAGGAGAACGAAAGAAATAACAACCGCTATAACACCAAATTATTCTCAGGGACACCAGAATCGCCGTTAAAAATTGCCGAGATTCCGGCCAGATATTACGAGGACTCGAAATTGATTGACGGGCGCGAGATATTAAATGCCTGTTTTGATGCCAATTTTGAACGTGATAAAAGCATTTTAGCTTTTGGTGAAGACGTAGGAGCCATAGGCGATGTAAACCAGGGATTTGCCGGTTTACAAACCAAGTACGGTGATTTGCGTCTGACAGATACCGGCATTCGCGAAGCTACGATAATAGGGCAGGGTGTGGGCCTTGCAATGCGGGGATTAAAACCAATAGCTGAAATACAGTATGTTGATTATTTATTATACTCTATAAACGTTTTAAGTGACGACCTGGCAACCCTAAGTTATCGTACCTGCGGAGGTCAGAAAGCGCCATTGATAGTTCGTACACGCGGTCACCGGCTAGAGGGTATATGGCATTCGGGATCGCCACTGGGGATTATTTTAAATTCAATGCGCGGCCTTCATATTTGCGTACCGCGCGATATGACGCAGGCAGCCGGGATGTACAATGTGTTACTTCGGGGAGACGAGCCCGCATTGGTAATAGAATGTTTAAACGGCTACCGTTTAAAAGAAAAACTGCCCGCCAACGTTGGTGAATTTACCGTTCCGCTCGGGAAGGCAGAAATACTTCGGAACGGCGGCGATGTTACAGTAATTTCCTATGGTTCAACTTTGCGGATAGTATCTGAGGCCGCTGTTGAGCTTGAAAAAATGGGTATCAACATTGAGGTCATTGACCCTCAAACTTTATATCCGTTTGATACAGAGAATGTTTGCGGCACATCATTAAAGAAAACCAGTAAGTTGCTGATCGTTGATGAAGATGTTCCCGGTGCTGCTTCGGCTTATATTTTACAGCATGTACTGGAAGATCAAAAAGGCTATTACTCGCTCGATGCACCACCAAGAACCCTTTGCGCGAAGGAGCACAGGCCACCTTACGGCACCGACGGCGATTATTATAGCAAGCCTTCGCTCGACGATATCATTGAAGCGGTTTACAGCTTAATGAGTGAAACCGATCCTCAAAAATATCCGCCGATTTATTAATTAACGGCTTACAATAATTATCTATTTTGCGTCCCGGTTCACCGGGACGTTTTACTTTTATAGTTATGGATTCAAAATTTTCAGAAATAGCAGCCGTCATTAAAAATCGCCGCAGCGTAAAGCCTGTAACGATGAATGGCAACAAAATTCCAAACGCCCATATTGCAGCGATACTGGAATTAGCCGACTGGGCGCCTACTCATGGCTTCACGGAGCCATGGCGGTTTATCGTTTATGAAAATCCAACAGAGTTTTGCCGCTTGCACGCCGAACTATACGAGCAAAACAGCATGGGCGACCGGTTTGACCAGGCAACCTTCGATAAACTGCTTCACCAGGGCGACAGAGCCTCGCATATAATAATAGCCCTGATGAAACGCGGCAGCCTGCCCAAGATACCTGCTTTGGAGGAAATAGCCGCCACATCCTGTGCCATACAAAATATGCTGCTTGGTGCTACCTCACTAAATATTGCATCGTTTTGGAGTACCGGTGGAATGGCGCTTAAACCTGCATTAAAAACATTCCTGAACTTCGGAGAGGATGACCAGGTAATGGGTATTTTATATTTTGGTTATGCAGATGAACATGCCGAAGGAAAAAGGACAATCCCGCTGGAAGAAAAAATAAGTTGGGTGAAGCATACTAACCAGGGCCTTTGATTAGTTAATTTTATACGTTATTAATTAAAAAATTTATTAAGTTTAAGCTGTCAAGGTAAAAAACTATAGTTAAAAGTAATTTTTTAATTATAAAATTATATTTTTGCATTAATGGCAAAAAAGTAGAACCCTAATTCTATTTTTCACGTAAAATGCCAAATAATTTAAAATATTAATTTAACCAAAAGGAAGAATGAGAAGAAATCTTGGCTGGCTAATTTGCACAATATTAATGCTTTCAGTTACCATCATCAGCTGGAAACCTGCAAACGCCAACAAAGTAAACATAAATTCAACGAGCGGTCTGTCTGCGAAAGCAATCCTTGAAAATTATGTTTCCAGTATCTACGATTCAGCACATTTAGAGGAATCAGGATTAGCGCCGGAAGTATTCAAAAAAGCACTAACAGGTTTTATAAACCTGAAAATCGATAATAAATTACCTCAAAACGCATCCATCCTTACCGTTATAGATTTTGCTAAATCGAGCTGTGAAAAACGCATGTGGATCATTGATGTGATGAGCAAAGCATTGATCTTAAACACCTGGGTAGCCCATGGACAAGGCAGCGGTGAAGATATGGCCAGTCATTTTTCTGATCATATGGAGTCGCACCAAAGCAGTTTGGGATTCTATGTAACCGATGATGTTTATTATGGCAAAAATGGACGTTCATTAAGATTGGACGGCATGGATGCAGGTTTCAATACAAATGCACGTGCCCGCGCAATTGTAGTACACGCTGCCGATTACGTAAGCGAAAATACGATCCTGGAAAATGGCAGGCTTGGCCGCAGCTTTGGCTGCCCTGCAGTATCACCCGAAGTAGCGGAAATGGTTATAAATACGATTAAAGACAAAACGGTGATGTTTATTAACGGCAACAACGAGAACTATACTTCAAAATATTTAGATGAGGATCTGGCGGCAGCTTTTGTAAGCCAGGGTCCAGGCAATAGTTATATTGCCAATCTGTAAAATTCGAAATTTTTTAATTTACTGCTACAGGGTGCAGGTATTTCAGCAGATGATCATATAATACGATGTCTAACCCATAAACATCCTGTCTGAACTGCATTGTGCCATTTTCATCGGCCCAGCAGGTATCATAGGTAATATAAACCGGAACTTTTTTGGGCAGATAAATAACGCTTGTATCGGGATTGTCTTCGCTCATATCTGTTGATATTGTCTGATATTTTTCTCCATCACCAAACAAATTCAGCGCGAGCCCTTGCGGATCACCCAGGCGTACACATCCGTGACTTACAGCCCGAACTTTTTTATAGAATGCGTATTTCGCTGGCGTATCATGCAAATAGACACTGCTTTTGTTTTTGAACATGAACTTGATTTTCCCCAACGAGTTATCGGCACCAGGCTTTTGTTTAAACTCATAGGTCGAATTTTCCTTCGTTACTTTGGTCCAATCTATATCTTCCGGATCTTCCACTAATTTGTCGTTTTGATAAACGTCGATGTTTTTATTAGAAAGGTAAAAGCGGTCTTTCGCCGCTTCAACAATAATCTCTTTTGTCGCTATACTTTTTGGAATGTTCCAGATAGGATTAACTTCGACACTGTATATCAAACTGTTTAATTGCGGTGTTTCGTGTGGAAAAGGCTTGTCTATTTTTGCTGTGTCATTATAACTAAGCACAGTGTTCGCGTTAATCATATTACGGCCCTCACCCACACACACCTTCATTTTTAATACGGATTTTCCGCTGTCAACGACGTTCAGCATATAATCCGGAATATTTACGATCACGTATTTATTCTCAAAAGGCTTATTCCGCCATCTTAAACGCTCCATATTAACCAGCAAGATTCGCCTTGTCTCTTCCGCGGATTTTCCCGGAGCTTGCATGCCGCCCAGTAATGCTTTTTGTAAAAGGAGATATTGAGGCGACTTTGGCTGGATGCTGTCCAGGTAAGCTTGCATATTGTTGGTTTGAAACACCCTTAACATGGATAAGCTATCAGGGCGTTTGGTCGCTGTAAAATACCTTTGGTAAACCCATTTGGGATTAACCACACCATATTGAAGATCATTAGAATAATTGATCAGCGAGTTAGCAGCTGTTATTTCAAGTTCGGCCATGGTATGATAGGCGTCATCAAGCGTCTTTATGCCTTTTTTGGTGTAAAATTTGTTAATGAGTCCCCTGAGTTTTTCTTCCTGGAACATTTCCGGGTTCAATCCGTGTTCATTGGCTTTCTGGTAATAGCTGTCCACCGCTAATAAATCATTATTAAATAAATGATTGATAACAAATTCCGGGTCATAATCATTTTGATCGTAGTAATTTATGATGAAATCAGCGTGCGTAAGATTCGATTTTTCACTATTAAGTACTTGTTTAAAAACTTCAGAAAAGTCTTCCGGGGTGACATCTTTGAATACTTTATTATGGGTTTGTTTATAAAGTATGTTCGCTAAATCAGAGCGTTTCTTTTTACAGCTTTGAAAAGTGAGGAGAAAAATAGCGAGAATAAAAATGAAGGCGGCAGCGGCTGTTTTGTTTACCGGAGTAAGTTTAGTCATAGCAATTAATTGCGTTAAATATAAATCATTATTAGCAATCCATGTACCATAACTGAAATAATACAAAAGGTTAATTTTGAAAACCCAAAAGGCTTGTTTATTTTACCGGTCAATTGAATTAAATATATCCTGATGAAGAAAAATATCTTGTTTATTTTACCGCTGTTTATTGGCTTTCAAACAATTGCACAACGATTTAACCCGGTAAACGAAAATGCATCGGCCGGTACAAAAAAGGTGCTTAATTTTTTATATGATATAAAAGGTAAATATATCCTATCAGGGCAGCAAAATTATAACAGTAACCTGAATACATTTTCGGACAGTGCGAAGGCTATTACCGGAAAATATCCGGCTGTTTGGGGCAGCGATTTCATCCTATGGGGGACGAAAGACCTTGGACCTCAAATAGTTGAAGAAGCTATAAAAAAATCACGTGAGGGTTATATTGTAACTTTGATGTGGCATGAAGGCAGACCCACCGATGAACCTCCTTATGATTGGAAAAAAAGCATACAGGGTAAACTTACCGATGCAGAATGGAGTGAATTAATTACACCAGGTACCAAGTTAAATAAAAAGTGGCTTGATCAGATCGACGTAATTGCCGGCTATCTGAAGCTGTTAAAAAATGCCGGTGTTACCGTTTTATGGCGGCCCTATCACGAGATGAACGGCGTTTGGTTTTGGTGGGGTAATAAAAAAGGGGAGAACGGGATTAGTAAACTATGGAAAATGATGTATGACCGTTTTACCAATTATCACCATTTAGATAACCTGTTGTGGGTGTGGGGTGCAAACGGAATGCGGGATATCCCTTTTGACGAAGCCTATGATTACAAGGACTACTATCCGGGAGCCAATTACGTTGACATCTTGGGCGCAGATGTTTATCATGCCGACTATGAGCAAAAGGATTATAATGAATTACTCAAATTAGCTAACGGAAAACCGATTGCGTTAACAGAAACAGGTGAGTTGCCGAATCCGGAAATCCTGAGCGTGCAGCCACAATGGACATGGTTTATGGTTTGGACCAGCTGGCTGTGGACGGATAATACGCGGGAACACGTGAGGCAAATATATAACCTGCCACAAACCCTTAGCCATGATGAGGTCAAGACAAAGCTTGAGTCACCAATAAAGTAATCGTATATTAATGAGCAACAAGCCTGAGGTGTGGCTGCGCGGCCCTTTAACAGATATGCCTGTGCTACTACAGCCGGTTGCTCATGCTTTGCTGCAGGCTAGCGAAGAGATTAATTTGTTAATGAAAGATTTCCCTGGAGAATTATTGTGGGAAAGACCAGCGGGCCTTGCGTCGCCGGGATTCCATTTACAGCATTTGACAGGTGTGCTTAACAGGTTGTTTACCTATGCTCTTGATTTGCCGCTTGATCAGCAGCAATTGGCCTATTTAGCGTCAGAAGGAAAACCTTACGGAGATCACTGTGACCGGGATTATTTGATACAGCGCTTCAATATGCAGGTTGATGACGCACTTGCCCAGTTAAGTAAAACAAATGAATCCATATTAACCGCATCACGGACCGTGGGGAGGGCGCAATTGCCATCAACGGTAATCGGGCTGTACATACACGCGGCTGAACACACAATGCGCCACGTAGGGCAGCTCTTAGTTACCATAAAAATATTGCTTGTTATGCATAGTAAAGCCTAATCATTTTCTGCGAATAGCATTTTATCAATAAAATGCTAACCAAAAATTACTGCCAACAAACTCATTATCAGGAAGAGAAAAGATTAGCAATAAAAAAGAAGAGAAAATATGCTCTAAATTAGACCTGGGACGGTCTAAGGCTGTGAACTGCTTAAGAAGGTATCGGCGATAAATAATTTAAACATAAACCATGATACTAAATTTAGTATCATGGTTATATAGTTTACTTACTAAAGAATGTCGCCGCCGCTGGTTTCGTGACTTACATCACCGCCACTTGCTTCGTGACTTACATCACCACCGCTTGTTTCGTGACTTACATCACCGCCGCTTGTTTCGTGACTTACATCGCCGCCGCTGGTTTCGTGACTTACATCACCGCCACTTGTTTCGTGACTTACATCACCACCGCTTGTTTCGTGACTTACGTCGCCACCACTAGTTTCGTGACTTACATCACCACCGCTTGTTTCGTGGCTTACGTCGCCACCACTTGTTTCGTGGCTTACATCACCACCGCTTGTTTCGTGACTAACACTAGTTTCCCCCTTAGTGGCCAAATTAGCAACTGATTTTGTGTTTTTAGCAAGAACCGTGCTTGAGAGACCTACGGTGCTTAAAACAATCGCTGCTGATACAAATAACTTCTTCATACTGAGTGTTTAATGATTTTGTTAATTTTTAATAATTGTTTCTGAGATTGTATGTATTCGGTATTAATTTTTTTATCGATTAATTCTGTTTTTATCAAATCTTTTGTTGAATTATTTCCGTATAAGTGCACATAAATACCGAAAGAAAGGTTCAATTCTGCGCGTTTAACGCCAATTGAGCCAACAACTTTAGAAAAATTACTAAAGCTGTACAGGGGCTTTTTTTCTTTTTTTTATTGATTTTCAGAAAAAAACGCAGACATAGCTAAGCTATGTTTTCCCTAAGTCTCTTTGTTTCTAGTTTACTTATTACCAGCAAGTTAGGATCGATTTTGAGATTTTTTCTCTTGGTTAGAAGTGTCGAAAAATGCGACTCCGGGAACCATTAGTTGAGCAATAAAATCTTATTCAATTTAACTTATTGGCGTTCAATAATTTATCAATTCAAATATAACGATACTTTTTTAATAACAAAATAAAATATAAATTAGTTTTTATAGACGTTATTTTGCATATTTAGTAGGTATTTTATTGCTTACGGTATAACTTTCGTTACGAATAAACGTATGAGTGTTCTGATGAGAAAATATTTCATTTTTATATTTTTTGTTTTGTTTGGTTTTTTCGCGCATGCGGATGAATTGAAAGATAATTTGGGTCTTGACAGCAACGAGGTAATAAGGCTAAATAAACAAGGTTTTGATATCCGCCTAACCAACCCCGCTCAAACTGTAAAAGATGCAAACAAAGCATTAGCAATAGCAAAAAAAATAAATTATAAAGCAGGTGTTGCCGAATCGTATCGTATAAAAGGTATAGGGAACTTTTACCTGGATAATTCTGACGAGGCGATAGATAATTATTTAACGTCGCTTAACTACTTCACCCAGATAAACGATTTGAACGGCGAGGGTAAGGTTAATAACAACATAGGCAATTTATACCGTAACAATGATTTTGACCTTGCGTTAGAATTTTATAAAAAATCTTTGGCGATTGCCGAGAAACTATCAGACAATCAATTGATGGCGCCGCTGTACCTTAATATGGGTACCGTATATTACTACAAAAAGAGCTTTAACCAGGCATTAATTTATTACAATAAAAGTAACGACCTTTATGCTGCATTGAAAGACTCAGTGAACCTGGTTTTGTGTATGCATGATAAAGGCTTGATTTATTTTAATCTTAATCAGTTTGGCAAAGCCGAGCGGGTATTGTTAGAAGCCAACAAAGAGGCTAAACAATTGGATTTAAATGTGACAGTTGCAAGTATCGATCTCACTATCGCCAAATTGTATATTACCCAAAGTAAGTTTAGCGATGCAGAAAAGGCAATTAGGGAAGGGTCGAACTATACAACGATTGTCAAAAACGAAAAAATGCAGGCTGACTATAAATATTACAGTTACCTGCTGGAGTTAAAACGAAAAAACTACGAACAAGCCTTATACTATTTGCAGGATATCTACAAGAAAGATAGTTTGGCACAATCACAAAACGTATCCATACGCATTACAGGCATAAGGGAACAGGTTAAGCAACAGGCGCGTCAGCGGGAAAATGAATTTTTGTTGCAGCGCCAGGCTTATGACAGGGGAAAATTTTGGGCAGTTGCAATAGTTGCAGGCCTGCTAATGGTTTTAGTTGGTTTGCTGGTAAGTAACGTGAAACGCAAAGCTAAAACCAATTCACAGCTTACAAGCCTGAATGCCGAAGTTTCACGCCAGAAGGATAACCTTGACAGGATTAACCATCACCTGGAAGAAATTATAGATGAAAGAACCAAGGACCTGCAGGTTAAAAATAAAAAGTTATCAGAATACTCCTCTTATTTATCACACCAGATCCGCGGCCCTATCGCAACTTTGAAAGGTTTAATGAACCTGGAGAGAGAAGGCCTTGTAGATCAACCTGAGTGTATCAAAATGATGAACAAGTGCGTGTCAGAAATCGATGATAAAATAATCGAGATGAGCGACATGCTCCACGATCCGGGAAGAGCAGGATTCTAAAAAAAGTTCATAGCTTATCGTTCATTGTTCATAGCCCGAATTTCGTAAGCTGCTTACAACAATCACTATTCTTGATTACAATAGGATATAATACGTCAATCCTGCTCAGGCCATGAACCATGAACTATCAACCACGAACCACTATTCTCACGGCCAATTTGGATGGATTTGCGCTTCCATCAATCCCAGGTAAATGCAATACCAGGAGATCATTTGCAGGATAAGAAGCTGACGATGTTTTTTATATCCCTTTGTTTCAAAGGCCAGCGTTTGACGACCGGACGTTACAAAAAATCTCACTTCGCCTTTACTGGGTGTAAACCTTGATTTTAAAAGATCGAACGCCTTAACTTTTAGTTTACTATTCGGATCATGAATAGTGCCGTCTTTTAAGGCTTCGTTTTTTGAAATAGAAATCAAGTAATTCGGCATATCAGATAATTAATTATTCTGTATACTTCAATTTTGACTCCAAGTTTGTAAAAACTTTCGCAATTGCCTGTTCTGGCGGTAGTTATGCGGCATTCAGCTATATTTTAAATATAGCTGATATACCATTATCGCATTAACAATAATACAACCTGTCGTATTTATTGAACAGAATTGCCTGATTATACGATCGCAGGATTTTTATTCCTTAGTTCTTCATAAAGCAAAATAACCTTTCGCTGTAAGTTTGCAATTTCTGCTTCGCGATCCAATATTTTCTTTTGAGCGATACTTAAATTTGAAGCCTGTGGCTCGGCTTCTTCAATATCCAGTGCAAACAAGTTTGCAACATTAATTTCGTAAATATTGGCAATTTGTTCAAGGCGGGATAAGTTAATATCGGTAACGCCGGTTTCTATTTTTGAAAAAGCCGGAATAGATATTCCCAGGCGGTTTGCCACATCTTCCTGGCTCCAGCCACGTTGATGACGTATGGTCCTGATGTTCTGACCAACAGATTTGTTCGTTTTCTTTTTTAAATTCTCACTCATAATAGTATAGTCAAATTGTTTAAACCTGAATTAAGGTAGCAAAACATACCCAAACCTTATGCCATTTTTAATTAATGGGTAAATACAGTTTGCGGGACAATTAATACTATTATTAACGAGGAATATTTTCTACGAAAGTTGGGGTGCAGTTTTAATTATTAGTCATTATTCGCAATTTCGCGAACTTCAAAAGTAATTGTTTTTGTCCAATTTCTTTAAAGAAAATAGTGGCCTTTATATCTGGCTTTTTTCCCTCAATACTTATCACTTTTCCAAACCCAAATCGTTCATGTTCAACCTCCATTCCCACTTGCAGGTTTGAGGTATCAGACGGGGCAAACCCGGCCGAGGGTACATGCGCCCTGGCTAATATAGAGGTTGTTTTAGGAGCCGGTGGCTTTGGTTTCGAAAAAGTATCACCGCGCTTACCCCATTCATTACGCTCATCATCAAAAAAAGGATTGTTGTTGTTTGCCGGTTTTGCCGTGAAATCAAGCTCCAGGTATTGGGCATCAATTTCATCCAGGAAACGACTCGGCTCACAACTGATAAGCGTACCAAATTTAAAGCGCGAGGTAGCATAACTTAAGGTTAACTTATTTTCAGCGCGTGTTGTTGCCACATAAAACAAGCGACGCTCTTCCTCTAAATCGGTGCGGGAGTTGAGTGCCATCTGTGTAGGAAACAGGTTTTCTTCCAGGCCGGTTACAAAAACCTGTGGAAATTCTAACCCTTTTGAAGAGTGAATGGTCATCAACGAAATTGTATCTGCATTCGGATCGTTATCTTTATCATCGTTGGTTAGCAAGGCAATATCCTGCATAAATACTTCCAGTCCTTTTTCTTCGATGTCTTCCCTTTCTGAGAATTCTTTTACCCCATTCAATAATTCCTGTATGTTTTCATAACGATTAAGCCCCTCCACCGACTTATCCTCATACAGATCCTTTAATAAACCGGAATGCTGCGCGATATATAATGCCGCGTCGTAAGCACTGAGGGTTTTGGTAAGTACCTGGAAACTCTGGATCATGGTGGCAAAAACACCAACCGAAGCGGATGTGCGCCCATCAAGATATTTTGACGGATTAATAATCACCTCCCATGGTGTTATTTTATTTTGATCTGCACTTACAATAATACGGTCGAGCGTGGTATCGCCAATGCCGCGGCGGGGATAATTGATTACCCGTTTTAAGGCCTCTTCGTCATTTGCGTTAAAAGTGAGTCTGAAATAAGCGATCAGATCTTTTATTTCCTTCCGCTGGTAAAATGATAAACCGCCATATATTTTATAAGGCATCCCAAGTTTGCGCAACGCTTCTTCCATCGAGCGCGACTGGGCATTTGTACGGTACAGGATAGCGAAATCGTGCCAACTGAGGCCTTTTGTAGACCGCTGCTGCATAATTGCCTCTGCAACCAATTTACCTTCTTCATTGTCGCTGAAGGCACGCATTACCTTAATTTTATCGCCGGTTTCCTTTTCAGAGAATACATGCTTTTTAAGCTGTTCCTTGTTATTTGCGATGATGCTGTTAGCTACGTTTACAATATTTTGGGTCGACCGGTAATTTTGCTCCAGCTTAAATACTTTTAAATCGGGATAATCTTTCTCAAAGTTGAGGATGTTCTGGATGTTGGCGCCTCTGAAGGCATAAATGCTTTGCGCATCGTCGCCAACCACGCAAATATTTTCATTAACAGCTGCCAGTTTTTTTACGATGAGGTATTGCGAAAAATTGGTATCCTGATACTCATCCACCATCAGGTACTTAAACTTATGCTGGTATTTATTTAAAGTATCGGGGAATCTTTTGAGCAGCTCATTGGTTTTAAACAGCAGGTCGTCAAAATCCATTGCCCCGGCCCTGAAACAGCGGTTTACATAGTTTTCATAAACCTTGCCCAGATGTCCCCGGCCTGTCGAAAAATCATCAGCCTGTATCTGTTCGTTTTGCTGGTATTCCTGCCACGAAACAAGGTTGTTTTTTGCTGCTGAAATACGATTATGTACAAAGTTGGCATTGTACAGTTTATCATCCAGGCTCATTTCCTTTAAAATCGCCCTAAGTACGCTTTTGCTGTCGTCGGTATCGTAAATAGTAAAGTTATTCGGATAGCCAATTTTATCAGCTTCCACACGCAGTAATTTTGCGAAAACGGAGTGGAAGGTGCCCATCCAAATGTTTTTGGCTTCGGGGCCCACCAAACGGGTTATACGATCGCGCATTTCGCGTGCGGCTTTGTTGGTAAACGTAAGCACCAGTATATTAAAAGCATCAACGCCATTGCGCACCAGGTGTGCCACGCGATAAGTAATAACCCGCGTTTTACCCGAGCCGGCGCCTGCAATAATCATTACCGGTCCCTTTATTTGTTGTACTGCCGCCCGCTGTTCGGGATTTAACCCCTCTAAATAATCCAAAATATTTCCTCGTTTCTATCGGCGAAATTAGGGTTTTGGAGCGAAAGCTGAAAGGGGCATTGGCAATTAGGAAATTGTTTAAAACGGACCATTTTTAGTTGAAGGGTAAGGCGCTGTTATGATTTCATAACATTTGGTTAATTTGTATATTGGCCTTAAATAAGACAGAAATGTATAACAACAGAAATAGTATTCCCAAACCACAAACATTTTTAAAAACTATCACCATTATTTTCAGCGCACTTGTAATTGGCCAGGTATTATTCGGCGTTGTTGCATTTTTCGATACTCCAAATAAAGGTGTTATTTTAACACCAGGCAATGATCCTTTCTTTTATATAGCTCCCGCGCTCGCTGTGTCGGGTTGCATTCTCGGTATGTTTTTATTTAAACAGCAGGTAGCTAAACTGGAAGATAAACAAACTTTGGTCGAGAAATTGGGCATATATCAAACCGCATTGATTACGCGGTATGCCTGTTCTGAAGGGCCATCGCTATTTGCTATAGTTTGTTATCTCCTTACAGGGAACTTATATTATTTAATTATCGCTGGGCTGAATGTGATATATTTTATCTGGATGAGGCCAACTCAATTTAGGCTAGAGGACAATCTTAACCTAAGCTATGAGGATAAGATGGCTATGGAAACTAATAACTAAATAAAATAGGGTGTTTGTGTCAGAGGTAGAGTACTTAACTCGCAGAATTATTTGATTTTTTTCAGAAAGAATGAACTCCCATGCTGGCCCTTGCGAGTAGGCTCTAGTTTGTCGCCAACAATCTTCCAAACAGCAACAAATAAGCTGTAAGAGATCGGAGTGGTACTTTGAGAGGCAGCTGAATCGGTTGGCGGTATAGTTTTTTCAGTAATGCTGTAAAGGTATACCATATTTTTACTTACAGTATAACGGCCTGATAGGTTGAGCACTCCGAATCCATGTTGATCTGCCTTGTAATTGTAGGTATGGTTCGAAGATAATTTCAAAAGCATAAAACCGGATGGATTGCTATATCGATAGGTTCCGGTAAGTTTGCTTTGCGCTTCACAATAAAAGCAACATATGAAAATTATTAAAACAATAAATACATATTTCATATTATAAAATTAATAAATAATAGTATATAATAATGCATCGTGTGTTGAAACGAAACAGGTGTAACTTCTTAATCATCATTCAAAATGTGGAAAGAAAACGATAACAAACTATACAAAGCCTTTGAATTCAAGGATTTTTCGACGGCTTTTGCATTTATGACCAGGGTAGCTTTGATTGCTGAAAAAATGAATCATCACCCAACGTGGACAAATACTTATAATAAAGTCGAGATATCGTTAAATACCCATGATGCAGGTGATACGGTTACTGACAAGGACAGGAAACTGGCCGAAGCAATTGATAAGCTGGGATAATTTAAGTCCTATTTCGCCAAAAAATCATTTATTAGCTTAAATTCTTTCTCAGGCTCTTCGATTTGCGGGTTATGTCCTGATTGTTCGAACATTACAAACTCAGCCTGCGGGCAATATTCCTTGTATTTTATGGCCATCCACGGAACTGCCACGCGATCAAAGCGACCGGTTACAATCAGTATCGGCATTTTCAAATCTTTGAGCTGTTTACGAAAGTCGAAGGTGCCGATGTCACTGCCGACGATGAAATCACCGTCTTTACCTACCATTTGATAATACAGCCGGCTATTAAAACCATTTGGATACGGCGTACCTCTTTTGGTGAATTTTGAAGGGTCGTAAGCATACAAAAAGCCATATGGAACCTGCCCGTATATTTCCTGGTGAATTTTATCGCTTGAAACCGCGCCTGCATTGCGTAACTGCATTAACTTCTCCCATACTTCAGGATAGCTGTTTTTAATTTCGCGGTTGCTGCTGTCGTCGTTTTCCTGCCACATAATAAAGCTGTGAAAGGTATCGGCCAAAATTAAATGACTTAAATGGCCGGGATATTTAATAGCGTACCCCTGGGCTACGACGCCGCCGTATGAATGCCCTAAGACAGTAATCTTATCAAGTTTTAATGCAATGCGGAGAGCTTCCACATCATCTACATCACGGTCAATTGTATATTCTGACAAAGTTTTAGCCGTATCGGATTTACCCCTGCCAAATCCGTCGAAATAAATAAGCTGGTGATGGTTGTCAGCCAGGGGGTCAAAATGCCGCATGCCGGGGTGTGCGCTCCCAGGGCCACCGGGTATCAATATTATGGGATCGCCTTCACCCACGGTAACCACCCAAAGATTGGCGCCGTTTACCTTTACATATTTGCCGTCGGTACGGCTGTCGACTTTTTTTACCTGGCAAAAAGCTGTCGATATAAACAGCAAGGTTATGACTAGCAGTAACAATTTCTTCATGACAGATTTTTAACGATGATAAAAATAGTAAAATTAATAGAACCGGTTTTCCAAAAATCAAGCTAATCCCCAAATCATTGACGCTAACGGTTCAGAATATTATACTAAATTTGTTTATTACAAACCCTGCTCATTTACCTAAAACTATCAGGATCATGCAAAATATTAAAAATCATTTTTGGGGTATCGCCATTTCAATGTTAATTTTTTCGGGCGCCGTTATTTCTGTCGCATCGCGTACTAAAACCATAGACAAACAAGAGGCAGTAAAAAAATGCCTCATCGTGTCTGATATTCATTTTAACCCTTTATATGCGTCTATGGATACTGGCTTGAAACGGAAGTTGGCAAAATGGTCATTTGAAGAGTGGAAAAAATATTTTGAAGGTTTTGCGCCGCAAACAGCCATCAGTTCAAGCTTGTTATACATGGATGCAAATTATGGCATTCTCCGGTCAGCGATAGGCAACATGAAAAAACGAGTGCCTAATCCGGCTTTTATCGTAATTGCAGGCGACTTTATATGGCATGGCGCAAAACCGGCGGATTCTGTGTTAAAAAGGAAATCTATTCAATTTATCGCAAGGTTATTTAAAGAGAGTTTTCCAGGAACAACCATCGTGCCCGCAATGGGCAATAATGACACTTACGGAAACGATTATGCCCTACAGGATTCAAGGTTTTTAAATGATTTTGCAGATGCCTGGGAACCTGCACTCCCGAAATCTTCCGGCGATTCATTAAAAGTGAATGGTTATTACACCTGTTCAAAAGATGGCTTGAAATTGGTGGTGATCAATACAGCGTTGCTCAATAACGGTACGCGCTACCCGCAGGCACTGCTGCTGTTAAAGTGGCTGCACACCACGTTGGCCGATCCGGCCAATAAAAACATTTGGATAGTTATGCATATCCCGCCCGGCATAAACGTATACAACAATGCGAACTTTTGGAATGCCGGTTATAGCAGAACTTTTATAGATGATGTTGTAAAATATTCATCAAAAGTTAAGCTCTGCATAGCGAGTCATACTCATTTTGATGATTTCAGGGTGTTTTATAATAATGAAAGCAAACCCGTACCGGTGGCATTTATGCGTATTATGCCATCAATTTGTTCAAATCATGGCAACAATCCATCTTTTGATATTGCCGAATTCAGTTCTGCAAGCGGCAGGTTGATTAGTGAAACCAATTATTATCTCAATTTGGCGCCCATTACAAGAGACAAAACGGTGACCCACGCAGAATGGAACGATATGATCAGTTTGCAATCGACGTTTAAATTAGACAGGATCAGCCCTGCGGATCTTTCAAAATTTATGGACAATGTTAAAGCCGATAAATCCTGGAAATTTGTTAGCGCTTATACAAAGTTTTATACAGTAGGAACAAAAATTGACAGCTCCATACGCGTCAGCCGCACAAATTACTTGAAATATCTGAGCGCGGATTCGCTAAAACAATAAAATAAGGAATATTTAATCTGCGTAAGCTTAACTGCGTATTACTGCTCAGTAGTTGTTATCTTTATCGCGTGGATATTGGTAACTAAACCAATAGGCAAATCTGATGGAGTTATTCCCTGTAAAACGTTTCTTTTATTCCGCATTATTGCTGTTTTCAATGGCCTGCTTATTTGCCGCCTGTTCTAAATCGAGTATTAAGCCTAACAGATTTATAGACAGTACCAAAGCAAAAAACGACAGCACAATCGCAGCCGATACCCTCCCTTCATTTTTCAGCCCATCTGGTATTGCCGTTGACGCATCAGGCAATTTGTATGTGGCTGACTATGGTAATAACCTGATCCGTAAAATAACCACGAGTGGTATAGTGAGCACCCTTGCAGGAAGCGGGGTGCAGGGATCGAACAATGGGGCCGGGGCGCTGGCATCTTTCAACGGGCCATCGGGCATTGCCGTTGATGCATCCGGAAATTTATATGTAGCGGATTCAGGCAATAGCCTCATCCGTAAAATAAGTCCCACCGGGACGGTAAGTACCCTCGCTGGCAGCGATTCTACAGGTTCGGTAAACGGATCAGGTATCAATGCTTCTTTTTTTGACCCGGTAGGGGTTGCAGTGGATGCCTCTGCTAACGTTTATGTAGCCGATGCGGGCAATAACCTCATCCGTTTGATAACACCGGCAGGGACCGTCAGCACCCTGGCGGGAACCGCAAATTCCAGTACATCCAATGGCACATTAACCGCATCTTCCTTTGACAACCCAACAGGTTTGGCTGTCGACGCGTCAGGAAATGTATTCGTGGCAAACTATCTTAACAGTACTATACTCGAAGTAAATCCGGCGGGCACGGTAAGCACTTTTGCGGGAACCGGCCAGCCAGGCGCCAACAATGGCCCTGCCGCCTCAGCCACTTTTTACTTTCCGAATAGTGTTGCGGTTGATGCGGCCGGTAACGTTTACGTTGCCGACGGGGTTAACAACCTGATCCGCGAAATAACACCCGGTGGTACGGTGAGCACACTCGCGGGCAGCGGTATGCAGGGCGCCGCAGATAGCACTGGTACAACTGCCTCCTTTAACGGCCCCGCCGGTTTGGCTGTGGATGCTTCAGGCAATGTGTATGTTGCCGATGCCTATAATAACCTCATCCGCAAAATTACCCCGGCAGGTGTGGTGACAACTATTGCTGGTACAGGTGAAGCGGGTTCAAAAAACGGAAAGGCCTTTGCGCATCGGAACACCTTTAAACAGGTTAGAGGCATTTCAAAAAGTAGGTTGAATATCTGGTACAGGCCGAGGTTTAGATAGCTTGCCAATCGAGATGATCGACTATCAGCTTGTTATAGTCTCCTTATCTCAAACTTTCTCAAAACAAAACTCATAACCCCTAAAAACCCGATCAGCATATCTATCAACGCAGAGTAATTCAAACCATGATTCTCCCCACCAAAATAATCTGTAAATGGTACACGATTGATATTTGAATAGGTAAAAAGAAAAAACAGTATTTCGAATAACTTTTTTCCGCCGCTTAATATGCCCAGCGCCACTGCCAAAAGCACGATAAAAATACCTCCCATAATAATGTTTAATACTACCGCGAATTGCATGCTCAACAAGTATCTTATAAGCAGGGGAGACGCCAATACAATTGCTATAGTAATCCCGGCAATAATTTGAGCGGGCAGCAGCCGCGTAAGCGGTTTATAGGAGGCAAAAGTAAAATAGTGGATGCGGTGGGTTTTCTCCTTTGTTCCCAGGTCAGACCAGCGGCCTACCTGCAGGAACCATAATACCGGCAAAACTATTTGGTGCGCTACCGTTAACGGCGAAAAAGCCAGTGCGATCATACCGCCAATATTAATTAGCCAAAGCCAGCGCGGGCCCTTACGAAAAAGCATCAAAAGTTCAGTCCTGATAAACGGTAAAATACCGTAAGAAGGTGTTACAGGCGGCAGTTCAGATAGCCTGATATCACGCAATTGTACTGTTTGCGACATAACTGTGGTCAATTTGGTTTTCTTTTTGGCCTTGAATCTTTGTTGGATATCAAAACGGTGAAAGAATTTGGACGAAATAAACACCAGGAGTAACCCAAAACACATCCACAGTAACCGCCCAAGGATAACAGGTATCGTCCAGTGTACGCCCTGGAATACAAAAGAATTAAAATCTTTTTTACTGCTGAAAATAAACCCCATTGAAACATCCCGGTTTACCACGTGATAGCTGCCGGCTACTGCTTGCTGCATAGCGGTAGTAACCGGTTTAACACCAAAAATATCCAATGCGGCGGGGATAATTGTTTGCTGTGACGAAAGAGCACAGAAAAGAAAGAAAAAACCGATATTCATCAGGATGGTGTACCTGTATAAAAACACCTCGGCCGTAACTGATAGTGCAGCTATAAAAAATAGGGTAGGTAACGTGACAATGAGGTAGGGCAAAATAAATTGCGCCGGCTCAAAAGCGTATCCGCCTGAGCGAAAGAAAAACAGCGCCAGGCTCATTAAAAAAACAAACCCGGTTATACTCAACAATACCAGGAAACTGCTCAGGGTTTTGGTAAGCAGGTAATTAAAATTACTGACAGATGTTGCCGCAGTAATCATTCCCACCCCGGTGTCTGCATCCTTTTTAATGGCGCTGTTAACCAGGAATGGCCCAATTAATGAAAGAAATACGCTGGTCATCATCGCGGTAACGCAGCCTATCCAGGCTGCATTTTGCGCGCCCAGGTAGTTGCCGATCCGCAGTGTTGTATAATGTGCCCCGGGAGCAGGAATAAAGGCGTAGGCAGCATATAAAGCTACCGCAAGGGTGATCAGGAATGCATAGCTCCGGGTTCGCTGCAAATAATCGTAAACGATGATCTTATAAAATGCTTTCATCTTAATTATTACGATGGGTGAGGTACAGGTAAGCGTCTTCCAGCGATGCTGTGGCAAATTCAGATCCTGGTGCGGGCTCATCGCTGATATATCGTACCCAAACTTTTTCTTTTTGGCGACTGGTGTTTAATACAAGGTGTTTTGCCTTAAAATCAGTCAATCCTGCGTTTTCAATTAAAGTTTCGAACACTTTGCCTTCCACCTGTTTTATCACCCCGGCTTGGTCGCCTTTGGTGATCAGCATGCCGCTTTGCATGATGGCCACCTCGTCGGCGATAGTTTCGATGTCCGATACGATGTGCGACGATAAGATGATAATCGCATCCTGGGCCAGGTCGGATATTAAGTTTCTGAAACGGATGCGCTCTTCAGGATCAAGGCCGACGGTGGGTTCATCAAAAATTAAAATCTTCGGATCGTTGAGCAAAGCCTGGGCAATACCAATACGCTGTTTCATTCCGCCTGAATAGGTGCCGATAGGCAGTTTGGCAGCCTCTATCAAATTTACCCCTTCCAAAAGCGAGTTGATCCGGCTCCTCAAACCTGTGCCGCCAACGCCTTTCATTGCGGCGATATATTCGAGGAATTCATAGGCGTTCAGGTTATCATAAACGCCGAAGTCCTGCGGAAGATAGCCAAGCATTTTGCGTACATAATTGGGGTTTTGTAAAATGTCAACGCCATCCAGTTCGACCGACCCGGTTGTTGGCCTGCTGATGGTGGCAATGATCTTCATTAATGTTGATTTTCCCGCGCCGTTTGGCCCCAGTAAACCGAGGATACCATTTTCGATGGTTAGCGAGTAGTCTTTTAATCCAAACTTGTCTTTATTATACTGTTTGGATATATGTTGTATGCTGAGTTTCATTTTTTGTGATAAGCATTATAATTGTGGGTTAGACTACAACCGGCGAAACAGGTTACAATATATTAACGGTATGCCCCAAAACAATAAAAGTCCGCGTTTTTCGCGAACTTTTGTTTTTTAATACAATCTATTAATCTAAATGATCGATAAATTAAAAGATCATTAGTTTTTAGTAGTTACGATAGTTATGATCGTGGTCGTGATGATCACCACCATCATGCCTTCTGTGGGCTTCACGGTATTGAACCGAGCAACCCGAAAGGGCGCCTGGGCAAAAACATTCCCCACCTTAAAAATAATTAAGATTGATATACAAGAATAACTTACAAGCTTACTGCACGTCATATCTCCATCTATTTTCTAAA
>Ga0206797_1004_pt1 | contig 94506 bp, 85 predicted proteins | sample Alteio_BWOrgCont_69_FD_152894 | JGI IMG/M metagenome (GOLD analysis project Ga0206797, IMG submission 152894) | Enriched cells from forest soil in Barre Woods Harvard Forest LTER site, Petersham, Massachusetts, United States -... | ecosystem: Environmental > Terrestrial > Soil > Temperate forest >...
TCCGAAAGCCGTACCAGCACATTTATCTGGCTTTCTGCAGGTATGATTTCCTTTTTATAAGGATTAAGACCAGCGGTCCGGAATTGCTGCACTTGTTGATTCGGAAGTGTAAGCAACCAGTCTGTTTTTGATGACCCGCTGTCAGCAACCAGGATCATGGACAAAGTTCTTCGAGTGCTTTTTGTGTTAGTGGCTTATGGATAAACTGTGTAATATATTTATTGTCGGTAGATTTTCTTAAATCAAGCGGATCAAGTGATGAGGATAGCATGAATATCTTCGCATAATTTTTATCAATGTCAATTTTGTCGTACTCCTCTAAAAATTCAAAACCGCTCATTAACGGCATCCTGACATCCAAAAAAATTACATCAGGTTTTAAGAGCCCTGATCGTAAAGAGTTTATGGCATCGTTTGCCGATCGAACAACTATAATTGTTTCGGCAAAGTTACTGCCTTCCAAAATTTTACGCGTGACAAAATTATCGATGTAATTGTCGTCAATCAGCAAACAGGTTTTAAAGCATACGTCCATTAGGTTCAAAAATAGCTTTTTAAAACAATTTAAAAAATAAGTATATTTTTAAAATCGGATATTTATTAAAATAATTAAATTCTTTAGCGAAATTGTGCCGTATGGACAGTTTAGAGAGTAAAAATTTATAAAATATAGTACTGATATTATAAATTAAAATACCCAAGGCATGCCCTAAATAAATTTTTAACTTGTCGGCCGTGCCGTTTTCGTGTAATTGAAGCGCTGTGCAGGAAATGGTTTACAACTTTTAAACTACAATTTCAGTGAAAACAATCCCCTTAGCAGTGTTTTCTTTAATGTTATATTTTATGGATACACCCCTTAGTAAAGCGGCAGGCGCTGCTCAAATATCTTACACTGTTAGTTTTTCCGAAGCCCAGGCGCATTACGCCGATGTAGAAATGACTGTCAGCAATTTAAAGCAACCCACTTTAGATTTAAAAATGCCGGTTTGGACGCCTGGCTCCTACCTGATAAGGGAATTTTCAAAAAACGTCGAATCATTTACAGCAATGTCAAATGGTGAACTAATATCGTTTGCAAAGATCCGCAAAAATTGCTGGCGCATACAAACGGCCGGGGTAACCTCCCTGACTGTTAAATACCGGGTTTATTGTTTTGAAGTTTCGGTTCGTACCAGCTATGTAGATGCTGTACATGGTTTTCTTTCAACTACCGGCATTTTTATGTACCCCGATAAAATGCTTCATCTGCCCTCAACCATTCATATTATTCCATATAAGGGCTGGACCGCCGTATCAACAAGTTTAGAGACTGTAAACGGCGACCCTTTTACCAGGCATGCGCCCGATTATGATGTACTATTTGATTCGCCGATTGAAGTTGGAACCCAGGATGTTTTTGGTTTCGACGCCGCAGGTGTGAAATACGAAATAGCTATGTGCGGGGGCGGTAATTATGATAGGGAGCGCCTGAAAAGAGACTTTGCAAAAATAGTAGAACAGGAAACTGCCATTTATGGTGAAAACCCGAATAAATACTATGTCTTCATTATACACAATTTTGCTAAAGGCGGTGGCGGCCTGGAGCATCTAAGCTCGACGGTATTGGGCGCATCGCGCGATAATTATGCTACCGAGGCCGGTTATTTCAGTTTTTTGAGCCTGGCTGCGCATGAGCACTTTCACTTATGGAACGTAAAACGGTTACGGCCAATCGCGCTGGGGCCCTTCGATTATGAAAATGAAAATTACACAACTGATTTGTGGATTGCCGAAGGGTTTACTTCCTATTACCAGAACATCATTTTACGTCATGCAAAACTGTACCCGCCCGAAAAGTATCTCACTTCGATGGCGGGCACCATCAGCACTATTGAAAATCAGCCTGGTGCCAGGGTGCAAACGGTAACGGAATCGAGCTTCGACGCCTGGATAAAAGCTTACCGGACGAATGAAAATTCAATAAACAGCGGTATTTCCTACTATGACAAGGGCGCGGTTATCGCAATGTTGCTTGATCTTGAAATCATTAACAACTCCAAAGGAAAACAGTCGCTTGATAACGTAATGAAATATATGTACGATACTTATTACAAAACCAAAAAACACGGTTATACTGATATCGAATTCAAGAGCGGGCTTGAAAAATTTACCGGTACTAACCTGGATGATTTTTACAAAAAATATATCTATGGGTTGTCACCTATCGACTATAATAAATACCTCAATTATGCCGGTTATAAATTAATCGACGAATTTGCCGCAAGCAACGATGCCACCCTGGGCGCCACCATCGTAGATAAAAACGGAAAAAATATTGTCACCAATGTATTACGCGGGAGTGCCGGGTGGATTGACGGTATTAACGTTAATGACGAGCTGGAATCCATAAATGGCCTTCCGGTTATCAATGTAGCCACCATTATGAACGGCAGAAAACCGGGTGATAAAATATCTATAGTCGTAAACCGCGATGGAATACCCGTTACGCTTGCAGTAACATTACTTAGAAACGCGAAGGCAGCGTATAAAATTGAAGCATTGCCGGATGCCAGTCCGCAGCAGGTGGAGGTGAGGAAGAAGTGGCTTGCGTTGTGAGTCCGGATAGTTGGATTAGGTTGAATAAGTTAATTAATACCCGTGTTAACAATCATAAAAATCCTTTAACAAAAGAGGCCCGGTTTGATAGCCAGGCCTCTCTTTTGTACTTAATTTTAATTATATCGCTGTAGGCCTCCTGATCAGGCCGAGTATAACCGCAATAACTGCAATAATAAGTAAAACGTGTATTAAACTGCCTGCGGCAGCAAAAAAGAATCCGATTGCCCAACCCACAACAAGGATTACGGCGATGATATACAATAAAGAGTTCATAGGAGATGTGTTTTAATTAATGATTTCATAGATATAGTATATAATAGGGAAATCATCAAAAATGTTTTTGCCAAACAGTTTATTATGTTGATTTATTAAAGATCATTAAACCTAATCTCCAAAGGAGTCCTTCGGACAACTCACTAAACTTAATCAACGAAATCAACCGCTGCCTTTCTTTGCATTCAGGCTTTGCATCAGCTGTTCGTAAAGATCATCGCCGGTGGTCTTTTTCGGCTTAAGTTTCTTGACAGTGGCATGTTTGCCTTGTGATTTTGCTTTAATGATCTTTAACAGTTCATCATTATATTCATCCTTAAATTTAGAAACGTCAAAATGCTCTGCATACTGGTTAATGAGTGCCAAACCCATATCCAGCTCTTTTTTACTGACATCTACGTCAGCAATATTTAAATCTTCGGTGCTGCGTATCTCCTGGCCAAAACGGATGCGGGTTACCACAAGCACTTTTTCAACAGGATGCACGATGCACAAGCTCTCGGTGCTTCGTAATACAAAACGCGCCAGGCCGGCCTTCTTTGATTTTGTAAGCGCCTGTATCAGCAACGCGTACGCTTTATTGTTTTTGGTATCCGGTTCCGTGTAATAGGATGTTTCATAAAACATGGGGTTAACATCAGCTATATCAACAAAGCTTTCAATCTCAATAACCTTACTTTTTTCAGGGGCTGCTTCCTCAAAGTCGTGCTCGTCCACTATTACGTAATCGTCATTCAGCTTAAAGCCCTTAACGATTTTATCATAAGGGACTTCTTTATGTGTATGCTCATTAACCCGCTGGTAACGGATACGGGAATGATCGCGGCTATCCAGCATATCAAAATCAAGGGAGCTGGTTTGCACCGCCGAATATAATTTTATCGGGATACTTACAAGCCCGAAACCGAGCGAACCTTTCCAGATAGATCTCATAGCTATTTGTTTTTATTCAATATAACTGTTAACGGATAAAAGTGTTTGAGAGGTCTTGATATGATCCCCCTGCTTATTTAACTAAATGGATATGTCACTAAAGCTTTTAAAGTTTTTTGTTACTTTTAAGGCTATATCTAAAACCGCCCCTATCATGACAATTTTAATAAAACGTTTTATTATTTTCCTGATTGCAGCATTGCCATTCGCCGTATTTGCACAATCTAATTATTACCCGGGATATGTTTTAAAAAATAGCGGGGATACGCTGAAAGGATATATTGACTACCATGAATGGACCCAATCTCCAAAAACAATTGATTTTAAAGTTAATAAAAACGATAAAAACACACAAAAGTTTGACCCCCAAACCATTAAAGGATTTCAAATAAATGGATTGGATACCTACACATCCTATGCAGGATTTATTACTACCGGAACGACCGATTTTCCAAATTTACGCCAGGGCCTGGATACCGGTAAAACAGCGGAGGCCATATTTTTAAGGCAACTGGTTACCGGCAACCACCTTACGCTTTTTTACCAAAGCGATAATAGTAAAATCAGGTTTTTTATTGCTGAAACAGGAAGCGAACCGGTTGAACTAAAATATTATGAATACCTAAACGAGTATAACCAAGTAGTAAATTCATCCGTTTATAGAGGGCAATTAATTTTATATGTTAATAAATTCCGGCCAGGAAACGATAAACTGAACAGGGAAATTGAACAAATTAAATATACCCAGGATGATCTGCAGAATATAGTTAACGACATAAATGATCATAAAATCAATATTCAAAAAAAATCCATGAGCAGGTTTTTTGTTGGCGTAGCTTTAAATAATACAACTACGGCAATTGATAATGCAAATGGAGTTAATGGCCAGCAAACTGCCGCCAGTATATCGCCAAAAATTAGTGCGGGTGTTGACGTATTCGGTAACCCGACTATTCAGCAATTTATTTTAAGAGTTGAATTAAGTTTTTTTTACGTAAGCCCCCGTGTAAAATATGCCGGAGTAAGCGGCTATGGCTCCCAGGATGTCTATACATTTAATCAATATACGGGAACTATTACCCCGCAACTGCTATTTAATGTCTACAACAAGGATAAAGTGAAAATATACATAGACGCTGGCATTGCATTTAACTTCTCAGCCTACTCAGATAATCAGTTCACCTTTCATGGACTTGTTATAAAAAACCCTTATGTACTTGAAGATTATTGGGCTGACTTCCCTTTTCAGGCAGGGGTTGTATTAAATAAAAAACTGGAATTCTGTGTCACCTATACCGGTTACGCGGCCTTCACGAGATATACAGGTTTCTCCGCAGCCAGTCAAATAACCGGTTTAGGAGTAAAGTTCTTATTTGGAAAGTAAGACATTGGTTTTAGTAACACCTACTGTGCCTAGCCATCAATCAACTGAATATTTTAGGGATTTTAATCAATTCTAATATGCTATCTTCGCGCCCTGAACTACCCACTATCTTAAATGAAAAGCATTATTTTTTTTCTGTTTATCGCATTACCATTTTCCGTATTAGCACAATCCAATTATTATCCCGGCTACATTTTAACTAATAATGGAGATACATTAAAAGGATTTATTAATTACCATGAATGGACCAAATCTCCTCATTCCATCGATTTTAAGGTTAAAAAAGATGACAAGACGGAACAAAAATTCAGTCCACAAACTATAAAGGCATTTCAAATAACCGGTTTCGAGAACTATACCTCATATACTGGGTTTGTTAGTAACGGGAAGACCGCTATTTTAAACCTAAGTAAGGGCGTTGACACCGGCAAAACCGCCGATACAGTTTTTTTACGACAATTGGTTACCGGCCGTTACCTTACCCTTTTTTATGAGTCGGATGATGTTAAGACGCGGTATTTTATCTCAGAACCAAATGAAGCACCCGTTGAGCTTAACTATTATGAATATATCAATGAAGCAAGTGAGCTGACCAAATCGGCAATTTATAAAGGTCAATTGATTTTATATGTGAATAAATTCAGGTCCGCAAACGATAAACTAGTCCAAAAAATTGAGCAGATCAGCTATGACCAGGAAGACCTCAAAAATATCGTTAACGACATTAATGAAAGTAAGTCTATTGGCAGCAAAGGCCTTTCCAAAAGATTCTTTGCGGGTATAGGTATTAATTATAATACAACCGAGAGCAGCAATACGTTACTCAAGAGCGGAAAACAAATCAGTACATCGGTATTTCCGCAAATAAGCGCAGGCATTGATATATTCGGTAATCCCAATATCCAGCAATTAATATTCAGGGCCGAATTATCTTTTTCTTATATCGATCCAAAGTTTGCAGTTAAACAAGTTAATGGATTTGCTTACGGGCCGTTTTCGTTTAACCAATACACAGGCACCCTTACTCCTCAATTAATATTGAACGTGTTTAATAAAGACCGTATTAAGATTTACGTAGATGCCGGGCTTGGATTAAATTTATCCGGATACTCCAACAGTAAGTTAATAATCGAAGAAATTCCTTACACACTGAATAGTTTTTGGGTTAACCTTCCTGTACAGGCAGGAATTGTCTTTAACAAAAAAATGGAGATATACTTTACGTTCAATGGTTATGCCGCTTACACTGGTTATGATTTTTTTTATGTTAGAAACCGGACTGCGGCAGCGGGCGTAAAATTCCTATTTGGAAAGTAACAATTTTGAGGTACTATTATTTAGTTAATGGCGTGATATATTAAATCTCTATTAACTGTTATATTTACAGTATTAATAAACCGCCTCAATTTATGTCAAACCAATTTTTAACCTACAAAGCACGCTGTGCTAAATCAATTCTGTTTGCAGCAGTATTAATTTGCAGTCTGGTAAGCACCAATGTTAACGCTGCCATCAAATCGTACAAAGTAAAACCTGAGGGTGTTACTTTTATGCTCGACAAAGGGCTGATGAAGATCGTTGTTTGCAAAGACGATATCATCGAAGTGAAGTATACCATTTTCGATGATTTCCTAAATAAACCTTCACTGGTTGTCAATAACGATTGGCTGCAGCATCCTGTTTTTAAGGTTACTGAGCAAAATAACAATGTGATCATCACCACCAAAAAGCTGAAGATTAAGATTAATAAAACAACCAATGCGGTTGTTTACACCAATCTAAAAGGCGAAGTCATCACCTCGGAGGATGAAGAAAATAAAACAATTACACCTGCAACGATTGCCGGAATTAGCACCTACAACATTAGCACGCAATTTAATTCGCCTGCAAACGAGGCGCTTTATGGGTTGGGTTGTCATCCACTCGATACAAAATCAATAAACTATAAAGGCCGCAACCAGGATATGCTTATCAAATATATGACCGGCGCCATTCCTGTTCTTTTATCTACAAAAGGCTACGGCTTATTATGGGATAACTATTCTGCATCAAACTTTTATGGGGCGGAAGCCGGTAATACCAAATACAAATATGTATCTGAGAGCGGTAAACAGGTTGACTATTATTTCTTTTACGGCCCCGATTTCGATCATATTATCGACCTGTACCGCGTAGCGACCGGCAAAGCGCCGATGTATGCCAAATGGGCATTTGGACTTTTCCAATCTCAGGACAGGTATATGAGCGAGGCCGAAATATTGTCGGTAAAGGATGGCTATCGCAATAACCACATTCCCGTTGACGTAATTGTCCAGGACTGGTATTACTGGGATCCATTGCCAATCGGCTCACATGTAATGAAACCTGAAAGATACCCTCACCCCAAACAAATGATCGATGAGTTGCATAAAGCCAATATTCATGGCATGATATCCATATGGCCGGTATTTGGCAAAGGCACAGCGAATTACGACGCTTTGGTAAAAATGGGCGGCATGACCGATATAACCTGGGATAACGTGGTAACGCACACCTACGATTCTTATTACGATGCCCACTACCCCAAAGCCCGTGATCTTTATTGGGAACAGGCGCGTGATAGCCTGATTAAACGTTATGGCTGGGATGCCTGGTGGATAGATCAATGCGAACCTGACAACGGTACGCTACTGGATGCCCGCCGGCAAAGCAATTTCTGGATTGGTAAAGGCATCGATTATTTTAATACCTATTCGCTTGAGCATACCAAAGGAATATATAAAGGGTGGCGCAAAGACATTCCAGGCAAAAGGGCATTCTTTTTAGCTAGACAGTCGTTTGCCGGCGCGCAGCGCAATGCGGCTACATTATGGTCGTCAGATATTACCTGTACTTTTTCGGCTTTCAAAAGCCAGGTGCCGCAGGGCATTAATTCCTGCGCATCAGGAATTCCTTATTGGACATCCGACATCGGCGGGTATCACTATCATTGGGGAGCGCCAGACTGGTCGAAACCGGAAAACCGCGAGTTGTTTACACGTTGGTTCCAATTTGGTGCCTTTTGCCCCATCTTCCGCATTCATGGAAAAGGGGAAAGGGCCATCTTTTCAAAAAATTGGGATGATGCTACAAGAGCAACCCTGTTAAAATTTGACAAGCTGCGCTACCGGCTAATGCCATATATCTACTCGCTGGCAGGCAGAACTACACAGGAAAATTACACCATGATGCGCGCGTTAACATTTGACTTCAGGAAAGATCCAAATGTTTACAGCATCCCTGACCAGTATATGTTTGGCCCGGCATTTTTAGTAAACCCGGTAACAGAACAACTCTATACGGGCGCTAACGCAACGCCGGGCGAAAAAACAAGAAAGGTTTACCTGCCTGCAGCTACCAAATGGTACGACTTCTGGACCGGTAAGGAATTGAATGGCGGCCAAACACTTGATGCAGCCGCACCGATGGATATTTTGCCTTTATACGTAAAAGCAGGCTCTATCATACCGATGGGCCCCGAAATGGAATATGCTACCGAAAAACCGGCGTCTGAAATTGAATTGCGCATTTACCGCGGAGCTAACGGCCAGTTCAAGTTTTACGAAGATGAAAACGACAACTACAATTACGAAAAAGGAAAATTCGCAACCTTTACGCTTACGTGGAAAGACAAAGAAAAAAAACTGCTTATTTCTGCTACCAAGGGTCATTTTACAGGTATGCTGAAACAACGCTATTTCAATATAGTGCTAGTAAACGGTAAACACGGAGCAAATACCGGAATTACTGCTAAAGCAGACCGACGGGTGGTTTATGACGGCACCGCAACTGAAGTGAAATTATAATACTTAAAACATTAATGGTACAACACACCAACAAAAAAGCCGTGGCAGCAATGCTGTGGCTTTTGTTTGCTGCGCTGCATGTATTCTCGCAGAACACAGCAGGTAAATCAGGAAGTGGTCGCATCCACTTATTGATTGATACAGGCTGGCGTTTCGCTTTTGGGCATCCCTCTGATACCAAAAAAGATTTCAATTTTGGAACCGGCTATTTCTCATATATCGCCAAGGCAGGCTATGGTGATGGCCCGGCAGCTCCTAACTTTGATGACAGGGCCTGGCGAAAGCTCGACCTGCCACATGACTGGGCCGTTGAACAGCCGTTTGACGGCAGGGCAAGCTACAGCCATGGCTTTAAAGCTATCGGCCGCAATTTTCCTGACGCAAGTGTGGGTTGGTACCGCAAAAAATTCACCGTTCCGGCAGAAGATCTCGGACGAAATATTTCCATTGCTTTTGATGGTGTGTTTCGCAATTCGATCGTATTCGTAAATGGCCACTATCTTGGTAATGAACCGAGCGGGTACCAGGGATTTGAATACAATATAAGTGAGTATTTAAATTATGGCGGCACCAATGAAATAACGGTACGCGTAGATGCCACTATGGAAGAAGGTTGGTTTTACGAAGGCGCGGGTATATACCGTCATGTTTGGCTAAATAAGACTGCCCCGCTGCATGTAGCAACTAACGGAACTTATGTAACCACCAAAATAAATAGTGCTGCTAGCGCGATTGTAAGTGCAACCGTAACGGTTAACAATGATAGCCAAAGCCTGGAAACCTTTGACGTAGAACAAACAATTAAAGATGCAGATGGCAAAGTAATAGCCCTCGACCGTAAAAACAACTTGATACTGAAGCCTTTTGAAAGCAGCGACTTCAATTCCTTGTTACCAATAACAAACCCAAAGCTATGGTCGGTTGATACACCCTACCTGCATAAACTGGTCACAACTGTAATTCGCGGAGGCGTTGTTACAGATGAGTATGAAACTACCTTTGGGATGCGAACCATCCGCTTTGATGCCAACGAAGGGTTTTTCCTGAATGGAAAGCACCTCAAGATAAAAGGGACCAACAATCACCAGGATCACGCTGGTGTTGGGTCTGCAATTCCAGATGCTTTAAATGAATATCGTATAACAACTTTAAAATCCATTGGCGTCAATGCCTACCGCTGTTCGCATAACCCGCCAACACCCGAACTGCTTTATGCCTGTGATCGCCTGGGCATGCTGGTGATTGACGAAAACCGCCTGATGGGTGTTGCGCCCGCACACCTGGCCAATTTAAAGAAACTGATCGTGCGCGACCGGAACCATCCGAGCGTTATTAGCTGGTCGATCGGTAATGAAGAGTGGGGCATCGAAAATAACGTAACGGGCCAGCGTATTGCCGCCACCATGCAGGCATTCGCGAAAAGCATTGACTCTACACGGTATATTACGGCAGCATTCAGCGGCGGCTGGCAGGGTGGTATATCGGCGGTTACAGACGTGGTGGGTTATAACTATATCGCCCAGGAAAACACCGACGGGCATCATGCCAAATATCCAAACCAACCGGGATGGGGAACAGAAGAAGGTTCGACGTTTGCCACGCGCGATATTTATTTCGATAGCGACAGCCTGCACTTCAAGGCAGCATATGACAGAAAACCCAGGCCGACTTCCTTTAGTATTGAAGAAGGTTGGAAACATTATAACAGCCGCCCTTACCTTGCCGGGATGTTTATATGGACGGGCTTTGACTACCGCGGCGAACCGACTCCGTACAGCTGGCCGTCAATTGGCTCTTATTTCGGTATGCTTGACCAGTGCGGTTTTTTGAAAGATGATGCATGGTACCTGCGTTCCTGGTGGGCAGATAAAATTACCCTGCACTTGTTGCCGCACTGGAACTGGAAAGGCAAAGAAGGGCAGCTGATAGATGTTTGGGCCTATAGTAACTGCGACGAGGTGGAGCTTTTTCTTAACAAAAAGAGTCTTGGCAAAAAGACAATGCAAAAGGATTCGCACCTGGAATGGAATGTAGCCTACCAGCCCGGCACATTAGCAGCCATCGGTTATAAAAACGGTAAAAAAATTGCTACTACTGAAGTTAAAACAACCGGCGACGCTGATAAGCTGGCTTTGCTTGCCAACCGCGAGGTTATAAATGCCGACCATCGCGATATTTCCGTTATCACAGTTCAAACAAATGACAAAAAAGGGCTAATGGTGCCTACGGCAAATAACCCTGTCAACTTCACCATAACAGGCCCCGGCAAAATAATTGGCGTAGGCAATGGCGACCCAACATCCCTTGAACCGGATCAATACCTGGAAAAGATAAGTATTGTAAAACTGGGGAGCTTAAAAGAAAAAGCTGTTAGCGGCATGGATGCCACTCCTGAAACTGGCGCCGATGTTGACGATAAAGATTGGGACCGTGCATTTAAAGACACACGGGACAGCCTGTTTGGGCAAAAAGTAAAGGCGCTGGTTTATCGCACCAATTTTGACCTCCCGGCCGATATTGGTCAATCCGTTGTTACGTTGTTATATAACAGTTTGGGTAAAGAACAATCTATTTACGTCAACGGAAAAGAGGTTGCCCATAGTATTCCGGAAAATAGGGAGGGAGGTGTGTTTAAACTGGATGTGGCGATATTACATCCCGGAAGCAACAGTATCGCTATCCTGGCAACACCGTTATTGAAAAAAGCACAACGTGGATATGTAAACCGAAACCCGGGTGAAATCCAGGTTACAACGCCGCCTGAAAAATGGAAACGAAAATTATTTAACGGCCTTGCGCAGGTAATTGTTCAATCAACAGGAGAGGCGGGGGAAATACAACTTACCGCAGAGTCGGAAGGCTTAAAGCCGGCTGTTTTGAGGATAGTAACAAAATAAGGTTCTTGGTATTAGGTTGGTTTACCTTTGATACAATGATTGGAATAGTTTATTACCTGTCGGCGGGGCACGAGTGCGCCACCTCTTTTGGCTGGGCTGCACACCCGCGCCAGAGGACGGTGATTATCGGGGCCAAGGTCAGCCTAACATAATGGTGCCACAAAATTCTACAGTTGATAGCCTATATCAAAAAGATCTAAAGGCTCCTCCCAGTTCACATCCTAATGGGACTATTGACCCTAATTCAAGGAAAGTAACTCAAAAAAACATAGATAACTTCCATCTTGATAAATTAAATTACAAAAATGGAAAAGCAGATCTCAGAATTATTACAAATAGATACCATCCGGCTCCTTCGAATTAAGGTCATTATTTTATTATTAAATTTAATTTTTTTTTGTTCTTGTGCAGTTCAATCGATTTCAGAAATACAAAAAAAAATACCGGATTTTAATAGTAAAGAGTGGAAGCTTGACAGCTTAAGCTGTCAAGATAAAAGGCCTTTACTTTATAAAATATTACTTAAAAATAAGGATATCGTCATGAATCGTAGTAAAAAAACCATTATTTCTCTTTTGGGAGTACCGAATACGATATTTAATAATCAAAATTCATTTGCGTACTTCATCGGCGACGGTTTACAATGTTGGAACAAAAATTATAGGGACTATTCAGACCTTCAAACTAAAGTGCTTATTCTCGATTTCAAAGGCGATACATTATTTGATATACATGTTATTCAACCTTAATATAGTCTCCCTCAATCTGGCGCAAGAATGCAGGAAATGTAAACCGAAACCCGGGTGAAATACAGGTTGTAACGCCGCCTGAAAAATGGAAGCGAAAATTATTTAATGGGCTGGCGCAGGTAATCGGGCAATCGACAGGAGAAGCGGGTGAAATTCAGCTTACTGCGGAGCCAGAAGGTTTAAAGCCGGTTGTTTTGAAGATTACAGCAAAATAATGTTACTGACGTCAGGTTGTTAAACTCTTGATACGATGATAGGAATGGTTTGTTACCGGTCGGCTGGGCACGAGTGCGCCACCTCTTTTGGCTAGGCTGCACACTCGCGCCAGAGGAGGTTCTTGTGCCGTTTTAGCATTTGCAGCATTGCAGCTTATATGGTCAACCAAAAAGCGAACGAGACCAAGGTTACCCAGTTAAACTATAAATGTTAATATTGTAAAAAGGCCGAAAGCTACTCATGATTTAAAAGTCGATGGAAATGGGAATCCTCAATAATAAAATTCTTGTCATTATCTTAACAATAATAATTGGCGTTGCAAACGCGCCAGTAATGGAGTTACCTAAAGGGCTTATTTATGGCCGGTGGAAATCTGATAAGCCTTTATACAATAGTGTTATGGAACTTACATTTGACCCTAATGGTAAATATGTTGAGCTTTTAAAAGATATAAAAACAAATAGAATAGAAAGCAAATATGAAGGCACCTTTATAATGGTTAACGACAGTGTTATTAAGATAACTTCAAAAACAGAAACTAATTATCATAAAATACAATTTATCACCAAAAATCTAATTCGATTTTATTCAACCAAAAACGAACTTAAAGAATCAGTACTTTCATTATATGTTTACAAATTTATCAGAGATAAGTAAGCGGTAACAAACGAAAATTATTGATAATACTAAATCAAATTAATCAGAGCCTTTCTGGCTGTCCGACTGTGTCTACGTTAGTCAAATAAACTCATACTGTAAAACAGCAACAACATGCGGCGTTAAAATCCTGATATCGTGCGTAACGTGTAATGGTATTTGAAGAAAATCGCCTGCTGATAGCGTGAAAATATCGCTGCCGACAGTACACTCACAACGGCCCTCCAAAATCAAAAAGCTTTCAAGGTATTCGCCGTGCTCCTCTTCAGGTATATCTTGGTTTGAAACAACGAGCATTTGCCTGAACCTTTCATCGTCTCTTATTATCTCGATTGATATTCCTTCAGCCGGTTCGGCCGGTATTAAATGCGCCAAATTGTTTTTCCATATTTGATAATCGCTATTGCTACCGATAGTGGGAAAAGGTTCGGCATTGACTGATCCATCAGAACTGTTAATACCGAACATATTCATTATTCGATGTTTAACCTCCGACCCAGGTTCTATCGCGCCCGATTCGGCCAACTGCTCCAGCGCACGCTCAACCGCAATCAGTTCATTTTTAATTTCAGGATAAAGAATACTCATTTGTATAAGATAGGCTTGCTCCTCCTCATTAAGCAGACCCAAACAATACTCTTCTAAAATGCCACTATTGATATACGATTGTACATCCATATTTAAAAAATGGTTTTCTTATTCCGGGAAAGTAATTTTATTTCGTCATATGACCTGACAGTCTCATTCTCAATTACTTCCACAATATAAGTTTTTATTTTGTTATTGCAAAGATAATCAAATACTTACAATGACGACATAGGTCACGTTTTGGGATTATCAAAGCTTTTCAGCAATTATCAATTACTAAAAGTTAAATTTTTACTCACTGGTTAATATTTAGCAAATATGGTAATTGGCCCGGCAGAGGGCAAATGCTTACCGTCAAACAACAGAATTTATTAACTTTAGCGGATTTAAATTGTTGCCGGAACTGGCTTGTTGCGTATTAAGTACAGTTTGGTTGTTGTAATTAACACTATGAAATTCAGATTTGCCAGGCACACCAGGGACTTAAACCGAATTATTGATTTTTATGGCCGGGTTTTAGGATTAAAAGTTTTGGCTCAATTTAAAGGGCATGCCAACTATGACGGTGTCTTTTTAGGCTTGCCCGGCGCCGACTGGCATTTGGAGTTTACCGTTTCTGATACTGAACCCAACCATTTGCCAGACGATGATGACCTGCTCGTATTTTATGCCGAAACGGTAGCCGAATTCAATATTATCAAAGAGAAATTTATAGCCGAAAAGATAAAGCCGGTTACTCCCAAAAATCCCTACTGGAAAAAAAATGGAATCACTTTTGAGGATCCGGAAGGATACAGAATAGTAATTTCCCTGATAAGAGAATTGTAGTTACCCGTTGTCTCGATGCAGACGCATTAAAATGAAATAAAAGACTTCGCTTTGATTTCCTGGTCCCATGGGGACTTTTGGTAGGTAGAAATGCTAAACGAGGCACGAGGCGTTCCTATTGGAACGCTTGGTGAATTTTAAACAAACATTCTACCAACGAAATGTGCCTAATGGCACATCAGAAAGCGAAAAACATGTTTTGAATTTTTGATGCGTCTGCCTTGCCCGTTGTCTAGTACGCTTTCCTAAGTTTAATAATACGCATCCAATGCATTAGCCGCATAACGGGGTAAACGGGATCAATTTCAAACCACCTTTTCCCGAAGTTGGCGCTGTTTGGATGCCGGTGGTGATTGTTCTGAAACAGTTCGCCCAGCATCAAAAAGTCAAATGGCGTGGTATTTTTTGATTTATCCTTATTATCAAAATTGGTGTACCCGTATTTGTGCCCGCACCAGTTTACAATAGCGCCATGAATTGGCCCCATCAAGTAGTGAATCGGGAGCAGCAGGAACATCCACCAATGGGTAGCAAAAACAATGTAAAAACAAGTATAGGCAGCGCCAAAAAGAAGCCTTGAAAGGATAGACGATCCTATATAATCTATAAAGGGCCATTCGGGGTAATTGCCTTTAAAACGCGCTTCGGTATCACGGTTCTTCTGTAAATAATCACTAAAGGTTTTAATGGTATATTTCATCATCTGGAATATGTCCGTAAAAAAATGCGGCGAATGCGGGTCCTTTGCCGTATCACTGTAAGCATGGTGCTCACGGTGCATAATGGCATAGGCCCGGGGGTTTAAAAAAGAGGCGCCCTCAAATATATAAGCCAATAAATAAAAAATGCGTTCCCAAAATTTACTCGTAGTAAACATGCGATGGGATGCATAACGGTGCTGAAAAAATGTTTGAAAAAACAATGACAGGAACCAATGGGCGATAAAAAAGATAAGGATGATCATAAAAATTAAGTTAAATGGAATTGCTAAAACAGGCATTGGTCTTGATGAGAAATGCATGAGGTGTTGATAGATAAGAAACAGGATTTTTTTTCCTGTTCACCCGGTTTGCCTAGTGAGTTGCAACGCTAAGAATTTAATTTGCGTTTGTTCAATTGGTGAGGTGCCTTAATAATAGCAGGCCTACAACATATTAACTATCAGTTTACCTATTTGTTACGTCGCCTGGTAAATATTTTTTACAGATGACATTTGTTGCCAATTACAGAAGTGTAGGCTAATTCTTATTTTGAGGCGCTATATTAAATTGGTGCAATTGCGGTTTTGTTCCGGAGGAACATTTGGTTGGTAGAAAAACCATCGCCCGTTATTCTTCGTTCCGTAGGAACGATTGGTGATTTAAGTATGTTGCAAATAAATTAATCTAAAAATGGCAAATAGTTACACCCAAATTCATATTCAGTTTGTCTTTGCTGTGAAATACAGGGCGGCCCTTATCGGCAATGACTGGAAAGAAAGGCTGCATCAATATATCACAGGCATCCTTCAGGAAAATAAGCATAAAATGCTTCAGATAAACAGCGTGGCCGATCATATTCACATTTTTGCCGGGATACGTCCGCATCAGTCAATTTCCTCTCTGATGCAAAATGTAAAAACAGAAAGCAGTAAATGGATTAAAACGCAGGGTTTTTGTCCCCAGCCATTTGCATGGCAGGAAGGATACGGGGCCTTTTCCTATTCGAAAAGCCAGGTTCCCGACGTTGTCCGGTATATTGCAAATAAGGAAGCACATCATAAAAAGATAACATTTTTGGATGAATACCGGAAGCTTTTAACCTTGTTTGAAATAGACTGGGAGGAGCAATACATCTTTAAAGAATTGCAATAGCGCCCACCAGGCGTTCCTGACGGAACGCTTTAACACAATAATTATATTTCTACCAACGAGTTGTTCCGCTGGAACAAAGCTTCAAATAGCACATCTCAAAATAAGAATTCGGCATGCTTGCGGGGCAAACACATATAAACTATCACACACAATTCCATCTGCGATGTGCCGTTAGGCACATTTCGTCGGTAGTAGAACGTTCATTAAAAATTCACCAGGCGTTCCATAGGAACGTTTCGTGCTCGCTTTTAGCATTTCTGCCAACCAAAAGTCCCATCCGGAATAAAAAATTGCTTTCTTAAAAATTAAAAATCCAATTTGAAATTTAGATCCGTTTGCCCTGGCATACTTGGTATAAACGAGGCAAAGGCCGGATTTTTATTAACTTAGCAGCAATGGTCTTCGATTTCAGGTTAAAGGTTTTTCACACAGTGGCCCAGCGGCTAAGCTTCACCAAAGCTGCTGCTGATTTGTTTATAACGCAGCCGGCCGTTACCAAACATATCAAAGAGCTGGAACAACAATTAAATGTGCAATTGTTTATGCGTAACGGCAGCAGCATTGCCTTAACCGGTGCCGGTAAGATATTGCTGCAATACGCCGAAAAAATATTTCAAACTTATACCGAGCTGGAAACAGAATTGGCACAGTTGAATAACGTGGAAGCGGGTACGTTACATATCGGCGCAAGCACAACTGTTGCGCAAACTATTTTACCAAAGCTGCTGGCTTTGTTTAAAAGAACTTACCCTGCTGTTTCGTTCACTTTTGTACAGGGCAACACCGATGTGATCACTCAACTGGTATTGGCCGAAAAAATAGACATTGCCATTGTAGAGGGGGCCGCCCATCATCCGCAGATTGCCTATGCGCCTTTTGCAAAGGACGAGATCGTATTGGTTACCCGCGCCAATAACCAGCTGTCAAAAAAAGCGGAGATAACGCCAAAACAACTGTTAAACATCCCGTTGATATTACGCGAAGCAGGCTCCGGCACACTTGATATTATCTATAATGCCCTTACGGACGCCGGCATAAATCCTAAAGACCTGCAGGTAGAGATAAGACTGGAAAGCAGCATCGCGATAAAACAGTATCTGCTGTATTCAGAAACCGCTACTTTCCTGTCCATTCAATCGGTTATCAGCGAATTAAAATACAACGAGCTAAGTATTATAGATATCAAAGGACTTGATATCTTTCGAACGTTCCAGTTTATTCAGCTGCATGGCAAAAACTCCAAACTCATTGACCTTTTCAAACGTTTTTGCCTTTCTAATTATAACTTAAAGTAATCGATCATTACTATTCGTCATTATCACTAAGTTATAATAGTAGCGATCTTTACGTATTAATTCACGCCTCACCCTACCCTCTCTCAACCGCGTGCCGCCTTAGCTTTAGCGGTGGCGCAGGGAGAGGGGCCAAAGAAAATTTGAGGCGTGAACTCACATTAATACGAACATATATTATGGCACTGATAACTACTGATATTTGCATTATAGGGGCTGGTCCGGTTGGTTTGTTTGCGGTTTTTGAGGCTGGTTTGCTTAAAATGCGCTGTCACCTGGTAGACGTACTGCCCCAGGTGGGCGGCCAGCTTTCTGAGATCTACCCGCAAAAACCAATTTATGATATTCCCGGCTTTCCAACTGTTAACGCGCAACAGCTTGTTGATGGTTTGATGGAACAGATTGAACCTTTTAAACCCACTTTCTCTTTAGGTGAAAGGGTGAACGAGTTACAACAATTGGAGGACGGCTCATTCATTACCCAAACCAACGACGGTACAGAAGTGCACAGCAAGGTTGTGGTAATAGCCGGCGGCCTGGGCTGCTTTGAACCGCGCAAACCGGCAATCGACCGGCTGGAAGAATTTGAGGGACGCGGTGTTGCCTACATGGTAAAAAATCCGGAAGCCTATCGCGGGCGAAAGGTGGTACTTGCCGGTGGTGGCGACTCTGCCCTCGACTGGGCAATATTTTTAGCCGATGTGGCCGAAGAAGTTACCCTGATTCATCGCGGCGATACTTTTCGCGGTGCGCCGGATTCAGCCGAAAAAGTGTTTGAGCTGGCTACACAAAGACGTATTAACCTTATCCTGCAGGCGCACATTACCTCGATTAACGGTAACGGCCATTTGCAGGAGGTACAGGTACTTGACCGCAATAATGAAACTACGGTAATTGAGGCCGACCATTTGATACCGTTATTTGGCCTTACGCCCAAATTGGGCCCGATTGCCGATTGGGGACTAAATGTTGATAAATCCGCCATTATGGTAGACACGTTTGATTACAGCACCAATGTACCGGGGGTTTATGCCATTGGTGATATTAATATTTATCCCGGTAAGTTAAAGCTTATCCTTTGCGGTTTCCACGAGGCCGCGCTGATGGCCCAAAGCGCCTTTAAAGTGGTTTATCCTGACCAAAAGCTAAGTTTTAAGTACACAACAGTTTATGGGGTGACAGCCTTTTAATCAGGTGAAAGGCGAAAGGATAAAGGCAAAAGGTTTTTGATGCCATTGTAATGGCGATGGCTTATTAAGGGACAAAACATGATAACATTAACGATAGAAGACAGAAGCGGTCACCGCGAACCCGTTGAGATACCAGAAGGCATCAGCTTGAGTCTGATGGAAGTTTTAAAGGCGTCCGACCATCATATATTGGCTACCTGCGGCGGGATGGCACTTTGCGCCACTTGTCATGTACAAGTGGTTGAAGGTCCCGAACAATATTTCCATCCTACAGATACCGAGCTTGATTTGCTGGATACGTTGCCGGATGCCGCCTATGATAGCCGCCTGGCCTGCCAGTTGCGGATCAGCGAGGATATGGACGGGATGATATTCAAAATAAAAGGGGAAGAATAGAAGTTCTGATCATTGCAGAGATCGGAAATCACAAAATCCAACTGCCGTAAACGATAAAAGTGCTGACACTATTTTGCCAGCGTTCACGGTGTTCACGCGTTCATTGCGTTCACCTACACTCGTGAACGGCACACTTTTTAGCATGCATTTTTGTGCATTTTTCCGCCAAAAATCGCTTTTTTTGTGGTCTTAATCGATTTTTTTGAACAAAGTGCTGATTGTTTATTTTTCAATTCAATCAGGGCAATCCTAAAATCCTGCGAATCACGGTTCAGACAATTTTCGATGCAGCCAGCGCACAATTGATGCCGTCAATCGCAGCCGAAATGATGCCGCCCGCATAGCCCGCACCTTCTCCACATGGAAATAAACCCGAAACTTGCGGGTGCTGCAAGGTTTCCTTATCCCTCGGTATTTTTACAGGAGAAGACGTACGCGACTCCACTCCTACTAAAATAGCCTCGTTGGTATAATAGCCTTTCATCTTCCGGCCAAACACAGGCAGTGCTTTTCGCAAACGCTCGTTTATCCAGCCGGGTAAAATTTCATTTAGCATGGTGCTTTTTGTTCCAGGCAGGTAAGAGTTTTCGGGCAGGGTTGCCGACAGGCGATTTTCCACAAAATCAATCATACGCTGTGCGGGTGCCACCAAACTGCCACCGCCTGCTTTAAAGGCCAGGCTTTCTATTTGCTGTTGAAAATGCAGCATTCGCAGCGGATCACTCTCATCGCCGGCAACATCTTCCAAATTAACCTGCACCACCGTACCCGAATTGGCAAAGGGATTGTTCCGTTTGGAGGGGCTCCATCCGTTTACCACAATCTCATTGGCTTCCGTAGCACAGGGTGCGATAATACCTCCCGGGCACATGCAAAAAGAAAATACACCCCGGTTATCCACCTGTTCCACCAAATTATAATAGGACGGGGGCAGATCAGGGCCGCGATGTTCACAATGGTATTGCGCCTGGTCGATAATTTCCTGCGGATGTTCAATCCTTACGCCTAAAGCAAATGGCTTGGCTTCAACTAATATATTTTGGCGGTGCAGCATCTCGAAAATATCCCTGGCTGAATGACCGGTCGCCAGGATAACGGCATCGGCATTCATTTTTTCGCCGGATGCCAATTGAACCCCTTTTATCTTTCCAAATTCAACTAACAAGGCCGTTACTTTGGTATCAAAATGAATTTCACCGCCCGCATTCAATATGCTTTCGGTAATAGAAGTGATGATCTGCGGTAACTTATTGGTGCCGATGTGTGGGCGGGCATCTATCAAAATATCTTCCGTAGCGCCATGCGCGACAAAAGCTTTCAAAACGGCATTTACATCCCCGCGTTTAGTTGATCGTGTGTATAATTTACCATCCGAATACGTCCCTGCTCCACCCTCCCCAAAACAATAGTTGGATTCGGGGTTAACCAAACCCTGTTTATTAATATTAGCCAGGTCGCGGCGGCGCTGTTTAACATCTTTGCCGCGTTCTAAAATAATAGGTTTCAATCCGAGCTCAATACATTGCAAAGCCGCGAATAACCCGGCAGGACCTGCACCCACAATGATCACCTGCTTGCCTTGTTTAACGTCAGGGTATTTAACAGTAAAAATTTCGGGGGTATATTGCTCATCGACAAAAACCTGTACCTGCATGCGGTAAACCGCCTTACGGCCGCGGGCATCAATGGAGCGTTTGAGGATCTTTATTGCTGTTATCTTCTGTGGAAAGATGTTTAATGATGTGGTGGCAATTTTTTTTAAAGCGGCTTCATCGTCCTGTTGCCCGGGCGGGCATACAATTTCTATTTCTTTGATCATTGGGTTGCCGGGTTTTTATCCCGGATGGGATAAAGGTAGGAAAATGGTTAATCTATTTAGCAAACCACCTGAATTTGGCTAAAGCCCTATTTGCTGAATTCTTTATCCGTTGGTTGAAACCAACGGCTATGAACTTTTGTCATTGCCGTCCCATTTATGATGCGGTAAATAAATAAAAGGTTTAAAGGCTTTAGCCGCACATAATCTCCAGAACAGGTAGCGACCAAATCTCACCCGTCCGTATTTGTATCACCAACCGTGCGAAAACGAACGGTTTGCAATTATGATAATTCATCAATTATCTCATTATCAATATTTTACAATAAAGGTATCAATATTGGCATGGTCATACCAAACACAATAAGATGATGACCACCGACAACCGTTTGGCAACCATGTGGGCAGGCTGCCTGAAAAATGATCGTAAACAACAGGAGTTGCTATATAAAACTTTAGCGCCAAAGATGCTGGCTGTTTGCATGCGCTATGCCAATGATAAAGACGAGGCCCAGGATATTTTACAAGAGGGTTTTATAAAGATGTTTAATAATGTGCACAATTACCGCGGCGAAGGTAACCTGGAAGGGTGGATACGCCGGATTATGGTGCACTGCGCCATATCACGCTACCGCAAATTAAAGCCACTTGTTTTGGTTGAAGATTTTGCAGAAGATAATTCATGCGGCAGCGGTTATAATGCCAACGGGCTGGAAGAGAAGGACCTGCTGAAGATGATACAAAAGCTACCTCAAACATACCGGTCTGTTTTTAATATGTATGCCATTGAAGGATATTCTCACCAGGAGATCGGGAACACTTTGGGTATGAGCGAACTGTTATCCCGCACTACCCTTTACCGCGCCCGTAACGTTTTGAAGGATATGATCAGCCGGCTTACCGCGATGGAACAGGTTTGTTTGGCAGGGTAATTTACCTCAAACGGGCGCTCGGTTGCTAGCTTAGCTAATACATGGCTCTAACAACAGGGACAAGATTAGAATTTAATTAGATGTTTTTGGGGGTTATTAATTCTTGATTTGTTTTATTAGATTTGTGCAACAAAGTTGTTACAAACATGCAATTATCCCCTAATTTAATGTCCGTAATGGAGTCTGCTGTCTGCGCAGTACATCATCGACACCCGGTATTAACTGTATCCACAGACAATAAGGTAAAAATAGAATGCTGCTGCGCTGATTTTAAAATTGAGTGTTTGCAGCTATGCAAAAGAATAATAGAACACCGCGGGATGTTCGTAATTACCTGATTCAGAACGCCGATTGAAATTCTTTTAACACAGCTTATAAATATTTCTTCCACCAATCGGAAACGAGTGGCTTTACTTCCGTGGGCTCACCTAGAGTTGGGACAAATAGCGTAATATTTTTCTCTGCGGCATAATTCAATAACCTTTCAATCGGCTCGTACCAGGCATGGGGCGCCAGGTTAAACGTTCCCCAGTGGATGGGCATCATTAAATTACCTTTGAGCGCCAGGTGTGCATTTGAAGCATTGTCAGGACCCATGTGAATGTCAGGCCAATACTTTCCATAAGCGCCGATCTCGAGCATGGTTAAGTCAAACGGACCAAAGGCTTGACCGATTTCTTCAAAACCGGGGAACCACCCTGAGTCGGCACCGAAAAATATTTTGTGTTTTTTGCCCCTTATTACAAATGACGACCATAGCGTTTCGTTGCGGCCAAAAATTCCCCTGCCCGAAAAATGCCGTGCCGGGGTAGCGGTTACTACGCAATCATCGCCTATCAACACGCTATCGCCCCAATCCATTTCCGTGATAAAGTTTTGTTCAATACCCCACTTTTCAAGGTGTCTTCCAACGCCCAGCGAACAGTAGAACGGTATGGTTTTATCCGCAAAAAATTTGATCGTGTTTTTGTCGAGATGATCATAATGATCATGCGAAATGATAATGGCATCCAGTTTTGGCAAATCCGTCAGTGCCAATGGCGGCTGAAAAAAGCGTTTAGGGCCAAAAAAAGAGGAAAATGAAACCCTGTCGCTCCAAACAGGGTCGGTCAGTATACGTTTGCCATCTATCTCTATCAGCAAACTTGAATGCCCGACCCATCTAATGCGTAAACCGCTTTTAGGAGGTGCTTTGTAAACTGAGACGTCTGTTTTAAATGGCCCGATGGTCTGCTTTGGGGTGTTCTCGGCTTTGTTAGTTCGGTACTCTTTTAAAATAGGGAGCATTTTACTCCATCCACCTAAATCGGTAGGTACCGGGTTTAAAAATTTCTTCCCCTTTTTGCGCGACCCTGCTAAACTCATAAGCAATTATAAAACTATGCTTAAAGGATTTCAACATCCTTTGGTAAAAAGATTGATAGAATTGGCATTAATTCAATTCATACCCGAACTATAGACCTATTGTACAAGCCCAATACCCAATAAAAGTTTGTTTACAAAAATTACCGGTAACGAACTATTTATTAAAAAATCCTATTGCGGCGTCACAAAATTCAAGTAAAGGGATAGGTAAAGAATTCTCGAGATAAGGATGTACGGCGCCTAAAGTATGGTCGCCGCCGCTGATGATCAGCAATTCGGCATTAGGTTGTACTGCTTTCAGCTCTTCTGCATGGGTAGGAAGTACAGAAGTATCTTCGTCTCCCTGTACAATTAACCAGGGCTGTTTTATTTCGGCGGCTTTAGCCAATATATCCAGGCGGGCCGCGTGCTTGTCTAAATCATCTAAAAGGCTCGACTTTAAAGGCATTTCTTGCTTGGTACGTTTGTTCGGCATATAAATAATGCCCCTTAAACGCCACTGGGCTTCCACTTCCTTCGGCCATAAATTTCGAAAACTCGAAATTGAGGCCATCGTAACCAATTTTTTTATTCTCGGGTCTTCGGCAGTTTTTATAATACTGATGCCGCCGCCCATGCTATGCCCAATTAGATAAACGAACTTTACTGAGGGCATGGCCGATCCGCCGCATGCAAAATCAATTACCGCTTTCAAATCATCCAACTCAATAGAAAATGTGTTATCGCTAAAAGCTATCAGGTCCTTAAACTCCAGGGGATTATCCGTAGTGGTGCCGTTATGCGAAAAATTAAACTTCAAAAACCGGTAGCCGTTTTCGGCAAAGTATTGTGCAACCAGGTTATGCGCACCCCAATCCTTAAAACCTTTAAAGCCATGGGCGAAAATTACAATAGGCGCATTTTTTAGGCTATCTTCAAAGGTGAGGTCGAGTGTTATAATCCGGCCCTTAGCGCCGGGAACATTGAAATTTTGTTTTCTGATCATGGGTTTAATCTACCTAACAAAAATAGACAATTTAAACTAGTCTGTTCTCAAGCAAGCTACTGTTGTTAATATGCGATTAGTGCGATATAAACTCTATGGTTAAATCTTCTTCCCGTTAAAAGTAATATTATAAAGATCCGTACGCCTGTCCTTCAAGTTTTGTACGCTGCCATACTCATGCAGTTCGCCAAGGGTTGACAGGTCGACATCCGCAATAACAATCATTTCGGCATTGGGTGTAGCTTCTGATTGTATACAATTAGTAGGGAACCCAAAATCAGACGGCGTAAATACAGCCGACTGCGCATACGAAAGTTCCATATTATTTACGTTTGGCAGGTTCCCTACACATCCGGCGATGGCCACGTAACATTCGTTTTCAACTGCACGGGCCTGGGCGCAAAACTTAACCCGGTTATAGCCATTTTGGGTGTCGGTTAAAAAAGGAACGAATAATATTTGCATATCCTGGCTGGCTAATATGCGTGACAGTTCCGGAAATTCTACATCATAACAAATCAATATCCCTATTTTGCCGGCATCGGTTTCAAATACCTTTACCTCGTCGCCGCCGCGCATACCCCATGAACTGATCTCGGAGGGCGTTGGGTGTATTTTATAGATTTCCTCCATGCTGCCGTTGCGCCTGAACAAATAGGACACATTATAGAGCGAATCCTCGAAAAGCGTTGGCATACTCCCCGCAATGATATTAACATTATAGGATACCGCAAGCTTTGTAAATTCATCAATAATGGGCTGGGTGTATTTTGCCAGCTCGCGCATGGCTTTGGCAGCGTCCATGTGATTGTAGTCGGCCATTAGCGGCGCGTTAAATAGTTCCGGGAACAACACAAAATCAGATTGATAATCGCTCACCGCATCAACAAAATATTCGGCATGTTTCATCAGTTCGCTGATATTGCTGTACGGACGCATTTGCCACTGCACCAATCCCAGGCGCACCACCGTTTTATTATTGATAACGGAGCTTACTTCCTCATAATAAACATTGTTCCACTCAATTAATGTTGCAAACCCTTTTGAGCGGCTGTCTTCAGGCAGATAGTTGCGCAATATTTTGCGGACGTGAAAATCATTGGCCAGCTGAAATGATAACGTGGGGTCGTATATTTCCTTGTACTTTACCTTGTCAATGTACTCTTTCGGCGTAAGCTCATGCTGGAACTTCTGATAATTAGGTATGCGACCGCCGGCGATGATGCTTTTTAGGTTCAGCTTTTCGCAGAGGGCCTTACGCGCATCATATAACCTGCGCGCCAAACGGAGGCCGCGGTATTTGGGATGGATAAAAATATCGATGCCATATAATACGTCGCCTTTATCAGTGTGTGTTTTAAAAGTGCTATCGCCGGTTATGTTTTTATAGGTGTGGTTATCCCCGAACTTACTATAATCGACAATTATTGCAAGCGCACAGCCGACCACCTGGTCGTTAACGGTAACGCAGATCTGCCCTTCAGGGAAAAGCCGGATCAGGCGTTTGATGGAGTTGGCGTCCCAATAATCCTCGTCCATATCAAGGTAGGCCGATTTCATTGATTTTTTCAGTTCCTGGTAGTCCTGTACTTCCAGGTTGCGCATTTCTATACTTTGCAGATCCATAGTGTTTGTCGTGCTAATTTAACTCTAATGTCTCGGATTTGTTTAAAGATAAGTTGGTGAGTGGTGAGTAGCGAGTAGCGAATAAAATTGACATTAATCCAACTTAGTCAACTCAATCAACCTATCCAACTCAATCAACCTAATTAATCAAAAGTATACCACCAGGCCCATAAAATCAGGAGAGGCTGTAATATCACCAATCTTACCCATGCAAGCAACGGTGTTACTGCCAGGTTTCCCAATTTAAGTGGTGCATCACCAATCATACTGATATGAACGGGCAAAAATGCTATCAGCATCAGGATGATACCCCATGCTGCCAGGCGCCGGGTTTTGGCGAAAATGAGCATTACTCCAAATAATATCTCAAAAAAACCGGCCAAAATATTTATCGTTACCGTATAAGGCAAATAATGCGGGATAATCCGGTAATATGAAGACGGGTTATAAAAATGATTTGCTCCTGCCACCAAATAAAAAAGGATGAGGATGACAAGACTTATCCTTTTCAGATTATGCATAAATTATAAATGTAGAAATAAAACAGGCGCTCTAACAAGGAAATACGAAATATAATTGCGGTCAGTATTTATAAACATTCTAAATACAACTGTATGACAAAGTGTTGACATTGCATTTCATTAAACCTATTACTTTTGTTGGGTCAAATTTAAACTGCTTTGAAGTATCTAAAGGTAATCGCTTTTACGCATAAACAGATTGAGCTGAAGGAATTGGGGCGATTGGTAATTTGCCAGGAAAATCTAACAGAGAAGCTTCAACAGGTTAAAGCACAATTTGGGATATCCGAAATTTTTTACCTCGCCACCTGTAACCGTGTTGAGTTTGTGATGATCACATCGCAGGTAGTAGACAAAGCTTTCGCAAAAGAATTTATGGGTGCGTTAAACATGGGCCTGTGCCATGTTTCAACCAGCGCATTTTTGGACGCAGCTTCTATTTATGAAGACAGAGAAGCACTCGAGCATCTTTTACGCACGTCCTGTTCACTGGAAAGTCTTATTGTAGGCGAAAAGGAGATCCTGGCGCAGATACGCAAAGCTTATGAAAACTGCAAAGAAGCGGGCCTTACCGGCGACTGTTTGCGCATGTTTATGAATTGCGTAGTAAAAACGGCAAAAGAAGTTTATACCAATACCAATATTTCAAAAAACCCCATTTCGGTGGTGTCACTTGCTTACCGAAAGTTGAAGGACCTTAAATTGTGCACCAATGCCCGCATCCTGATCATCGGCGCTGGCGAAACAAACCGGAATATTTCAAAATATCTTCAAAAACATAAATTTTCCAATTTCGCGGTATTTAACCGATCGGTCGATAAAGCCAAACAATTGGCAGCCGATTTAGGTGGTGAAGCCTTTAACCTGCAGGCGCTAAAAGATTATAATAAAGGCTTCGACGTAATTATCACGTGTACATCGGCAACTGAACCCATCATCACCCCCGAAATTTATACCGCCCTGCTAAACGGCGATACCACCCGCAAAACAATAGTCGACCTGGCTATTCCAAACGATACCGCTCCCGAAGTACTCCAAGAATTCCCGGTAAATTTCATAGAGGTACACTCATTAAATGAGGTTGCCAAAAACAATTTACAGGAACGTTACGAAGAGCTTACTCACGCCGAAAATATTATCGAGCAAAATATCGAAGCATTCTTTGTGGAATTAAGACAACGCCGTATCGAACTGGCCATGCGCCAGGTACCCGAAAAAATTAAAGAGATCCGCAATACCGCCATTAATTCGGTATTTGCCGAAGAAGTGCAAGGCATGGATCAGCATTCGCGCGAGATACTCGAAAAGGTGATCAATTACATGGAAAAGAAATATATCAGTGTGCCCATGATTATGGCGAAGGATATATTGATTAATAATAATTGATTGCTCCCGCGAGTTTAGCGCACATTTTCACTATCTTTTTTTACTTTTTAATTTTGACTTTTGACTTAAACAAAGTCACCCCACTTTCATATCATCAATTATTCCTCACATCATTGCGCTAAAAAGCTAAATTTGCTTTCGCAAATAAACTATCCCTTTGGACAGACAACTGATAATTGGAACTCGCGGCAGCGATTTAGCGCTATGGCAGGCAAATTTTGTAAAAGATAGACTGGCCGCAATTAATATACCGGCCGAATTAAAGATCATCAAAACACAGGGCGACCGTATCCTTAACTTAAGTTTTGACAAGTTAGAAGGCAAGGGGTTTTTCACTAAAGAACTTGAGGATGAATTAATTGCAGGAACTATTGATATAGCGGTGCATTCTCATAAAGATCTTCCGACAGAACACCCACCCGGACTTACTATTGCAGCAGTTTCAGAACGGGAAGACCCTGCCGAACTCCTGCTGATATTAAAAGATTGTGTTGATGTGCATCAGAAACTATCGGTTAAATACGGCGGCATTGTGGGTACATCATCTAACAGGCGCAAAGCGCAATTACTGGCTTACCGCCCTGATCTGGATATAAAAGACCTGCGCGGCAATGTGCCGACACGCGTAAATAAATTGCGCGACGAAAACTACGATGCCATTATGCTAGCTAAAGCGGGCGTTACCCGTCTTGGTTTGGATTTGAGCGAGTTTTATGTGGAAGAATTAAAACCAGCCGAATTGATCCCCGCCCCCGCACAGGGCGCGTTAGCCATACAGATCCGCGAAAGCGATAAAGAATTATTGGATGCCTTGCAACCATTAAACCACCCTGGTGTTGTGGAAGAGTTAGCCGTTGAACGTACGGTATTAAAGCTTTTTGGCGGTGGCTGTCATTTGCCTTTAGGTTGTTATTGCTATCGCGACGAGGATATGTTTCGCGTATTTACATCAAAAGCCGATGAAGGTGAAGATTTCCCCGACAGGCTGTTTATGGAGTCACAATCCACTGACGGTCTGGCCGAGAAGATCGTTTCTTATTTTGATAAGGATCGTAAGTTCCCGCAAAAGGTATTTATATCCCGCGATCTGACTGCCAACAGCTATTTCCGGAAGGCATTGGAAAAACACCATATTGAGATTGAAGCCCGTTCGTTAATCCGCACCGTACCGGTAATAACTATACTTGATTCCTACATTTTAAGAGATATAGACTGGATATTTTTCAGCAGCAAAAATGCAGTGGAATATTTTTTTCAGTTGAATCCATCATTGCCAAAAAAAGTAAAATTTGGCGTTATGGGAAGCGGGTCGGAAGATATGCTGAGACGTAAGGGCTATTTTGTCGACTATACAGGTGTAGGAATTGACTCCACCGATGTAGCATCCGATTTTGCGGCGCTGGCAAACGGGCAAACTGTGTTATTTCCTTCCGCTGAAGATTCAATGCGGAGCATTCAGCAAGCATTGTCTGCTGATACAAAAATTATCGATTTGCCGGTTTATGAAACCATACTGGAAGACGATGTTGAACCGAGCGGCGCCGAAATACTGGTATTTACCAGCCCTTCGAATGTGGACGCTTATTTTGTAAATAACCTGCTCGATCCGGATCAAAAAGTTATCGCAATAGGCAAATCCACGGGTAAAAAGCTGGAGGAAATAGGTGTAAAATATACGCTGCCCTACTCGCCCGACGAAACCGGGCTGGCGGAAGCAGTGTTTGGGACAATTTGTTTGAGTTATAAGTGTTGACTTTAAAAAGTCCATAGTCGATGGTCGATAGTCCATAGACTTAAAATTATTTATTAACTATAACCATGGACTATCGACCATGGTCCATGGACCAAAAAAATGCTGCAACGACCACGAAGAAACAGAAAAAGCGAAGTTATCCGCCAGATGGTGCAGGAGACGCATGTTAGCGCCGCTAATTTGATTTTCCCGTTATTCATTGTTGACGGTACCTTTCAGAAAACCGAAGTTGCTTCCATGCCCGGCATTTATCGCTACTCGATTGATAATTTGCTGCGCGAGATCGAAAGTTGTTTAAAACTTGGCCTCAATTCGTTCGACCTGTTCCCTAATATTGAAGAATCTTTAAAAGATAAATTTGCGACTGAAAGTCACCGCGAACAAAGCTTATACCTGCGTGCTATCCGCGAGGTAAAAAAGAATTTCCCTGAAGCATGCGTTATTACTGACGTAGCAATGGACCCCTACAGCAGCGACGGCCATGATGGTTTGGTTGAGAACGGCGAAATATTGAATGACGAGACACTGGAGATATTGGGAAAAATGGCGCTGGCACACGCACAGTGCGGGGCAGATATCATCGCGCCGTCGGATATGATGGACGGCCGCGTGGGGTACATCCGTAAAGTATTGGACGATAACAAATTTACCAATGTGTCTATCATGTCATACTCGGCAAAATATGCGAGCGCTTTTTACGGGCCGTTTAGGGATGCTTTAAATTCTGCACCAAAGTTTGGCGATAAAAAAAGCTACCAGATGAATCCGGCCAATCAGCGCGAAGCGTTGATAGAGGCTAATTTAGATGAACTGGAAGGCGCCGATTTTTTGATGGTAAAACCTGCCCTGGCCTATTTGGATGTAATTAAATTGATAAAAGATAATACCGAATTACCTGTTGCGGCCTACAATGTAAGCGGCGAATATGCGATGATCAAGGCGGCCATACAGCGTGGCTGGCTCAACGAGCAGCGTGCGATCACCGAAGTATTGACAAGCATACGTAGGGCAGGCGCAAGCGCGATATTAACTTATCATGCGAAGGAAGTTCTGGAGAATAAATGGATCGACTAATTCAAAAGTAAAAATTAAAAACCGATCGTCCCAGCAGGGTCTCTCAAAGAGGACCCTGCGTTGTGAAGAATATATAGAATAATAAAAAATAAGAAAGCGCTTTAAGCCTTATGCTTTCTGCTTTAAGTTAAAAGAATGTTAGATTCAATTAAGAAAATATTTGCGGGAAACGCTGAAGAGCAATTAAGCACAACTGGCAAGCCTGATATCAGCCGGGAAAAATCGGCAGAGTTGTATGCCAGGGCAAAAACGTTTTTTCCGGGCGGCGTTAACTCTCCGGTAAGAGCGTTTAAATCGGTTTATGGCACACCGCTTTTTATTGAAAAAGGTGATGGCTGTTATTTATGGGATGCCGATGGCAACCAGTTTATTGATTTTTGCTGCTCATGGGGGCCATTGATCCTTGGGCATAACCATCCGAAAGTACGCGAAAAAGTAATGCAGGTGATGCAAAATGGCATGTCGTTCGGTGCACCTACTGCATTGGAAAATGAACTTGCAGAGCTCATTCTCAAGAATAATAAGTACATTGAAAAGCTGCGTTTTGTAAGTTCTGGAACAGAAGCGGTGATGTCGGCAATAAGGCTGGCCAGGGGTTATACAAAAAGAGATAAGATTATAAAATTTGAGGGATGCTATCATGGGCACTCTGACTCCCTGCTGGTAAAAGCAGGTTCCGGCCTGGTAACTTTTGGCGAAACCTCATCTGCCGGTGTTCCTAAATCTTTCGCAGACGAAACTATTGTTGTTGCCCTGAATGATAAAGAGGCCCTGCAAAAAGCATTCGACGAATTTAAGGGCCAGGTAGCTGCGGTAATTATTGAACCCATCCCGGCAAATAATGGTTTATTGTTACAGGAAAAAGAGTTCCTGCAATTTTTGCGTGAAATATGTACACAAAATGGAGCGTTACTAATATTTGACGAAGTAATATCAGGTTTCAGGGTCGGATTTGAAGGCGCGGCGGGGTATTACCAAATTAATCCCGATATTGTTACTTATGGTAAGATCATCGGCGGCGGTTTACCTGTTGGGGCCTACGGTTCATCAGCGGCTATCATGAGTAATATTTCTCCGGATGGCGCGGTTTACCAGGCCGGCACATTATCGGGCAACCCGGTTGCTATGGCGGCGGGAATAGCACAATTGTCGGAATTATTGCATTCCAACTTTTATCGCGATCTAAATAAAAAAACAGAAGAATTTACCGAGGCCATACAACGTTTTGCAACGGCCCGCAATTATAAGTTTAAAGTGTTCACAGTCGGTTCTATATTTTGGTTTGCTTTTACCGACCAGGAAAATATCCGCCGGGCAGATGAAATTGATCCGCAAAGCATGGAAAAATTCAAAAAATTACACCGTGAATTGATAAACCGCGGAATTTATTTGGGGCCATCGGGCTATGAAGTTGGGTTTATATCATCAGCTCACACAAAAATAGACCTTGAAAAAGCAAAACGTGCTATATTTGAGAGTTTAGAAGTTGTATTTAACAGTAAATGAGCTAACTAAAGATTAACAGGGATGAATAATTTAAAAAGATCTTTCGCCATTTTTTATGCCCTTATTATTTATGCTTTGGCAGAATTAACGTGGTGGGCGTATTTGTTGGTGAAAGCAAGGCCAAATAGCCTTGCGATGATAATGGGTGAAGGTTCAGTTTTTATTTTTGTGTTTTTCGCGGGCGCCTATGCTATTCACAGCTCCATCAATAAAGAAAGAAAATTACAGGAGCAAAAAAAGAACTTCTTACTTTCCGTAACGCACGAGCTTAAATCACCCCTGGCATCCATCAAAATACTCTTACAGACCATCCAGAAACGGGACCTTAACAAAGAACAGGTTCTCGATTTTATCGGCAAATCGCTGATGGATATCGAGCGGCTGGATGACATGGTTGAAAATATGCTGCTTGCCTCAAAAATCGACAACCGTTCTTATACGTTTCCAAAGGCGAAATTCAGTTTATCCGTTTTGGTTGACAGTATCGTAAACCGTTTGCAGATAACCAAGTGCGAAAGCAACCAGCAAATTATCGATGCCGAGATAGAGCCTAAAATTGAGATTACCGGCGATAAGTTTGCCCTCACTTCGGTTGTTACCAACCTGATAGAAAACGCCGTTAAATATTCCGGCCCCTGCGAAATTGTTGAGGTAAAATTATTTTCAAAGGACGATAAAGTCTATTTGCAAGTTGCCGATCATGGTATTGGCATCTCCGATACAGAAAAAGCGCGCATTTTTGATAAGTTTTACCGTGTTGGAAGTGAAGACACCCGTAATACAAAAGGGACCGGTTTAGGTCTGTACATTGTAAAAGAAGTATTGGATAAGCACGAGGCAAGCATAAAAGTGAAGGATAACCGCCCATCAGGAAGTATATTTGAAGTTGTATTTGACTATGCGGATCTGAAATCAACCAAATCTAAAATTGACACTAAACAAAAATCATATGCCTAACAAGAAAAGAATTCTATTGGCCGAAGATGAAGATCATCTGTTGGAAGCTATTAAGCTTAACCTCGAGCTGGAAGGTTACAAGGTATCAACAGCTACCAACGGCAAAAAGGCGTTACAAATATTTAAGGAAGAGCGTTTTAACCTGGTAATTCTGGATGTAATGATGCCCGAAATTGATGGCTTTGTAGTTGCTGAAACTATAAGGCTTGAAAATTCGGAAGTACCGATCATGTTTCTAACGGCAAAAAATACGAACGAGGATAAAATTTCGGGCCTTAAAAAAGGCGCGGATGATTACCTGACCAAACCATTTAACCTCGAAGAGTTAATATTACGGGTAAACAACCTGGTAAAACGCAGTTTGAAAGGCGACGAGCTTAAAGAATTCAACAGCTATAAAATTGGCGATAAAACCATTCATTTTAATTCGTTTGAACTGGTTAACGGTGACGGATCCATTACCCCGCTTACCAAGAAAGAAACCATGCTGTTAAAACTGCTGATCGAACGCAGAAACGACGCCGTATCGCGCGAGCAGATCTTAGAAACCGTATGGAACTATGACGTTTATCCATCAACCCGCACCATTGATAATTTTATTTTAACCTTTCGTAAATACTTTGAACCCGATCCTAAAAATCCGGTTTATTTTCATTCAATACGTGGCGTAGGTTATAAATTTACCGATAATCAGCATTAATGTTTACCAACAAAATACGTTTGTTCATTGGTTCAATTTTTTTGTTGTCGCTGATATTGCTGGTTTATCTGCGTCTTTACGAGTTTGCAATAGTTGCCATAACAATGATTTTATTGTTAGTATGGGACTATTTCAAACAAGGCACGCTGGTTGTAGCAGCCAAAAGCTTTCATCATAAGGAATACAACGATGCCGAACGTTTTTTACTGCAAATCAAAAAACCCGAATGGCTCAGCAAAAACCGCAGGGGATATTATGAGTTTCTGATGGGCGGTGTTTGCCTTCAGAAACAGGATTATGAGGATGCCGAAAAGCATTATGAAATAGCTGCGCAATATCCTTTACGCTCGGTTAATGATCATGTTGCAGCACTGGCGCACGTAGCCAATATCAGTATCCGGCAAGGCAATTTCGAAAAGGCCGAAGCTTTTTTGCAGCTGACAGATAAACACCACGAAAAAATAAATGCTAAAATGAAGGATGTTATTGAACGCCTTCGCCAGGAGTTAAAAAAACACGCTAAATAGAATCAAGATTTCAGGAGACAAGAAACAAGAGATTAAAAATGCTGGTTCTTGATTCTTGATACTTGGTTCTCAATACTATATGAGAGATTCATTATTAATAAAAGCCGCATTTTCGGAGAAAACAGAACGACCACCGGTATGGATGATGCGACAGGCAGGCCGTTTCATGAAGGAATATTGGGATATCAAAAACAAATATTCTTTCCTGGAAATGTGCAAAACACCCGAACTGGCTGCCGACGTAACCATGTTACCTGTTGACCTGCTGGGTATCGACGCCGCTATTCTATTTTCTGACATATTGGTTACCGCTGAAGCCATGGGTGGCGACCTCAGTTTTACACAAGGTATCGGGCCAAAGTTTGCCAATCCCGTACGTACGCAAGCCGATGTAGACCGGCTGGATACCGATGTGGTGCACAAATTACAATATGTTGCCGATGCGATTAAAGTAGTGCAGCAGCGGCTAAACGGCAGCATTCCATTAATAGGATTTGCGGGCGCACCCTTTACGGTGATGAGCTATTTGGTTGAGGGCGGGTCCTCCAAAGATTTTAAACTGACCAAGTTATTGATGCACAATGAGCCTGAACTTGCGCATCAGCTCTTATCAAAAATAGCAACGGTAACCGCGGGGTATCTTAACCTGCAAATTGCCGCCGGCGTAAACGCTGTTCAAATATTCGATAGCTGGGCGCAGGCATTGGCATGGGATGACTATAAAGAATTTTCGCACCGATATATTGCGGAGATCATCAGTAAGCTGAACCGGAAAGATATACCGGTGATTTCCTTTTGCAAGGGGAGCTCGGTTTTTGCACCATTGATGGCCGAAGCCAAACCGGATGTGATCTCTATCGACTGGAATGTTGATTTGCTTGATATTAAAAAGCGCCTGCCTCAAGGCATCGCGGTTCAAGGTAACCTCGATCCGCATATTCTGTATGCAGATAAAAAGGTTATTAAAGATCGCATTTATCGCCTATTCGACCGGATGAAGGACGAAAAAGGATTTATATTTAATTTAGGTCACGGCATTATGCCGGATATACCTTTTGAAAATGTAAAATACGCGGTTGATATAATAAAAGATTACCCCCCAGCCCCCTAAAGGGGGAGCAAAAAAATAAGTGCGGGGTTTCAAAATATAACATTCAAAAAATCCCCCTTCAGGGGGTTAGGGGGCTTATGTATCCATATATTCTTGCCATTCACATTATATTTGTAGTCTGCTGGATGGCGGGGCTATTTTATATTGTACGCCTATTTATTTACCACACAGAAGCGCAGGAAAAACCGGAGCCCGACCGCAAAATATTATCGGACCAATTTGAGATAATGGAGCGCAAGCTTTGGTATATCATTTCTGTCCCCTCCATGACCCTGACACTTGCTGCCGGCATAACTATGGTGGTTTTAGTACCCGGCTGGCTGCAGCAGCCGTGGCTGCAAATCAAACTTGCTTTTGTCGCCGGGCTGATTATTTACCATTTTATCTGCCAAAATAAAATGAAACAATTGGCCAAAGGCATCTTTACATGGACATCTACACAACTTCGCATCTGGAACGAGGTAGCCACTATATTCCTGTTTGCTATAGTTTTTCTCGCCGTCCTTAAAGATGGGATCAGCTGGATATACGGGCTTGTGGGTTTAGTAATTTTCACCCTGATCATTATGTCAGCAGTGAAGATTTATAAGTATTATAGGATGAAGAAATAGTTTGGTTAATCAATCATAACTAATTTCCTTTCCGACAACCTCACGAAAATAATTAAATTTATTTCCCCTCTCATGCAACCATTTCCCCTTGCATCTCATCTTACTTTTAAATGATGTTTTTGGAACACAAATACAATATTAACGATCTGGTAAAACGCTGCAAAGCCGGTGAGCGCAAAGCGCAGGAATTGTTGTACAAACAGTTTGCTTCAAAGATGCTGGGCGTTTGCATGCGGTATGCAACTGATAAGATGGAAGCGGAGGATATGCTGCAGAATGGCTTCATAAAAGTATTCCAGAAAGTTGACGACTACCGTAATGAAGGCTCATTTGAAGGTTGGGTACGGCGTATTATGGTACATAGCTCGATCGAGTATTACCGGAAACATCATAAAATGATGCAGGTGGTTGAGTTGAGCGAAACGGAAAATACTACATCGGTTAATTCACTTGCTATAGCGAACCTGGCCGCGAAAGATTTGCTGTTATTGATACAGCAACTGGCGCCTGGATACCGGATTGTGTTTAACCTTTACGCTATTGAAGGATATTCACACAAGGAAATTGCAGCTATAACGGGGATAACTGAAGGCGCATCAAAGTCGCAATTATCAAGAGCGCGTGCAGTATTAAAGGAGCAAGTTATAAAAATGGAAAGGAAACAATATGGAAATGCAGGATAAGGAATTTGATGAGCTATTCCGGTCGAAACTGGATAATTTTGAAGCAGAGCCTTCAGCCGGTGTTTGGACACGTGTTGAAAACGGTTTAAGATACAGCGCCCGCAAAAAATATCTATTGCCACTTTTGAGCGTTGCTGCAAGCATATTGATTTTACTTGTCGCGGGCGTACTATTTATGCCTCAGGGAGGTAAAACAGGTGGGAAAAGTCATACCAAAAATACAATTGCTAAAAACATACGGCCAATAATCGCCGCTCCAACAGCCAGTGGTTCAAAAGCGATTGCTCCGGAACCAATCACCAAAAATAAAATAGATGAAACAGTGGCTGTTGTTAACCGAAAAGTAAAACGTCATCCGGTTAAGGCGACAGAACCGATCCAACATATCGATGCGGAACACAAAATTGAAACTGAACAGCCGGTAAAAATTGACGATCAACAAGTACTGGCATCTGTTCAACCAAAACAACAGGAGATAATTAAACCGGTTGTGCCCGATGAACGTACGCCGTTAGCTGCAAAGCAAACCACAGAAGAATCGACGTCGTCAATAACAAAACCCGTATTGGTAACGGCCCAATTACCCATTAATAAAGACGATGCGACACCCATTAAAACAAAGCATAAAATACGTACCCTGGGTGATTTTATAAACGTTGTTGTTGCGAAGGTTGATAAACGACGCGATAAGATCATTGAGTTTGCTGATGATGACGATGATTCAATTATTTCGGCCGTTAACCTGGGAATTATTAAGCTAAAAAAGAAAAATAATTAGACTACTTAATATAACATAGAATGAAACGATTAATTTTTACCGCAATATTGTATACGGCCTCCGTAACCGCATTTGCACAAGCCAATGCCGACTCAACCAAAACATCGGCTGATACAGCTAAAACGTCAAAAGGCACATCGATAAAATTGGGATCCGGAGAAGATGCTGCCACAATTAACATTAATAAAAAGGACTCTTCTTCCTATCATACAAAAACAAAAGTCTTTTTTGGCATAACATTTTCGAGGTTCGACCTGGGCCTGGCAACACTGATTGATAATGGCAGCTTTACTTTATCGCCCCAAAACCAGTTTTTGCGTTACCGGTCATGGAAAACCAGCAATGTGGGCTTTGATGTGCTGCAATTCGGGGTAAAATTTAATAAAACGTTCAAAATTTACTTATCCGGCGGTTTCGACTGGACGCTCATTCGCCTGCGTGATAATATTACAATTTTACCAAATCAACCAGTTTTAACGTACAGGCAGGATAATATCGACTATAGTAAAAACCGTTTTTCGTCAAGTTATCTGCGTATCCCGCTGTCTTTTGATTTCCGGTCTAAAGAAAATGCCGACGGCAAAAAATTCCATTTTGTTTTAGGGCCGGAAGGAGGATTTCTTTTGAATGGCCGCGTTAAACAAATCAGCGCCGAAAACGGAAAACAGAAATTTGATGATACTTATCATTTTACAACTTTCAGATACGGCGGTTTCGCCCGCATAGGCTATGGCGATTTCGGAGTTTTCGCAAAATATTATTTTAATGATATGTTTGAAAATAGTCCGGCACAAAAAGGACTAAAAAACTTCTCGTTCGGCCTAATGCTGGGCTTCTGATGCCGTTGTTTTCCTGAAACCGGTAATAAAATTACTATTCCTACAATAACAGGTTTATGTATATTTACCCCTGATGGGAACTACACCTTTTTTGCAGGCAATATCAATCAACAAAATCTATCCGGGACTACAGGAAGCAGGTGTACGGAATATGAGTCTTAAAGTAATAAGAGGCCATATTACAGCGATTATAGGCGAAAGCGGCAGCGGAAAAAGCACCTTGTTGAAGCTGCTTTATGGCTTGCTGTCGCCAGACAGCGGCGAGGTTCGTTTCAGGGACGAACGTATACCCGGGCCAACGGAAAAACTGATTCCCGGTCATGATGCTATGAAAATGGTCACCCAGCAAACTGACGACCTGAATTTATTTGCCAATGTGTGGGACAACCTCGCATCGATGCTGCCGCATACTGACCTGAAGGCAGAAGAGGAAAAAATAGAAAAAGTTTTAAGGCAGCTTAAGCTGTTTGCACTCGCAGATAAACGCATTGCCGACTTAAGTGGCGGTGAAAAACAACGGGTAGCTATTGCCCGTGCCCTCATAACCAATCCCGAAATACTTTTATTGGATGAACCTTTTAACCAGGTTGACACTTCGTTTAGGGAGGGCCTGCAGCATGATATCAGGCAAATAGTTAAGGAATCGGGCTTAACCGTAATCATTGTATCACACGACCCGGAAGAAGTGCTATCGATGGCAGACGAGCTGTTGGTGCTGAAAGACGGCGAGATATTAGAAACCGGCCATCCAAAAGCAATGTACCAACATCCGCAGCATTTGTATACGGCGCGTTTGCTTACTAACTGCAATATTTTAAACCGTGTGGAAGCAAAGATTTGCGGTCTGAAAACCAAAGCTTCTTATGTGGTGATCTATCCCGAATGGATTGAAACAGCCAGGACGTGGACACACAATAACTGGAGAATTAAACAGGTTTTATTTAAAGGCTGCTACGAGGATCTTTTACTGGAGCGAAAAGGCATAACTATGCGTGCGCTGAATGACCAGTTTGGCAAATACAAAGAAGGCACAAAAGTAACTTTGAGGTTAAATAAGTTCCTGGAATACTAGTATTTGTAACGTTATAACGGTTAGCATCCATACGTCAACCTCACTACGCTATCAAACACTCACAATTGATCACTCACTACTCCCTATAGCAAATCCTTCAGGTGTTTGTAATTTGATTTAACGGTATCTAAAACCTCTTCCATCCGGCCATTCAATATCAGTTTGGTCATCGATAGGGCCATTCCTTTTACCTGGTCAAATTCAACTTTGGGTGGCATTGCCAATGCATTGGGATCGGTCATAATATTTACCAGTACAGGACCATTAAACATAAAAGCTTCGCGCAAGGACTGTTTTAGTTCATCAGGGTCATGTATAGTGATCCCTTTTATACCCATTGCCTGTGCCACCAGCGCAAAATCAGGATTATACATATCGGTTTGCCAATCAGGTAACCCCGCAACCTCCATTTCTAATTTTACCATCCCTAACGACCGGTTATTAAATATGATGATCTTTATAGGCAATTTATATTGAACAATTGTAGCCAGATCGCCCAGTAACATGGATATGCCTCCATCGCCGCAAAGCGCAACAACCTGCCTTTCGGGACATGTTAGCGCAGCACCAATAGCCTGTGGCATAGCGTTGGCCATTGATCCATGATTAAAGGAGCCTATCATGCTGCGCTTACCGGTTGCGTCGATATAACGGGATCCCCAAACACATGACATTCCGGTATCGACAGTAAAAATAGCATCATCAGCGGCCAATTCGTTGATTGTGCTTGCAACAAACTCCGGATGGATATTATCTTTGGTCCCGGTATCGTTCACATAGGTTTGCATTTTTTGTTTTACCTCTTCGTAAACCTTCAATTGCGCCTTCAAAAAACTGTCGTCCTCCTTTTTACTGATCAAAGGCAACAATGCCTTCAAAGTATCTATTACCGACCCGCATAAACCCACATCAACTTTTGCCCGGCGGCCAATACGTTCAGGCTTGATATCGACCTGGACAATTTTACAATCAGCAGGCATAAACGGAGTGTATGGAAAATCTGTTCCTAGAAGTAAAAGCAGATCGGATTCATTCATGCTGTGATATGCGGCGGGCAACCCTAAAAGGCCGGTCATGCCAATTTCATTAGGGTTATCATACTGAATATCCATTTTAGCCCGGAAAGAGTAGGCCACAGGTGCATTTAGTAGTTGTGATAATTCCACTACTTCATCGTGGGCACCGGCCGCGCCTATCCCGCAAAAAATGGTTATTTTTTGATGCCGGCCTATCAAACCTGCCAAAAGCATCAAATCATCTGTTTTCGGTTTAATTTCCGGCTCCTGCTTAAAAATTTGCGTCGAGGTTTCAATTTCCTCCGCATCCATGCCGGTTAGATCGCCGGGCAGGCCAATTACTGAAACACCTTTTCTGTGAATAGCAGTTTGAATTGCGGCTTGCAGCATACGCGGCAACTGCTTTGGAGTTGTGGCGATCTGATTGTACACGCTGCAATCGTCAAAAAGCTTTATCGTGTTCGTTTCCTGGAAATATTCCGTACCGAATTCAAAGCTAGGTACAGTTGATGCAATGGCTATAACAGGAGCACCGGACCTGTTGGCATCATACAACCCGTTTATGAGGTGCACATGCCCCGGGCCGCTGCTGCCTGCGCAACATGCTAAGCCGCCTAATTGCGCCTCGGCACTGGCAGCGTACGCACCCGCTTCTTCATGTCTCACATGTACCCACTGTATATTCCCCTCGCGCCGTACAGCATCGTTCAGTTTATTTAAACTATCCCCGGTAACGGCATATATCCTTTTTATACCAGCGTTAACCAGCATATCAACCAGTTGATCGGCTACAATTTTTCCCATTTTCAACGTATTTGTTTAAGCATTTATTAGCCAAACCAATTAATACGTGATGAGTTTTAAAAAAAATTAAATGAGGGGGCAAATGGTCAGCTGCGAGATATGAGTGGATGATGCCTTTCTAGTCACCACCTCGCCATAAAATTATTTTAAAATTGAGGTCTCTGCTTTTTTCAGCAAATCTACCAACTCCTGCAGTTTCATTGGTTTGGCGATATATTCATCCATCCCGGCCCTGAGGCATATTTCTTTATCTTCGGACATGGCGTTTGCTGTCATTGCAATAATATATGGCTGCGACCATGAACGTGCACGAATAGCCGCTGTAGTTTCAAGCCCATCCAACTCGGGCATTTGTATGTCCATCAATATTACGTCATAGGCGCTGCCTTCCAGCTTCTCTAAAACTTCCACGCCATTTTGAACCATTTCCGGTTCAAAGCCCAACTTGTTTAAAATACGCTGTATCAATTTTTGGTTGACCGCATTATCTTCGGCCACCAGTATCCTTAAAGGAAATTGTTGCGCAAAATCATGAGAAAGAATTTGCCTTGATTTTTCATCTTGAACAGGGCTTTCCCTATGATTATTCAACGCTAATTGAATACTGTTACACAAGTTATGTTGTTTAACAGGTTTAGTTAATATCGACGAAAACAGGCCCGGAAACTTCTTTTTCGTTTCATCACCTATTGAACTCAGCATAATAACCGGAATTTCTTTGTTACTAAGCTTAACCGCCTGCGTAAATCCGATGCCATCCATGCCGGGCATTTCCATATCTGTAATCACTAACTGGAAATTTTTATCAAGAGCTAACATATTTAACGCATCCTTTCCCGATGAAACAGTTACAGGTTCAAGCTTCCAATGTTCGAGCTGTGTCTTCAGTATGGTAAGGTTTGTTTTGTTATCATCAACAATCAGCACCCGGTTTCCGGCCATGCTGCCCTTATCGCATAATAATGGAGCGGGGGCAAGCTTTTTACTTATCAATGTTTTAATACTGAAAGTAAATACAGAGCCCTCTCCAAACACGCTTTGCGCCGAAATTTCGCCGCCCATTAGATTAACTAATCGCTCGCTGATCACCAATCCCAGGCCTGTGCCACCATATTTACGTGTGGTAGATGAATCTACCTGGCTAAATGCCTTGAATAAACCTGAAAGTTTATCTTCAGATATGCCTATGCCTGTGTCCTTCACACTGAAACCGATTTCAACTTCGCCATCTTCAACAGGCTGGTTAAGATTAACTTTAACAACCACTTCGCCTTTTGCCGTAAATTTAATAGCATTGTTTATCAGATTGATCAGTACCTGTTTTAACCGCAAGCTGTCGCCAATCAGATAAAGGGGAACATCAAAATCTATTTGATATATCAGATCGAGTCCCTGATGTGCAACTTTTTGCGAAAAGAGGTCCATAACCTCTTCAATCGTATGGCGTAGATCGAAATCTTCCTGCTCGATTTCCATTTTTCCAGATTCGATTTTCGAAAAATCTAGAATGTCATTAATTACACTTAATAAGCTCTCGCCGCTATTAATAATGGTGTCTGTATATTCACGTTGCTCAGTATCCAAATCCGTTTCCGAAAGCAGGGAACCCATACCAATAACACCATTCATCGGCGTCCTTATTTCGTGGCTCATCGTAGCCAGGAATATGCTTTTTGCCTGGTTAGCCTTTTCGGCCTCCTGCCTTGCTAATTGTTCCTGCTCTTTTTGCACCTGCAATTCTTTATTAAGCGACTGCAGTTCTTCCGACTGTGACTGCAACTCTTCCACCTTTTGAACCACTTCGGTAGTACGCTCGGCAACTTGCCGCTCAAGTTCTTCCTTCTGCCGCTTAATATTATCAATTTTACTGCGATAGTAGGTGTAAACAATTACTACGCAGGCGGAAAAAACCAATAACCTGAACCACCAGGTTGCCCAATACGGCGGGGTTATAATTATCTTTACCGAAGCTCCGGCATTATTCCAGAAACCGTCGTTATTTGACGCTTTTACATGAAAAACATATGTTCCGGGTTCTAAACTTGTGTAACTTGCCCTGCGATCATTCCCGGCATTTATCCAGCCCCTGTCAACCCCATCCAATTTGTAAGCATATTGATTGTTTGAGGCAATAACAAAGTTAAGCGCCGCAAAACTAAAAGCCACGGCCGTTTGTGTATAGTTTAGCCGTATTACTTTTGTTAAACTAATATCTTCGCTTAATGGAGAGCCTTTTTTACCAGGAAAAATATCTTTATTGAAGATTTGTAGCCCCGTGATATAAACGGGTGGTATAAATTCATTTATCCGGATATTTTTTGGATAAAAGGTATTAAGGCCGTCTACCCCGCCAAAAAACATTTCGCCGTTTTTTGCTTTTAAAAACGCGTTGGCCTCAAATTCCATTCCCTGCAATCCGTCTCCGATATTAAATTCCTTAACTGCATGGCTCTCTGGGTTAAGTCGGGCCAGTCCATTTGAACTGGAAACCCATAAATTACCATTTTCGTCCTGAGTTATGCCTTTAATAAATTCGTGCCCCAGTATACCCTGCTTTGTAAATAAATCGAACTTATCCCGCTGACGATCATACAGGAACAAGCCCGACTGGCCCGCCCAGACCCTGCCTTTGCTATCAGTAAATAAAACGCGCAGATCAGGTTTTTTTACCTGGTTGCTGCCAAAATAATTTGAAAATCTACGGGTGCTATAATTATATCTGTTTAATCCAGCATTGTCGGTGCCGAACCAGATATTGCCGTTTTTATCCTCTGTCATCGATATGACATCTGAGCCCGAAAAACTTGTAACACCATCTGGATCTTTAGTGATATGGGTAAACTTATGTGTTTTGGGATCTAACAGATCGAGGCCTCCGAAATAGCTACCAACCCAGATATTTCCTTTACTATCCTGAAATATTTTCTGAACGAAATTGGAACTTATTGATGACTTATCTTTTTCATTGTGTTTAAATACAGTAAACGTGCCGGATTTTTTGTCCATCAGATTAAGGCCGCCTTCCCAAGTTCCTATCCATAAGTTACCGGTTTTGTCTTCCATTATATCCAGTATAGCGTCTGAACTCAGGCTTTGGGGATTTGGACTATGATGATATTGCGTAAAATGACTCGTTTTACGGTCAAATAAATTCAATCCGCCTCCATCGGTGCCGATCCAGATATTGCCTTGTTTGTCTTCACATAATGTTTTAACATCATTAAAACTTAAACTATTATTACTAACTCCTTGCCGGTATAATTCAAATTTGGATGCATCAGGTATATAAACATTAACCCCGCCCCGATGGGTGCCTACCCATAAGTTACCCTGTTTCCCTTCAAATATAGCGGATACGGTTTTTTGCGATAAACTTTCGGGATTCTGCGGTTCGGGCAAGTAGTGTATAAAAGAATTAGTTCCACGATCAAACAAATTTAATCCCCCGTTTACAGTACCAATCCATATATTACCTTTTCGATCTACTGTTAAACTTACCACCATATCGCTGGCAAGGCTGCGTGCATCCCCTTCAATGTGTTTATATTGAGTAAAAGTTTTATCAGTTATATTAAACCTGATTGCTCCTCCTTCATCCGTACCCATCCATAAATTACCCTGGCGGTCCTCGGCTATGTTCCTTATGTTATTGGCAGTAGTGCTGCTTTTGTTATCAAATAACTTAAAAGTATTTTTATTACAATCAAAAAGATCCAGTCCGTTTCCTGTACCCACCCACAAATTTTGATGTGTGTCTTCAAATACATAATTTACAGTGTTATTGCTGATGCTATTAATATTTTTCGGATCATGAAGAAATTCTTTAAATATATTATGTTGCCTGTCAAATAAATTTAATCCGTTAGAGGTAGAAACCCATAGATTTCTTTTACTATCCTCCATAATATTTGTTATTGTGTTGTTTTTGATACTGTTAGGATCTGATTGATTATACTTGTATTGTACAAACGTATTGGTAGCCGGATTAAATTTATTGAATCCATAGTTGGTCCCCACCCAGATAGTGTGATTGTGATCCTCAAAAATACAGCGAACATAATTATCAGTGATAGTAGTGGAATCACGCGGGTCATTTCTGTACGAAGTAATCTTTACGCCATCGTAACGGTTTAGTCCGTTTAAAGTGCCAATCCATATAAAATTACGGCTATCCTGGTATATGCATTCGATAGTACTGTTTGAAAGCCCCTGCTCATTGCTGATATGCATGAACCGGAGGGTCGGTGCCTGCGAGAAAGCATTGAGATGAAGCCCAAGCAACAAAATCAGTGTGTACTTAAGCAAAAATGAAGAAGAGCTTCTCAAATAATTAACAAGCCTAGACTTTAAAAAAGTCATAATGAAAATGGATTTATTACAATAACTTTTATACGATGGTCGATCCAAAAAGTTGTTCGATTAAGTCGGCGGTTAGATCAATTGCCGGGGCGGATTTTAATAATAAGTTAATAACATAACTTTTTGCTTAATGTTTGGTATTTAAAATTATGACGCTTAATCTATGGAGAAATAGTACAATATTTCGAGAGACAGTCGATGTGACCACTGACCACTTGCCGAAGACGACCGGTGTTTATCGATCGAACGCTTTAATTGAGGGATAGCTCTGGCTGATCAACCCAATTGCCATCTTCTTTAATAATTAGGATCAGTTCGTCGAGTGCGTTGTTGGAGCTTATATTCTTCTTTACCGCCTCTTTGCCGCGATACAACGTAACCTTATCCGTTCCGGAACCGACATAACCGTAATCGGCGTCAGCCATTTCACCGGGACCATTCACAATACAGCCCATTATACCGATTTTTAAACCTTTAAGGTGGCTGGTACGGCTGCGGATCATTTGGGTGGTGATCATCAGATCGAACAGCGTACGCCCGCAACTCGGGCAGGATATGTATTCCGTTTTAGAAATGCGCGACCGCGTGGCCTGTAAAATGCCGAATGCCGTTGACGTGATCACTTTTGCTTCAATCCCGGGCGCATCAATCCAGATGCCGTCGCCAAAACCATCTACTAATAATGCGCCAAGATCTGTTGCTGCATAAAGTTGAAGTGAGGTCGTCCCCTCCTGACCATGGGCCATGGACCGTGGACCATGGACCTCTCCCGAACTTTCTGATACCAAAGAATAACTTCTTCTTATAATTACCGGCACTTCTAATCCCAATTCTTCCATTTTAAAAAAGAAGGAGCGCTGATCGGCCATACCATGCAATGCGTCTGTTTCCAACACAAATACAAGGGATTGATCAAAAGGCAGTGAAGCAAATTCTTCTGAATCAATATCAGCATATTTTACACGCACCAAATTAAGTGCGGAGGACCTATCGCATTTATCTATATATTCATTTAAAGTGAATAGAGGATGGCAATTTGATTTCTCAGCCAGTTTTTGCCACGTATTATAATTATAAACCTGTTTTAAATTGCCAGGCAACGTAAAAGAAGGCAATTGATCGGCCAGGTAAACAAAATCAACCGATTGCTCAGCCATATTGTATTTATCCAGCAATGGCGAATACAAATAACCGGCATCATTTAATACGGCCGGGTCTTTCAGGTTTTCTTTAGAAAGGTCAATTACCACACGCGGAACCATGTGATCGCCGATGAATGCGTTTGCTTCATAAGTGAGGCGGCGTTTGTATTCGTATGGTGAGTGATGAGTAGTGAGTGGTGAACTTTTTTGACTATGGAACATGGACCATGGTCCATGGCCTTTTTTTGACTCCCTATCAACATACCTTTTCACTAGCGCAATTGCTACGGGCGCTTCGGCTTCAGGTTCTTCAGTCAGAGAAACTCTGACGGTATCCCCCAAACCATCTTCCAACAAGGTTCCGATACCTACGGCTGATTTAATGCGACCGTCCTCGCCATCACCAGCTTCGGTTACACCCAGGTGTAACGGGTAATTCATGCCCTCTGCCACCATTGTTTCAACCAGCAGCCTGTACGCCTGCACCATTACCTGCGGATTACTCGATTTCATGGAGATCACCAAATTATAATAATTTAGTGTTTCGCACATCCGCATAAATTCCATCGCCGATTCTACCATTCCTTGCGGTGTATCGCCATAACGGCTCATAATCCGGTCAGACAGTGAGCCATGGTTAGTTCCGATGCGCATGGCCGTGCCGTATTCTTTGCAGATTTTTACTAACGGAGCAAATTTTTGATAAATACGTTCCAGTTCCGCCTGGTAGGCCAGATCGGTGTATTCTAGCTGGTCAAACTTCTTTTTATCAGCATAGTTACCGGGGTTTACCCTTACCTTTTCAACTATGCGGGCAGCAACTTCAGCGGCATTTGGCGTAAAATGGATATCAGCGACAAGCGGTACGTTATATCCGCGCAGACGCAATTGCTTTTTTATCTCGGCCAGGTTTTGGGCTTCCTTTATGCTGGGCGCGGTGATGCGCACATACTCGCAACCCGCGTCAACCATACGTATCGATTGCTCAACGGTACCTTTGGTATCCATGGTATCTGTGGTGGTCATGCTTTGAATACGGATAGGGTTATTGCCGCCCATGGGCACATCGCCAATAGCAACCTCACGTGTAACAAAACGTGAGTATTCAGTGAGCGAATTACAGTAACGGCCTTGCAGCACCTTGATGGCATCGGTATTCATTATACAAAAATACGAAATAGGATTTACGTTGGGATGTTCGTTGGAGTAAAGTTTTACCTGACCAGAAGTTATAAGGGAAAAATAAAATAATAATCACACCAATTAAATAATCCTCTTCCTCTCCTCCAGCAACTCATCAATAATATGGTCTATCGCCAAAAACTTATAAGCAAGTTCCTTTATCACACCTTCCAAATTATTAATACCAATGCTAACCCAACCTTCCATCAGTGTTTGTGGTCCAAAATCCACGCTAATATTTGGCCATTGCTTTTCAAACGGTTTAAATTTTGATCTGAAGACTTCTGCAAACTCCCTGCTTTTGATTGAGTAATTCGCCATCTCCCGCAATTTCAAAGCATGTATGTTATAATTTAACCTGATGTTATCTATTGATCGATCATTTATCCAAACCGAGAAAAAAATTCCTTTTTCAAATGGTTTTTCTTTAATCCACGATTTTTTCTGGATTTTCAACACCACAGAATTAACCCAAATGCCAACTTTTAAATCCAGTTGCTTTTGGCTAAAAAGTTTACGGTCAAGCTGATTAACACTTTTTTGAAATATATCCAGGTAATTTAAGTTGTCCATTGATAATAACGGCTAATTTTTTGTTTATACCTCGCTACTCAACAAATCTAAATAATTGACTCAAAAACATTTTATTTTAAGCTAATGAATTAACTTGCTGAATAAACCGATCAAATAAATTCCTAATTTAGTGTCCGAAATACAGTTATTACCTAAATAAACCAATTATGCCACTTCATAAAGCTTTTTTACCAAAGGCAGCTAAATTATTTTGCCTCACTTTAATATTTTTATTTGCTATTTTAAAAGGATTTAGTCAGCAGGGACGGTCAGTTGCGGATTTCGACAAAGGATGGCATTTCCAATTAGGGGATATTAAAGATGGCGAAAAAGTGGACTTTAAAGACTCAGATTGGCGCGTACTTAATTTACCACATGACTGGAGTATTGAGGGCACATTTAGCAAAGAAAACCCGGCAAGCCCGGAAGGCGGCGCTTTGCCCGGCGGCATAGGCTGGTACCGCAAAACGTTTACCATTCCGGCAACTTCAAAAAACAAGCTGATTTACATTGATTTTGACGGTGTTTATCAAAAAAGCGATGTATGGATAAACGGTCATCATTTAGGTTTCAGACCAAACGGGTATATCTCATTCAGGTATGAATTAACACCTTATTTAAATTTCGGCGGCAAAAATACCATCGCCGTTAAAGTTGATAACTCTGTTCAGCCGAATTCACGCTGGTATTCCGGTTCAGGGATTTACAGAAATGTTTGGCTGGTGACAACAAACAAAGTTGCGATCGATCATTGGGGAACTTGTATAACCACACCAGAAGTAAATGACCAATTAGCCAAAGTAAATCTGCAATTAAAGATCAAAGTTGCTCCCGGAACAAAGTCTGTTTTAATTAAAACCACAATTTATGATGGAGCCGGAAAAGCTGTCGGTTCAAAAACATCAGATTTTGCGCTTAAAGTAGCGCACCCCGATAATGTTATTATTGATGAACAGTCATTCAGTATAGCCCATCCTAAATTATGGTCTGTTGACCGCCCTTATTTATACAAGGTTGTTACGAGCCTATCGGTTGCGGGAAAACTACTGGATCAATACACCACAACATTAGGCATTCGCTATTTTAATTTTGATGCCGATAAAGGTTTCTCGCTCAATGGCAAGTCGATGAAAATACTAGGCGTTTGCGATCACCATGACTTGGGTAGCCTGGGGTCGGCAATTAATACCCGTGCGCTGGAACGCCAGTTGCAAATATTAAAGGGTATGGGCGTTAATGGTATCCGTACTTCGCACAACCCGCCTGCGCCCGAGCTGCTTGATCTTTGCGATAAAATGGGTTTAATTGTTATGGATGAGGCTTTTGATTGCTGGGAATGGCGAAAGGCTAAATATGACTATCATTTATTTTTTAAAGAATGGCATAGGCAGGATCTGCAGGACCAGGTATTACGCGATCGTAACCACCCCAGTATATTTATATGGAGCATAGGCAACGAAATACCCCAGCAAAGTGACACCAGCGCGCTTCGCCTGGCACCGGAGCTAGCCGGGATAGTGCATAGCCTCGATAGAACAAGGCCGATCACAACCGCCAATGACCGTCCGGATACTACCAACAAAATTATTAAATCAGGCGCTATCGATTTGATCGGTTATAATTATCATGAGTTTGATTATGCAACCTTTCATGACAGGTATCCGGGTAAAAAGTTCATCGCCACTGAAACAACGTCAGGTCTGGAAACACGCGGCCATTATGATATGCCGTCTGACAGCATAAGCAGGTGGCCCGAAGCACGTAAAAGTAGAACAAGGCAAAAAATGAATGCTGATTTCACGGTATCAGCCTATGATAATGTATCGCCGCCATGGGGCTCAACACATGAAGAAACGTGGAAAGTGATCAAAAAATATGATTTCCTTTCGGGAATGTTTATCTGGACCGGATTTGATTATTTAGGCGAACCTACACCTTATTCATGGCCGGCGCGCAGCTCCTACTTCGGCATTGTTGACCTGGCCGGGTTTCCGAAAGATGTATATTATATGTACCAAAGTGAATGGACCAATAAAACTGTATTGCACATTTTCCCGCATTGGAACTGGGAGCCGGGCAAAGTAGTAGATGTGTGGGCCTTTTATAATCATGCCGACGAAGTGGAACTTTATCTCAATGGCAAATCTGTAGGAGTAAAAAAGAAAAACGGAGAGGATCTTCATGTAATGTGGCGCCTGAAATTCGAACCAGGAACATTGAAAGCAGTCTCTCGTAAAAACGGAAAAGTGGTTTTAACAAGGGAGATTCATACAGCGGGCAGTCCTGCCAAAATTGAACTCATCGCCGACCGTAAAACACTGAAAGCCGACGGACGGGATCTGTCATTTATCACGGTAAGAATTTTAGATAAAGACGGAAATGTAGTGCCAATGGCCGATAACCTGGTAAATTTTAAGATTAATGGTCAGGCATTTATCGCTGGCGTTGATAATGGTTGTGAAACCGACCATGATTCCTTTAAAGCCAGTTATCATAAAGCTTTTAATGGTTTAGCCCTTGCAATTGTGCAAACTAAAGAAAAGCCCGGGAATATTACTTTTACGGCTACATCACAAGGGTTGCAGGGCGCTTCGGTAACATTACAGTCAAAATAGCGGGCATATAAGTAAGTTAAGTAGATGCCTGTCCCCTAAAAAGCGGGTGTTGATTCTTTAATAATTATTACCTCACCTGTATTATGCCTGGCGAGTTTAATTGTCATTTGTTTACTTTTCTTAAATACCAGGTCCCCTTTTTCAAGTCTCGTATTAAAAAGCCAATCATTATCCGACAGGTAATAGGCTTTGCCGTTGACCATTATAGTCGGGCTACCCTTTAAATCGTAAAAGACGCTATCAATTTTTCCATTAAATTGGTAGTTTATATTTTCTTTGTGATCCATGATTCTTAAAAACACAAAAAAACTAATCATCATCAAACTCAAACTGAAAAAAACTTTTGAATTATTTATCATAACCTTAATTAATCTTATTAACTGAGGATTGTCTTACAAAATCAATAGTAACCAGGAAACAATAAGGCGCGGGAACACTGCCCCTCCCCGAGCTGCATACCCACGCCAATTTGCGTTTTGTGATAAGGTTTAGTTTTTTAAACGCTGAAAGAATTAGGACAATATTAAACTATTATTTCTATTGAAAATACCGTGTTTACCCCGTTTTTATACCGTGTTTTCACGGTATTTAATACTGTGGCAATTAAAAAGGGGCGTTTATTCGGTAAAAAACTGTGATAATACTGGTTTTTAATATTCCATTAAACAAATATTAACGTCTACAGTTGTTAGCATGATAAAGGTTGTTCTGTCCCGGTGATAATAAACTGTCCCCGCATTTATCAATTATTTCGTTGCAGTTAGTTACGCAGTGGCGGAGCCATTGAACAAATGAAATTTTTATTTCCCCATAAATAATACTTATTTTGTTGCGATGCAGAAGATCAGTTTTTTACCTGTAAAAAAAATAATATCACTTATTGCGGTTATAATTTTATCAGTTGGTATAGGCAGGTCGCAATCCGTGTACGTACCATATTCCTACCAGTTGGATCAAAAATTCGACTCGAGTATATACAGCATTAAATCCTCTTTTCATACTTCTCTTAAGCCCTTTTTAATTGACAGTATCATAAGTCCTGCCTACAACGCAATCATGCAGCGTAGTGTTGACAGCAGCCGTAAAAGTTGGGTTGCGCGAAAAATATTTAACGAACATTTATTCGACGTAAAAACCAATGAATATACATTTTACGCCGACTACCTGCCCGATCTGCAGCTTGGCCGCGATTTTACAGGCAAAACAACTACCGATCTTAACACCCGGGGATATCAGCTCGTAGGAACCATCGGCACTAAATTTTTCTTTTATACCAGCGGGTACGAAAACCAGGGCAAGTTCCCTACCTACCTGAATAATTACATAAACAAAATCGACTTTGTGCCCGGCCAGGCTTATGATCGTAATTTCGGTGTTGGGGATAAAGACTGGTCGTATGTCACCTCAATTATTTCTTATACGCCCATAAGGCAATTAAACGTCACGCTTGGCTACGACAAAACCTTTGTGGGAGATGGTTACCGGTCGCTGCTACTGTCTGATTTTGCTGCCAATTATCCTTTATTGCGATTAACAGCTAACCTGGGGAAAATACAATACATGATAATGTGGGCATACCTGGACGATGCACAAGCTACCAAGTTCGATTCGTTTGGCAACAACCGTCGCAAATGGGGGGCATTCCATTACCTCGACTGGAACGTAAGCAATCGCTTTTCACTGGGATTCTTTAATGCATTAATAACAGAGGAGGCTGACGATAACGGGCACTATCATGGCTTCGATATAAATTATATTAACCCCGTTTTATATTCAGCTTCCTTGGGGCCGTCTTCTTCCCAACCCGACAATGTACTGGTAGGTTTTACAGGAAAATATAAAATATTTGACAAAACTGCTGTTTATGCACAATTGCTGTTGGATCGTTTTAATGCAGGTGATTTCTTTTCGGGCAGCAACACGGATAATACCAACGGAATACAACTTGGTATACGCGGCGCAGACCTATTTAATGTAAAATCATTCAATTACCTATTTGAGTTTAATACTGTTAAACCTTACACTTATTCCAGCAGCCAGCCTATTACAAGCTATACCGATTACAGTGAGCCATTGGGCGATCCGTTGGGTGCAAATTTTAGGGAATTCATAGGGATATTGAATTATTCTGTTGGCAGGTTCGATTTTATGGGACAATTGAATTATGCTAAATATGGCCTTGATCCCGCCGGTCAAAATTTTGGCATAGACGTTACCAAACCGTTCCCGACATCCCAGGCAACAACCGCCGTTGGCCAGGGTATTTCTACCAATTTATATTATGCAGAAGGGACAGTATCCCTACTTATAAATCCGAAATACAACCTGCGTTTTGAGCTAGGCGGCCTTTTCCGCGATGAAACAAACAACCTGGGAAGTAATAAAACGGCGCTTATAACTTTCGGCCTGCGCAGCACATTCAGAAGTATTTATCATGATTTTTGATTTAGTGATTAGAGGTTGAGGAATAGTGTTTAGAGGCTAAAGATTAGAAATTAGTTTCCCTTTTCCGACTTTTCGGACTTTCCCGACTAAAAACTAATCTCTATTCTCTAATCTCCAATTAACTAATCTCCAATCTCTATTCTTCTTTCACCAAATAAAGGTATTTTTGCGCAAATTTTTTTAGCGGGATGAACAACATAAAAGTAGGCCTGGTGCAAATGACCTGTACAGCTAACAAACAGGAAAACTTAGATAAAGCCATTGTTAAAGTGAGGGAAGCCGCCCAAAAAGGCGCCCAAATTGTTTGTTTGCAGGAGCTTTTTACCTCGCTCTATTTTTGCGACATTGAAAACTACGACAATTTTAAACTAGCTGAAGCCATACCTGGGCCGTCAACCGATGCACTTTCGATTGTAGCCAAAGAATTGAACGTAGTGATCATTGCCTCGTTATTTGAAAAACGTGCCGCCGGACTCTACCACAATACTACGGCTGTTTTAGATGCGGACGGCGCTTATTTGGGCAAATACCGCAAAATGCACATTCCAGACGACCCGGGCTTTTATGAGAAATTTTACTTTACTCCGGGCGATCTGGGTTATAAGGTATTTAAAACTAAATATGCCACGGTTGGCGTATTGATATGCTGGGATCAATGGTATCCCGAAGCTGCCCGCATAACTGCATTAATGGGCGCCGACATCCTGTTTTATCCAACCGCCATAGGCTGGGCAACCACGCAGGATGAGGCAACCAACACCGAACAATACAACGCCTGGCAAACTATCCAACGGTCGCATGCTGTTGCAAATGGCATACACGTGGTAAGCGTGAACCGTTCAGGTGAAGAAGAAGGGTTGAAATTCTGGGGCGGATCATTTGTCGCCAACCCTTTTGGTACGGTTTTATACCAGGCATCGCATGACAATGAAGAAGTCATTGTACAGGAACTTGACCTTGATAAATCGGACTATTACCGCAGTCACTGGCCGTTTTTACGTGACAGAAGGATAGATTCATATGGGCCGATCACCAAACGTATGTTAGACGAAGAATAATTTTAGTCCATGGTCGATGGTCCATAGACCATAGCAAAAAAATATATAGCCCCCGCTTGATACCCTTAGTCAATAGTAACAATAAAGTTTATGGCATTTAAATTTGAAAATCTTCAGGTTTGGCAAAAGGCATTAGATTTATCTGATGAAATAAATATATTATCGAAAGGCTTCCCAAAAGATGAATTGTTCATTCTAACCTCGCAAATAAAAAGAGCGGCAGACTCTGTAGTACTTAATATAGCAGAAGGTTGCACCGGTCAGAGTAATGCCGTTTTTAAAAACTTTCTCAGCTACGCTCTCAGATCGGCCATTGAGGTAGTTTCTTGTTTATTCATTGCAAAAAGAAGAAAAATCATTGACGACGATGATTTTCAAAAGTTGTATGAGGAATACCAATCGCTAACAAAAATGATTACTGCTTTGAGAAATACTTTATGAACCCCAAATTTACCATGGACCATGGACCATCGACTATAGACTTTACTAACTTCCCAACCAACTTCCATTTCCCTGCCGAATGGCATCCCCATACCGCGACATGGTTGAGCTGGCCACATAAGGAAGAATCATGGCCGGGAAAGATCGATTTGATCTATCCAAAATATTGCGAGTTTATAAAGGTATTGACCGAGGGTGAGTTAGTTAGAATAAATGTATCCGACGAACAAATGGCGGCCTTTGCCAAACAGCAATTAATGGTAGCCGGCGTGGATTTGCACCGGGTTGAGTTTTTTGAATTTCCGACAAACGACGCCTGGTGCCGCGATCATGGGCCAGCGTTTTTGATCAATCCTGCAACTAAACAAAAGATAATTGTTGATTGGGGCTATAACGCCTGGGGTAATAAATATCCGCCCTTTGATTTGGATGATGTGATCCCAACCAAAATAGGGCAGCATTTTAACCTGCCGGTTTATCATCCGGGTATTGTGATGGAAGGGGGATCGGTTGATTTTAATGGGAAGGCAACTGTTTTAACTACTACGGCTTGTTTGCTTAATAAAAACCGCAATCCGCAATTAAATCAACAGCAAATTGAAGGATACCTGCAAAAGTATTACGGCGTGGAACAAGTTTTATGGCTCGGCGATGGCATTGTTGGCGACGATACCGACGGCCATATTGATGATATTACCCGCTTTGTAAATGAAGATACCGTGATTACCGTTGTAGAGGAGAGCAAGCAGGACGAAAACTACCACGTCCTACAGGAAAACCTTAACACCCTGAAAACCATGCGCCTGTTGAGCGGGAAGCAACTGGATATTATCGAACTACCAATGCCCGACGCCGTTTACTATGATGGCCAGCGCTTACCGGCGTCCTATGCCAACTTTTATATTGCCAACTCGGCAGTGGTAGTTCCAACCTATCGATGCAGGAATGATGAAAAGGCACTGGATATTTTACAGGGCTGCTTTCCAGAACGTAAAATTATAGGGATCGATTCAACTGATATTATTTGGGGGCTGGGTAGTTTTCACTGTTTAAGCCAGCAGGAACCAGCGGTTTAATTCTATAAAAAGATCATGATTAACAGCGCACTTTGTTCAAAAAAATCGATTAAAACCAATAAAAAGACGGTTTTTTGCTGAAAAACGCACAAAAATGCATGCTAAAAAGTGTACCGTTCACGAGTGTGAGTGAACGCGATGAACGCGTGAACACCGTGAACGCTGGCAAAATAGTGTCAGTACTCCTATAAAAAAAACCTTCCGAATTTTTTGAACGGCGAAGCCCTCAATGAGGCCTTCGAAAAATAAATAAACCCGAATTAAACTTCGGAAGCTGTTCAGCTCGTTACTGCTGCTCCTGTTGCCTGCGGCCGCCGATCGTCGGTAATCCTTTTCCTTCGGTAATGAATTTAAACAAACTTTCTTTTATATGACTGTCCCAGCCTTTTTCGCAGTTATCATAACATTCCACTGAAGGTGTAAGACCGATATGAGTCATATCAATTTGAACCGAACCGCCTTTCTCTGATGCTTCAAAAACAACGGTGGTGCCTGTCCATTCAGTTTTGTCATTTAGCCATGGCAAATAACAGTCAATAACGTGCCATGCAATTTTCTCACCAGGGATAACTTCACTGATTTCAAAAGTTACCCATGTTTCGCCAAAGCGTACCGTAAATGTATCACCCAGTTTCTTTGCACTGCCTTCAAAGTTTTGCGCCCACCAGCCGGCTACATCACTTATCTTTTCAAAAATTTCTTCAATACTGCTATCTACAACAATAGTGCTGTGATAGTTTTGCTCTGTCTGGGTTTCCATTTTCAAGTTTATTTTATTATTAATAATGTCTCAATCGGTTCAATTACCTTTTACTTTAATAGGTAACTTTTAAGTTACTCAAATATATAGGTAACTTTTAAGTTACGCAAATTTATTTTCACTTTTTAAAAAGGTCGCCGGCAAGTTTTGTTCACCGACCATTTATCGGGCTATACCGACATCTTCAAACAAACCGCCAGTTTTCAATTGATGAGCGTTGCATCTCACCATACATTTGGGTAAGATTTAAAATTCAAAATAATGGAAACTAACATAGTAAACCCAAAAATCGCTCACAACGGTAAAGCAATGGCCGGAGTGATCATATTAATAATCGGCGGCTTATTGCTTATCGATCAGCTTAATCTTTTCTTTATACCAGGATGGCTTTTTAGCTGGCCTATGTGGATCATCGCTTATGGTGTATACATGGGCGGCAAATACAATTTCAGGAAACCTATTTGGATATGGATGATTGTTTTAGGCACCGCATTTTTATTTACCGATAACTTTAACAATGCCGATCGCATAGTTTGGCCGGTAGCTATTATAGGCGTGGGTACATGGATGGTATTGAGGAATAAAAAACATACAGACATTCCGCATACCGAAAATGCTTTTAAAGAAATATAACTTTTAGGTTTAATTATTCAATACGATAAACTCCTTTGGTCTCCATTGGAGTTTTTTTTATTAAAAACCGCCCCAAATCAAAGTAATTTTATAGGCCCGCGTTTTTCACCGACACTTTATTACCCCTCACCGACAACTTTAATCAAACCGCCAGTTTTGTTTTGTGTAAGCTTTAATGTTACTTTACTTTTGGATAAGATATAAATTCGACAAAATAATGAGTAACAATATAGAATACCCTGACAATCCCCGCAATGGCAAAGCCCTGGCTGGGATTATTTTGCTGGTTGTAGGCGGCGTGCTGCTTATCAGGCAATTCGATTTCTTTTTTATCCCGCACTGGTTATTCACCTGGCCTATGTGGCTGATCTTCTGGGGACTTTTTATAGGCGCAAGAAGTAATTTTCACAAGCCTTCTTCATATATGCTGGTGGCAATCGGAATCATATTTCTGATAAACGAAAACTTCCACGGAGCCAGCAATATTGTCTGGCCAATGGCGATTATAGCCTTTGGAGCATGGTTGATATTAAGACGCCATAACAAATTTGATCATGATTATTGGAATAAACGCCACAGCCAAAAATGGGACTGGCGCAATCCTAATGCACCACAAAACCCGAATGATCCCACTGTTGATTATACAACTTCGAACGTTCCGCCTAAAGGGCCCTCAAACTATCCGCCAACCGGTGATGACTATCTGGATGCCGTGTCAATATTTGGCGGTGTAAAGAAGATCATCCTGTCGAAAGATTTTAAAGGCGGCGAAATAGTGAACATTTTCGGCGGTGCCGAGCTCGATTTTACCCAGGCCGAAATTAACGGTCGTGTAATCATCGATATCACCCAGGTATTTGGCGGGACCAAAATTGTTGTGCCCTCCCACTGGCAGGTAGTTTCAGACGTGGCATCTGTTTTTGCAGGCGTGGATGATAAAAGGATGAGAAGTACTGCAGCCGCAAATAGCGACAAAATATTAGTGCTTAAAGGCGTTTCGATTTTTGCCGGCATAGATGTAAGAAGTTACTTTTAAGAGAGTCGGGAAAGTCCGAAAAGTCGGGAAAGTCCGAAAGATAGGAGACAGGAAAGTCCGAGAGACAGAAGACAGCGGCTAAAGTTTAAAAGACAGTTAAAATAATCTTACCTATATGAGTTTCAAGTTTGAAAAGTTAATTGTTTGGCAGAAAGCCGTGGATTTAGCCGACGACGTTCATGAGTTAACCAAGACTTTTCCAAAAGATGAACTGTTTATTTTAAGCGCTCAAATAAAACGGGCAGCAGATTCGGTTTCGTTAAATATAGCAGAAGGCTCAACCGGGCAATCGAATGCGGAGTTTAATAAATTTTTAGGCTATGCTTTGCGATCGGATATTGAGGTGGTTGGGTGCTTGTTTCTGGCGCAAAAAAGAAATTTAATTAAAGAGGATATGTTTACAAAGTTATATCAGCAATGTGATGAAATATTGGCTATGATTAATGGATTACGCAAAACTCTTAAACAATAATAAATCTCTGGTCTTTCGGTCTTTTCCGACTTTCCAGACTTTCGGACTAATAAATGATAAATCTCCCGGTCTTTCGGTCTTTTCCGACTTTCGGTCTTTCGGTCTCTCCCGACTTTCCGTCTTTCGGACTTTCCCGACTTTCCGGACTTTCAGACTAATATGGCCTCACTAACATCTTCAAAACTATATGGCACTTTTGTAGTATGTGGGCTTGCATGGATAGGCTTGCAGACCTACATTATCCATAGTTTTGGATTTATCTGGTACATCGCCTTTACAGATGGCATTGTAAGCTCGGTGTTGCTGGCGGCGGCCTGCTGGCTCATTAACAATAACCTGCGCTATTATCAACCAGGAAAGGGAAGTTATATAAATATATTGATATGGTGTGCCGCGCTGGCGGGCATTTGCACATTTGGATGCAGGTGGATCATCCCGCTTTTGGCTTCCGGGCCGGCTTATACCAATTTTTTAATACAGTCCATGGTCATTCGTTTCTTTACGGATTTTTTGGCGGTTGGGTGGATGGCCATGATCAGCATGATATGGTATTCGCAGATTGATCAGAAAGAAAATGAAAAACGGAAATCTGAAGCCGAGCAACTGGCCCGTGATGCCGAATTATATAATCTGCGGCAGCAATTACAACCACACTTTTTATTTAACAGCCTTAATTCTATAAATGCGCTCATCGGCTTTAAGCCGGAAGAGGCCCGTCGGATGATACACCAGCTCTCTGATTTTCTACGCGGCACACTGAAAAAGGATGATCAGCAACAGGTTCCGTTAACCGAGGAGCTGCAGCATCTTAACTTATATCTCGAAATTGAAAAAGTGCGTTTCGGTCACCGCCTGCAAACGGAGTTGAGTTGTGACGAACGCAGCGGCTCCGCGAAATTACCCGCGATGCTGCTGCAGCCTATCGTTGAAAATGCCATAAAATTCGGGCTTTATGATACCACCGGCGATGTTGTGGTAAGTTTAAGGGCCGAGATGGAAGGCAATTATTTGCTGATCATGGTGCAAAACCCCTATGATCCGCAAACGTCGCGGCCGAGACAGGGCACCGGATTTGGATTACGCGGGGTGCAACGGCGGTTATATTTACTATTTGCACGAAATGATTTGATGGAAACTCATGCAAATGATAATATATTTACAACTATTATTAAAGTACCGCAGTTGGAATTATGAAACGTGCCTTAATTATTGACGACGAGCCTTTGGCCCGCATGGTTGTAAAAGAGTATTTGCAAAGTTTTGACCAGATAGAAGTCGTTCAGGAATGTAACGACGGGTTTGAAGGGCTAAAGGCCATTCAACAGCACCAGCCCGACCTGGTTTTTTTAGATGTTCAAATGCCAAAGATCAATGGTTTTGAAATGTTGGAGCTGGTTGAGCAGCAGCCGGCCGTTATATTTACAACTGCCTTTGATGAATATGCCATAAAGGCCTTTGAAACCCACGCGGTAGACTATTTACTGAAGCCTTTCAGCAAGGATCGTTTCAATAAGGCTATCGAAAAGTACCTGGCCCAGGCACCGGTCGCTGCATCACCAAAACATACGGATGAATTACTGGAAACAGCAGCCCAGTCGCCTGCACAGCACGAACGCATCGTCGTTAAAACCGGGACCAAGGTGAAGATCATCCCGGTGCAGGATGTACAATATTTGGCTGCCGATGATGACTATGTAAGCGTTTACACCGCCGAAGGTTCGTTCCTGAAAAATAAGACCATGAACTTTTTCGAGAAAACGCTCGACCCCCGCCAGTTTGTGCGCGTTCATCGTTCCTATATCATCGCCATAACACAAATCACCCGTATCGATCCTTACGAAAAAGATGCTCATCTCGCTATTCTGAAATCAGGCGCCAAAATACCTGTTAGTAAGACAGGATATGTGAAGTTGAAACAGGTGTTGGGAATATAAGCCCCCCGGCCACCTGAAGGGGGAGTATTACGGAATTCGGATGTTCAATTTCGGATTTTTTAGATATATCTTCGAATATGAAAATACGATTAACAACGTCGTTATTATTTCTTTTCGCTTTTGGGTGTTTAGCTCAGAGAAAACCAATTCCAAAAAATTTAAAACAAGCGCTTAAAATCTTAAACGTTGATTGCTCAGACTCATTAAAATCTGTAATTAAAAACACCAGCGATGACAAATTAATAAATCTATGCTATCCCTGGAGTGAGAACATTCCAAAAAGTTACAGGACAATTTCTGATTGGCTTGATGGCGAACATGAATCGTACAGAATAGATAAGTACCTGGCCGAAAAAGGCATAAAAGCAGATCAAAATCAGCAAACAGTAATATTAATCGCATTTAAAAAGAAATTGTTAGGGTAAACGAAAAAGAAATATTTAAGCCATATCAGGATCTCGAACTTAAATGGGATCAGGAAGATAAAGTCAGATCTACAACTGACAGTTTAAGAGGGGTATATATTCCTAGAGATCTTGAGGACTGTTTCAAACAATTAAATAGCCTCTTAAATGATTCTGTAAAGACAAAAATAAAATCATTAACAGAAGACGAATTTACTGGTAAGTATTATTTCAGTATAGGAATGTGGATGAGAAATAATTGGGCACTTTGGCAAGGCTCCCGGCTCTCCGCCTATTTTAGAAACATGGGTATTTCCAATCCAGAAAGCATGTCCTCTATAATTTTAGAAAATTATCATAGAGCATTATTAAAACAACCTATCAGATTTGAAAGCGAGGTTGAAAGCGATAAAATCTATGCGGAGAAGGCAAAACAAAAAGAATTAGATGACAAAAAGAGGGACTTTAAAAAGTACAACGTTGGAGATACTATTGAATATAAGTATAATCAAGGCTTCATATCAGACAAGCAAGAAAAGGATTATGATCAGGGTCGTTGTATTGCAAAAGGTATAATTATTGCAAAAGAAGAAAATAAATTCTATCTCAAAATCAAGATCATAGAAACTTGTGACCCCAAAGGCCTAATAACTTATGATGACAAAGACGCTCTTGAATATGATAAAGAATTAAAAAAGTTGGTAAAAATAAAAAAACGAAAAGTAGAAAAATGTCACAAAAAGGATCAGCTTTGGTTCCCCTATAACACGTGGGATCCTAAATAACAAAGGGGCCCGGATTATTAGCAAATCTTCGACATTCTCTTTTCGCGTTAAATCATCCTTCGGTAAAAATCCCTATCAAACAATAAAAGCCCAACTGTTCCTCCCCATCTTTGTAAAAAAAGTAATTATGCCGCATCTATTTTCTCCTATAAAAATAAAAAATATCGAGTTTAAAAATCGTTTGGTGGTATCGCCCATGTGCGAATATTCAAGCGAGGATGGTTTTGCTACTGATTGGCATCTGGTGCATTTGGGCAGCAGGGCTATTGGCGGGGCAGCCCTAATCATTACTGAAGCTACGGCGGTATCTCCGGAAGGCCGGATAAGTTATGGCGATCTGGGTATCTATAAGGATGAACACATCTCCAAATTAAAGCATATCACGGACTTTATTCACGAACACGGATCGGTTGCCGGCATGCAGCTGGCGCATGCGGGCCGCAAAGCCAGTCATGCCAAGCCGTGGGACGGTGGTATTCAAATACCTGCGAATCAGCCCAACGGCTGGACGACTGTGGGCCCAAGTGCAATTGCTTTCACACCCGCTGAAACCGCACCACAGGAGCTTGACAAAGCCGGTATAGAAAATGTAAAATCTGATTTTAAAGTCGCTGCGGCACGCGCCCTTAAGGCAGGCTTTAAGGTGATTGAATTGCATGGCGCGCACGGTTATTTAATAAACGAGTTTTTATCGCCTTTAAGCAACCATCGTACCGATGAATATGGCGGACCGTTTGAAAACCGCATCCGGTTGTTACTCGAAATTATTGAAAGTGTAAAGGAGGTGTGGCCGGAAGAAAACCCATTATTCGTACGTATTTCGGCCAGCGATTGGACAGAAGGCGGTTGGTCTGCCGATGATTCCGTAGCCCTGGCTAAAATATTGATCACTAAAGGCATTGACCTCGTAGATTGTTCATCTGGTGGTAACGTAGCGACAGCCAAAATCCCTTTAAAGCCGGGCTACCAGGTTGAGTTTGCTGAAAAGATAAAAAAGGAAGCCGGTGCACTTACGGGAGCAGTAGGACTCATAACACAATCCGCGCAAGCAAATGAAATTATTGAAACCGGCCAGGCCGACATGGTGATAATGGCCCGCGAAATGCTGCGCGATCCCTATTTTCCGCTGCGTGCCGCATTTGAATTGGGACACGAAGTAAAATGGCCGGTCCAGTATGAGCGGGCGAAATGGCATAAATAAGTGGTAGCGAGAGCAGAGAGATCGTTAAAAAAAAGCAAGTCATGCCGTCCGTTTTTAACTTTTAAAGATATCGCGCTTCTTTGATTGTCCTATGTAGCGATTGCTTTCCCGAACTATCGGGGCAGGCTGTTCCTCGCAACGGCGCTCCTTTTCGTTAATAATTAAGCGTATATTTATTGAGTAGTATATTCTTTATCCTATGTTTAATTTTCAAAACCTCTACCTGTTTTTCATTGCATCATTACTGCTAAACCTAACGCCGGGCAACGATATGCTCTACGTGACATCCAGGAGCGTTTCGCAAGGTATAAAGGCGGGTGTAGTATCGGCTATGGGTATTTTTGCCGGGTGTTTTGTACACATTGCTGCAGCCGTACTGGGATTATCTATTATTATTTCAAAATCGGCGTATCTGTTTCAGCTCATTAAGTTTGCCGGGGCGGGTTACCTCATTTACCTTGGCGTAAAAGCACTAATGACAAAGCAGGCCGCAACCACCGGCGAAAAGAAACCTTTAAAGGCGGGTTATTGGAAGCTGTTTAAACAGGGTGTAATTACCAATGCCTTAAACCCGAAGGTGGCGATGTTCTTTTTATCGTTTTTGCCGCAATTTATTAATGCATCGTCGCCTTTCTTCAAGGTGCAATTATTTACACTTGGCATTTGGTTTGATTTTCAGGGAACGCTGGTGCTGATCATAGTTGCCTGTATATTTGGCAAAACCAAAGACTTTTTCAGCAATAACCCAAAAATATGGAAGATACAGGAAAAAATTACCGGTTTCATCCTGATAGGGTTAGGTATCAAAATAACATTTACTTCAAAAAGTTAAGCGATTATGATCGATATCGAAACAGCCCGGCAAATCGCGATGGCATTACCCGGAACCGAAGAAAAAGACCATTTCGGGATGCCTTCATTCAGGGCAAATAACCGGCTATTCTCTACACTTTGGGTGAAAGACCATCGAATGATGGTAAAATTATCCCTTATCGATCAATCGGTATTTAATGCATTTGATCCTTCGATCTTTTATCCTGTCCCCAATAAATGGGGATTAAAGGGCTGCACCTTTGTCGAATTGGATAAGGTGCGGCGGGATATGCTGGAGGATGCGTTAACAACAGCATGGCAGGCGGTTGTTGCAAAAAAACAGGGTAAAAAGAAATGAGCCGTCATTTAAAAATCCTACGCCACCAAAGGCAATTCAAAATAAAAGGTAGCGCCTTTGCCTAACTCGGCTTCCACTCCTATTTCGCCATTGTGATTTTGGATAATCTCTGCTGAAATATATAAACCCATACCTAGGCCGCTGGCCATGAATTTTTTGTCTTCTACCCGGTAAAAGCGCTCAAATATGTGCACCTTTTGCTCTTCAGACAACCCAATGCCAAAATCTGTTACTGATACGCGCACCACGTTACCATGGCTTGTGGTAATAACAACCACATTTTTATTTTCCTGTGAATACTTTACGGCATTGCTGATCAAATTCATGATTACCTGCTCCAGCCGGTCGGCGTTGCCGTGTATCAAAAACTCTTTTCCGTCACGGTTGGTAAATGTATTATCCGGGTAAATATGTTCCGCATTTTCAATGCAGTTTTTGACCAGGTCAGATATATTTATGGTCGAAAAAGCATACTCCAACCTTCCGGCCTGTATTTTACTTACATCCAGCAGGTCATTTACCAGGCGCTGCAGTTTACTTAAGGCCGAATTGGCTTTTGCGATGTATTGCTTAACGATTGGAGGCATGTCCTCCTTTTTATACGACATAATGAGCTGCAAGTATCCTTTCACGCTTGTCAGCGGGGTTTTCAATTCATGACTGGCGATACCGATAAATTCGTCCCTTTTTTCCATCTCCCTTTTTTGGTCCTCAATATCGGTTGCTGTCCCTACCCAAAAAACAATTTCGCCCTCTTCATTTCGCAGCGGAACAGCACGGTTCAAATGCCAGCGATAGCTGCCATCAAAGCCTCGTTTGTACCTGTTCTCGACCTCAAAAATTCCACCCGAAGTTAAAGACGCCCGGTATTTATCCATTGTAATTTGCAGATCATCCGGATGTACCACTTTACCCCAACCCCATTCTTTTGTTTCCTCAAAAGTGAGGCCAGTATAAGTGTACCATTGCTGATTATAATAGTTTACCTCACCGTTGGGAAGGTTCGTCCACGTCATTTGGGGAATATTATTTGCCAGGTACTTAAAATGTTCGCGGCTTAAAAAAAGCTCGTTTGTGCGATCTCTTACGGTATCCTCCAGCTCGTCATTTAATTTTTCAGTGGCAAATTGAGCAGCAGCCAATTCCTCGTTTCTTGTTTTGAGCTGTTTTTCGGTTTCTTTCAATATTGAAAGATCGGTAAGGATTAGGCTCAGTGCGGTGCCTTCATCTAGTTCAAGGGTATTACAGGATAAAAGGGTGGGTACTATTTGCTGCTGCTGATTTATAAGTTCAATCTCCTCTTTGCACTCCGTTTCCCAGCCGCTTGCAATCAACTCGTTAAATTTCGCCATCGACGTTTCGGGGACAAACGTATTAAATGGCAGGCCAATCACTTTTTCAAGCGGCATGTTTACTACGTCCGCAAAACGCGAATTGCTATATAAAACGAGTCCCTCGCGATTTATTGTAACCGCACCTTCGTTCATTTTCTCAATAAAAACACGATAGGTTTGATCGGCCGTTTTTAAGGTGTACAATTGATGCGTATCGCCATTATTAACTATAAGGGCATCAACCTGCCCGGTACGGATGGCGTAGATGGTATCATTGGCTTCTTCTAATTGTAACCGCAGTTCATTATTCTCGCTCAATAACTCGTTATATGTTATTTTTGCTTGTTCCATATTATTCCAAAGCAGGTAAATTAAGCCCTCTCAGTACTTTATCAGTGTCAGACATATCTCCGATCAATTTGCGCTGCGGCAAAGGGGATTTTTTTAACAGCATGGGCAAAGCAATGATCTGCTCTTTTTCGGCAATCGTTGGCTGCTGATATACATCTACAATATCCAGTTCATATTTCCCGTTAAGGTGCGTTTCGCAAAATTCCTTTATGTTGGCAATGGCCCTTGTTGAATTTGGCGTTGCTCCCGTAACAAACAAACGAAGCCGGTAAACCTCCTCATCTATCAATTCGTACTCATCTCCTGGCAATCCGGGTTGTTTGATCATTATAGTATTTTATTTGCTGGACGTATATTCAATCCTACTAAAACCTTCTCCTCGTTTGATAAATCGCCAATGATTTTGCGTATTGGTTCCGGTACCTTGCGTACAAGTGTCGGAACGGCAAAAATTTGGTCACCCTCTGCCAGTTGGGGTTGAACCAACAGATCTATTACTTCTATTTTATACTCACCTTCTAAATACTCTTCACAATATTTTTTCAGGTTGGTCAATGCCGTTTGGGATTTTAAAGTCTTCCCAGCCACATATAGCCTTAACTCATACTTATATGATTTTGTTTCCATTATTCTTCTTTAGTGTACGTGCGGCGGTTCATGATTCGCCGCGGCGCAACTTTGTTATTTCGTGGCGGTTGGTAGAGGTGATATTCTTTACCAGCTCTTCTTCCACATAAATTTTATTCAGCTCTTCCTCAACCGATTCAAACTCAGTTTGCAGGCCGGCAATCTTAGCCTCTAATACTTTTCGTTTACGGTTAATCTCCCTGTCTTTCATGTTAAGGGCATTATTTCTCAATACCTCGCCCGCTTTTTCGGCTAGCTTCTGTGATTCGCGCGCAGATCCCGTCAACACACCATCGGGACCAAGATAAACCTCAACCAAGTCTATTCCGTTATCCGTGATAATAAACTCCCTAACCTGGTTTGAATGTTTCATTCCCCGCGATTTCATAATATACATCCCACGGTTCCTTTCACCATTAAATTCTATATCCCGCACTAATAGCCATGCATCAACCAATGAGGAAACACCTTCGTCGGTTTGTTCACTTACTATCGTGTTTAAACTAAGCGCGGTAAACATAACCGTTATTTGCTCCTCCTGTAAAAAATCGATCAGCCTTATCAGCATGGCTTTTACCTCGCTTACAGACCCAACGGTAATTAAATTTGTTATGGGATCGAGTATTACCGTGCGGGGCTTGAACTTCTTTATTTGTTTATGTATAGACACCAGGTGTTGTTCAAGGCCGTGCAGAGTTGGTCTTGCAGCCTGGAATTCTAATAAGCCGCTGTCTACGTGCTTCTGGAGGTCAACATTGATAGATCTCATGTTCCTGATGATCTGCCGGGGCGACTCCTCAAATGCAAAATACAGGCATCGCTCCTTTCGCATACAGGTTTCGTTGGCGAAATATGCTGCAATGCTGGTTTTACCGGTTCCTGCTGTTCCGGAAACGAGTATACTGCTGCCCTTAAAAAACCCTTTGCCGCCAAGCATTTTATCGAGGGCGGGAATTCCCGAAGATACCCTGCCCGATGACACTTCTTTCTCAAGATTAAGCGATGTAACCGGCAAAACCGATATTCCGTCCTGGTCAATCAAAAATGGATATTCGTTGGTGCCATGTATTGATCCACGGTATTTTACAATCCTTAAACGGCGGGTGGAAATCTGGTTAATAACACGATGATCGAGCAGTATAACGCAATCAGACACGTATTCTTCCAGTCCCTGCCGGGTTAAAGAAGGACCATCGCCACGTTCACCGGTAATTATAGCAGTAACTCCTTTTTCCTTTAACCAATGAAAAAGCCGCCGAAGCTCAGCACGTAATATGCCTTGGTTAGACAGGCCGGCAAAAAGATTTTCGATAGTATCCAGCACTACCCGCTTGGCGCCAATGCTGTCAATGGCATAGCCAAGGCGTATGAATAAGCCGTCGAGATCATATTCGCCGGTTTCCTCTATCTCACTGCGGTCAATATGCACGTGATCGAGCTTTATTTTTTTATTTGCCTGTAATTTATTAAGGTCGAAACCGAGGGAGGCGACATTTATGGCCAGCTCGTCGGTCTTTTCTTCAAAAGCCATAAAAACGCCGGGCTCATTAAATTCGGTAGCGCCTCTTACAATAAATTCTAACGAAAGGAGTGTTTTTCCACATCCGGCTTCTCCGCAAACCAAAGTGGGCCGACCGGTAGGGATACCTCCAGATGTTATTTCATCCAGTCCGGTTATCCCGGTTAACGTTTTGGGTATTTGCGGATAATAAAATTGCTTTTTATCTTTTTTATGATCTTTAGCCATCTGATATATTATCTTGACATTTTAAAATTAAAGGATATAATATCAAACCGATTAAAATTGTTTTAACGTTAAAAAAGTTATTGAAAAAAATATACTATCAACCAGTACTGGAAGTAAAAAACAGCCATAGCGCTTCCGCATCCATTAAATGGATATAAAAAAAGACGCGATATAACTTATTTGCTTAAAATTTATAGGTTAACCCCGCCCCGAATATTTGTTTAACCTGCAACAACGAGTGGTACGCGGTTATGCCGTTGGCCGTTACCGGGATTTTTGCTTTCGGATCCGATAACAGCTCGACACCGGCATTAACGGTTACAAATTTGTTCACCTTCATAAACAGGTTGGCTGTATAATCCATATACACATCCTGGGGCTTTTCGAGGTAATTTGAATAAAGTTTAAGGATATTTTCAAAGGCAATATTTTGCGCCAGGTTTACTTTATAATACGCATCCAGCGAGGCGCCGAACTCAAAAAGGCTTTTGCTGCCCGGCGTTACACCATATGAGCCAATGGAAGAAAGGGAGTCGTTCTTCACAATAGTTATACGCGCCGCAGCGGGTGAAATATTGATCCTGAAGTTGTCTGATCTTTTATAAGCAAACCCCGGCCCGAATGTAAGATAAGCCGGCGCAAACGGCGCCGATAGCAACGTGCGGTTATTGGCGGCATCGTATGCGTATCCATTTGTAAATTGTGATTGAAAGTTGGCGTAAAATGTGTACAACCAATATTGAGCGGCTTTATAACCCAATAAGCTGTTTAATATTAGCCGGTCGTCATTTTTGCGCCAGCCTATGCCGTCCTGCTTACTTATGCCGTAACCGGCTATCGCCTTGTTATCCCAGCTCCAGTTTCCTTTTTTATAATCAAAATCATAATCCAAAACAATATTGGTGGCCAATGAGTTTACGCCGCCTGCGGCCCAGTTTTTAAACGAGCTTTGGCTAATGAGAAATGTATTTTGGCCATGAATGGTCCAAATGGGAGTGGTATCTTTTTTAGCAACATCGGGAGTGGTTGACTGTGAAAAGCCGGAAAAGCTTAACAGTATAAATGATAAAAATAGTAAAGGTAGCTTCATAAATTGCGGGGTTAAATGTTAACTGCAAAGTTAAGAATCAATTTTTTAATACAAATTACAGCTGCTTTTATTTAAAGAAATGTGAAAAACATAGCTACCACTTCAATTTTAAGCGTGCTTCCATTCAAAGTTTTCAGCCGATGAATATGCTGCAGGACGAAGGGAAACGAATTTTGCTCGCCTGGAATTAGCATTAATAATTTTGCATGATTTATCAGGCACGCAAACAAATACCTAAAAAGTTTGTTAAAGTAACTACGCCGAAAAGGCCACCCTGCTTAAAATAAATCCCTTCGAGATCAACATTTAACCCGCGCCTAACCGTAACCGCCATGTCTGCTGACACGCCTGCTTTTCTCCAATCAAATATTTATAAAATTTTATTTGAAAAATCGCCTGGTTCGTTGCTGATAAGGGCCGATCCGCCTCGTTTCACCATCCTCGCTGCCAGCGATACCTACTTAGCGATAAGAAGTACCACCAGGGAAGCCATCGTTGAGAAAGGTTTTTTTGAAGCTTTCCCGAATAATACCGGATTTGACGATGATATTAATGCCAGGAAAGTATTTACAAAAGTGATTGAAACCGGCAAAAAAATCGATATTTCTGCCTACCGGTTTGATATATTCAACACTGCCACTAATGAATACGAAATACGCTATTGGTCATCCGGCAATACCCCAATTTCAGACTCCGGGACTGGCGTCGATTATATATTGATCACCATTGCCGATGTAACCGGGGAGGTAAAAGCAAGGGAAACAGCAGAGGAAAGTGAAAACAGGTTGCGCCTGGCAGCAGAGGCCACTGCGCTTGCTACCTGGGACATAAATTTAATAAACCGCGATTTCATTTTTTCGTCGCGATTGGCTGAGATTTTTGGGCATCCGCCTGAAACCACGATCACCCTTGCCGATATCAGGGCACAGATCAGCACCGAGGATATGCAAAACATCGTTGTAAAAGCATATCAGCAAGCGTTAAAAACAGGCCATTATTTGTATGAGGTAAAAATTCTTTGGAACGATGGCTCGGTTCACTGGATAAAAACGCAGGGCATAACCATATGCAATAAAAAAAAGCAACCTATACGAATGCTGGGTACCGTGTTGGATATTACGGAAAGCAAGAGCGACGAAATAAGGAAAAACGATTTCCTTGCCATGGCAAGTCACGAATTAAAAACCCCGCTCACCTCGCTCAAAGCTTATTTGCAAATACTGACAAAAAAAATGAGCGCGTCGACAGATACCTTTATTAACGGCGCCCTTTTAAAAGCAACTTTCCAGGTTAACAAAATGACTGCGCTTATCCACGCTATTCTCGATCTTTCCAAATTGGAGTCAGGGCGCCTGCAACTTAAAATACAGAGTTTCGAAATTAATAAACTAATCGCTGACACAATAGCGGAGATTAACTTATCAAATCCCGGCTATATCATCAATTTTGAACCGGAAGATTTGATTATCAACCTGGAAGCAGATAAAGAAAAGATCGGCCAGGTGATCAGCAATCTTTTGAGCAACGCAATGAAATATTCTGATATCGGAACATGTATAACCATCATCAGCCAAAAAATAAAAGGCAGCGTAAAAGTTTCAGTTAGTGATCAGGGTATCGGTATTAAACACCAGGACCAGGCAAAACTTTTTCAACGGTTTTACCGGGTTGAGAATGAAAAAATGCAAAACATATCAGGCTTCGGTATCGGACTTTACCTGGCACGCGAAATTATAAAACGTCATCAGGGCAAAATTTGGATGGAAAGTGAAGAAGACAAAGGCGCTACTTTTTATTTCAGCTTACCACTACCGGTTCAATTCAGTTTATTCACCAAATGAGAAATCCGGAAGATTACGGACTTTACAAACTCATAAAATAAGCCGTCAGGGATCTAAAGTCATCAAACTTCAGGTCGTAGTCATCTGTAGCGCCGAAGCCATAGCTGACAAACACGAACGGAACGCCTGCCTGGCGGCTCTGTTCGCCATCGCCCGCCGTGTCGCCGATATAAACGGAGGTTTTAAGACCATGTTTTTCAGCCAGCAGTTTTATATTGTGATGTTTGGGCATAAAATTAATGCCATGGGCCATTTCATCTGTGATATGTTCGTTAATACCTGCCCAATCAATAAATAGCCTGATGATACCTTTCGCACAATTGCTTAAAATGAATAGCGGGTATTTGCCAGCCAGTTGTTGAAGTCCCTCCATAACACCGTCATATAAAACGCCTCCGCGGTGCGGGAGCAGTAACCGGCGGTTTTCCATCACGGCAGTAAATATCTTTTGCTGCATGTCTTCGTCAAAATCGGGCATTAAAACAGCCATTACCTTTTTACCTTCCCAACCCACCATTTGGGCCAGTTCTTCACGGGTTATGGCTTTATCAATACCAAATTCTTTAAATACCTGGTTCCACGATTCGGCATAGGTATCAACGGCGTCCCAAAGGGTACCGTCCATGTCAAATATCAGGCTGTCGGGTTTTTGCATGCGCAGGCTATTAATTGGGGAAAGGTAAGGGATATTATTGGGTAAATAAAAAGGGTATCTTATTCGGTTACGAATAAAATACCCTTTACGTCAGTCGTTTTATTTTTTTCTCTTTAGTTAACTTTTGCAAACTCACCGTTTGCAGTAATGGTAATTTCATCACTCAACATGGTTGAACCTGCCTGCGGAGCAAAATTAAAATCAGTTCTTTTGATTGTCCCGGTAAGTTTAAAACCGGCATCTTCTTTCTTGCTCATAGGATTGGTAATCGTGCCGCGGTACCAAAGATCCATTGTAACCGGTTTAGTAACGCCATGCAAGGTTAAGTTACCGCTCAATTTATAGTGGCTTGCCGAAACCGTGCTGATACCCGTACTTGTGAATGTAATGGTTGGATATTTAGCCACATTGAAATAATTTTCAGACCGCAAGTCTTTATCGCGATAATCGATATCTGTACTTACAGAACTTGCATTTATTGATAAATTAAATTGCGCATCGCTAAAATCAGGCTTTGATGCCACTATTGTACAGGTAAAATCTTTAAATATACCGTCAACATCAGACACCATTAAATGTGTAATAGTAAACCCGATTTTGGAGTGCATACCGTCATTTTTCCAGGTAGCTTGTGCAAATGCAGCAGTGCTAAACAAAGCAATAGCTAATAGCGTGATTGTCTTTTTCATAGTTGTGTTAAGTAGTTAATTTAAATTTCTTTCCAACAAAGTTAACATATAAACAGTTGCCGCTTTTAAATTAATTGTTTAAACATCTATTTTTACAATCCCGTGATTTTCAGTGAAATTTGACATGCGCTCAAGGTCAGTTCTGCTGGAACAGAACAGCATGTATATTGACAGAGAAATTGTCAGCATTGAAGTAGTTAATTAAAAGCAGGGGGAAATATGCTGAATTATAGTGAGGCGATTTTGGTATCAAAAACGTTGTGAATAAATCTTTTCTGAAATAGACTATGAAGTGAGTCGAAATATTTAATTAATAAGCAACGAAACACAACGCCATATTTATTGTATTATTATTGGCAGAGTTAAATAAATTAAAAAATCCCCCGTGTTTTCACGGTAAATTTACCGTGAAAACACGGGGCAAAGCGTATTGCATTACTTTCATTAACGCTGTAGATTTGATAAAACCCTAAAAAATGGAATCTTTTGAAGTTACTATTGACAAGGAAACATTTAAAGTTGTACGCAACAGTCCGGATAATTTCACTTTTGGTGTGTTTAATTACTCTACCTTTCACATTATAAAGAAAAATTACTGGGGAGCCTGGGAGATTTTAGAACACCGTTTTGGCACAACTTCTTTGCCGCTAAATGAAATTGGCAAAGCAATTGATGAATACTATAACCCGAGCGCCAAAAGAGTGGCATTTAGCGATTGACAGCTACCCGCGATCAGTGATAATCGTGACCCCGTCACTTGCTAAAAAATTCATCTACCTTTTTGTTAAATTCATCAGCGTGTTCCATCAGCGTTGCGTGCCCTGATTTGGGCAACACCCATAAACTTGCACCGGGAATATTTTGATAGATCAAAACAGTATGCTCCAGCCTTATCATGTCATGATCTCCGCATATAATAAGCGAGGGGCAGCGAATGGTCTTTAAAGCCGACAGCGGAACATTCGGCTGCAGCCAATCAAGCATGAATATTTTCCAGTCATTTTTTTCTTTGGCGGTGGACCATGCTTTATTTTTTGAGGAATTATACTGGTTTTGTTCATCTTTCCAGACGCCTGGATTCATCGCCGTTGAATCGGGCCATAAATTAGCCCCAGAAGATGCCAGCTTAATTACTTTTTCAGGATGCCGCATAGCAAGTATCAAAGCATTTATACCGCCATCGCTCCAGCCTATAACAAAGCTTTTATCAACATGCAGGGTATCAAGCAAAGTGGCAAAATCATCAGCCATCATTTCAAAGCTGAGCGAATCCCGGCTGCCCACAGATTTGCCCTGTGCCCTGCTATCAACCAGGATAACCTTATATTTTTTCGAAAAGTAAGGAACGTTTTTCAAAAAGGCAGTCATGCTGCCGCCATTGCCGTGTATCATCAACAAAGGCTGACCTTCACCATACACTTCGCAATACATTTTAAATCCACGAATGTTATAGTATTTTCCCGCTAATGGGTTGTTACCATAAGGTACAACTTTCTCCTGGCTGTAACAGAGAACAGTAATTGCCTGAAATAGAATTAGCAATAGAAGTAATTTCATTTTGGACATGACTGATGTGAGCAAATCAATACTTTATTTAAAACTTTCAGGGCTATATTTTACAATAATATATATAAGTACAGCGGAAATGGCTAATCCGATTATTAAGGCTGTCCATATCGGCCTTACCCGGTACAGCCTGTCGTTGCCTATATACTTGTTCCAAAAAAAAATGTTCATGGGGTAAGTCCCCAAAACGTTTAAAACCAGTCCGAGACCTGAATTGAGATGGCTATATTGTGCGAGCATCATGAGGCCAACCGTAAAGCCTAATCCGTACAAAATGACCCAAACTATGCCGCTTCTGTTTTCTGTTTTGCCAACATTTATAGCTAGCATAATTGAACCAAAAAGCACACTGAAAAGAATAGAAAATGCAGTAATTGCCCTTTTGGTAAAAAAGGCCGGCGCACCCTCGTCTTCAACTTGTTTCACTTTTTCCGGATCGAAAAAAAAGCTACTTGAATTGCTCTGTGCGCCAGAGGTCATTCTCCGCGCTTTCATATCTTCGGCAATTACGTTTAGCTCCTCGTCTGAAAAATGAATTCCCCTGTTTTGCAGTTCAGCAACAGCGGCCTCAACAGATTCCGGCAAATATTTCTCACGGTTATCAACGTATTGATGAAGCTCCTCATCTGATTTTAGCGCCGCGCGCTGTTTAAAATTCTCGTCCATTGCAAACTTTATGATTGCTGATTAAGTACGGCTAAAATAACTAAATTTATCAGCATGATTTTATTAAATTCCCCCGATGTAACGGCTAAGTAACGTATTGTTATAAAATGCTGAAAAAGATTTTACACCTTCGTTTATTCCATTTCTAAATCTCATGCCGGGCCAAACAACAGTAATACCACCACCAACTACAACAGGACGGATCAAATCAATAATCGGCGGTTCGTTAGGCAACCTTGTAGAGTGGTACGATTGGTACGTTTACACAGCATTTTCACTATATTTTTCGGCTGCCTTTTTTCCAAAAGAAAATCAGACCGTACAATTATTAAATACCGCCGGCATATTTGCCATCGGCTTTTTAATGAGACCAATAGGCGGCTGGCTAATGGGCGCTTTCGCAGACAAAAGAGGCCGTAAAACAGCGCTAACCTTATCTGTCTTGCTAATGAGCATCGGCTCACTTATTATAGCAGTAGTTCCCGGCTACGGGCAAATTGGAGTAGCTGCCCCCGTTTTACTGGTAGTTGCGCGTGTTATCCAGGGCCTCAGCGTTGGCGGTGAATATGGCACCAGCGCCACCTACCTTAGTGAAATGGCTACTAAAAAGCACCGTGGTTTTTATTCCAGCTTTCAATACGTAACATTAATTATGGGCCAGCTGATAGCACTGGGTGTACTGGTTTTATTACAGCGATGTTTTTTAACCGATCAACAACTGCACCAATGGGGATGGCGCATTCCGTTCGGTATTGGTGCTGTACTGGCAATAACGGTTATGTATTTAAGACGCAGCCTGCAGGAATCTGTCACATTAGAAGAAAAGGATAGTAAAGCTATTTCCGCCCGGGGCACGCTAAAAGCCCTGGCCCAGCATCCAAAAGCAGTTTTAACGGTTATCGGACTCACAATTGGCGGTACTGTCGCTTTTTACACCTTCACCACTTATATGCAAAAATTCCTGGTTAACACTTCGGGATTCAGCAAAAATAGCGCAACACTTATTTCAACGCTTACACTTGTTGTCTTTATGCTGGTACAGCCGCTTTTCGGGTTGCTGTCCGATAAAATAGGCCGCAAACCGCTTTTAATAGCATTCGGTATCCTGGGCTCTTTAACAACAGTGCCTGTTATGACGGCTTTAAGCAACACGAAAGATGTATGGGTTGCCTTTGCCTTAATCATGTGTGCCCTGGTTATTGTAAGTGGCTATACCTCCATCAACGCGGTTGTAAAAGCTGAGCTTTTTCCGGCCAATGTACGCGCGCTCGGTGTTGGTTTTCCTTATGCCATAGCTGTATCCCTGTTTGGCGGAACTGCCGAATATATAGCGCTCGACTTTAAAAATAATCATCACCAGGAATGGTTTTACTGGTACGTTACCATTTGCATTGCCCTATCGCTTATACTGTATATTACCATGAATGATACCGGCAAACATTCAAAAATTGATTAAGTTGTTGAAACGTTTAAAAGTTGGGAAGTTCTAAGGTTAGGTATTATCGGCCGAAACGGCATTTTTTTTAACATTCCAGCTTTACAACGCTACAAACATTTCAACTTTATAACATTCCAACATTCTCTGCCAAAAACATTATTTTTGCCGGCAACATTATGACCGAAATAAAAACCCTATTCCAGCAGGCAGTTCAACTGTTACAGCAATTAATATCGATACCATCATTCAGCAAAGAGGAAGACCGCACTGCCGACCTGATCGAACAGGTGTTACAACAGCACGGCATCAAAACGCACCGCAAACTGAACAATATTTGGGCATGGAACAAGCACTTTGATGCATCAAAACCCACCATACTGCTCAATTCACATCATGATACGGTAAAACCGAATTCAGGCTATACCCGCGATCCGTACGATGCCAAAATAGAGGACGGTAAATTGTATGGCCTTGGCAGTAATGATGCAGGCGGTTGCCTGGTATCCCTTATCGCTGTTTTCCTGTATTTTTACGGAAGACAGAATCTGAAATATAATTTTTGTTTGGCTACCACTGCCGAAGAAGAAATATCAGGAGTAAACGGCCTGGAATATATCATCCCCGAACTCGGTAAACTTGACTTTGGTATTGTAGGCGAGCCTACCGGTATGCAGTTAGCGATCGCCGAACGTGGTTTAATGGTACTGGATTGCGTTGCACATGGCCGGGCAGGCCATGCGGCCCGTGAAGAGGGTGAAAATGCGATTTACAATGCATTACCGGACATTGAATGGTTTCGCACTTTCAAGTTCCCCGAAGAATCGGAAGTTTTTGGTCCGGTAAAAATGTCTGTTACCATTATCAATGCAGGGTCGCAACATAATGTTGTACCAGCAAGTTGTACCTTCACGGTTGACGTTCGCGTAACCGATGCATACCGCAACGAGGAGGTATTAGCGATTATCCGTGATCATGTACGCTGCGATGTAACCCCACGATCCATCAGGTTAAAGCCATCAAAAATTGATAAAAACCACCCCATCGTGCGGGCTGGCATAGCGTTGGGCCGTACAACTTACGGTTCGCCAACCACATCTGATCAATCACTGCTGGATATACCTTCACTTAAAGTTGGCCCGGGTGAATCCGCCCGTTCGCATACTGCGGACGAATTTGTGTATGTAAAAGAAATTGAAGAGGGTATTGAGCTGTATATTAAGATGCTGGAAAAAATCAACTGATTTACGATTTTAGATTTACGAATTACGATTTGGTTAATTGCATGGTTTATGATTTTAGATTTTTGGGGTTGATTAAATATGACAAAAGAGGAACTTAAGCAAAGAACAAAAAACTATTCGTTGGCGAATGCCAGGTTGGTGCTTAGTCTTCCTTATAACATAGTTAACAAGAACTATGCAGATCAACTCAACAGGAGTGCAAGCTCAACCGGCGCAAATTATCGTGCGGCTTGCCGGGCAAAATCAAAAAATGATTTTATAAATAAATTAAAGATTGTAGAGGAGGAATTAGATGAAACATTGTTCTTTTTAGAATTACTTGTTGAATTAAATCCGGAACTAAACGAAAAAATCACCGACATTTATAAGGAAGGCAACGAACTTCTTTCTATTATTGTTGCTGCGATAAATACTTTGCGCAAAAACTGATTTATGAATATTTCAATCGTAATTCGTAACTCTTAAATCGTAAATCAAATGTCTAAAATCTGGCAAAAGTCCGTTACCGTAAACGATCTGGTCGAAAACTTCACCGTTGGCCTTGATCGTGAATTGGATACCCAAATGGCAGCCTTTGATGTGCTTGGTTCATTAGCGCATACGCAAATGCTGGAAAGCATAGGCTTAATGAGCGCCGAAGACCTGCAATTGGTTCAGCGGGAGCTAAAAAATATTTACAAAGACATTGAAGCCGGCAACTTTACCATTTCAACTGAAGTTGAGGATGTGCACTCGCAGGTTGAATTTCTCCTTACCCAGCGAATAGGCGATGCGGGAAAAAAAATACACAGCGGCCGTTCACGTAATGACCAGGTGTTGGTAGACCTGAAACTATTTTTCAGGCACGAACTGCAACTGGTTGTTGAAGAAACCGAAAAACTTTTTCACCAGTTAATCGCGCTCAGCGAAAAACATAAAGACACCTTGCTTCCCGGCTATACTCATTTGCAGGTGGCTATGCCATCTTCGTTCGGCCTTTGGTTTGGCGCTTACGCAGAGAGTTTAACTGACGACCTGGAAATGGTGCTGGCAGCTTACAAGATCACCAACAAAAACCCTTTGGGCTCCGCAGCGGGCTATGGCTCATCATTCCCACTTAACCGAACTTTAACAACCGAGTTGTTGGGTTTTGACAGCCTCAATTATAATGTAGTTTATGCACAAATGGGTCGCGGCAAAACGGAGCGGGTAATAGCGCAGGCATTATCTTCAATTGCGGCAACGCTGGGAAAAATGGCGATGGACCAGGTGTTGTATTTAAGTCAGAACTTTGCCTTTGTAAGCTATCCGGATAACCTAACCACCGGATCGAGTATTATGCCGCATAAAAAGAACCCCGATGTTTGGGAAATTATGCGTGGCAAATGCAATCGCCTGCAGGCACTGCCGAATGATGTAGCAATGATGACCACCAACCTGCCATCAGGCTATCACCGCGACCTGCAATTGCTAAAAGAATTGCTGTTCCCGGCGTTTAGCGATCTGAAAAATTGTCTGCACATGGCCACATTTATGCTGCAAAATATAACGGTAAAAACTGATATACTGAACGATCCCAAATACGCTTACTTATTTAGTGTTGAGGAAGTTAATCGATTGGTTTTGAGCGGCATACCATTCCGGGATGCCTATAAGCAGGTCGGTCTGGCAATAGAACAGGGTAAATTTAGTCCTGATCAAACGGCAAACCATACACACGAAGGCAGTATTGGTAATTTAGGCAATGAGCAGATCACGGCATCATTCGACAAACTGATTAAGAGTTTTGATTTTGAAAAAGTCAAAGCCGCTATTCAAAATTTGTTGCAGAAGCCTTAATAATAATTCCTGTTTATTATATTTGTATATGATAATAGAAAATGCGGATAACAATAAGATCACTATAACGGTATCTTCATCGATAGATAGGTTTGGTCTGCAACGCCTGATCGATTATTTAAAATACCTTGAAGCAACTTCAAACTCAAAAGCTAAACAATCAGCTGTCGACAAGCTTGCGGATGAGGTTAACCAATCCTGGTGGGAAGCAAATAAGGCACGATTTATTAAATGAAATTAATAGTTGACGCTAATATCGTATTCAGCGGCATACTCAACTCTAATGGAAAAATCGGTGACTTGTTAATCAATTCAAAAAAACACTTCAACTTTATTGCTCCCGAATTTTTGCGATATGAAATAAAAGCCAAATACGAAAAACTCCTGGCGATTTCTCACTTAAGTGATGAACAACTTGTGGAAGCCGAATACCAGGTATGCAAAGACATTACCTTTATTTCCGAAGAAACAGATCGATCAAAAATTTTGGAATGAAGCCAATGACCTTGTTCATGACATCGATATAAAAGACATTCAATATGTGGCCTACGCCAAACAATTTAGATGTAAAATTTGGTCAGGTGATAAAAAACTTTTTAAAGGCTTAAAAGCAAAAGGATTTTTTAACCTAATTACAACAGATGACCTTTTTGATCTTCGAAGCAAAAGACTAAAACATCAATAATTCATGAACGGACAAAACAGAAGCGATATCCACCCCGGCCTGGAAGTTGATATCATACTCAAAAAAGACCAACGCTCGGGTAAAAAAACACGTGGGATCGTGAAAGACCTCCTTACAAGTTCGTCCTTTCATTCACGCGGCATAAAAGTGCGCCTGGAAGATGGGCAGGTAGGCCGGGTCGCCGAAATAATCGACTAATAAAGCATACCCAGAAATTTATATCTTAGTCCCTTAAAGTATCAACCCCCTAAATATGCCCAGATCTTTAAAAGCTGATAAACGTCTTTTTTTTCGTTTGGATGCACATTACCGCCTCATGATTTCGTTGATCGTGAGCGCTGTAGCTTTTCTCATTTTTCGTGGCAGGCTAACAACTCCTGCTTTAATATTAGTTACCTGGATAGGATGCGCCTTGACGGTGATCCTGCTAGACTGGATTATTATTTTTTCGTCGCACCCGCGCGAGGTTCGAAAAATAGCGAAGCTGCAGGATTCAAGTCGCACATTCCTGTTCCTTTTTATCACAACGGCTGCGGTTGCAAGTTTGGGTGCTATCGTTTATTTATTAAAATCAACCAAGGGGCTGCCGGACGTGGCCAAAAACGAACATATTTTATTGGCAATAACAGCTGTGGTCATTTCATGGTCCTTGCTGCATACGATATATACTTTGCGTTATGCACATTTATATTATGATACAAGTACGGATACCGACGGCGAAACAAAAGGGATCGGCGGCCTGCAATTTCCAGGTAAAGACGAGCCAGATTACCTCGACTTTGTTTACTTTTCTTTTATCGTTGGGATGACGTTCCAGGTATCCGACGTTAATATTACCTCCCGCAGGATAAGACGCGTATGCCTGTTGCATGCATTGCTATCGTTTGCTTTTAACACGGCCATCCTGGCGCTAAGTATTAATGTGATATCGGGGATGGTATCGTAGGGCTATCTTAACGGAATTAATTAAACAATCCTTTATCACGGTCGATAAATTGCGGACGCATAATATTTAGCCCCAGTTCTTTGTTGATTTTTTCAACAACATAATCTGCCAGTTCCGGCGAGTAGCGTTCATCATGCTGATGCATAAAAAACCAAACAGATTGCAAACCAAGGTTGCGCCATTGTTTTATGCGTTTCACCCATTCGTCAATACGCGTGTAATCGGTTGGGTGCAGGCTGTTGCCCACAAACCGGATAAATGCATGGGGCGTTGGCAACGTCATGTGTACTACATCCCTGCGGCCGGATGCATCGGTTATTAACGCACCAATTTTTAACCGGTGAAGCATATTAAACAAAGCCTCCCTAACTGCCGGATCGGCAAACCATTCCTTATGCCGAACCTCTAAAAATACCGGGACATCTTTCGGCAATTGCTCGAGGTATGCGGTAAGGTCGGGCAGGCTTTTAGGTGTAAAGTTGTCTCCTACCTGCAAAAATAAAGGACCCAGGTTATCACCGAAAGCTAAAATACCTTCATAATATTTGGTGGTTATCTCATCAGCATTTTTTAAGCGCCGGATATGGGTAATCGTCTGAGAAAACTTTGGGCAAAATTTAAAGCCGGGACTTTGAGCCGCTTTAACCTTCCATTTAGCAATTGTTTCGGGGCCGTATATATTGTAAAAAGTGGCATTAAGCTCAATACAATCGAAATGCTTTACATACTCATCCAAAAAATTGGCCTCTTTTGTTTTAAGCGGATATATCTTTCCCAGCCATTCTTTTCGGCCCCATTTGGCGCAACCAACATGTACCTGTAATGGCTGATCGTTTTTTGACGCCTTCAAGGTGGTGATTGTTAATTCTGGGTCAGGCGGCAGGGTAAAATCTACCTCAAATAGCTCCTCCGTATTTACACGTCCAAATTCCATAACGTATCTTTTTTTGTGAAAGATAAGAAAAGTCCATAGTCGATGGTCAATAGTCCATAGAATTTTATAAGTACATTATTGCTATGGTCCGTGGACCATCGACTATGGACTACCAGACAAAACTGCTAACTTCGCGGGCATGTATTTTTTAATAAAGCCTTTACTTTTCCTGTTCGACCCCGAAAAGGTGCATTATTTTGTAACCGCCAACCTTAAACGTTTTAACCGTTTTCCGGGTGGTGCGGCGTTGAGCCGCGCTTTGTGGGATTTAAATAGCCCCCGATTAGAAAAAGAGGTGTTTGGGTTAAAGTTCAAAAATCCTGTTGGCCTTGCGGCAGGCTTTGATAAAAACGCCGAAATGATGGGCGAAATGGCAAACCTGGGTTTCGGTTTTGTTGAAATTGGGACGGTGACACCGTTGCCTCAGGATGGTAATCCAAAACCACGGATGTTCCGGCTACCTGAAGATAGCGGTTTAATTAATCGCATGGGTTTCAATAATGCCGGCGTCGAGGTTGTTGCGGAGCGGATAGCTGAATTTCGAAAAACGGCCACGGGAAAACATAAAGAGCTGATTATCGGCGGCAATATCGGCAAAAACAAAAATACGCCCAATGAGAAAGCGGTGAGTGATTATGTTAAATGCTTTGATCGTTTATTTGAAGTGGTTGATTATTTCGTTGTAAATGTGAGCTCGCCCAATACACCCGGCCTGCGTGCTTTGCAGGAGAAGGAACCGCTAATGCAACTATTGGATACCTTACAGCAACGCAATTCAAAGAACGGCCACAGTAGGCCTATTCTCTTAAAAATAGCGCCTGATCTTACAAACGAGCAATTGGATGATATTGTGGAGATTGTACAAAAAACCAAGATAGCTGGTATAATAGCTACCAATACTACCATCAGCAGGGAAAACCTGGTATCTGACGAACAACTAAAAAAAGAAACGGGAGGATTAAGTGGTAAACCTTTAGCAAAACGATCAACTGAAGTGATCGCATACCTTAACAAAAGGTCCAGCGGTGCTTTTCCGATAATCGGCGTGGGCGGCATACATTCGCCTGAAGACGCTATCGAAAAATTAAATGCCGGGGCATCACTACTTCAGCTTTATACCGGGTTTATTTACGAAGGGCCGGGATTGATAAAGAGGATCAATAAGAAGATATTGGAAAAGTGACATAATTCTTCAAGACGCAAAGTATTGCGTCGCTACAAAAAAATTCCTCACAAAAAAATCCCGCCGGTTAAAACCAGCAGGATTTAAATATCATAAAACAAAACAAAGGTTTTAATAGCTTATTTACCGGCAGCTTTATCTAAAGCAGCGTTGTTTTTAGCTATCTGGCTGTTTTTGGGTTCAGCTGAACGGCTTCCCGGTTCTAAATCAGTAGCCAGCTTTAAAAATTGTACTTCTAACCTTGAAGTAGTCTTGTTTTTTCTATCTTTTCTTTTTAAACGAGTAACGCCCATGATGCAATATTTTTAATGTTTTTAATCCTTCGAGGTCGGGAGCGGATTCGAACCGCTGTAAAAGGTTTTGCAGACCTCTGCCTAGCCACTCGGCCACCCGACCATTTTTAAGGATTGCAAAAATAGCAATAATTTATTGGCTGCCAACATTATTATGCGAATTTCGATTTATTTCTGAACAGAATATCGCAACAGCAATCGCAACGTTTAAGGATTCTGCCTCCCCTACGCGCGGGATAGTTACGGATTTTGTAACCAACGACTCGACTTCCGGTCGGATGCCGTTGCCTTCATTGCCCATTACAATCAATCCTCCGGTTCCAAAATTGGTTTGGTAAATATTTTCACCATTTAATAACGCACCAAATATGGGCAATCCCGTCTTTGGTAAAATATCAACTAAATCGACGTAGTAAATATTGATCCGCGAAAGCGATCCCATACTTGCCTGTACAACTTTAGGATTATAAGCATCCACGGTGTCATCCGAACAAATGATGTTTTTAATACCAAACCAGTCAGCGGTCCTGACTATAGTACCCATATTACCCGGGTCCTGTATGCCGTCTAAAACCAATGTAAACTTTTGTTTGAGCTTCGCGTTATCAAGCGTGGGCCATGCTGGAATTTTAACAAGTGCGATTACTTCCTGCGGAGTTTTCAAACTGCTTATCTTTTCGACGTCTGATACTGAAATCTCATATAAGTTTATTTTTTGGGATAATTTCAGCACTTTTGGGTCAAAGGATGCAGTATGGTACACAGCCTCGATTTGATAAGGAGAATTAATAAATTCAACAACTGATTTGTAACCTTCAACCAAAAACAAACCGTGTTGCCTGCGTTCTCTTTTATGTTGTAACGACTTTAGTAAACTGATTTGAGATTTTGAAAGCATATATTAAACCTGGAGGTTACCGTCTTACAATATTAAGTATTCTTCTGGTCTTTCTGGTTTCGGGTTGCAGTTTAACACGCAGGTTGAAAGATCACCAGGCACTTGTGCGAAAAATTACCATTAAAGGGGTTGATAAAGAATTTTCGGAGCTGGCGGCCAATTATGTAGATAAAGAGCAGCAGCCTAATAATTGGCTTAACCTGCAGTTTTATTACCTGTTCAGTAAAAACGGCAAAAAGGACATCGGCGAAGCGCCTGCTATTTTAGATAGTAACCTGGTTGAATTTTCCCGCAGCCAAATAGAGCGTTTTTTACAAAATAAAGGCTATTTAAAAGCGAAGGTTGGTGATACTATTAAAGTAAAAAGCAAAAAGGCGGAGCTGATATTTACCGCTGTCGAAGGGCCGATGTTCAGGATCCGGAAAATCCAGGACAGTATTTTGGATAAAAAGGTGCAGAATTTGTATCGGGTAAACAGGCCCAGGTTTTCTCACATACAGCCCGGTGGGCGTTTCGATACTGATAGCTTGGCTTATGACCGGGATGAGTTTTACCTGATTATGAAGCGAAATGGTTATTTTGACTTTTATCGGCAATACATAAATTTCACTTACGATTCTACCTTCAGAAGCAGCGTAGTTGATATTAAAATGATTATTGACAATCCTATTGGTAAATCGTCCCACCCGGTTTACAAAATCAACAATACCGTTATTACCGTTGCAAACAGTGCCGGACTTACTCCCGGACACGTAGACACAATACAGGTTGATTCTCAATTCAGGTATGTTGATTACTCTCGCAAATTTCAACCCCGCACTGTTACCGATTATGTTTTTCAGCGAAAAGGGCAAATATTTGATATTGATAAGCAAACACTAACGACTTCGAGGTTATCAGAATTAAATGTATTCAGGAATGTGCCCAACCCAACTTATCAAAAGCTCCCTGACAGTACAAACCGGCTTAACACAAAAATAGATATCGTTCCGCTTAAGCAGATGTCGGATCGTGTTGAAGGCGAATTTCTGTTTAACGGAGGCCGTTATGGGTATAATTTGGGTAATACATTTACCGATCGTGACTTGTTCAAAAATGCCGCTATACTCCAGGTAAAAATTAACTGGAGCGTACTGTTTGACAACAGCAGCGATCTCGCTAATCCTAATGGGATTGAAAACCAGGATTTCAGGATAGGTGCAAGTCTTATTTATCCACGCATTATCTCACCATTCAATTTTCCAATATTGGGGAAATATGGTGTACCACACACAACTTTTTCTACCAATTACCAATTGTTTTTTCAAAAAGACCTGGTTGAACGACAGAGTTTTATTAATTCGCTTACCTATGACTTTGCCGAAACCTCCCGGAAAATACATATTGTAACACCGATTTACATCGAGTTTTCGCACGGATCTATCGACTCAGCTGCAAGGGAGGAATTGTTAGCAAAAAATTTATATTCTTATATCAAACTGATAGGCCGGACTGTTTTTACTGCGGGCACGCAGTACACTTACCAATACAATGCAATTGCACTAAATTCCTATTCAAATTTCACCTATTTCCGTGGAAGCCTGGATATGGGGGGTAATACCCTGGCCCTTTTAAGTTCCGTATTTAACACGCCAAAGAACAATTTAGGGGAGCGTACCTTCGCTGGACAGGCTTTTGCCCAGTATGCAAAAGCGGAAGTCGACTTGCGTTTTTACTGGAATTTGGGTGGTGAGCGCCAGCTTATCCTGCGATTTAATCCCGGCTTGGGGGTTCCGTATGGTAACAGCAGGGATTCTACCTGGATATTTGAAAAAGAATTTTATACCGGCGGCGCCAATGATATGCGCGCATGGCTGCCGAGGACATTGGGGCCCGGGCAATTTAACCGTGCAACGTTTTACGGCGCCGCAAGTAAAACCGATACACCATCAGCAGGCGATGTAGCGCGTACACGTTTAAAATACCTCGACCAGTTTGGCGAAGTAAAATTTATATCTAACCTCGAATACCGGTATAAGCTGGCTGATAATTTTTTTGGTTCAAAGCTTAAAGGGGCTGTGTTTATCGATGCGGGTAATGTTTGGCGATTGTACCCGCAGGCCGGCGATCCCAACGTGCAATTTAAGTTCAATAACTTTTTCCAGTCGACGGCGATGGACATCGGCACGGGTTTAAGGTTCGACTTATCGTTTTTTGTTTTCAGGCTCGATGCGGCTTTTAAATTTAAAGACCCCCAATTCACGGGCAACAATCAATGGGTGCTCATCAATCATTTTAATGAATTGTTTTATACAGGACCATTCAAGGCAGCCTACCGCATAGCTAACAGCGGAGATACTTATAACTTTATGCAGCTTAATTTCGGTATTGGGATGCCGTTTTAGTTTAGTGATTAGAGACAGATTGAAGATTAGTTGGTTTGAATGCAAAATGCCTATCCAACAACTATCGGATAGGCATTTTGTATATTTCCGTCTTTCGGACTTTTCCGACTAATCTTTAACCTACAAATATGACTGCAATAGATTTGCTTTCGAGTTATTCCGGAGGCGCATCAGTGCTTTATCCTTTATCTGGCGCACACGTTCGCGTGTAAGGTTGAACTTTTCACCTATTTCCTCTAATGAATGTGCAGAATGACTATTAAGACCAAAGAATAATACAATTACTTCCCGGTCGCGCTCGGCTAAAATACCCAATGAGCGCCTGATTTCCTGGGAAAGTGAATCCATCATCAGTTCGCTGTCTGTGCCCGGATCTGAACTTTGTAATACATCAAGTAAAGTATTTTCCTCACCAGCAACAAAAGGCGCGTCTACAGATATCTGACGGCCAGCATTAGCTAAGGAATCAGAAACCTTTTCAACACTTATTTCAAGTTCCACTGCCAACTCTTCAGGAGTAGGTTGACGCTCAAGGCTCTGCTCCAGCCTTGAGGCTGACTTGTGGATCTTGCTTAACGAACCAATTTGATTTAAAGGCAGGCGCACAATACGACTTTGCTCAGCAACAGCCGACAAAATAGACTGACGGATCCACCAAACCGCGTATGATATAAATTTAAAACCTTTGGTTTCATCAAAACGTTTTGCAGCCTTAATCAAACCCAGGTTACCTTCGTTAATAAGGTCGCCTAAGGTAAGGCCCTGGCTTTGGTATTGTTTAGCTACCGAAACCACGAAACGAAGATTAGTTTTAGTTAAACGTTCGAGTGCAGCCTGATCGCCTTCGCGTATTTTTTGTGCCAGGATAACTTCTTCCTGGGCGGTAATTAAATCCACCTTTCCAATTTCATGTAAATACTTTTCAAGCGATTGTGATTCGCGATTGGTGATGGATTGGGTTATTTTTAATTGTCTCATTTTTATAATAAATGTTCAGCCCGATTACATCCAATTATTAACATTGGATTACCGGGATTGGAATAAATAAATTAACTCAGGGCTTCTTACTATTGTAATAACAGGACAGATAATAATTGAAGCAGCCGACGCTACAAAAAGCTTTGTGTGCAGCTTGCAAAGGAGTAGTTAAACTTATTGCACTTTCGATCTGCAAAGGTACTCAAAGATTTGTTAATGGTTTGTAAAGAAATTGCGATACTGAAAGTAATTTCGGCCAGTTCAATTATTTGCTAAATTCCTGGCAAAACTTACTCACCCGCCTTGTATCCGAAATTATTTATCGAAAAATATTTTTCAATCCATCAATAATGCTTTCAAAAAATGTTGGGATTGTTAACCCGTTGTGATAATTGAAGAATATAAAGATACAAAAAATAACAATGGCTACAATGATGAATCTTTTAAACATATAGGCCAGCAAAAAAAGTACGCAAGGAATTGCCAGTAATAACACCCAGCTAATATGGAAAGGCCTTAATATGTCATCGTGCTTATAAACGTAATAAAGTATAGAATGTGTGCCCTTATCGTTAATGTGCTTGGCAAATAAAAAAGTGGATCGTTCTATTTTATGCCTGTAAAATGCTGTTCCCTTATCAAATTTCAACGTATCCTGGAAGCCATTTATAGTGAAGTTAAATACCCCATTCACATTTTCCTGTATGTTGTTCAATGAATCGGTTGCTACTATGGCAACCTCGTTCTTTGCAAAAGGATTTTCTTTAACAACAAAGTGATTGATAGCTATTGTATCGGCAAAAGCAAAACGGCCCGTGATGATAATTAAACAAAAAACAAGAAATAGTTTTTTCATGGTACAATTGGCGCCTTTAAAGCTGCAATAAAATTACTGTATTTATTTAACAGTTATTGTAAGGAATAGTTCGGATAAGCCAATTGTTATTTATACAATTTTGTTTAATTACTACGCTCAAATTAATAAACCGGGTTTTGAGCGATCGGGAAAAGGATTTTTATCTTTACAAGCGCAGTTTTCATTTTTTAACAAATTTTAACATTTATAATCCATATTGATGTGGCAAAAAATTGATCTGCTGTTTAAGTTTGCATTCTCAAAATAAAAAGGTTCATGGAAGACATAAATATTAATTCGGGACAACAAACATCAGATACTGTAACAGGCAGCTCGAGTTATTCGACAGATATAAGAGCAATCAACGAAATGATACAGCGCGAAAGTGCCTTTGTTGATTTGCTGAAGATGGAGATGGATAAAGTTATTGTTGGCCAGAAATCGATGGTTGATCGCCTGTTAATAGGTTTATTGGCTGACGGCCATATTCTTTTGGAAGGTGTGCCCGGCCTCGCCAAAACACTGGCAATTAACACCCTTTCAAAAGCTATCAAAGCTGATTTTAGCCGGATCCAATTTACACCCGATCTGTTGCCCGCGGATTTAGTGGGTACTATGATTTATAATCAGAAAAAAGAGGAGTTTATTGTTAGAAAAGGCCCTATCTTTTCTAACTTCATCCTGGCCGATGAGATAAACCGTGCACCTGCTAAAGTACAAAGTGCTCTGCTGGAAGCAATGCAGGAAAGGCAGGTCACCATTGGCGATAATACTTTTCCGTTGCCCAACCCGTTCCTGGTTTTAGCTACGCAAAATCCCATTGAGCAGGAAGGGACTTACCCCCTGCCGGAAGCCCAGGTCGACCGTTTTATGCTGAAAGTGGTTATTGGATATCCGAATAAAGAAGACGAAAAAAAGATTGTGCGGGCGAATATCGCGCCGCAGGGAATGTTAAAACCAAACGCCATCGTAACGCCAGAGGATATTGTAAGGGCGCGTAAAGTGGTGAGGGAGGTTTACATGGATGAAAAGATCGAGCAATATATTATTGATATTGTTTTTGCTACACGCTATCCCGACCAGTATAAGCTTGGTAAGTACAAAAATTTGATCAGCTTTGGCGCTTCGCCGAGGGCAAGTATCAACCTTGCATTGGCCTCAAAAGCCTATGCCTTTATTAAACGCAGGGGCTACGTTATACCTGAAGATGTAAGGGCTGTTTGCCACGATGTTTTACGGCACCGTATCGGGTTAACCTACGAGGCAGAAGCCGAAAATATGACGAGCGAGGAAATCATTACCGGGATATTAAATGCTGTTGAAGTACCGTAAATAGAACCGGGAGACAAAAATCAAGAGGTGGAGAATAAAAAAGGTAATAACCAATTTTCTTTTATCTTGATTCTTGGCTCTTGATACTTGATTCTAAAATCATGGCGAGAGATACCAAAGAGCTGCTTAAAAAAGTAAGGAAGATAGAGATAAAAACCCGGGGGTTGAGCAATCACCTGTTTTCGGGCGAATATCATTCTGCTTTCAAGGGCCGTGGTATGGCTTTTAGCGAAGTACGCGAATACCATGTAGGCGACGAGATACGGACTATCGACTGGAACGTTACGGCCCGTTTTAACCACCCCTACGTGAAGGTTTTTGATGAAGAAAGAGAGTTAACGGTTATGTTGCTGATGGATGTGAGCGGTTCTGAAAATTTTGGAACCATCAACCAGCAAAAACAGGAGTTGGCTACGGAGTTGTGTGCCGTCCTGGCTTTTTCAGCTATCCAAAATAATGATAAGGTCGGGGTAATCTTTTTTAGCGATAAAATAGAAAAGTTTATCCCACCGAAAAAAGGCCGTAGTCATATTTTAATGATCATCAGGGAACTAATCGACTTCAAACCGCAAAATAAAGGTACGGACGTAGCCGAAGCGTTGAAATATTTTACAAGCGTCATCAAGAAAAAGTGTACGGCTTTTATTATTTCAGATTTTATGAGTTCTGAGTTTGAGTCTGAATTGAAAATCGCCAATAAAAAGCACGACGTTATTGCATTGAGGTTATATGACAAACACGAAGAAGAATTTCCGGACCTCGGACTGATCCCTGTAATAGATGAAGAATCGGGCCGGGCGATGTGGGTAAATACCGGTGACAAAAATGTGCGTGAGGCTTTTAAGCGGGACGCATTGAAAAGAAACTCCCGGTTGCAAATAACTTTCAGCAAAGCGGGCGTCGATGCTGCCGAAATAGGTACACATGAATCGTATGTAAAACCGTTAATGACATTATTTAAAAAACGGGAAAGAAAAAGGTGATAAAAATGAATAACCGGTTTTTTAATTATCTGCTGGCCTTGGTGTTCTTAAACTGCTTCTTTCTTAAAGCAAATGCACAAAATGTGCAGGCTGAAGCCAAATTACAGCAATATACCATCAGGATAGGCGATCAGACCAAATTGTTTCTGAGCGTTCATCAACCGGCTAAAGAACATGTTGATTTTCCAAAATTAACCGATACCCTTACAGGTAAAGTGCAGGTTATAAGTACCAACAAGCCAGATACTTTATTTGATCAAAATGATCACAACCTTGCAACGGTAACCCAAAGTTATACGATTACCTGTTTTGATGCGGGCACCTATACTATACCTGGTTTTGCCATAATTACAAAAACCGGCGTTTTAAAAACCAACGGATTAACCCTGCAAGTGCAAACCGTAAAAGTTGACACCACCAAAGCCATATATGATATCAAGCAGCCGCTGGCGGTGTCTTACTCGTTTTTTGATTGGCTAAGAGACAACTGGACATGGGTTGTGATTTCGGCGATAGGGGTACTGGCAATTATCGGCTTGATCTGGTACTTATTAAAACGGCCAAAACCAACGCCGGTTGTTGTACAACCCATTATTCCGCGATTAGCAGAACATATTATTGCTATAAATAAATTGAATGAGCTGCGGGACAAAAAACTATGGCAGCAAGGCGAGGTTAAGCAATACTACATTGAGTTGAGCGACATTGTCCGTGAATATCTCGAAAATCGTTACTTCGTTCAAACACATGAACAAACAACCGACGAAATAATTACGGCTTTAAGGCATAAAAACATCACCGCTCAAAACCGGAAGAAAATGACATCGATTCTTCAACTGGCGGATTTGGTAAAATTCGCAAAGGTACAACCGCTACCAGTTGATAATGAGCAAAGCATGGATGACGCCTTTAATTTTGTATTAAACACACAGCACACGGATGAACCCGTTTTAAATACCGAAGGAGGGGATACAAATGGAATTGCTTAATGGAATTGAATTTGCATACCCGCAATTTTTCTGGCTGTTCCTGGTCATTCCGCTAATGATTGCCTGGTACATATCGCAGGAACAGCAGCTTTATGGCCATTTAAATTTATCCACAACGAGAGGGTTTAATCTGCCGGTAAAAAGTATTATCCCAAAACTGCGTCACCTCGGCATAATTTTAAGAACATTGGCGTTAACTGCATTAATTATAGCGCTTGCCCGCCCGCAATCTGCGTTGAGCTGGCAAAATACAACCACCGAGGGTATAGACATCATGATTGCATCTGATATCTCGGGCAGTATGCTCGCCGAGGACTTTTTACCCAACAGGCTGGAAGCCGGAAAGAATATCGCCATAGATTTTATCAAGAACCGCCCGGACGACCGCATTGGGTTGGTGATATTTAGCGGCGAAAGCTTTACGCAATGCCCGCTTACTATTGATCATGATGTTTTGATCAACCTGTATAAAGACATCAAATACGGAATGATTGACGATGGCACCGCGATAGGGATGGGCCTGGCAACAGCGGTCAACCGGCTTAAAGGCAGCGAAGCGAAAAGCAGGGTAGTGATTTTGCTTACCGACGGCTCAAATAATATGGGCTCGATACCGCCGCTTACCGCCGCTGAAATTGCCAAACAATTTAATGTGCGCGTTTATACTGTCGGTATAGGTACGCATGGTTCGGCGCCATACCCAGTACAAACTGCCCAGGGTATTCAGTACCAGATGATGCCGGTTGATGTTGATGAAACAACGCTCACCAAAATAGCCAATATTACAGGCGGCAAATATTTCAGAGCAACTGATAACGATAAGCTAAAGCACATATATCAGCAAATTGATAAACTGGAAAAGGCAAAAATTGATGTTACACAATATCATAAAAAAACCGAGCTGTTTTTACCTTTCGCGCTCGCTGCCTTGTTGCTTTTATTACTTGAATTCGGTTTAAAAAATACCATACTAAAAGGAGCTTTAACATAAAATGCTACGTTTTGGACATATAGAATTTTTGTGGGGGTTAATAATAATCCCGCTATTTATCGTGCTCTATTTTTTTATAAGCAGGTGGAAAAAACGCGCAATTAAGTCATTCGGCGATAAAATCGTTGTTGCAAAGATGACGCCGATGGTTTCCTTTTCGGCGCCGTTACTTAAGTTTATCCTGTTCACGCTCGCTTATACATTTTTAATCATCGGGGCTGCAGACCCGCAGATTGGGTCAAAAATTGAAGAAGAAAAACGCAAAGGTGCCGACCTGATGATATTGCTGGATGTTTCAAATAGTATGCTCTCGCAGGACATGCCCCCCAACAGGCTGGAAAACGCTAAACAAGCCCTTGCACAATTGATAGACAACCTGCACACTGACCGTATTGGTATGGTGGTTTTTGCCGGTGAGGCTTACGTGCAACTGCCTGTTACTACCGATTATTCGGCTGCCAAGCTTTTTTTAAACACCATAAATACCGGTATGGTGCCAACGCAGGGCACTGCTATCGGGGCGGCAATTGATTTAGGTTTAAAATCATTTGATTTTAAGAATGGCACAGGTAAGGCTATGATTATAATTACCGATGGTGAAAACCACGAGGATGATGCTGTAGCGGCCGCAAAAAACGCCGCTGATAAGGGTGTTATGGTGAACGTAATAGGCATTGGCTCGGCCCAGGGCGCGCCAATACCTATTTACCAGGGGGATAAACAGGTTGGTTTCCATACAGATAGCGCGGGACAGACCGTGATAAGTAAACTGAACGAAGATATGTGCAAGGAAATTGCCGGAGCCGGAAATGGTGTATACGTTAGGGCAACAAATGCAAATAGCGGGCTTAATATTGTAATGAACCAGATAAGTAAAGTGCAAAAGAAAACCTATGATAGTAAAACTTTTAAGGATTTTGAGGACCGGTTTCAATTTTTCTTCGGTTTTGCATTCTTATTT